>ENA-ORXI01000625-ORXI01000625.1-sediment-metagenome-genome-assembly--contig:-NODE-625-length-29343-cov-11.635823_pt1 | contig 29343 bp, 24 predicted proteins | sample MGYA00237861_ERZ511468 | MGnify/ENA primary metagenome ERZ511468 (study PRJEB26299, sample SAMN06266213) | sediment metagenome | isolation source: Hudson Canyon methane seep mesocosm | place... | reverse complement strand
TACGCATTGACGTCAGAGTCAGCAAATATATTACAAGCAGCGTCAATTCGTTTTCCTGAGTTGATCTCATGTAATAATCTATTGTTGCTCATAAATATGTATTGCACAGAATAATCAGGCAATTGCTTAAATATTTCATTGGTAATTTCAATGAATATGCCTTTTTGTTCTTTTTCAATAAAAAAAGGAGGGAAGTTGCCAACGCCAATTTTTAATACTTGCTTTGCCATAACTGACGTAGAGAATATCAGTAGGCAGATCAAGCAAAAGTGGGCTAACATTTTAGGCATAATTATAAGTTATTCATTTATATTTAGTATTTAGTATAAAGCAAAAAATAAATATTGCTCATTACACGTACGCAAGATTTACCTATATGGTAAATCGCAGTAATCTTTTTTTAGGTACTGAGTTAAAAAGGGTTACAGCAGAAAGCATCTTAACCCTTATTAAAACCTATTTTCCTGTGTTTACAAATGATATTTAATCACTTATTTTGACCAAACACCAGGCTCTGCTTTTCCTTGTATTTTGACATCTTTTAGTGAAAAACTAGGTTGGTCACTTTTTTTGAGTTTCGCCAAATAATCTTGGCTGAGATTTATTATTGTTGGGGTTAATAAAAAAATTGCGTATATATTAACAAGCGTCATCAAGCCAAGCGCCATATCGGCTAAACCCCATACTTCTTTTAAGCTAGCGTTTGCACCCCAAAAAACCATGAGTAAATATATACTCGTGTAAATTAATCGACCCATTTTATTATCGAGTTTAAACAAGTGTAGATTACTTTCTGCGTAGGCATAATTGGCAACAACCGAGGTAAATGCAAATAAGGTGATAGCTGCGGCAACAAAGTAATTCCCCCCAGTGCCGAAGTGAGCACTCATAGCATCTTGTGTCATTCTAATACCTTCCATTTCACCGCTGATGTTAATGTCTGACAATAAAATGACCACTGCAGTACAGCTACATAACACAATAGTGTCTAAGAAAACCCCTAACATTTGAGTAAAACCTTGTGCTACGGGGTGATTGGGAACAGGGGATGCACCAGCCGCAGCGTGGGGTACACTACCTGCACCGGCTTCGTTAGAATATAACCCTCTTTGAACACCATTTTTAATTGCTGCTCCTAAAGCACCAGCACCCGCTTCGTTTAAACCGAAAGCCGAATAAAATATGTCCATAAACATAGCGGGTAATAACTCAACATTCATTAAAGTTATGATCAGTGCTGTAGCGACAAATGCTAAACCCATGAAAGGGACAATAAGCTCTGCGAAACGAGCTATACTTCGCAAGCCTCCAATTACGATGCTTCCCGCTAAAATTGCAATGACCGCACCCGAATATTCTCTTGGAATAGTGAAGGTATTGTTTAATGCATCGGCTATAGTATTCGCCTGCATCGCACTAAATGTTAAACCGTAACCTAGAAAAAGGCACAGTGAGAAAGCGATAGCTAGCCAAGGTTTGTTGAGTCCTGCTTTAATATAGTAAGCTGGGCCACCTCTAAACTCCTTTTTGTCGTCCCTTACTTTATATAATTGTCCTAAAACACTTTCGGCAAAACCTGTCGCCATGCCTAACAATGCAATTACCCACATCCAAAATACTGCGCCGCTGCCGCCGAGTGAAATTGCCATAGCAACGCCTGCTAGATTACCCGTGCCTACTCTGGCAGAAAGCCCGGTACATAAAGCTTGAAAAGAACTGATCCCCGATTTGTCAGATTCGGTGCTGCCTTTCATTACAGTAAACATATACTTGAAATGAAATATTTGAATAAAATTCAGTTTAAATGTAAACCAACAACCAGCAAAAAGAAGCAAGTAAATTAGTATTTGCCCTTGTCCCCATAATATATTGTTTATGGAGCTTACAATGTCGTTAATCATTTCATCTCTTTTTAGCGATAAGCTAGGAGTGTAATCATTTATACTGTTTTAGCGCGTAAGTCTCAACTCATTCTATGTTATTCATTATTTAAACGTTAAATCATTTAATGTGCTTTAATCACTTATTGTTGCTAATTAACCCTATGTTATCTCCTGATATTGTTAATTTAATTGTAATTAAAAATACGAGGATACTGTGCTCCGGTGGGCATGAGTTTTTGTTTGTTTTCTGCTATGGTTTTAATAAATATAACATTTCGCAAAGATTATTACTTACCGCTATACTTAAACGAGTGAGGCAAATATATTAATTTATAATTGCTGATATTTCTGAAAAATTACTAAACAAGCAAGTGTTATGTTCAAAAAAAAATCATTATTGTTAATGCTTTTGATTACTCATTATTCTATAGCCGGAGTATCGAGTAATGGTGATAAATTTATCATCAGTTACGTTGAGCATGAATCTATCATTAAGTACTATGTACCGTTATTGGATGCGGCATATCGCTCTATTGGTATTGAGCCTGAGTTTGTTTTGATCAGTGATAAAAGAGCACTGAAACTTCTTGATAGTGGTGAAATAGATGCAGATACCGCTAAAACTGCTGAAATATTAGAGGATTACCCTAATATTATTACCTTGCCTACTGCTATTAGTAAGATTGAAGTTACACTTATTTGCCAGCAAGGACTTCTATGTGACTTATCTGTCTTATCAGATAATAAAAAAATTTTAGGGGTTATTGGTGCTAAAACTTTCTATTCTAACTTGCTAAAAGGAAGCCAAATAAATATCACGGAGTTCACTAGTTTTGAAGTTCTACTGAAAATATTTGAACAGAAAAAAGTGGATTATATTTTTTCTGTCTTTGATGAGTACAGTAAAATGACTCAAATAAGATACCCTAATAGGTTTGTTATTCAGGAAAAAGTTGGTTTTCATTTATTGAATGAGAAACATAAAAACTTGATCCCAAAACTAGAGCAAGCAATTAAAGATACCATTGCTAAGGGAGAGTTTCTCAATCAAGAAGCTATTGTTTCCAACTATTAGCAGTTACGGCTAACTATTTATGTATCGATTTTTCATATTGCTTAATCCAGTCTTGCACCGTCATTTTAGCAGCAAGTTTTCCGATAAGTTCATAAGGGATATCTGAAGTGTTTTTAAATCGTATGCATGACTTACCCATATCTAGTTTGTATTTACAATAATTTGGATATTGATTTTTAAACCATTCAAGTAAGCTGTTGTCGCTGTATATTCCCATGTGATGAACGGCAATAAAGTTTTTATTAGATGCTAAATTAATGAAAGGTAGCGGTAGGGTGGGGTCACAGTGATAGCCATTTGGGTATAAACTATGAGGTACTACAAACCCTAACATGCCATAGGATATTGTCTCTTCAAAACCCTTGGGAAGGTTTTTAATGATGACTTTCCTCAACTGAATTATTGCCTGCTTTCTATCTTCATCCAGATTATTTATATACTCTTGACATGAGTTTGCATCAGATTTCATGGTTGCATACTTTTATTTAAGACTTAAAGCATTGTTAACCAATGATAGAAATAAGTAAAAGAAAACAGTTAATTATTTACTCAATGAAGCAAGTTCTAAAGTGACTTGTTCAATGCCTTGCTTGGCAATTCTGCCATTTAATTCAGCTTGCTTTGAGCTGAGTAATGAAATTCCTTCCACAACCATATCAAAAGCTTTCCACTGTTTTGTTTTTTTGTTTTGACGCATTTTAAAAACAATACCAATATCCGGGCGGTTACCATCAATGATTTTAGTATTTACTGCAACAATGCGTTTACCATTTGTTGGTCTTGCCGGTTCAAAAACAACTTGTTGATTTTTATATTGAGTAAGAGCGGTAGCGTAGGTTCTGATCAAATAATGGCGAATAGAAGCTACAAACGCTGCTCGTTGCTCTTTTGATGTTTTCGATAAATGTTTGCCTAATATTTTGTAAGCAGCATATTTATAATCAATAGAAGGCATTAACTCTTCTTCAATAATAACCCTCATGTATTCAGGAAACTTTTTAATTTCTTGCTGGCTTGAAGAAATTCGAGCAAAAAGTTGATTCCCTACATTTTCTAACACTACATAGGGCGAGTTAACTTGGGTTTTAGCCTGAACAGAGTTTAATGAGAGAATATATAAAGCAAAGATGATGTATTTAACATATTGTGAAAAAGGTTGCATTTTTAGTATTTCCGTAAGAGTTATGTAACATTCATTGCGCTTTAATTAGAAATGAAAATAAATGTAGTACAAGTTAAACCGACCACTCGGTCTTTAATGTTAAGATGATAACACCGACCAGTTGGTTTGTAACTACTTTGTAAAAAAATAATTAGATTAATTTATATTTTAAAGGAATAAGTAAGGATAATAGACCTTGCCTGAGCTTGGTTTATTTCAAATGAGGAAAAAGTTATTTTTTTAGTCTTCGTAAATACAAACAAAGCTCAGCAATAACTTGCTGGAATAGTTCTTTATTTCGTGAACTTTTACTCAGGCTTGTTGAGCCGTGAAAGGTAGCCACGATAAAGTAAGCAACTTGGTGGAAAGCTAAATCGTCTCTTAATTGTTCTTCAATACGCTTTAATGCGTCTACAATTAAGTTATTCAGCTTTTCTTGCATCGCTAAAATGCGTAAACGAAAACCTTCATCTACATTTGCCATTTCTTCGCAAAGGTTATTAAGTGGACAACCACAAACAACTTCACTACAGGTCATCTCATTACACATATCGGTAAAAAAGTGACATAAACCTTCAATAGGATCTTTGTCATCAAGCGCTGGCTGCCAGGTACTAAGAAACATCGGGACAAAAATTTCTTCAAAAACGGCGTAACCTAGTTCAATTTTATTGGTGAAGTGATAGTACAAAGCACCTTTAGAAATTTCACAACGATTGAGAATAATCGACAAACTAGTCGCCTTAAAGCCATGTTGATGAATTTCATCAGCAGTTACTTCAAGTATTTTCTGGCGGGTTTGCTCGGCATCACTCATGGTACAGCTCATAGTTGATAATTATTACCAGTAAATAATAACCAACCGAGCGGTATGTTGCAAGGTGTATCCGTTTTATAGAGTTAAACTTGTTGATCATTCCAATATAGAGCTAAAACGTTTCTAATGAAGCTGGATCGGTTTTAGGCATAGATATGGTTCAGATAATCAAGCCTATTTATTATTGATTAAGTGGGGGGTCATAAATATTGAGAATCGCGTCAGTAGGTAAGGGTGACCTCCTATGTTCGCTGTTGCCACAAAGCCGACCTTTTCTAATACCCTAAATCAACATCAAAAAAGGTCTTCAAAGATACGATAACGGACATTAGGTTTGGCTATTCGGTTCGTTTTATTTGATTCGATTTCAATTAATTTCATTTTTAATATTTCGATGGTTGTTAAGGAAAATCATAGGTATTTATCGTTGAAAATGAAATTTTTACGTGTAGTTGTGCTAGTGACTGGTGTAACTATTAAATTAAGTTACTGAAACTGTGAAGTAACAAAGGATTAAGTATCCTATGGTATGATTTACTGATGAAAAATACTATTAATGAATCAATAGGTGTCGAATATTTTTACAGTTATCAGAAACAAAAAACACCAATCATGACAATTGATGTTTTCTAGAATAAAAAATATTAAATTTTATTGTTTCTTAAATCGACGTGATGCTAAACCAATCATTCCTAATGCAAAAATAGCAAGTGTTGATGGCTCCGGCACTTGTACCGAAGAAGTGACAAGATCATCGATCAATGCAGAACTGCCTCCAACTAAAGAAAATTTTATAGAATCAATACCAACAAAATTTAAAGCGACATTACTTGATTCAAATACATTGTAGTTACCCGTCGTAAAAGTGTTCGTTAACACTCCTGACAAAAAACCTTCAATGCGTATTGAAGTATTGTTATCGTAAACTGAACCAGCGTTGATAGATAGTGCATCGAATATATCCCCACCTTTATCAATCACCGAAATGGTATTATAAAACCCTAACCCATGAATACCAGAAGAAACAGCGTTTCCCCAACTACTATTATAGTTCGAACCTATAATGAACGTCCCGAAAGTGCTTGCTGTTTGGTTACTTAAGAAAAAACCATCACCTAGATCTAAAGCAGAATTAGAAACAGAAATATAATCGTATTGTTGTGTTCCTGCTACCCCTTCAAAGTCAATTAATCCAGCGTTTGCAACATTCGAGAAGCTACATGCTGCTATTATCAAACTGACCAAGGCCGATTTTATAAATTTCATTTGATATTCCTCTTATATCCTTCACAACAGTTTTGGAAGGTAAATGCTAAAAGTGAAACTACATCACTTAATAATTTTTAATAGGTGCACAAAACGCACCAAGACAACAATAATAAACCATTTCAAACAGTTAAGGGATTAATGACCAAAATTTATATCACTACTGTAAAATAAACTGACACAAGCGACTCGCCAATACATTGATTTACCGAACACAATCTTAACAAGTATGTTTTTATTGGCTCTACTACAAAGATAGTATGAGATGATTGAATTCCACTTAAAATAACGATTTCAGTGGTGCTAATTGTTCTCCGAGTTCACATCTAAACACTTCTACATATCAGTATATTCAACATATACCTGCCGCCTATCAACTGCCTTGTAATCAGTTGGCTTGAAATGTTATCCGTTGGTGTCACTGCATACTTTATTTATTGATTTTAAAAGATAAATCATATTATCTTATATTTATGGATTTCGAATAAAATAAGATAATAAAATTTAATATATGCGTACTAACGGAGTTTTATCCGTTGTTAGCGAATTATGGCTAATATTCTTCTAAATATGATCAAGGATTAACAAAAACGTAATGACCGCTTTTGGCTAGCTGCGGAAGGTTTGGTGTTGATACCAATAACTTCCGCTTAGCGCACTTAGTTGTCATTTTTTCTTGCAATTTGTGAGCTTTATTATGATTTTTTCACGACTTTTGAAGCAAGAGTTTTAATTATTTATCTCAATCTAGCTAAGGCTCAGGAAATATGATTCAATAATTCTTATCATTTGTGAAGATCCACACTTAAGTGGGGAGGTGCCATAAACAATGAGTATGGTGTCTATAAATTGAATTGCATCTACAAAAATTAATGCTGCACGGGGAATTAAAAACAGCTTGAGTTAGTGTGTTAAATATCAGCGCCTAATAAAGCCTGACAGACAACAATAGCTTTAATCTATCAACGGCAATTAGGAGTTTAAAGTGGGCTTTTAACAAAGCCCAAGGCTATACAAAACTTAAGCACCTAGATTGCTAACAACACTCTACTTCCTATTTCACAAAAGGCGGCAATGTAAATTCAATCTCTTTTTCTTCTATAGGTTTGCCACTTAAAAACGTTTTAATTGTTTCAGTTACTTTTGGTGAAAGCATAAATAAGTTATGCCCTGCATTTTTAACAATTACTTTTGTTAAGTTACTTAAACCTGCTGTGGCTTCATATTGCGACTGCGGATAAGTTCTTCCATCTAATGTACCTGACAATAATAATGTAGGTACGTCACTTTTGGGTTTAGCGCGAAAATCATCGCCTAAATCTAAATTTGGAATTACTTTGTTCAAATGCGGCATTGGGAAATTCAACATTTTTCCTACTATTGAATCTTGGGCTTGTTGTTCAATTAAGCTCAATCGACCATCTGTAACGCCTGATGCGACATCCATTCCAAACGACATTATGTCGAAACTGATTTTATCGTCCATCAAACCTGCACGTTCGATAACGCTAGGTAACATTGTTGTCACTCCATTGTCGATACCTGAATATATTTTTAATAGCATAGGCACATAGCGGTGTGGATCTGAAATTGTTGCAGACGCTATCCCTTGCATATGACTTTTTTGAAATAGAAATTCAACTGAATCCCCCTCTTTTTTCGGTATAGTTATTTTAATAGGGTTCGCTTCTAATTTACTATTGACACGTTTTGCTAAGCCAATAATATCTGGGTATGCCGCTTTAGCTTTAGGCTGCTGATTAATAGCTTGTTGCAAACGTTTAAAATACGCATCGGTTCTAGCTGGCAGTTTTACGGTTTGATTTAGTCCTTCCGCACTGGCAAGAACCATTTTGTCAATATGACTCTCCATCACCTTCAAGCTGGTAAGCGCTAGATGTGTACCATAAGAAATACCCCATAAAGTAAGCTTCTCAGCCTGTAGGTGTTTCCTTAAATCATTTAAGTCGTTTGCACTTTGTACTGTAGTATAACCAAGTACATCAGCGCCTTCTTTGTGCCAAAAATCAACACACTCTTTTGCTGCAGCACGATAAGCTTCACTCACTTGCGTTTCAGTTAAACGCTCGTTCAAAGGCAAGGCTTGTTTCGATTCACACCTAGGGACAGTGCTCGATCTTCCCGTACCACGTTGATCTAAAGCTATCACATCGCCAAACTCTCTCAACGCCATAAATAATGGAAATCGAAAATTTGCGTATTGCGCTGTAGAAATACCTGAGCCTCCAGGACCTCCTGACAAATAAACTATAGGAGAACCTTTAAGGTTGCCAGTGGCAGGAAAGCGCACATAGGTGAGTGGAATAGTGCGGCTAGTTTTATTGTGTCGGTTTTCCAACACCTCAATAGTGCCTTCGAAAGCCACCACTGACTGCTCGCCACTTTTGAAAATAATTTCTTTTTCATTGCCATATGTCTTCGCCGCAAGACTGTTAAATGACATTAATGTAGCTGTTAATGACAGCAAACCAAGGGTTATGTTTCTTATGTTCATGATTTATTCCTTCGAGTTTCAATGCCGTTACTATTACTTAGGCAATAAAGAGATGCATTAATAACTCTTTGAAAGGCATGGTTTTTCCACTTTACTCCGTTAAGTGGTATAAACTAATCGTTAAATGGTCAAGCAATACAGCTGAATTTTTAATATAGTGTTTGCCATGACAATACGTACTTTACTCCCTCGACTCTGTTTTATTCTGTGCCTGTATTCTGGATTCGGTTTTTCTCAGTCTTTGGTATCTATTAACTTAGATTCCGTCATTATTTGCCAGATTACTTCGCCATCTAGTGTGATGCCCAACTTTAATGAACCTGAATGTAAAAAAACAAACGCCTGGCAAATAGATCCTCAAAATAAAGCATTATGGATAAAAACAACCGTCAATGTTCCTGAAGAAATGCAGATAGACAAGCAACCCCACAGCGTGTATATCTCGGGTAAGGCGGCGAGTTCGGTCTATTTTAATGGTCACTATTTAGGAAGTAACGGCTCACCCAACGCTATTCCTAGCCTAGAACAGGTCGGAAAAATAGACACAATGTTTTATGTTCCACCAAATTTAATTAAACCAAGTACCAACGAAATCATAGTGAAAATGTCATCACATCACGGATTTTTATCCTTAAGAAACCCTCTGAATTTTATTGGTTTTGGCATCTATTCTGATCCTACTTACTTTATTCACCGAAATTTAGGTGTGTCGATAGTGCCTTTAGGCGCGCTACTTTTAGGCGCAATTTATTTCTTGGTGGCTAGCTTCAGTCCCAGAAATAGAGTAAACAATTTGTTATTCTTATTGATGACCTCGTTTGCGTCAATGCAGTTATTCGCCGAAATTTCTCGCGCTTTATTTTCTTACCCGTACCCAATGCAAGATGTCAGGCTGTTGCTCATCGTTTCACTCTCATTGTTATTCGGATTATGCTTATTAAGTTTTGTTATTTTAAAATTGGAAAAGAACAAACCCTATTGGTGGATTTTTTCAGGTGGCTGTTTAAGTGGTTTAATTGTGTGGTTTACCCCAGGTTTTGATGCAAAAACCGCTTTAGCGATATTTGTACCAAGTGCGATTAGCGCCTTACTTTTAACGACAAAAGCTGTAAAAAATAAATCAAAAGAGTGGTCAATTTATGCTGCTGTATTTATCTTGTTTTCACTTACAATTTTATTAACGCTCACTACCTTTCACGATGTGCTGTTTTATTACATCATTACGGGAGTGCTAATATTTCTGTTTATTCTTCAAGCGCGAAAACTCAACCAAGAACAAAAAGACAAAGAAGCAGAACAAGCCTTAGTTGCAAAGCTGCAATTTAAACTCGAGCAAAACCAACAACAGGTTGAACCGAGTACTATAAAAATTAGTAGTGCAGGGAAAATAGAGATTATCGCTAGTGATCAAGTCGTGTTTTGCAAAGCCGCTGGGGATTACGTAGAAATGAATCTTAAAGACAATCAACAACGCTTATTTACTGGCAGTTTAAAAGAATTAGAGTCTTCGCTACCTAATACGTTTTTAAGGGTACATCGTTCATATTTGGTAAATGTGGAATTCATTCGCAGTTTAAATAACAAAAGTTCGCAACTCGCCGAAGTATCAGGCGCAGGTTTCTTGCAACTGCACGACGCATATGAAGTACCTGTCAGTCGAAGAATTATGCCGACAGTGAGAAGCTATATAAAACAAAATTGAGTTTTGAATATCGGCTATTAATATTTTCATTATTTATAAGCTAATGATTAATTTTCTTGTGAAATTTGACGTAAATAGCCATGAAATGATTCACTGCCTCGCTACAGATCACATCAACCTAAATTTAAATTCTGTAAGTGACTTTTAAAAGAATTTGAAGGACTTAATCGCATAGGAAGGATTCAAAAAATCTTTTCTTAAAAAGATGGTTAATACTCTAGAAAAAAGTCACGATTTACGTCCTGCATTCTCTTTTAAAACAGAGTGTTATTTTACCCAATACATAAATCCAGCTATTAATTAAAATTCCTTCCAGTAATCTAAGTTTTAATTGGAAAAATAAATTTTCTAAATTAGAACGACCTACCTAACTCTTTGAAAAATTAAGAAGCCCGATCCAACTTTAGATTGGAATGATCAATGTGATGTTTACAATTCTTTACTCTGAGTAATATATTATAAACACCGCTTTGAGAGTAAAGTAACTAAACGTGATGGTAGGATTTATTCAAAGGCAATTAAGAATGATAAAGAGTATGACAACAAAGCGTAGTTTTATTTTTCTTTTTGTACTGTTTTTTTTATCAAGTTGTGGCGGTTCAGAACAAGATAACGCTGTTATTACACCCGAAGCTCCAGAAGATTTGCCCATAACGAACACTCCAATAAACTTTCAAACTAAAAATCCTGAAGGTGATATATCTTACTTAAAGTTAGTGAATAGAGATCCTGATTGTGCCGCATATGTTGGAAATTACCATGCTAGTATTTTTGATAGCCAACAAAGTGTTGTGCTCGAAAGCTTTTTAACGGTTAGTTTTAATGATACTCACTGTGTATTTGTCAGTAATAACGTTCCTAATCATGATGTAGGTGCTAATACTACTACCGGAAAAGACTTTGCTTCTCAAGTAAAGTCGAATTCAACAGATTATGTATTGACAATACCTCGTTTTCCAATCAAACAAGAAGTCCCCGTTTATGTTGAAAAAATAGCAGCGATGATCACCCTTAATGGCATTTTGCTCAACGGAGTCGATTTAGATATGGACTCGGCTTTTTGTTATCACCCTGATATAAATGCTGTTCTTAATATTGGTCTAGGGACTCGCCAACAATGCGGATTAAATGCTGATTGGTATGCTGTGCCTGCAAACAATCCAGATACAGTTACCTTAGATGAATATACCGGTCATGCGTTTGATGGTCGTTACCACTATCACGGCGATAACGATGGACTTTCTCATCTATCGGTTGATGAAACATTGTCGATTAATTCAACTGATGTTGATCCTAGTGGCTCTCCAGTTATAGGTTTTGCACCTGATGGATTTCCGATATATGGCCATTATTTTTATGATGATCAAATAAAGGGGTTAAGAAAAGCAAAATCGAGTTGGACAACCTATTCTACTGAACGTGCGACACCAAGTTCCTCTAGTATCACCGCACCTTCAATCACGACCCATGCTAGAGGGATTTTTGTCGAAGATTGGTATTATTCACAAGGAATTGGCGATCTTGATGAATGTAATGGCATGACGGATGTTTATGGTAATTACGGTTATTATTACACTGAAGATTATCCTTATGGGCCCATTTGTACTTGGGCAATACCTGATGAGTCTTTTACTTTAGCCGCATCTGCTTTTGAGGGCAGCTAAAATATGCCTCAATTTGGCAGGTCAGCGATCTGTCAAATTGAGATTTTTAGCTAACGTTTATTTAACGCCATGCATCAGTTTGTTGATCAAAGGTGCAATAATAAACAATAATACTCCGCCGCCAGTGAGTAACCAAAAACTAAAGTTGAATCCACCAATTGCTGAAGTGACGGTCATTCCTGTTTCACCACTAATGGAGCCTGCTAAAATTCCAGAAAAATTATTGCCGATAGCCGTACTTAAAAACCAGCCACCAAAAGCAAGACCTGCCATGGATGCGGGTACTAACTTACTTACCATTGACAAGCCTATAGGTGATAAACAAAGTTCGCCAATAGTGTGCAGTACATAACACGCTGCTAATGGCCAAAGCGGTATCATATTATTAGCATCAAGTAAGTTTTCTAATGCGTATACTAATACTAAAAAGCCTAAGCCTGTACCGAGTAAGCCTAAAGCAAATTTTCTAGGGATGCTGGGTTCAATTTTACGTTTTGCTAAGGCTAACCATAAGATTGAAACTAGGGGAGCTAATATCAAAATTGAAACTGAATTAACTGATTGAAACCAAGCAATTTTAAAATCAATAGTGTCTGTAATGCTTCTATCAACAATATTTTGTGCTAAAAAGGTGAAGGAGCTGCCAGCTTGTTCAAAGAACATAAAAAATATCACGTTAAACAAAAACATGATTAAACAAGCAACCACTTTATCTAAAGCTATTTTCCCTTCCCTTTTTGCATGAGTGATTAACATAAAAGCAAGAACAATAAATAATGCAAATAAAATCCATGCAAGAACTTGCGCACCAGCATAAGCCATTAATATATATACGGGCAAAATAGAAATAATGGCACCTATAACTACATAGAATAGGTTCTTAGTGCGTTTAGTTGATTTTTCGATGGCTCCTAGTCCTTTTAGTTGACGGCGACCAAAATAAAACCATACGTAGCTAATTAACATGCCAACACCTGCTGCACCAAAAACAGCTTTATAATTATCTAGCATAGGGGTGTCAGATAAGGTACTGGCTAACCATTGTGTAATTATTGGTGATAACATGGCACCTGCATTGATACCCATATAAAATATGCTGAAGCCGCTATCTCGACGTCGATCATTTTCGGCATATATTTTTCCTACTAAATTTGAAATATTCGGCTTAAATAAGCCATTGCCGACAATTACTGTTGCTAACCCCACCATAAAATACTGCTCATTGGGGATCATTATCATGAAAAGTCCTGCCCCCATAATAACCGCGCCAACTAAAATGGAATGTTGTGAGCCAATTATTTTATCTGCAACATAGCCGCCAAATATTGCACTACCATAAACAAGTGCCAAATATGCACCATAGGTGTTTGAGGCAAAGGCTTGTCCAGAACTGTCGCCATTAAAGAACTGGGCAACGATATAAAGAGTTAATGCCCATCGTATTCCGTAAAAAGCAAATCTCTCCCAAAACTCCGCCATAAATAACATCCATAGGGGTTTTGGATGCCCCCATAGTTGGTCAAATTCTGCCTTAGTTGGTGCCTCTATCTCATCTTTCTCTGTTAAACTTATGCTAGTCATAATTGCTTGCTCCTAACCTTCTTGTTTATAATTTTTTTGTGATTTGCTTTTTTGTTATTCTAATTTAAAGCATAAAGTGTTAACGGATAAGGACTTGAAGCTTTGGTGAAAGCTTAATAAATAATTGGTGAAGGTTTAGTGAAAGGGTGAAGCAATGATTGCAGTTATCTGAAAATGACGTAGATTGACTGGCATAGGCAATTACCTATTACTGTTAGCACATTACATTAGGGGGATATTATGAAACACCAAACTAGTCAGAATAATGTCACTCGTTATTTTTTTGCTGATTTAGTGTTAGATATTCAAAGAGGAATATTAACGCGTAATAAAAAAGAAATTGCCCTACCGAAACTCAGTTATGAACTTTTACTTGCACTACTTAAAGCTTCTCCGACTTTACTAACACAACCTGAGTTGATGGAAATTGTTTGGCCTAATGTTGTCATCGGTGATGAAACACTTAAACAAAGAGTAAAGCTGCTAAGAAAAGTGTTAGGTGATAATGCCAGTGAACCAATTTATATTGAAGCGGTACGAGGCAGGGGGTATCGGTTAGTTCCTGATGTGACCTGTGAATGTACGTTGGCTCAACCTGCAGCAGTAATGCTCGATTTAACGGGTAATGATCAATTCCCCAATTTAGATAGCCAACAATTCATCGGTGTTTGGCAAACGGTTGCTAAAACAGTTTTTGTTATGTTGTTTCTTCTCAGTTTATTAGTAGTGATTTATGGATACTTTTTTCAACAGCATATGGTTTCAGCAATAGCACAAGCGATTACCGAGCAAAAGGTTGGTATTGAAGGTGTTGATGAAAATGGCGGAGAGCCTATTGCTGAGCAAGTAGCTAATGAGTTTTATCAAAAAGGTTTGTTGTACTATCAACGCTATCGGGCCGTTGATAACTTAATTGCGATTGATTTTTATAAAAAGGCGCTTGTCGCCAAAGCCGATTATTCGTTAGCTTATGCAGGGCTGAGCCAAGCATATTCTCAGCAATTATTTCAATTTGAAAGCAATGAAGGTACACAGACAAAAGCTATAGATAATGCTTATCAGGCTATTGTTTATGATAGTCAGTCTGCGGAGTCATATAAAGCATTAGGTACGGCTTATTATGTTGCCGGCTGGCTATCAAAAAGCATTTCACCTTATCTTAAATCACTAGCACTTGATCCTAAAAACACTGCGACGGTATCCAATTTGAGTTTTATTTATAGTGAGCAAGGAAAGCTTATTAAAGCGTTAGAGCTTAATGAAAGAGCATTAACGTTGGATAATCATCATGTAGTCAGTATGGTTCATGCTGGGCAAACCCTACAGCGGTTAAGGCAATTTAAACTTGCAAAACACTGGTATGAAAAAGCGATAGCACTTCAACCCGATTATTTATTAGCGACCTACCATTTAGGACAGTTGCTAATGGAACAGGGCCAACATAAAAATGCTGAAACACTATTTAATGAAGCATTAACCATATACCAACAAAACCCTCTGTTAATTGAAGGCTTAGCGGATGTTTATTATGCATTGAAACAAAATGAACGAGCGCTTAAATACTATCAAAAATTAAAGAAAAATGATCGTACTCAATATGAGGGTGATATTTCTTCAGCAAACCTAATGAGATTATTGCTTACCTTACCTGTGAGTGAAAAAGAGCTTTTAAGTGTAGCGAAAACCTTTAAAAACAAGCTGCAATCAGGTACTGACAAACCTTTATATAGTTACAATTTAGCGATGATTTATGCACAAGTTAATCAACCGAAATTAGCCATTCGATATCTGGTGCAATCAATAGAACAGGGAATAACATCGGCAGAAAAAATTGAACGTCAAGCTATGTTTCTGCCAATCAATCAATTACCCTCTTATAAAAACCTCCTTATGAATATGAATAAAAACATTCGAGAAGAGAGAGAGAAAATAAAAGTTAAAGCACAGCAGAGGTTGTCATTTTGGCAAACCTCACAAAGCAATTAGTTTTATATTAAGTAACCTGAGATCTGTTTAGTTATGTTTAGTCATGTTAAGTCAAAGTACAGCGGTGTCATCATCTGCACACTTATTGCGATTGCAGCGTCTACTTTAGCCAATCGTTACGATGCACCGGTAATGTTGTTTGCACTGCTACTTGGGCTTGCGATGCACTTTCTTTATGAGTCTGACAAAAATAAAGATGGCATTGAGTTTTGTTCAAAGTCTTTATTACGTATTGCCGTTGGTTTACTTGGCGTTCGTATCGCTTTATCAGATATTGTCTCGTTAGGGTTCACCGCGCCGCTAATTGTGATATCAAGTATGGGGTTAACCATTGGTTTCGGTATTTTAATGGCAAGAGTTTTAGGTTTATCTAAATCATTTGGAGTATTAACTGGCGGGGCGGTTGCTGTATGTGGTGTATCTGCTGCCGCAGCAATAAGTACAGTACTACCTAAAAAAGATTATCAAGAACAATACTTTGCACTAACTGTTATTGGTATTACAACATTAAGTACCTTAGCAATGATTATTTATCCGATAATAACAACCTTGTTTGATTTACCTGATAACTTAGCTGGGTTATTTATTGGCGGTTCAATTCATGATGTTGCACAAGTTGTTGGTGCGGGTTATTCAATATCGCCAGAAGCTGGAGATATTGCCACTTATATTAAGTTATTACGTGTTGCCTTGTTATTACCCATAGTGATGATAATTTTTGTCAGCTTTAAAAATCGTTCGGCAACTGAAGAAAATCAGCCTTTAACCGCCAAATTAACCAGTTTTGTCCCAGGTTTCTTAATTGGTTTTTTCGTTTTAGCAGTACTTAATAACTTAGGGCTAATACCTGAGGTACTTGTGCAAGTTTTTCAGGTTCTATCTAATTGGTTGCTCGTTACTGCTATTGTTGCCATTGGTGTTAAAACATCTCTTAAACAGATCGCATCGGTTGGCTGGAAGCCGGTCTTTTTATTAACGGCTGAAACTGTATTTTTTGCAGGGTTAATATTGGTAGGGATTTTAGTTTTATTTTAAAGTTATTTCTAAAGATAAAGCTAACCTAGTTTTTGATAGCTAGGTTAGCTTGTTCAAGTACTAGAAGCGATAATCTATTGTTAGGTTATATCCTCGTTCAGCGCCTTGATAAGTATTCGCTGTTTGATATTCTCTATCACCTGCATTGGTAATAGCGGCTAACAAAGTTAAATCTTCATTTACTTGATAACTTGCTCGCAAGTTGATTACAGTATAGCTGTTTAACATAACGCCATTTTTACTATCTAAGCGTTCGCCTTGGTGATTAATTTCAAAACTAGCATCCCAATCATTACCTGGATAAGTCATGATGTAGTTACCAGAAAACTTTGGACGACGAGGTAATTGATCTCCAGTATTTTTGTCTTCAGCATTTACTTGACTTAAAGTTAAACGGTTATTAAACGAAAAAATATCAGCAGTGATTGTTGCTTCTGCTCCTGTTATTTCAGCATTGTCAACGTTGAAAGGCTGCCACGGGCTGTATGGATCACTTGGGTCAAGGGGGGCCCATTCAATTAAATTATCAACATTTGTTTGATAGAGTGAAACTTCAACACTAAAATCATTATCTTGAAAACGAGTTAAAATCTCAGTGCTTTCAGCAGTTTCAGATTCTAAGTCAGGGTTACCGCCCCATGGATACCAAAGATCATTAAAAGATGGTGCTTTGAAAGCTGTACCATGGGTTAATGCGACTAAGAAATTGTCGCTAAACTGATAGCCCGCTCCAAGTTGATAGGTTATCTCACCGTCTAAATCGCCTACTTCGTCACGGCGAACAGAGGCTTCGAGCTTTACTTGATCAAATGAATGTCTGCCAGTAACAAACATTGCATTTACATCACGCTCTGTTTTATTGAAAAGGGTGTTACTGGTAACTTTCTCGTTGTACCACTCACCACCTAGGGTAACTTCTGTTTGATCTGCTAGAGGGAGCTGTATTAAACCAGATACTTGGTTACGCTCAGTTTCAAATAAACTTGCAGGGGAGTAATCTTGATAGTTATCGTAATTATCTTCAGACTTATCACTCGATGTTGAGATACCTAACTGCAAATAAACTTGTTCAAGTTGCCAATGGTTTCTTAATAAAATATTGTAGTTTTCATAACTTGTTTCATCACCGCTGTAGTCTGTATTTGCATCAATTTCGGTGGTGCCTTGATCAAGCTGAGCATTTATTTCTAGGCTATATATGTCGGTAAATTTACTTAAACCGTTTAAAGCAACAGATTCTCTGTTGTAACCGTCGTCGTCATTTTGATCTACTGCATATGGATTGCTTTCATTAGGTTTGATGACATCATAACCATCAGAAGCTTCTAATGACGCACTTAGTGTATAGTTATGCTGTTCATTGCCAAAACCTATCGCACCGTATCCTTGCCATAAGTTATTGCTTCCAAGCTTTAAACCTACCTGCCCATCGCCAGCATCAAGTTGACGAGTAAATATTTGAATTACTCCGCCGATCGCATCTGCCCCCCAAAGTGCAGCACGAGGGCCTCTTACTATTTCTACACGTTCAATAAGTTGTACAGGAATAGAAGATAATTCTTTATTACCTAAAGTCGCAGAGCCTACGCGTATGCCGTTGACTAAAATTAATATATGATCGCTGTTTGTGCCGCGAACAAAAACAGAGGTTTTATGTGCAGCGGTACCTTGTTGGGCGATGCTAACACCCGCAGCACGAGTTAATAAGTCGGCAACAGATAAAGGTTGTAATTCTTCAATAGCATCTCGGTCAAAAACATCAACGGCTGCTAGTACATCAAATTTATTTTGTTCGCTACGATTTGCTGTAATGACAATAGTTTCGTCCACTGGATTGTTATTTGCTCCAGAGGTGGTTGTATTCGCATAACTAATTGAAGAGGTAAATACGCTAGCTAAGCTAAGCGAGATTAGAGATTTTTTCATGTTATCCTCAAGTAAACACCCACCGTATTTACTATGATTAATATAATTTTAGGCCGGTCTCCGGACTTAAATCTTACGATTAATACCGTTGCGGGGGCAGTACAGGATTCATCATTTTGAATGAAAGTGACTATCTGTTTCCCGTTTAATTCGCTGAATTATCCTTGAACAACAAACACCTAAAATAATTTATTTGCTCTTTAATATAAGTAGTAGAGCATTATTAAATTGCTAGTTATTATTAAAACCTTTTAAGTCACAACTACCAATGGGTTACTTTTAAAGTGATTGCCTCACGTGATCAATGGCCGAACAAAGCTTAGTCAATTCTTCAAGGCTTCGCGGCGTCATTCTGTGTAGGGCATCAGCATCGGGTTGAATAATGCGTTTATTCTTCACAGCAGGGATTACCGGCCAGTCTTGCCAGTTAAATCCTTCCTTTGCCGTTTGGTTAACCGACATCGGTTGAATAATTAAATCAACAGGTGTTTGCAATACTTGTTCAATGTTAACTTGCGGATAAGGGCTTGAGACTTGTTCAAACGGATTGCTTGCTTTACAAATGTTTAAATGTTGTTGTGGCCAACTTCCTTTCGCAACAGTAGTTAATGGTCTTGACCATAACTCGTAAAATACAGTTATCGATTTTTTATTCTGGTATGTGTTTTTAATAGCTTTCAGCTCTGTTAAAAACTCTTTAGATAGCTGCAAGGCATGTGCTTGATTACCACTAAGTTTGCCAAATAAACGTATCTCTTTAGCTATGTCTTCAAAGGTTTTGGGCTCTGAATATACGATGTTGAAACCAAGTTGTGCCAAGCGAGTCAGGTCGTCACTCGGGTTGCCACTTTGCCAAGCGATAATAAGATCTGGCTGAAGCTCAATAACACGCTCAATTTGAAGTTTGGCATAATTGCCAATGCGAGGGATTGTTTTTGCTTGCTCTGGGTAGTCGGCAAAGTCAGTAGTGCCAATTATTTGTTGACCAGCGCCAACGGCATAAAGCATTTCAACAATATGCGGCGCAAGGGCGATGATTGTTGGTTTTTTTGGTGAAGTATCTTGTTCTGCTTTTTTATCATCATGTCCAACTGCTTGGGCAAAAGTATTAACAATTAATAAAAATACAGCTAGTGTTTTAATAAAGTTACTCATTACCAGTCGATCCCTTTTTGTGCTTTAACCCCAGAGTCGAAAGCATGTTTTACTGACTGTATTTCGCTTACTGTATCGGCAAGCTCAATAAGTGAACGATGGCAAGAACGGCCGGTAATTATTACGTGTTGCATCGCAGGACGATTATTAAGAGCAGTTATAACTTCCTCTAAATCGATATACTTATAACTCACCATATAAGTGATCTCATCAAGCAGTAATACATCAATGCTTTTATCAGTTAGTAAGCGCTTAGTTTCTTGCCATACAACTTGTGCTGCAGCAATATCTTTTTCTTTATCTTGAGTATTCCAAGTAAATCCTGTGTTCATCACATGAAACTCTACACCGGCATTGGTCAACAATTGACGTTCGCCACATGCCCAAGTACCCTTTATATACTGCACCACGGCAGTATTTAAACCATGACCTACAGCACGGGCAACTGTACCAAAACCAGAAGTAGATTTACCTTTGCCATTTCCAGTAATAACAATAAGCAACCCATGCTCTTCTTGAGCTGATTCTACTTTGGCATCAATACGTTCTTTAGTTTTTTGCATACGTTCTTTATGATTTTTCTGTTTTTGATCTGTCTTTTGATCTGTCTTTTGATTTGTCATTAGTTATCCAAAGTTTAAATGAATGAGTTATTTAGTTTTTGCTCGCAACATTATTGCGATAAAAAAGATACTACCTATGGCGGAGGTTATAATGCCTAATGGCACTTCTGCACTTTCTATTGCTGATCTAGCGCCAACATCAACCCAAACTAAAAAGCTAGCTCCGACAAATGATGAGCCTATTATTAAAGGAAGGGTGGTCACGCCGATAAATTGTCTAACAATGTGTGGGATCATCAGGCCAACAAAACCAATACCGCCACAGTAAGCAACAACTGTTGCGGTTATGGCTGCACAAATGGCCAACATCAGCAATCTAAGTTTGTTAACATTTACCCCAAGGCTTTTGGCACTTTCATCACCTAGTAGCAATGCATCTATTTGTCGGTGGTAGGCTGTAACAACCAGTAAACTTATGAATAAAACGCCACTGATCACATAAAAGTTACTCATTTCCACTCGTGCTAAACTGCCCATCAACCAAAATAAAACACGATTAGTAGCAAAGGGTTCACCAAGGTAGAGTATGAATTGACTTATAGCCGTTAGCATAAAAGATACCGCAACTCCGGCAAGTAGTAACTGTTCTGGATTTTTTAAGGCGGTAGAGATCGCCACCACAATAAATACTGAAAAAAGAGCACCTAAAAATGCTGCCAGCGGTAGAGCAACTGTTAATTGGTTGCCAAGTGTTATTGTCGCAATTGTAGCGCCTAGTGCGGCACCCGATACTATGCCAAATACATAAGGGTCGGCTAGCGGATTACGTGTGGTGTTTTGTAAAATAGCGCCAGCAATTGCCAGACCCATGCCGGCAACAAGGCCCACTAAAACACGAGGAATTCGCACTTGCCATATGATCATTTCATTAACGGGTGTTGAGCAAATACCAAATATACATTCAATAATCTGTTGAGACGATATTTTCGCAGGGCCAAATGTTAATGCTAAAGCGGCACTTATTAAGGTCAATAAAGCTAATATTAAATAAATGAGTGATGATTTTCTCATGAGATGTTACTCGGGGTTCTATTACCTTGATGTACGTCTTGGAGTAAATGCTGATTTATATGTCCAGAAGCGGGGGCAGACTTATTCAGATTAGTGTCTGCGGCACTATGTTTATTGAGGCTAAATGAGACCCTTGGGCTTTTAGTTATTGGATCTTGATCTCGGTGGCACGTTAAATTAAATACATCCGTAAGGTGTTGCGAGGTTAATACTTGGTCTGGGTTATTATCACAAACAAGGCTCCCATTATTGAGTAGTAATAAACGTTGGCAATAATGTCCTGCTAAATTAAGATCATGCACTGTCATAACAACCGTGATATTCAACGACTGAACTAGCTGTAATATTTGATGTTGATAATAGACATCCAAATGATTGGTTGGCTCATCAAGAAATAATACTTCAGCTTTTTGTACTAAGGCTCTCGCGATAAGGACTCGTTGTTGTTCTCCGCCTGAGAGTACATTAAATTGTTCGTTTATTAATGAAGATAAACCTACACGTTCTAAAGATATTTCAACTTGATGGCGATCATAATCACTGTCTAAAGTGAACATCCCCTTGTGGGGTAGCAATCCCATTCGTACAACATCAAATACTGAAAGGGCGAAAATAGGTGTGGATTTTTGTGCAACAACGGCAAATGATTTTGCTATTTGCTTTGCGCTGTATTGGGTAATGCTTTTGTTTTTAAAGTAAATATTACCGGTAGTGTTATTTTGATGGTTGAGCAGACAGCGTAATAAACTGGTTTTTCCTGCACCGTTAGGACCAATAATACCAATAACTTCACCTTTTTTAACGTTGAAGCTTATTTTCTCTAAAATGTTTTTATCATTGACTTGCCAAGATAAATTCTCAACCTTGATTAACGAAGACTGATTGGCTGATGATGACATTTTGTAAAACCTCAAATTGAGGCAGAATACTTACGAAGGGCGACCGCAATATTATTTTGAATAACTTCTATCAAATTACTTTTATAGAATAATAAGTTTGCGATAACTCACGTGTGATCCCGCACGGCGTTAAATTACATCTTAAGACAAGTATCTGACTCATAACGACTTAAAAAACTAAAATCATTATTTACAGTTGCGGGGACAGTTGTGGGTTTTAACCACATTATCTTGTTTATTTAAACTGGCTAAACAGCATAGTTTAAAAGTCTTAATATGTGAACCGCGCAAGTGTACGGGGGCTTAATGTATTTTACAAGTATTTAGCTGTTTAGATGGCTAAAAAACTAAACTTTTAGAATTAATCGCCTTGCAGCATTAATAGCACAGACGCCAAGAAGAATTTAATTTATAATAAGCGCATAAAAAATTTTTAAGGTTTATTCATGAAGGTATGTGGTGTTGAATTAAAAGGTAACGATGCAATTATTTGTATTATGAACAAGGCAAATAGTTTGTATGATATTCCTCAAACTCGAGTACAAAAAATATCGCTAATTAATGCTGGAGATGCTGAAGAAGTTAGACATTTTCAATTCACCTTTGCAAAACTATTGGAAGATTACCAAGTAGATGCGGTTGTCATTAAAGGACGCGCATTAAAAGGAAAATTCTCGGGTGGACCAGTAGGGTTTAAGTTAGAAGCTGCTATTCAATTAATTGCTGATCTGAAAGTTGAAATACTGGCTGGTAATGTCATCAAAAAGGCACTTACCCGCAGCCAAATAGACATTGATTTTAGAGACACGGGTTTAAAACAATACCAAGAACAAGCGTTTGAAACTGTTTTTGCCTATCTTGAAAGCCAATAATTACCTTTAATTACTTCAGCTGATTAATTCTAATCAGCTGAACCTCCTCTTTTTAAATCCCAATTAGATCTTTGTTAAACCTTTTGTAAATCAACCTCCTTACTCCCGTATTTAAATAAAGCCGGCACAAAGTTGATCCTTATTTTGTTACTTTTATCGCAATATTGGCCTGTTGAGCTAAAATTTATGCTGTAAAAAACAAAAAATGTATGTTTAAATCAATTGATGTTAACTAGTCAGACCACTTACCAGTTGGTTGCGAAATTTTAAGAGAGAGACCATGCCTGAATATAAAGCACCTTTGCGTGATATGAAGTTTGTAATGCAAGAGCTACTTGATTGCGAATCACATTATCAAAAACTTGGTTATGAAGATGCAAGCATAGAGATGGTTGATGCAATCATCGCCGAAGCCAGTAAATTTACTGAACAGGTTATAGCTCCTTTAAACCAAATTGGTGATGAGCAAGGGTGTACTTGGGATAATGGTGATGTTAAAACTCCAGATGGTTTTAAAAGCGCTTACCACCAATATGTAGAAGCTGGCTGGCCTACATTATCTCAAGATGTTGCTTTTGGTGGGCAAGGACTACCACATTCATTAAATACCGCCATTGGTGAATTTATGTCAGCAGCCAATCACAGCTTTGCAATGTACCCCGGCTTAAGTCATGGTGCATTAGCAACGGTTGAAGCTCATGGCAGCAGTCAGCAAAAGCAGATGTTTATGCCAAAGCTTGTTGAAGGCACATGGACAGGTACTATGTGTTTGACCGAGCCGCATTGTGGTACCGATTTAGGTATGTTGCGAACTAAAGCAGAGCCGAATGATGATGGTAGTTACTCAATCACAGGAACCAAAATATTTATATCTGCTGGCGAGCATGACTTATCTGACAATATACTCCATATCGTTATTGCTAGAACTCCCGGAGCTCCAGAAGGTAGTAAAGGTATTTCGTTATTTATTGTCCCTAAATTTAACGTGGCTGATGATGGTCTTATTGCTGACAGAAACGCTGTTAGCTGTGGCTCTATTGAGCATAAAATGGGTATCAATGCGAATGCAACCTGTGTGATTAACTTCGATAGTGCAAAAGGTTATTTAATTGGTACAGAAAATCGCGGACTGCATTGCATGTTTACCTTTATGAATGCTGCACGCTTAGGTGTTGCTAATGAGGGGGTTGCTGCTGCAGAAGCTTCTTTTCAAGGAGCTATTGCTTATGCTCAAGATCGTTTGCAAATGCGTTCACTATCAGGTGTAAAAAACCCTAATGGTCCAGCTGACCCAATTATAGTTCACCCTGATGTTCGTCGTATGTTACTGACCCAAAAATCGATTGCTGAAGGTGGACGTGCACTAATTGGTTATTTAGCCCAGTTAGTTGATATTGATCATGTTGAAAAAGATGCTACTAAAAAAGCTGATTCTGAAGCAAAACTTGCCTTACTAACTCCTATTGCTAAAGCCTTCTTAACAGAAATTGGCCTTGAATGTACTAGTCATGGTGTGCAAATATTTGGTGGTCATGGTTTCATTAAAGAGTGGGGCATGGAACAACTAATGCGTGATACTAAGATTAGTTGTTTGTATGAAGGTACTACAGGTATTCAGGCTCTTGATTTATTGGCACGTAAAATTTTAGGCACTCAAGGTGAAATCTTGAAGCCTTTCGCCGGTGAAGTGGCTGCTTTTTGCCAAGCTAACATGAATGATGAGGGGATGGCTGAGTTTATTACGCCTATTATGACCTTCGCAGGACAATGGCAAAAAATGACTCAAGAAATTGGCGTTAAAGCAATGCAGAACCCTGACGAGATTGGTGCGGCTTCAGTTGATTATTTAATGTATTCTGGTTACGTCACACTCGCTTATTTCTGGGCTAAAATGGCCAAGGTGGCTCAAGAAAAACTTGCTGTAAATGATGATGAAAAAGACTTTTATCAAGCTAAAATTAAAACGGCTCGTTTTTACTTTGAACGGATATTACCTCGTGCACACGGACATGCGAGTTGTCTTGAAAACGGTGCAAGTTCGATGATGGACTTAGACTCAGAACATTTCATATTCTAATTAATATCAAGTACCTGCACAATTTAATGTAAAAAAGCCGATGTTAATATCGGCTTTTTTATTAGACTGATTAAAAATATAAATTTATCTCACTAGTGATTGTGACCACAGCCACCTTCGGCGTGTACATGACCATGTTCTAATTCTTCTTCTGTAGCGTCACGGATTTCAATAATTTCAACGTCAAACTTTAAATCTATCCCAGCTAATGGGTGATTGCCATCAACAGTAATTTCATCATCTTGAACATCAATTACAATAACCGTTTGTTCACCGTCATCGGTTGTAGCGCGTAGCTGTGAGCCAACGGCTAAATCGTCAATGCCAGCAAAAAGATTTTTAGGTACCGTTTGAACATAATCATCATGTCTTTCACCGTAAGCTTTTGCTGCCGCGACTTCAACATCAAATTTGTCGCCAACTTGATGATCAATTAAAGCCTCTTCTAATCCTGGAATTAAATAGCCAGTGCCATGAATAACAGCAAGTGGCTTATCATCATATGAGCTGTCAATTAAAGTATCTTCGCTATCTGATACTGCGTAATGCATTACAACAACTTTATTATTAGAAATTTTCATAAGGTTTAATCTTCTTGGTTAAGTGAATAAGGTAATTTTGTTAGTTTGAATAGAAGCTCTGGTTGCTTTTTAAGGCGGAACACCGTGCTATATTCAACGTCATTTGCTAATACGGCTTGAAGACTCGTTTGTTCTTTAGATATGAAAGATGCCAATACATCGCCAGCTTTTCGCCAATTGTCACCGAGTTGCTTTTCTATAATATCACCAGCACAAATTGTTGGGTGTTCAACAGGCTCATTATTTTGTGAAACAAGAGAGAATAATGCCCGTTTATTTTTTCCGAGATACTGCATTCGGGCAACGGTTTCTTGCCCTAAGTAGCAGCCTTTTGTAAAGCTGATGCCATTAATCGCCTGTAAATTTAGCATTTGTGGCACGTATTGCTCTACAGTTGCTTGAGATAAAATGGGAAAACCTTCTTGTATTTCAGTTAAATCCCAAACGGCATGATCATATAATTCTAAATCGAAGCTATTAATTAGTTTTTCAGCCTCAATGGTTTCATCAATAATTAAATATCGTTCTTGTTTGCCAGCTAGATAAACTAAAGTTGTTGTGCCCGATTGAATCACCGGGGTTAAGCTGTCGGGTACGCTATTAAAATGTTTTTGTAATAGTTCACTTGCTTGACTGCCAACAAGTGCAAAAAAGCTGAGTTGTGTCGTTTCTTTGATAACAACTTTGGCAAAAACACCAAACTTTTGAAGTGCAGATAATGAAGGTGCAATACTATTTTTAGCTTGTAGTAATAAGTGTTCGTCTTCTCGATTGATTAAACGAAAAACAGAGAGTACCTTACCTTTCGCGTCGCAATGAGCGCCATGACTTAAACTGTTTTTATTAACGGCATTAACATCGCAAGTGACTTGACCCTGTAAATATTTACTCTGCTCTTCTCCTGATAGCGAAATAGCGCTGTAGTTACTAAGTGAGATAACATAAGTGGAAGGAAGTTTTGAAACGTCGCAAGTTGAATCCATGGTTTTTATAGGCATAACGTTATTTATTGTGATGTTTGATGACTATAATAATGAGGGCTGATTTTAAAAACTCAAGATTTTCTCAGATAAATGTTATTAAATATGTGCGATTTCATTAGCGAAATTGTTACAATGGCACTAGTTTTAATCTTACGTGGTGTTTTATGTCAATTCAATCTTCAGTTTCTCAATCGCAAAGTGCAGCTTCACTTAGCTCTTTAAAAGATAATAAACCGCGTTTGAGGTGGGCATGTCGTCGGGGCATGTTGGAATTAGACGTTTTGTTTATGCCATTTGTTGAAGAAGCGTATGATTTATTAACTGAAAAAGATAAAGCCATATTCGAACGTTTGCTTGAAGAGCAAGATCCTGAATTATTTGCTTGGTTTCTGGGACATAAAGTTTGTGAAGACGAAGAGCTTAACACCATGGTGCAATTTATACTCAATCGCGTCAAAGTTTGAGATAAGAATAAGTCCTTCGCGCTATAAAGTTATTCTTTATAGTGCAACCCTTTCTATTTTTATTGCTGCTCCGTTATTTTATTTTAGTGTGAACTTATATCTGCTCGCATGTTTTAGTTTAATCGTATTTATTGGAATTTCTCTTCTGAAATATAGGGGCAATTCGATAATCGATTATTTCATAAAAGACAAGAGGTTAGAAAAATTTACAATAACAAATGAAGGTTTTTTTCAGTTTTACACTGATAGAGGAAACTCAACGGACTTTAAATTAACGCCATTTTCGCGAGTGAGTTTTTTAGGTTGTTGGCTGGTTTATTCTTCTCAGAAAAATCCTGATAACTTGAAGGCAAAGTTTATTTTTAAAGACAGTTTATCTTCTGCCGACTATTCAAGGTTAAGGCGGGTAATTACGGCGTTAAAATCGTTACCTTAGCTTCTTTACTCGTCTTTGGATAATCCAGAGTATAGTGTAAGCCTCTACTCTCTTTTCTATTTAATGCACTATTAATAATAAGTTCGGCCACTTGCACTAAATTTCTTAATTCAAGTAAATTATTACTGACTTTAAAGTGACGATAGTACTCATCAATTTCGCTCTGGAGTAATTCAACACGATGTAAAGCACGTTCTAGCCTTTTGGTGGTTCGTACTATACCGACAAAATCCCACATAAATAATCTTAGCTCGTGCCAGTTATGTTGAATGACGACTTCTTCATCTGAGTCTGTTACCCTGCTTTCATCCCATTTAGGTAGTTCTTGGTAGGGGGCTGAGTGATCAATACATTCAGAAATTTCAATTGCCGCAGCACGAGCAAAAACTAAACATTCTAATAAGGAGTTACTGGCAAGACGATTTGCGCCATGAAGACCCGTATATGAAACCTCACCAATAGCATATAAGTTATCAATATCAGTTTTTCCGTGATTATTGATCATAACCCCACCGCAAGTGTAATGTGCAGCCGGAACCACAGGTATGGCTTGTTTTGCCATATCTATCCCTAAAGATGATGTCTTTTCATAAATAGTAGGGAAGTGACTTTTTATAAAGTCTTTATCCTGATGGCTGATATCTAAATACATACAATCAGCGCCTAAACGCTTCATTTCAAAATCAATCGCTCGAGCTACAATATCTCGTGGTGCAAGTTCTGCTCGTTCGTCAAAATGAGGCATGAATCGACTACCATCAGGTCGCCTTAATATCGCGCCTTCGCCACGAAGTGCTTCTGTTAATAAAAAAGTACCAGCATCGGCATGAAATAAACAAGTAGGATGGAATTGGTTAAATTCCATATTGGCAACTCGGCAACCTGCGCGCCATGCCATTGCAATACCATCACCACTTGCTACATCGGGATTGGAAGTATATTGATAAACTTTACTAGCACCACCAGTAGCTAAAATAGTTTTTTTAGCTTGTATACTCTCTACTTGCTCACTTGTTCTATTCCAAATGTAAGCACCGATACAAGATTTTGATTGTGAAACACTGGTCGACTTTTGGGGCTGACAAATAAGATCTATGGCATTAAATCGCTCGAGTAAGGTGATTCTTTTATGTTGCTTTACACGTTCAATGAGGGTGGTTTGAATTGCTTGACCTGTTGCATCGGCAGAATGAAGAATTCGTCTATGGCTGTGACCGCCTTCGCGTGTTAGATGATAATTAGAACTATCGGTCTCTTGATCGAAAGCGACTCCTTGTTCAATAAGCCACTCTAGGCAAGGTTTTGCATTTTCAGCGGTATATCTAACTGCGTCTTCATCACACAAGCCTGCACCTGCAATAAGCGTGTCTGACACATGAGAGTCAATACTGTCATTCTCATCAAAAACTGCAGCAATGCCACCTTGTGCGTAAAAAGTAGAGCCTTCGTTCATTAATCCTTTACTTAGAATAATGACGTCTGAATTTTTTGCTAAATGTAATGCGAGAGTTAAACCTGCAGCACCGCTGCCGATAATTAATACATCACAATTGTATTGTTGATTCATATATGTTGGATTTTAAGGTATTCTATACGCTATAGAGTGATATTACCGTTTATTGGCTTAACC
>ENA-ORXI01000622-ORXI01000622.1-sediment-metagenome-genome-assembly--contig:-NODE-622-length-29428-cov-9.964533_pt1 | contig 29428 bp, 21 predicted proteins | sample MGYA00237861_ERZ511468 | MGnify/ENA primary metagenome ERZ511468 (study PRJEB26299, sample SAMN06266213) | sediment metagenome | isolation source: Hudson Canyon methane seep mesocosm | place: USA:Hudson... | reverse complement strand
GTTCTACTTGTTCTACTTGTTCTACTTGTTCTACTTGTTCTACTTGTTCTACTTGTTCTACTTGTTCTACTTGTTCTTCAGTATTGGGTTTTGGCGCAACATAAAGATAGCTTTTAATTGCCTGAATCTCACTTTGGGGACTTTGAACAACTTTGACATCCAATGACATAAAAAATAGAAGTAAAACGACAACGCCATGTAGCACTGCCGAGATAATCAGGCTTGTGTAATTTCCTTTTAGCACAAATAAACATCTATAAAAATAAGTGAGGTTTTCAATAGACCTTAAGACTTTAAATAAGTTCAGAGAGCTACATCAATAACTCCCCCTCACAGAAAATAAGACTAAACTCTTCGCCACAACGCCCTACTTATCATTCTCACCTTAGTTGGTAATTTCATCCGTTTTAAGTTCGTGGCAATAATGCCCTTAGTGAAGCGTGTTTTTTTCGAGTAATCAATATTTACATCAAGCACTACAGGGGTATTTTGTTCTGACAATGAGATGGCTAATTTTATTTTCTCTTCAATTTCACTATTATTTTCAAGACGAATATACTGACAACCACTTGCTTCAACTAGTGCTTTTAACCTTAGATTAGGTAATACAGTGCAAGTTTTTTTATTATAGGGCACATTTTGCGCTTGTGATATTTGTGCTAATTCACCATCACTAAAAATGGTGAATATTGCACCAACATTCAGTGCCGATGCGGTAAACAACTCGGTTTGTGTCATTAAAAAAGCACCATCACCAATAATGCCCACCACTTGATTCTCTGGGTTGGCTAATTTTGCGCCAATTACCGCAGGGGTTGCATAACCCATACAATTGAAATCTGTAGGGCTAAAAAAGTGCTTAGGCAGATAACATGGCATTAACTCTGCGGTTAAAAAAGTATGGTTGCCATCATCAGCAATAACAAAGGCGTCATCATTAATTGATTGTCGTAGCTGTTGAAAAAACGCTGCGGGATTAATTCTATCACCACTATTATGTGCCAACCACTCATCAAGATATGCTTGTTTGTCTTGTTTAATACTTTGTTTTATTTCCTGTTCACTTTTCCCTTGTATTGCCGCCTGTTCTAATTTTTCTAATAAGGCGGTAAGCACTAAACTAGCATCTCCTTCTATTGTTACTTTTGCTTGATAATTGGCATTAAATACCTGTTCATTAATATCAATATGAATAAGGTTTTCAGGTACTGTTACGCCAAAGCTACCTGTGGCAATTTCAGCAAACCTTGTACCTATTGCTAATAAACAATCACAAGATTTAAAGGCATTAGTCGCTGCAGGTACTGCTGCAGGGCCAAACCCCATACCAGTATGCAAAGGGTGTTTTGCTGAAAATGCACTTAAGCCTTGCAGTGTTGTTGAAACAGGAGAGTTTAATAGCTCAGCAATTTTTGTTGTTATCTCAACAGCTTCTACTCCGCCCCAGCCAACAAATATACCTGGATTTTTCGCCTTAGCTAATAACTCAACAGCTTGTTCAAGTTCTTTATCAATACTAACAAGCAATGACTTTGATGGTTTTTTATAAACAGGTAAGGTAGATACATCACCTTTATCTAGTTGCAGGTTTACCGGTATTTCAACAAAAACGGGACCCGGCTCACCTTCATTTGCGATCGTAAACGCCTCAAAAAGTGTGCTCACTACATCTTCATGACGAGTAACTTTAAAGGTTTTTTTAGTAATAGGGTTCATCATTTGATGTTGGTCCATATCATGAAGCTGATATGAAAATTCAGAGTCTGTTCTTACCCCACCACTGATAACCAGCATAGGAATACCATCAAGGGAAGCTTCACCTATGCCGCTGGCGGCATGAGTAGCTCCCGCCGCAGGTACAATCACTAACGTGCCAATGCCATCACTACTGCGACTGACTGCGTCAGCCATAAAAGCTCCGCAGCCTTCATGAGTCACTAATACCGGTTCAATACTGTCAGATTGAGCTAATTCATCATAAATTTCAGTGTTATGGACACCAGGAATACCAAAGGTGAATTTAACATTAAGTTGCTCTAATGCGTAACGAACTAACCAAGCTGCTGTTTTTTTCATTTATGACTCTCTTTTTTGTTAATTATTGCCTGTGCTGCATTTCTCGCCGTTAAAATACATGCGGATAAAAATGTACCTTCAAGTGATCTAAAACCATTAGCGCCACCACCACCAAAACCAGCGGCTTCACCAACACAATACAAACTATTTAAGGGTTTGCCTTGTTGGTTTAATACTTGGCTAGATAAATTGGTTTGCATACCACCAAGACTTTTTCGGCTGATAAGTTGCAGCTTAATAGCAATTAATTTTTCTTTAGTATTTGCCGAAATAGGCGCAGGTTTACAGGTTCTTAGTCGATCCGGTTGCCATTGCCTTGCATGGTTTATTCGTCTAATTTGATCATCATTTTGAAGATTTTTATTTGATGAAAAAGCTTGGTCAAAGGCTTCAATTTCACCCTTGAGCTGTTGAGGGTTAATATAATCTTCATCGGTTAACTCATTCATTTTAGCAGTTAACTCCTCAATAGAGTCAGCACAAATAAAATCTTCACATTCATCTTTTAACTGATTAACTAACCGCTGATTACCAAAAACAATCTCTTTTAAAAAGCTAAATAATTTTTTATTTTTTATTGACGGATTATGCACAGAGCCAGAGACCGCCAACTCTTTTGCAGCGATTTTCCAGTTAAGTATTTGCCAAGTCCAAGACTTTTCTTGCTTTGCCACCAGCTGGCACAAATAATTGGTATCAAAGCCCGTCACTAAAGGCATAGGCCCTATTCTTTTTCCTTGATGGTTAAGCCATAAAGCTGATTTGCAAGGAATTAAACTTAAACCATGCCCGTCAAATTCGGCCTGAGGATGGTTAATACCTGCTGCATAGTTCCACATTTTGTCTTGATGCGTCATATTGCCGCCTAAGCTCTGAATATGATCATGCAACATACCATCAGAAATTGGATTTGCACCATTTAAAATATCCTCCGGCGGCTTACCCCACGGTTTATGCCAATTATCTTTGACTCGCTTAGTGCTACCATTTATACCACCACAGGCAATCACCACTTGTTTAGCATTGATAGTAAAAGTACCTGACTGATCATTTTTCTCATCAAGTACTTCAATACCAACAATTGTATTATTTTCAGCTATGGTTTTAATGACTTTATGCTGATGATAAAGTGTCAGTTCACCTTGCTCAATAAAAGGCTGAAGTTTAGCAATAACCTTTTCAACTAAGCCCCAACCTGTGCCCCATAAAACATGATATCTAGGCACTGAATTTCCGGGCACAAAAAGCCCACGTTCTACCCAATTAACCGCAGGTAAAAACTTAAGCCCTAAGGCATTTAACCATTGATATACTTTATCGTTATTACACTCAGCATATTCTTTTGCCCAAGCTTTTGGCCAGTTATCATCTTGGTCAAACTCAGCAAAACTGTGCCAGTCTTTTAATAGCAATGCAGAATTATCATCAATGTTCATTCGCTTTTGCTGCTTGGTTCCCGAAAGTGCCATACCGCCAAAAGCCCACCTAGCAAGACCACCTAAGCGATCTTTAGTATCGCGATCAACAATAATTACATTTTGACCATGCTCGAGCAGCTCAAGTGCAGTGACTAAACCAGCGATTCCTCCACCGGCAATAACGGTATCGCAATGAATAAAGTCTAATTCACATTTTTGTTTTTTATCCATCTCTTTACCTATTAAGATAAACTGTTAGCATAACCATCATTGAATATTGCGCTGACCGCAGCCATCTGGCTATAGTAAAAATTACCCAATATGAAAAAAATGACCCCAGACAACTTTATTAGCCAACTGTATCGACAATCGTCATTAATTCCACTTGAAGAGTTTTCAACATGGGCGTTAAATTTATTACAACAAGTCATTCCATTTGATGGCGCCGTTTGGGCAACAGGACATGTATCAACCCAAACTTTTCACACTCAAGCCAATATTGATGTGCCTGAAGAGATATTTGTACAATTAAAAAAGCATTTAGCCATTAACCCTATCTTTGAAAAACTCCTGTTAAATGAAGGTGGCGCGGTTGATATGCGCGATGTACTGGCTGATAAAGAGTTTTATCAATCTGATTTGTATCATCAATGTTTTAAACCCTTCTCAATTGAACGTATTTTAAGTTCTATTCACATTGACCAGCGTAGCGGTATTTTCACGCTGTTAAGCTTGTATCGCTATCATCGTGACGAGCCTTTTAGTGTTGAAGAAAAACAAATACAAAATCGTTTGCTTTATCATTTACTCTGCGCAGCTTCACATCGACAGCTACTGGCTTTAACACAAAAGGATGAGCAAGAAGATTATTCAAGCAAAAGTGCTATTTGTGACAATGCCGGTATTTATCATTGTGTCGATCCTAGCTTTTTAGATATCCTTGAAAGTCACCTTAACCAACCAAACTCGCAGAAATTCCCTTTTGAAATTAAAGAACAGCAAGTACAATTCACTGAAGGAAACTTGCAGTTTGAGCAACAAAAACATGGCGACTTGTATCGTTTAACGGTTAGAGTGCAACATAAACTAGACCTACTGAGCGAAAGAGAAAAACAGGTGGTTGAAGGCATATGCCAAGGAAGAACCTTTAAACTTATAGCCCGTGATTTACGATTATCACCATCAACCGTTTCAAACCACCTTTATCGTATCTATCTAAAATTAGGTATTCATAATCGCAGCGAGCTGGTAGCAATAGCGAATAAGATTAACCAATAAGACTAACTGACCATAAAAACAGCTACTGTATATAAAAACACCAAAGATAAGCAATTATAACAATATAAAGACTCTATTTTATTGACTAGCCTGCTCGGACTGTACAAAACAACAGTTAAAAGATATTATCTTAAAGACAACACTTAACCACTAATACTAAACCATTAAATGAAATTATATATAGCTGAAAAACCCAGTTTAGGCAGAGCAATTGCAGCAGCTCTTCCTAAACCTCAAAAAAATCAGCAAGGTTATATAGACTTACCTAATGGTGATAAAGTCACTTGGTGCATTGGTCATATTCTTGAGCAAGCTCAACCTGAAGCATACGATGAAAAATATAAAAAATGGCATTTTGAACATTTGCCTATTTTACCCGAACAATGGCAATTAAAAGCGAAAAGCCAAACTAAAGCGCAATTAGCTGTTATCAGAAAGTTAGTCAAACAAGCAGATGAAATTATTCATGCCGGCGATCCTGATCGAGAAGGACAGTTACTGGTTGACGAAGTTATCGATTTTCTAAAAGTGAGTAAAACGAAAAAAGCTAACGTTCAGCGATTATTAATCAGTGATTTAAACATTTCTGCCGTCAAACGTGCTTTGCAAAACCTTAAAGCTAATAGCGAATTTATGCCGTTGTCGATATCAGCCCTTGCTCGCTCCCGCGCAGATTGGCTTTATGGCATCAACCTAACTCGCGCTTATACTCTGCAAGGACAAAAAGTAGGCTTTAAAGGAGTGCTATCTGTTGGTAGAGTACAAACGCCTTTATTAGGGTTAGTTGTTCAACGTGGCCTTGATATTGATAACTTTCAATCAAAGCCTTTCTATCAGGTCTATGCTCACCTACAAACAAAAGATAATGAATTCTTCATCGCTAAATGGCAGCCTAGTGAGCAGTGCAAGCCTTACATGGATGATGAAAATAGAGTATTAGTTAAAAGCCTTGCAGAAAATGTCATCACCCGAATTAACAACCAACCAGCAAAAATCAAAACTGCAAGATACGAGCAAAAGAAACAATTTTCGCCACTACCTTATAATTTATCATCATTACAAATAGACGCTGCCAAACGTTTTTCGATGAACGCAAAGTTAGTACTGGATGTTTGTCAGTCCCTTTACGAAAAACATAAATTAATCACCTATCCTCGCAGTGATTGCCGGTTTTTACCAAATGATCATTTCAAACAAGCTCCCAGCATCATAAAAATGCTATCATCGGGCAGTTCAACCATTGCTACTGCCGCTAAAGGAGCGGATAGCAAAATAAAAAGTAAAGCTTGGAATGATAAAAAGGTGAGTGCTCATCATGCGATCATTCCCACAGAAAAATCATCATTAAAAATAAACCTAAACTCTTTTGAAAGTAATGTTTATCAATTAATTGTTCGCCAGTACTTAGCGCAGTTTTATCCTCCTTACCTTTACCATCAAACCAGTATAGATATTGAAATTGCTGGAGGATTATTCAAAGCAAATGCTAAAAGTCCTGTTGATAGTGGTTGGAAAATTTTATTTAATGGCGCTAACAGTGCAAATAAAAATTCATCAAGTAAAAAAAACATAACAAAGAACGTCGATGCTGAGCAGTTACTTACCGAACAGCACCTGCCGCAGCTTAAAGCTGGTGATAATTTACATTGTCAGCATGGCAAGCTTATTGAAAAAAACACCCAAGCGCCTCAGTACTTTACCGATGCAACCTTGTTAGCTGCCATGACAGGTATAAGCCGATTTGTTAGTAACAATAACATCAAAAAGATATTAAAAGAGACCGACGGTTTAGGCACAGAGGCAACACGAGCCGGCATTATTGATCTTTTATTTAATCGTGGATTTTTAATACGCCAAGGCAAGCAGATTCATGCAACAGATGTTGGTAAGGGGCTAATTGCTGCACTGCCCGATGTTGCAACAAAACCTGATATGACCGCGCAATGGGAAGCAACCTTAAATGCCATTAGTGAAAAACAAAGTAGTTATCAAAACTTCATGTCTCCGTTAGTAGATACCTTACATAATGTTATTAAAATTGCTAGCGAGCACTTACCTACCCAACTAAAAGGCTTAACCACAGCCAATAAAAAGGCGCCTTATAAAAAGCGCCGTTATGCTAAGAAAACTAAATAAGTTAAAAGTTAACTAAGTTATAAACTCATTAAATTAGAAGTTAGCTAAATTAGAATTCACTAAGCCAATTACTTGTTATAGCCTTTAAACTCTTCTCCGGGTTTAATATTAGGGTATTTAGCCATGCTCTTTTTCAAAGCAACTATTTTTTTCATAATAGGCTCCATAAGCCAACCGTGTGTGTATCCCTTATTCCCCCACAATTCATAGGCTTCTTTTGGATCATTTTTAATATCAAAAACTTGCGGAAAAGTAAATTTTTGAACGACGGAGTGTGTTGAATCAGTAGCTGCAAAATGCATTTTTATATTGCGCCATTTAATGGCAAATAATTCGTCACCAACAAAAACAATGAAGTGTTCTCTATTCGACTTTTCTGTTTTGCCAAAGAAGAAGTCTTTTTGATTTACTCCATCAATGGGGCGATCTGACGGTACTAACTTTTCGGCACCGGCAAAACTTGCAATGGTGGTATACATATCTATATCACCCACAATTTCATCTGAAACACGACCCGCTTCAATTTTAGTAGGATAGCGAATCATTGCAGGGGTTCTTAATCCTCCTTCATAAGCGGTACTTAAACCGCCACGCCAAGGTCCATTTGAACCACCACCGCCATCTTCACCAGCAGCAAGTGCGCTGCCTTGTGGAAAGTTTCCAGCGCCGTTATCTCCCGTTAAAATAACAATAGTGTTTTTAGCAATACCGGCCTTATCAATCGCCTTTAATACTCTACCAATATTAAAATCAACTTCCATCTGAGTATCTGCATATATTCCAGACTTTGATGCATTCTTAAAGTCATCATGTACCGTAAAAGGCGGATGAAAATGAGTAAAGGCGACATAGCTAAAAAATGGTTTACCTTTTTTAGCTTGTTCTTTAATATTTTCAATTGCACGTTCAGTTATTTCATTATCTAAAGTGACTTTCGCGGCAATATCAAAAACTTTAACCTTTTTAGCATCGCTACCTTTAACACCTTCATAAATATAAGGCGTTGTTGCTACAGAAGGATCCCACTGTGGCGTTGCAGTATAACCTGCGGCATTAGTACCTTCTTGTGTTCCCCAGAAGTAATCGTAACCTTGATAATTAGGCAGCTTTTTAAGGTTCGCGCCAATATGCCACTTACCAAATAATGAGGTATGATAACCCGCATCAGAAAGTAGCTCAGGCAAGGTATATTCCCAGTAAGCTAAACCGTCAGGCTCTCCAGGTGCAGGCACTTTTTGATTACCTGTTCTGATGGGTAAACGTCCAGTGTGCAATGCAGATCGAGTAGGTGTACATTGGTTTTGCACATTAAAGTTGGTTAACCGTAACCCTTGGTTGGCAAAGTCATCAATATTAGGCGTTTGAATGGTACTGCCCTGAATACTTAAATCCCCCCAACCCCAGTTATCTACCAAAAGATAAATGATATTGGGTTTGTCATTTGCAGATGAGTTAAAAGATAAAAGTAAAGTTGAAGTAATCAACATTCTTAGTAGAACTGTCATGCACATTCCTTGCTATTTTTTAAAATAAAAAAATAAGACTAAAAGTATTATATGCATAACAAATTAAAAATGAAATTAAATCAACATTATGATTTTTAACACTAGTTTATTTAGTATCAGCTTTAATTTTTTCAATGATTTTTTGGGCAACTAAAGCCGATGATAAATAATTTTGCCCAGTAATCACTCGGCCATCAACTTCTACGTGAGCTGTATTTCTTGGACTATAGTTAAAATCACCACCATGTTGTTCAATTGTTGCTGTTATTAAAAATGGAAATTGCTTAAAATAAGGTTTGTTAGGGTTTTCGTATTCATCAGGATAACCACTGATATTTTTTCCTGAAACGAGGAACTCGCCACTGCTTAACTTCAAAAAGGCAATACCAGCAGTGCCATGACAAACGGCAGATATAATTCCATTGTATTTTTCATAAATATCCATTGAAATCTTTTGAATCGCTTTGTTTTTTGCAACACCAAACATTGCGCTACTACCACCAATATAATGCACCACTTTATAATTTATCGGTAATATTTCACTTGGCGATTTAGTATTACTCAGCGCATACATAAAGTCGCTGTTATAAAGGTAGTTTTTATGCAGTTGATTAGAAGTATTGATATAGGCTAATGGGACAGCGCCTCCTTGAGGGCTAACAAAGTCCACGGTAAAGCCAGCCTCTTTAAAAGCATGATAAGCATTTACTATTTCAGAAAAACTGGCGCCAGCGGGTTTATCTGAATCGCCATAAAAATCGACATTGGAAACGATAAATAAAATCCGTTTGGTATTTCTTTTCGAGGGTTCACTCGCCGCTGTTTTACTGATTATTTGCCATTGTCCATCAAGCTTTCTCAGCAAAAAAAGATCAACATAGCGTAGTTGTCTAGTCGGTATAATTATTTCTACTTTAGCTGTTGCAACATTACCCGATATATCAACATTAAGTATCTCTCCTACTCGACCATTAAATTTACCTTTTTCACTTTTTTTAAACCACGAAATATATTCTTTTGCAGGTACTCTCCAAACCGGTACGTCTTTTTTTTGTAGCAGTAAATTAGCGTTTGGATAAAAAGCTTTTTCAATTTGCTCTGGTCGATTATAAGACGTACCTTGAATATAGTTATTCAAGGTACGGTGTATTTGTGATTCTTCCGAGTCATTACTTTCGGCTTGACTCGTTTGAGTTAAAAGCACTAATGAAAATAATACGGCGGTAAACTTGGTTAAATAATGCGCTTTCATGTTTTCTCCAAAGGATTGATATTTTATTTAATACAATGGAGTGCACACTAATGATTAAACTTGAAGATTACAGTAGTAAATTATAATTTCGATATCCTAAATTATAATTCAGGAGGAGTGAGCCGCTTACTCTCTTCCCTATATTTTGCAGGTGTAGAGTCAGTTATTTTTTTAAATGCACTATAAAAAGTAGATTGGGAGTTAAAGCCGCACATCTCGGCAATGACTTCCATTTTAATAGCTTTTTCACTTAACAAGAGCTTTTGAGCTGCCGCTATTCGATATTCATTTACGAATAATGCAAATGGCTTGTTAAGATTGTCGTTGAGTAATTGTGACAAACGAGTTGATGACAACCCTAAATGTTTAGCTACTACAGGCATTGTTAGGTTGGCATTTTTGTAGGCCAGCTCTTTTTCCATAAATGCTTCAAGTTGAATGATCAGATCTTCAGCTTCTGAAGAGATAATTTTTTTATTTGAATACTTGAGCGCGGCTTTATCTCGCCCTTCACGAAACTTAAAAACAAATAAAAGACACAGTAAATAGAAGACAAATGATGACGACAATGCACCAACAATATATGAGGTATATGATGCCGTGAAGTAAGCAAACCATATAACGACATTGCCAACATAAACACTTAACAGCCATATATCATCATTTAAAAAAGCAGATTTTTTTTCAGTTAACTTTTTAAACGTAGGGATAAGAATAATCGCTGATAAAACTAGATAAAATAGCCAAACATAATTAATAGTTTTATAAAAGACACTACCCCATAACTGTGGGTTGCTTTGATACGGGTATGCAAAACCGATAACCAAAACAAAAATGAGCAATCCTCCTAAATGCAGCTGCCAAGTCACTCGTTGCTTTTCTACTCCGCCAACCTTACTAGCACAATACAAATATAAAAAAGGACCAATAAAAAAACAGGCAGACAAGCCAATTTGCAATATTGTTTTAGTTATTTCGGGGTTAAAGTAAAATAGAACAGATTTTAAAATTCGAATACTGACCATTAATATCATACCAGCAAGGAACTGATTCGATAATTTGACCGGTTTTAGCATAAAAAAATAAATGGCAATAAAAATGCCATTCAAAGCACCAAAGGCACTTAACATCAGTAAAATTTGACTATCAATCGCCATGATTAAACACACTAATTATTCAAATAAAGCAGAAAGAAGAACAATAACGCTAAATGTCTTATAAAGAAATCACTAAGATATAAACTGTACGAAAAATTTAAGAAAGACAAAAAATGTCTAAATTAATTATTCCATGCAAAACACTTATCCTCTAACCATTGACTAGTTTTTTCTGTTGTATCATGAAGGTCTATGGTGTCATCAATAACAAGATCGCAATTATTACGTACTTGAGTTACTGTATCAGCATAAATATGCTTAAAGTATGCGTTATACTTTTTCATATAACTAGAAAGATCAACGCCTTGACTCTTATTCTCTTTGCTTGCGTTATTGTTAATACTTCGACCCACAACCCTATCAAGACATAACTCTAAAGGCAGATCTAATAACACCACGAAATCTATTAATGGTGAAATCACATCACGTTGTCTACCAAATGGCTCTTCAACAAATACATAGTTAGTACTAAGGGGATGTTTTTTTGCATTAATGAGTGCTTCAATAAATCGTGGGGTTTTTATCAGTGACACATTAGCACCTTGATGAAACCAATCTTCCATATTCGTTGGATACGTTTCTTTATCAATATAATCATCAAAGAATAAATGTGGGCACTTATAGCGCTTTGCCAAGCTTTTAATCAGGGACGTTTTTCCACAGCCTGAAGCGCCGCTAATAGCTATGATTATAGGCCTAGTTACTGATTTATTAACTGATTTATAAACTAGTTCAGTTACAGGTTTAATTTCTAGATTATCTTTCACTGTAATTCACAAATTATTACCGAGTTTATATTTATAATTATTAGCACTGATTACACAGCCCCATTTTTATCTTTATTGTACATTTCATTTAAAAGAAATAACGCTATTAAAGGCTGCTTAACCTATAGTTCAGTTATTAATCTTGTTATGGAACTTGATGTTCATTCTGTTAAGCTAAGCCTATATATTATTTTAAAGGCTTACTATGACTATACAAGGAACGGTTGAACTTGAAAATACTTCCCAAGAGTCCTCTGAATTTTCCAATAAACCACTTATTGATGAAGCATCACCTTCATTACAACATTTAATTTACCAACCTTTAGCCCCCATTTATCTTAAAGTGAGAAGACGATTTACTTTATTTTCAACCGCTGCCATTTTATTGGTGATGTTTATTTGTCAAAAACAGCATTTTTTCCCGTTACCCCCCCAAATACTTAACATCATCAGTTATTTAATTTTAGCCATAGGACTGATAGGAACAATCCGTTACTTATATATTATCATTGCCGATAAGAAAAAGTTTTTTGCTCTGCGTGAACAAGACATTACTTATCGTTCTGGAGTTGTTTTTCAAAAAACTGTAACTCAACCTATTTTACGTATTCAACACGTTGAACTAAAACGAGGTCCATTAGAGCGTAAATTTGGCTTAGCCTGTTTACAGCTATTTAGCGCTGGAGGTGCAGCTCATACTTTTGAAGTTTCTGGGTTATTACTAGAAAATGCCGAATCAATGAGACAATTCATTCTTGATCACAAAACTATCAGTAGTAACTAAATAGCTATTAACATCCTCTTAAAACTCCTATTAAAATAATGATTTTGCAATCGGTGAGAGATTAAAAATGACAACGGCTGAGCAACCAGAGATTCAAGTATATGATGAAAAAACCTTGCCTGATTGGCAACGAATTTCACCTATTGCTATCGTTTATTTTATCGCTAGCTTTATCAAAGGTCTGCTAAGTAATATTGTAGTATTCTTACCTGCACTATATTTCAGCTCTGATTTTATTATGGAAAATCCCACCATATGGTTTCCTGTTATTATTGCGTTGATAAGTATTCTAATGATTGGAACTTTCCTGAGCTTTTATTTTTTTCAATATCGTCTTAACGATGACCACATTGAAATTCGATCAGGCGTTATTTCTAAAAAGCACATTAATTTACCTTTTGCTCGTATACAAAATGTAAAATTAGAACAACCAATATATTACCGATGGTTTAATTATACCTGCTTACAGCTTGATACCGCGGGCTCAGCTAAACAAGAAGCAAAAATAGTTGCCCTAAAAACTGATTTTGCAGAGCAGTTGAAAGCTGAAATTTTGGCACAACATTTAGAACAAGTTAGTAGTAGCGCAAAGCAGAGTGACTGCGATGAAACTGTTGATCAGCTTTTAAATAATCAAAGCCGCCCAGCAGAAGAAATAATTAATACTCGTTCAATACCAGACCTTATAATTCATGGCTTAACGAACAACCGCATCTGGATTTTTCTTGGTGGTTTAGCGCCTTTTTTTGATGATTTTAGTAATTATATTGTCGCATTTTTTCAAAATATTGGTATTGATATTCAGCAACTATTAACCATTGCAGACATGCCTGTTTGGCAAATAACGCTTTATGCATTAACACTGACATTCATTTTTCTGTCTATTATTTCTCTGTTTTCAATAGCGGGGTCTATTTTCACTTTTTATCAATACACGCTAAGTAAATTAGAAGATCGATATATACGTCGCAGTGGATTATTGACTAAACATGAAGTGACCATGCGCTTATCTCGCCTGCAAATGGTTATAAGACAGCAGGACTGGCTAGATGTATTGCTCAAACGAATTAATTTAAAGTTTGAGCAAATCAATGTGTCTGTCAACCAAAACCAAATGAATGCCCAAAACGATAAAATAATTGTCCCTTCTATAAAGCCCAATGAATGCGAAAAATTAATTGACGATGTTTATCCCGAAAATCAAATGATGACGATAACTTACCAAAGAATCAGTAAACGGTTTTTGCTTAAGAATTTGGGGTTTATTTTAACGCCTTTATTTTCTGTGCTTGCACTACTTTTTATTATTTCCAATCAGTTAATTATATTAACGGCTGTGCTACCAGCATACTTACTTTTAAGCCTATTAATTTTTATGCGTTGGTATCGTTGGGGTTATGCTAGTGATAAAAATTACACTTATATTCGTAAAGGATTCTTTGGCGTTGATTATTTTTGTTTTCCCACTTACAAAACCCAGCAAGTTCAATATAAGCAAAGCTGGTTTTTAAAACGCCACCAGCTTTGTTCTATTAATTTTATACTCGCTGCAGGCATGCAATCTGTTCCGTATATTAATGAAAAGATCGGTGAGTCATTGGCTAACGATACACTTTTAAAAGTCGAAAGCACCAAAAAGTCATGGATGTGATCGTTTTGGTGTTAACTTATTCAACTGTTATGGCTCTTTAATACAAACAGCTTTATAAAATGGTTATTCCCATTCCCCAAGAAATACCGGTGATTAACCAACCCTTGGATGATTTATGTAAGGTCATCAATTTATACTCAGTTTCTGCCTTATCTTTAAATGCCAACCTTAAACGTACAAGTGCAACTTTTTCATAGACATCAATACTTAACAATTCTTCTTGATAAGATTTATCCGCATTACCCTCGGAAAAAGTAAAGGTATATTCCTTATATTCGCCTTTAGAATTAACATAGCGATAGGCACCAAGCGGATGCAGAGAGAGTTCTCGATATTTTTTACTGCCTTGATGATCTCCCTTATAAAAATAATCAACGACAGTCAATACATCTTCACGTTCACTAGCAAACGATGAAGAAGAAAACATGCATGAAACGATTAAAAATAAAATACTAACTTTAAACATACAAATCCTATTTTGATTAAGTTTGGTTTATTAATGGTAGATATTACTTACATCAATACTTTATATCAATTTCATTAAGTTATTGCCCACTTGTGCTGGTTAAAAAGCAGCTCTAGTTAACAGATCTTCAACTAAATTAATAACGCTCCAAAAATAGCTTTCGTTATCTTTAGCAGAACTCTTAAGTGCTTTAAGCTTAGCTTCATCTAGCCACTGACCATTTTTAATAACTGCAAAAGGGGTTTCAAGATGTCCAATATCATCAAGCGGGTTTTTAGTGACCAATATCAAGTCAGCGACTTTCCCCACCGATACACTGCCATAGCGTTGATCAATTGCCAGCGTTTGTGCCGCATTAATTGTTGCTGCTTTTAAAACCTCAAAGTTTGATAACCCTGATTGTTTTAATAACTGCATTTCATGATGAGTGGCAATACCTGGTAAGGTGTACATAGTACCTGCATCTGATCCCACCAATAGCTTAACTTGGTGGTCATTAAGCACTTTCACTATTTCCAATAAAAATTGTAACTTTTTCACGTGATAGGCACTTTGCTGACTATTATCTACGAGCCATCGGCTAACAGTAAAATGGCTTTCAATATCAAAATGAAGTGGGTTTAAATAATCTAAATCTAAGGTATTGATAAAGCTTTCTTTGTCATTGCTTAACTGGGTTAAATGCTTAAAAGTTTCTAGTGTCGGTACAATAGGTACATTAAGCGCTTTTATCTTTTGAGCGATTAATCGTAGCTTGTTATGATCAAATTGATAATTGAGGGGTCCCTGAAATACATCTTCCACATGCTCTAATGATTGCAAGCCTTTTAAGCTACTCCAGTCTGCACCTTTTGCTGGATGAGGCCCATGTTTTGCTACTGAAATATTAACTTTTTTGGCTTCATCAATTATTGCTTCATAAATGTCAGCAGATAAATAACCATACATTTTAATAAGTTCATAGCCATTGGATTGTGCTTTTCTAACCTGACTTCTTCCTTCTTGTGGTGATACTACTTGTTGGTTTAAGGCATGTGTCCCAGCTCCTGCCAATATAGGAGAGCTGACATAGATATTACTTCCTAACCACTCACCGTTTTGTAGCTCCTTCTTCCACCTTAAATGCATTTTTTTACCGTTTAAATTACGCACGCTGGTTACACCGTAAGCAAGGTTGAGCATTAAGTATTTTCGATCATACAAATGTACATGCATATCAAATAAACCAGGAGTAACATAAGCTCCTTTACCATCAATAATTCGCGCTTTACTTGATGAAGCTAGGTTGGTTTCATTGATGGCAGTAATTATGCCTTTATCAATAACAAGTTGACGGTTTTTAAGTATTTGATTGGTGTTTACCAAGACAACATTAATGTTATTAACAATAAGTGTTTCTTTATTGTCGACTGCCAGTAGATCATCCGGTTTTATATAGTCCAATAAAAATATGGAGGTTAATATCAAGGTAATCGCCAGCAAGGTGAAGATAAGTAGAATGCTAAAAGTTGTTTTTATACGTTGATATATGTGTTGGATTTTCATAAGGACTCTTCAGTTAGATTTATTGCTATAAATGATTGACTATAATTTATAGCAACTCGTTTAAAAGTCGTCCAAGATCGTGATAATGTACTTAAAAAGTAAAAATAAAAAAACAAATAACTGATTTTATTAGTTATTTGTTTTCATATACTGTGTAGGGGTGATGCCAGTTTCTCTTTTAAAAATTAAATTGAAGCTCGATTTAGAATTAAAACCGACATCAAAAGCCATATCTAGAATCGGGGTTTTGCTATCCTTGTTGTTTAATAGTTTGTTCTTTAAACTCTCAATTCTTAACTTGTTAATATAATCACAAAAACTACAGCCTGCACTTTGATTAATAGCTTGTGATATTTCTCTAGTATTTAACCCCGTCTCTTGAGCGAGATCACTCAATGACAAGCGCGGTTTATGATGCAGTGATTTTTCTTTTATCAGCTTTTCTAAGCTGATGAATATTGATTGTGTTAACTCTTCACTTTCAAGCACTGACTCCTTTTCATTATTATTATTGTTTAACGCTTCAAAATCACTCATGCCATTAAATAATTTAGGATGTTGTACCGCTTTATAGATAAGAAAACTAAATAATAATAAAATGGCCGAGTTTTCAAAGAACTGTCCAGCCAAATTTAACTCTAATGTAATGTAAGGTTGTAGGTTTAACCTTATTAAATCAAACGCTCCCAAAACTAGGAACGCGACAATAACCTTAATCAACCAATAAAGCTGTGTTGAATCAGCATCTGAGCGCATTGAAAAAGAGGCCCTGTGATAGGAAAAAATTAATTGTATTGATAGATAGGCATAAATTAACTGACTTAATGTACCTAAACCAATGACCAGTTGTGCCCATTGAGTAAATGGTAAAGCAATTAGCATAGGTAAGAGGTGAATAAAACGCTTATTGTCCAATAATTTTTCAGGGTATATCAGATGGTAAGCAAATAAATAAAACAGTGGTCCTTTACCAAGGAGGAAAATAGGAGTTATAAGATACCACTCCCTTGTATTAGCGACTTCTTCAAATAAGTTAAATGCCATAGAACATGCCGCAAGCATCAATAAGTAACACAAGCCCCGATAGCGAACATTTCTCCATATAAGAAAGCTGCCAAAAACCATTTGGAAGACAAAAATAAATTGCACAATATTAGTAGGTTGAATTGGTATTAACACTTTTCTTGCTCAAAAGTTTTCGAAATTTTCGATGAGTCTTCTATAAAAACTCATCGCCCAAGCCATCTGAATTACAATAATAAGTGGTTACCTTACAGTCATTACAGCGAACATTACAAAAGCACCAAACGACATACCAAAAAAAGCAGACATGGCCATAAGTTTAAGCTGTGCTTTTTTGTCGAGAGTGATAACACTGGTTATCACTTCGAGTGGTTCTTCAGGAATAGATATTTCACTTTGTTGTGTTTCAAAAACGGAAGCCAAGCTCATCAGCGTTTCATTTGAGGTCTTACCGTAGCGTTCGACACGTTGCACTGTTCGTAAACTAATACCACATGCATCAGCCAAATGCTGTTGAGTCCAACCTTTGTCGGTTCTTAGATTTTTAATTTTTTGGGCATTAACTTCCATAGTTATTTCCCAAAAATATTAAAAAAATAATCGAATACCATCACTAAAACAAAACCTGCAACAAACCCTTGGGAGATCAAGAAGAATAATTTAGTTTTACCGTTAAGTTGATACTTTTTAGCAAGTGATTGTTTAAATGTTTTTACATGAACACCGTCTTTAATCAGTGTACAATGTAGCTCACCCGTGAACAAATTAGTCACATGATATTCGACTTCATAATGGTAACCATTTGAATCGAAACTCAAACAAGATCTCCGACCAAACGAACGTTTTTCTGCCATTAATTTGTCATTAAAAAATACTTGTTCTTTACCTGACTTAGCCGAGCCAAAAGCCTTGATTACATTGTTATCTTGTACAAACTCAAAGTTATAACCTGTTTTGTAATTGACACTATCATCGACTTTAACTGAGTGGCTGCTATCATTATTATTCATAGTTTTCTCTTTGTTAATAAAAGTGATGCTAGTTAATCAGTAGATAATAATTAATACGACGTCAGTATGATGACAGTCATTTAAGTGTCATATGACAACACATGACACCAGAAGTAACGCATTAATAAATAAGTAAAAAATATCAGTCCATTTTAATGCCTAACAAATCTCTTATTGACTGTGTTATTTCATCAATACGATTTATATCGGTTGGTGCGATAAAAATCGTATCATCTCCGGCAAGTGTTCCAAGAATGCCTACGGGCTCACCTAAACTATCAAGCATACGGGAAATTAATGGCGCGCCACCGATACCTGTTTTTAAAATAATTTGCATACCATTATGCTTAACACCCAAGATCACTGATTCTATGGGTTGTTTAGACTTTGGGATAGCTAATTCATCAGGTAAAATGTAGACAATTTGACTGTTAGTATTACGCATTTTTACTGCACCTAACTTGGACAATAGCCGTGATATTTTTGCTTGGGACATATTATCAAAGCCTTGCTCAGCTAAAGCATCAGCAAGTTGCCCTTGTGAACCATAACATTGCTCCTTTAATAACTTCTTAAATGCTTGAATTAGATTTGATTCTTGCTGCTTTTTATCGTCACTCATACGGTACTCAAGTTATTTACAAAGGTTAAATTGGGATCAGCCATAGTTTAATCTAATGAGTAGCTAAAATCTAAGCAAATTAAATGTTGAAACACCTTGATACATCTATAAATGAACAAATACTCATATTTGATATCTACTATGGTGTAAGAATTATTCTTAATTAAAAACAAGGAATGAACAATGACAAAGAAATTACAGGAATTTTGGAAAAATAATAAATTATTCTTTCTATTTATCAGTTTAATGTTGGTATTTAGAAGTGCCGTTGCCGATTGGAATGAAGTACCAACAGGTTCAATGAAACCAACAATTGTTGAAGGTGACCGAATTTTTGTTAATAAAATGGCTTATGATTTACGTGTGCCTTTTACTCATATTTCATTGGTTAAAATCGCCGATCCGGCACGTAGTGATATCATTATCTTTGATTCTGTTGCCTCAGATAAGAAACTTGTTAAAAGAGTCATAGGTATTCCTGGTGATGTTATTTCAATGACTAATAATGTATTAACAATTAATGGCCAAGTACTTTCCTATCAACCACTTAAAAGCGATGTTAACTTATCTTCTCAAAGAGAGGACTTATTAGGTAATAGCCATAGTATTAATATTAAAAAATCAGGTTCTAGTTTATCTAGCTTTGCTCAAGTGACTGTACCTGAAAATCAATTTCTAGTATTGGGGGATAACCGTGACAATAGTGCCGACTCAAGAGTGATAGGTTTTGTTCCTAGAGAAGAAATTGTCGGTAAAGCAAAAAATGTGATTGTATCGCTCAATTATGACAATTATTATTTGCCAAGATCAGAACGATTTTTTCAAACTCTCTAAACATTTATTAACGGATAGAGGCACTAATTTAATGCCTCTACTCAACTACTCAACTACTCAACTACTCAACTACTCAACTACTCAACTAAAGTTTGCCATTTCTCAATCGCTGAAGGTAAACCATTTTTTGCTTTGATATAAAGATTAAGTAATCGCAATTCTTCACATTGCCTCTTTTCAATTGGCTTTGCTAGCACTTCAATTAATCGGATGCCAGATTCATCATTAACACACTCTTTAAAGTAGCTTTTAAATTCAGCAACCGTTGTGCAGGTTGTCGATTGACCTTGATAAGCAGAAATTAACTTGTGCACATTAAACTCTTCATCATTACAGTGATAAATTTTTGCATCGCTGCTTTTACCTAGATGAAATATATTATTACGCATATAAATAATAGTGACATTGGTTTTATCTTTCATAAAATGAATCAATTCATTGAGCTGAAAATGAAAACCTCCATCACCAATAATAACAACCGCCTTATCTTTATCGCCATTGTCTTGTAGACGTTGTGCTACAACTCGCGCATAAGGTAGTGCCGAGCCCATAGCGCCATACCAAGGATTAGTTAACCATCCTTTACCAATACTTGATTTTCTGACCTTTAAGCCATAACTGGTGAAATACGAATTACCGACCTCTGGCAAATAAACATACGGAGTTTGATCTTCTGATTGCAGTTCATTTAAGGTTTGAGCTAGATTATTAAAATCGATTTCTTCTTCTGCTAATAAGGCAGGAACAGTTAACTCGTTATTAGAAAAATTAAAAGGGACTATTTCTATCTTTAATAATAATTCAAAAACCTCTATTAAATCTTTTTCAAGTAATGCACCACCTTTTAACAGTGTTTTATTAGCAAAATTATCAATTTTATGGGTGCCCGTTCCAAAGGCGCTATTAGCATCTTGAGTTAATACACTGGTGGCAATATCTAAAACATAATCCATTTGTTTTTCAATATATTTTTTACCTGCAGTTTGGCTAAAAACACCGTTATATGCACCGAGTGATAATGAGGGGAATTCATCAAACAACCCTTTAGCAAACCAACTAGTGGCATAGGGTATATTAAATTTTATCGAAAAATCAGTAATAAGCTGTTTTAGCTTACCATTGTGTTTTAATCGATCACCAATATAGAGCACGGGGTGTTTTGCTTGGCTAAGTTTTTCTCTGATATTTTGCACAATTAACTCACTACCACTGAGCACATTACTGCCACAACAAATAGTATCGATTGATTGAGGTAATTTTAAAAGCTGGGTTTTTGCCGATACCTGATCTCTAGGTACTTCAATAAAAACAGGCTGTTTGGTTTTGTATGCTTCAGCCACTAATTGGTAGAAACGTTGCCCTGCTATATTTGGATATCCCTCCGCGCGCTGCCCTTGCAAACGTTCAACTTTCATACCTAATGCGGCAAACGCTTCTAGTGCATTATCATATTCCGTTTTCCATGAAGCGTTTGGATGAATAGTATGATGTATAGCAATATTATTAACTTCACTTTCAGCCGGCGCACCAGAAATAAAAACAACAGGCAACCCCTCAGTCATAGCCAAAGCTGCTGCCGTAGTGCATGGCAAACTACCTACCATATAAGTGGTTAAACAAAAGCCCATTCCATCAACTTCAGCTTGAGCACAAGCAGAAAAACCAGCGTGCATTTCGTTACTTGACGGACAAATATCCACTTTATCTTCTAATGAAGTGATTAGGTTAGCAGCAAAGTCGCCTCCAACACCATAGAGACGTTTACCACCAAAAAAGGAAATGACATCGCCAATAACGCCGCCTAACGTTGGCATTTGATCATTAAATTCTTTGCCTAAATTCATTTCATACGATAACGACACGGATTTCCCCTCAGAGCTATAGAAAGCTTTTAAGCTTACCTTTGATAGGCGAGTAGCTTATGCTGAGAATAACTTAAGAATAATGATCAAGATCATCATTTAGTCTGGAGAAAGTTAGATAAGAAAACACTCACTGTTTACGCTTATTTACAGTGAGTGTAAACTTAATAGCCGAAGTTAAAATAAGGGTTAGGGTCGACAAGTTCCCCTAAGCTAATTTATTGTTTTTACTTTAAACCGAGTAAAGGCAAGCAACAACAAAATGAAAAACTGCCCTTGTGAACTACCGCCTTTTTTGATTGGAGGCGGAACAACATACTGTTTATTCGGATCATTTGGATAAACGTCACTGTTATCCCCTACACCATCGCCGTCGGTATCTACTGATTCAGTCGCATCTTCAGGGAAAACATCACCGTTATCCCCTACACCATCACCGTCAGTATCTACTGATTCAGTTGCATCTTCAGGGAAAACATCACCGTTATCCCCTACACCATCACCGTCGCTATCAGCCGTTTCAGTAGGATCCAAAGGAAATGCATCATCAGCATCAACAACGCCATCACCATCACTATCAATATGTTCATCTGTAATTGTAAACTCGTTAAGTGCATCTTTTTGATTAAGGATGGCAATACCTAAACATTGATCATTGTCATCGGTAATAACCACTCGACGCAAACCGTACCAATAATCAGCAGTAAAGGTTTCACCTTGCGCTAAAGTATCGTAAAGGTAGTCACCGATCATTTCGCCGCTTTCGTTATCCACACGATATATATTAATGACTGAGTCTGTGGTATTGGTGACATTAAATATATAGGAGACATCATCAATCAGATGTTTTTCCATTAAATCACAGCTGCCGATGGTATTGTCTGCTGGTAAAGTTTCCGGTAATGCTGCATTAGCAACAACGGATTCATCAATCAAGTAGTTTGACGTTAGGTTGTCAGTCACAGCAACCGCTAAACAGTTTAACCTCGCATCAGCAAGCATGACACGGCGATTTCCATACCAATAATCTGCGTTGTAACTCTCCCCTGATGCTAAAGTATCATAAAGCTTGCTGTAAATAGGCTCACCAGTTTCTGCATCGACTCTAAATATATGTACCGGATAGTCAGTCGTATTAGTAATGGTAAATTCATGAGCCTCTGACAACGGAATATGAGGTTGCATTAATTGACAAGAGCCCAACTCGTCTGCCTCAGGCAAAACTTCAGCGACCACGTTTTCAACATCACTATCTTCAACTGTATATTCATTATTGGCAGTAGTTAGTACAGCAACAGCAAGACAATTTCTGTTGCTGTCAGTTAACATCAATCGGTCTGTTTGTAACCAATAAGTCGCGGTGTAGCTCTCACCCAATCCTAAGGTTTTATAGTTACTATCCCCCCTAATACCTGTGGTGTTATTTACCCAAAATAAAGAAATTGGTACCTCAGTATTATTCGTAACAGTTAATAAGTCAGCCGTGGGAGCATCATACTTTCTGGCATACTGTTGCTCTAAATCACAAGAGCCTAAAGTATTATCATTGGGAATTTCAGCCGTAACAGGAGCTATAGCTGCAGAATTATCCAAAACAAAACGCTCAAAGTCATTTTCATGACTATCACTAATCGATCTTAATGTAGCCGTAAATGCATCGTTATCACCCGCTTTTAAGGTATCAGCGAGTAACAATAAGTCTTCTGGATGCTCTTGAGCTAAATACCGAATAGCAAAATAAGCCCATTGATATAGCTCGTCATAGCCATAATACATAAACAATGCATTATAGAGTGGGGGAATAACCAAACCATCAACTTCAGTTAATGTACGAGTATGATCACTGCCATGAGTAATGTATTCTGCTAAACCTTCTGACCATGCAACAACAAAATCATAGTTGCCAAAATCACCTTCTTTGATATAACGCCCATCAAGGTAATGAACAAATTCGTGTTCTAAATTGTAAATATCATCGGCCATGTCACACGAATATCCCACCCAGTCTTCAGGACATTGCATAGCAATAAAACGAGCTTGGTTACCCTCTACGCTAGATGAACCTTCTAGGTACATGCCACCATTATCAGTATCTATACCAAAAAATTCACCAGCATATTCTTCGTAATCATCAGGGCTAGCAAAGGCCACAACTTCCAAATGGTGGTTATAATCATTGATTAATGGTGAGTCTTGAGTTGAAAAAACACCATGAAAATTAGACTCTAGTGTTGCCATCTGCTCACAAGAACGTACTAGTGTTTCATTAGTGATACTTTCCTGTGCACGAATTGTTAAATTAGCAGTACAAGCATAAGAAACAGTTAAAATGTCTTCTTCTTTAGGCGGCACCCAACAATAGCCAAACAAGGCATCGTCAACAGAACATTCCCTACCAGCTCTTTCAATGTAGTTTTTTGTAATAATATCTTCTAGATATAGCTGAGAAACCTCAGGAATTAAGGTTTGATGTATTTCGATAAAAATATCATCAATTCGACTTTGAGCATCTTCATTAGCAATCTGATAAATTTCACCCAGCAAATAATAACTATTATAGGTAAACCAAGTTAAATCATAATCACTAGTCCAACGACGATCTAACGATGTTTCCCCTAATAGGGTAAATGAACGAAGTACCGAAAGCACATCTAACATTTGGTTATTAAACGCGTTTATTATGCCATTAGCGCCAGAAGATATAGGGTAGCGTAAAGAAACCATCACCTCAGTTAAACTTGAAACCGCACCTTCAAGGCCATAGGGATTTTCTTGCAAAGAATAAAATTGAACAATTGCTAGCAGGTAGGGCAAATGATTTGAGTAATAACTAGCCAAAGTACCTCTTTCAAATATATATAAGGCATCAATGTATAACTCTTGAAGTGAGCTAGCTTGTTGACTCGAAGTTAAAAAATTAATCATAGAAGCAACAGCAATTAACGCATTATTAACTGCCAATGCTTCAGCGTAACTAACATCTTCTCCGTATCTCTTGTAACTCTCAATGAAAGGCATTAGCTGAGACAAATCGACATCACTTATATCACCTTGTTCTCCAATAAAATGGATAGCCTGAGCAACATCTAAGATGGAGCCGATATTATCTTCAGCAATGCTTCGATAATCACTGCTGTCAGCTGAAATTATTTCATTTACTATGGCAGAAAAGTTTGATTTTGATGTGAAACCTGACGTTGGTATATCTACTGCGATATCAGTATCAAATACGATAAAATCTCCCAAAGGATCAGGAATATCTCCACCTGTAACTGTAACTAATAAAGTTAATTCACTAACATCTCCCCCAAGATGAAAGTAGTGATTTCCCACCCCTGAAATAAAAGATAAAGTTTCTTCATTACTATTAGCGCTATTTACTTGAGCTACAAGTTTATCATTGTCCCAAGACTCATCAGAGTAAAGCTCAATAGAAGCGCCGTTAGAACCAGCAAAACTACCTCCTGATGTAGTAATGGTGACATTGCTGTTATCTAATGGAATATAGACCCAAAGGTAGTGTCCGTAATCTGCTAAGCAATAACTTTGATTCGCTGTTACCTGAGCTTGTCTTTCTAAGGTTTTTTCACCACACATATCTGCAGCAAAAGTAGTTGAGCTAATGACAAAGAACAAAAAGGAAATAATAGCAGTGGTAATTTGATGGGGATTTATCATTTAGCTGGACCTCAGTTAATGAGGTCCATCTCATTTGTTAGTATGCCACCATCGACAGATAAAATTTATACGAAAATATTATACAGATAATGCAATATGTATTAATTATAGACAATAACTATTTTGTAGCTATTTTTTTACATTTTTCAATTGTTGAATGTCAACCAAAGCTCTTGACGAGAAAAAGGTGTATCACTAGGTAAAGTAGAATTTTTCAACCGATATATTTTACGATTTTCTTGGTTTACTCTTTCAATGAAATGACCATAATATTGTGCAAACATATTCTCAAAACTACCGTCTATCAATGATTGTTCAAGACCATATAAAATATCAGTAGCAAGAGATTTCCTTTCTTTGTTAACATAAAAATAATAAGCCGTGGGATAATGAATCAATGCATTTTTATCTTTAGTGATAGCTAAATCTTTAAATTTCTCAAGTTCACCATCAATTTCAATCAAAGAACGAGGAAGATAATCAAAACGGTTTGTCGCTAACATACTAAACAGTCCTTGATAAAGACTTGCTTTTTCAACAATTATGCCATTGCTTTCAAGTATTTTTGTATCTGACCAGCTGTGTAATTGTCCCGGCTTAAAACTTTTAAACTCTGTTAAACTTAGCTCTGTATCGAATATATTCTGATGATTTTTAGCAACTAAAGGAATGCGCCAACCATGCAAACCTTTCAAGATTGGAAATTTAATCGGCAGAAGGTGCTTTTCTCGCTCTAGTGTTGAACCGGCAGCGATAACATCAATATCTTCATTGGCCGCAATCATTTTAAAAACCCTAGTTTTAGGTAATCCCTGATTATTGAATTTAAGATGGTAGTGTTTTTGAGGACTATAACTCAAAGCATGCTCTAATAGCTTAGTAACATAATAGTCAGACTCATGCCCAGGGAAAACAATATCTTGCGCTATAGAACAATGGCTAAACACCATAATAAAGAAGGCTATTGCTTGATTGAATTTAGTCACTAATACTCTTGAACCTCAAGGGTTATTAATAAATCATAACTATAGTACAAGTTTACGTTGTTCAGTCAACCCCATTGCTAGGATAAACGGATCCTCCTTTTGCTTAGCAATAAAATCACTTTTACTGCTCATCTCAAGCCACTGCTGGCTGATCAAACTTTGTGCTACTGCACCACCTAACGTTGAACCTGGACCTAATATAATTAACTTATCAGGGGCATATTCTTTAACAGCTACTTCAATCGCTTTGCTAAAATTATACGGGGCAACAACTTGTGTTTCTAAGGTATAATCATACAAGTCGGCAACATCAGTACTGTGGGGTTGCCAAATTTGTCCTAAGCCATCAATCAATGGGATTTCTGGCTGGCTAAATAAGCTTGATGATAATAATGACTGCGCTTTTTTAGCTGTTTCAGCTAATAAGGGGGTATGAAAAGCCGCATGATTAAATAAGTTCATTGGGTATCTGTCTTGAACAACAGGTAATATTTGCTCTAAGGCTTTTAATCCTGCTTTATTACCACCAAAAACTGTATAACCACCAAGATTAATAGAAATATGAACGTCACAGCCATCTTGCTTGTTCACTTGTGTTAACCACTTTTCAATATTCTCAACCACATGATTGTCTATACACCAATTTTCATCGGTGATTGGGTAAATCATTTGGCCACCAATAACGCCGTCGGTCATCATAGAGCCCATAGTATTGATAAGTTCGATGGCGGCCTCAGGATTTAACGCGCCAGCAACGGCAAGCGCAATATACCAACCCATTGAATTACCTGTTACTGCTACGATGTCGTATTCATCTTTATCAATTGTCTGAAAATCCCCCATTGCACAACCATATATGAGGGCTGACGCATTTTCACCAGCGGTATGTAACCGCATACTGTATTGCTCCATGCCATCAAGCTCAGCAATATTAAGCTGCCCTTGCTGAGTACGATACCTATCTATTACCTCAACTAGTTCAGGTTTATCGCTGTGTAAACGCTGCAAATAACCGAGCTCTTCTTTGTTATAAGTCCCTCTGCCAGGGCAAATAACTACCGCTCTTTTTTTGGTTTTACTAGCAGGGTTAGAGGTAGACTGTTCAGAAGTCATTATTTATTCTCCTTATTAACTAAGGCTTTTGCAGTATCAACAATTTCTTGTGTTGATGGCAGTACATGGTACGCCGCAGCACCTAAGGGAATAAAGCAGTCTTGTGCTGTGATACGCTTGGTATTTATCATTTTTGATTTACTCTCTGCTTGTGCTTCAGCTAACAAAGTGACAAGGGCCTCACTAATTGATCCAGTTTGTCGACACTCATCAACTATTAGAATGTTTTCACATTGCAGTGCTTGCTCAATAATACCTTTTTCATCTAAAGGTGCTAACCAGCGCAGATCAATCACCCTACACTGGATGCCTTGTTCACTTAGAATTTTCTCTGCTTGACGAGATAAATAATAGCCATTGCCATATGAGATAATACAAAGCTGTTTACCTTCACCAAAAGTACTAATTCCCAAGGAAGACTCAACATTATCTTCAGCTGGCGTAATATAATTTGATGTCCACAGACCGTCACCTTCATCGTGCAAGTCTTTAGTCATATAAAGAGCTATAGGCTCTATAAACACCACTAATCGCTGCTGCTCTCGAGCAAGTTTGACACTGGTTCGCATCATATGCACCGCATCAGCACCATTTGAAGGACATGCCATAACTAATCCTGGAATATCACGAAATACAGCAAAGGAATTGTCGTTATGAAAATGACCACCAAAACCCTTTTGATAAGCTAAACCTGCAATTCGAATAACCATGGCATTACTAAATTGGCCATTTGAGAAAAATGGTAAAGTTGCTGCTTCGCCACGAATCTGATCTTCTGCATTGTGAACATAAGCTAAAAATTGAATCTCAGGGATAGGCAAAAAACCATTATGCGCCATGCCAATAGCTAGACCTAAAATTGACTGTTCATCAAGCAAAGTATTTATCACTCGGTTTTTACCAAAACGTTGACTTAATTTGCTAGTGACATTGTAAACACCACCCTTTTTAGCAATATCTTCACCGCACATAACGATATTTTCATTCTCAGCCATTAAGTCCATCAATGCCCAATTAAGCAATTTTGCGCAATGCTGTTTTTTATTAAGGTTATGTTTTTCATGAGAAAATAGCGCATCCCTCTGCTCTTCGTTTACTATATTATGATATTGACCACTTACCGACTCAGGTAATGCTGGTGGTTCAATACTGGCCATCACTTGTTCAGCATTTTCTAATTTTGCTTTAGTTGTTACTTGCTGGGCAACTTGTGAAATTCTTTGTTCAAGATCTTGATAAATTTTAATAATTTCTTCTTGGCTTAAAATATTATTTTCTAATAATATTCGAGCGCTATGCAGAAGGGGGTCATTAAATTCAGTATCTTCAATATCTTTGATCTCACGATAAACGAATTCAGCATCTGAACCGGCATGGCCTAAAATCCGAACAGTTCTCATGTGTAAAAATACCGGTTTACCTTGCTCTCGAGCAAGTTTTTCTGCTTGTTTAGCTTTTTGATAGGTATCTAATAAATTTAAACCGTCACAATAGATATAGTTAAGTCCTGCACGATCTTTATAGTTTGCGGCAATCCATCCATCTGGTGTAGAGGTCGAAATACCAATGCCATTATCTTCACAAATATAAACAATAGGCATAGGGATAGATTGATAAGCCGCCCAAGCTGTCGCGTTTAACGCACCTTGGGTCGTGGAATGATTCGAAGATGCATCACCAAAATTGCAAACAATTAAGCTATCGTCTGGCATATTTTTCGACAACTCATCACTAAGCGCTAATCTTTTAGCTAGTGGCACACTAAAAGCCGCGCCCATAGCTTTAGGTAAATGTGAGGCAATAGTGCTAGTTTGTGGTGGAATATTTAAGGTTTTAGAGCCTAATACTTTATGGCGACCACCGGATGTTGGATCATCTTTTGAAGCCGCAAAAGAGAGCAACATATCGTAAATAGGGGTTTGCCCAGATACTTGTTTACTTCTTTGGATCATAAATGCGCCACTTCGATAGTGCAAAAAGGCCATATCTGTTGGTCTAAAGGCTTTAGCATATGCGGCATTTCCTTCATGACCAGAGCTACCAATGGTATAAAAACTTTGCCCCTTTTTTTGCATAATACGGGATTGCAAATCTAGGTGGCGACTGATCACTTGGGTTTCAAATAAATCAATAACGTCGGTGTTTGATAAACCAACATCACTTGGCGTTAGCGTAATACTTGAAGTGGGTAGAATATTGGCATTAACTGCATTGATAAAGTTGTCTCTTACCAATTTGTTACGATCTGACATGGTTGCTCCACAA
>ENA-ORXI01000620-ORXI01000620.1-sediment-metagenome-genome-assembly--contig:-NODE-620-length-29443-cov-5.526732_pt1 | contig 29443 bp, 28 predicted proteins | sample MGYA00237861_ERZ511468 | MGnify/ENA primary metagenome ERZ511468 (study PRJEB26299, sample SAMN06266213) | sediment metagenome | isolation source: Hudson Canyon methane seep mesocosm | place: USA:Hudson... | reverse complement strand
TTCAGTTTCGACCTCTGTTTCAGTTTCGACCTCTGTTTCAGTTTCGACCTCTGTTTCAGTTTCGACCTCTGTTTCAGTTTCGACCTCTGTTTCAGCTTCAACTTCTGGTTCGGCATCGACCTCTGGTTCGGCTTCGTTCTCTAATTCAGCTTCGACCTCGAGTTCAGCTTCGACTTCTGATTCAGCTTCAAACTCCGGTTCAGTTTCGCTCTCTGATTCAGCTTCAATTTCTGGTGATCTAGCTGTTTTGCCATAGATATCTGGAGAATCATTCTGCCAAACAGGATTCACATAATCGTGAAGCTTATTACTTACCGCTTCTACAACATCATCTGATTCAATATCAAATTCTAATTCTGTTTCGACTCCTAGCTCTGGTTCAGTTTCGAGCTCTGGTTCATTTTCGACCTCTGGTTCAACTTCGACCTCGGGTTCAGCTTCGACCTCTGATTCAGTTTCAACTTCTGGTTCGGTTTCAACTTCTGGTTCGGTTTCAAACTCGGATTCAGCTTCGACCTCTGGTTCAGCTTCAATTTCTGGTTCAGCTTCAATTTCTGGTTCAGCTTCGACCTCTGATTCAGTTTCAACTTCTGGTTCGGTTTCAAACTCGGATTCAGCTTCAATTTCTGGTTCAGCTTCGACCTCTGGTTCAGCGTCGATTACAGCTTCTTCAATGTCTGTTTCAATATCTACAGAAACTTCAATCTCGTTTTCTGGCTGTTGGTTCGCTGAATCAGCAGCAACAGCTGATTCAGCATTAGTCTTTTTTGCGAGGTCATCCTCTTCATCTATAGCGGCGAGATCCACTCCGTCACCATCATCACTTATTTCGGCATCAACACTTGCTAGTAACGCATCAATATCATCTAAAGCGTCAATATCCACTTCTGGTTCTGGTTCTGGTTCTGGTTCTGGTTCTGGTTCTGGTTCTGGTTCTGGTTCAGAGTTTGACTCTTCAGCTTCATCACTACCGGCAACATTTTCTGGTTCTTCTACATCACCAAAAGCTTGTTCAGTCTCCGGTTCAGGTTCCACATCGCCAAATACTTCTTCTGTGACGTCAGTGTCTGCAACTTCTTCAGTACTGGTTTCTTCACTAACTATTTCTGCGTCAGCCTCATCACTAGACTCTGTTGGTGGGACTATTTCTGATAATGGAATATCGCCATTAATTTCACCCGTTTCTGAATCCGAAAATATTTCTTCTGTTTCTGCTATTAATCCTTCTGACTCGGCCGCAACATTGTCGCCTTGTAGTGCTTTATATTCTGCTAACAACTGTTCCATTTTTTCAGTTGTTTGTTCGATTTGTTCATTTAACGGTAAATTATCAACGGCATTATTAGCTACTCCGCCTACAGGTGTTAACCCTAGACTTAGATTAATGGCTTCTTCTAATTTTATAGGTAGGGAAGCTAATGCTTTTTCATCATGATCAACATACATCGCGAGTATCGATTTATATATCTGCTGCTCACGTTCTTGAAATTCTGTTGCCGTGTTATTAAGCGCATCGCCGGTCAAACCATACTTGTCAGCCAAGGTTACTGAAAGCTGTTCTATGCGACGCGTTTTTTTACTTTTCAGTTTTTTCACGGTCATTGCTGCACTTGTTTGAATATGCTTGTTTTTTTTACTTGCTCTTATAATAAGCCATATACTCAATAGTGCGAAAATTCCCGCTAACTCATAGGCCAGCATTTGTAATATAGGGTCAGTTATATTCATCTATAAGTCATCTCCTGGGTTTGTAACAGCACGTTTACGGCGCCAAACAAAAACACCAATACCTACGAATAATAATATTATGGCATTGCCAATCGCTATTTTTGTAGCGGGAGCAACTGCATTTTCATCTTGTTCTACAGTTGATTCTGGCTCAATACCTACAAGCAACTCATCTTCCGGTTCAGGCAATAACTCATCTAAATCTATCGCCATTTCATCTTCAACTTCTATTTGTTCTTCTTCTGGCTGTAGATCTTCAATAAGATCTTCTGGCAAAGTGCCTAGCTCAGATTCTAGTTCAGTTTCCAATTCACTAGCCAACTCAAGCTCGGTGTCTTTTTCGGCTGCTAGTTCATCCACCATTGGTAACTCACTATCATCAACCTCTTCAACTAGCTCATCCTCAACCAATAAAAGCGGGCTAGGCTGTAAAAACAGACTTCGGCCTTTTACGGTTTCGCCCCTTATTTGTAATGCCAGTGAATATTCTTCTCCAGGCTGCAAATCGGCTATGGTTAATTGCCAATTATTTTCAAGGTTCTTCATTACATCATACGACCATTCACTGCCGTCGGCACCCGTTAACAGGGCGGCAATAATAAGGTTATCTTCTTTGATTAATTCAATATCAGGTTTGAGCATGAGACGATGAGTTCGTGTTTCTTCATCCATAAGCTGAGTAACTTCTATATCAAATGGTGTTTCAACAACATTAATGCTTTGGCGACGCTGACGTTCAAATGTCGCACTCGTCATGGTGACCACGACATCATTACGTCCAGGCTGAAATAATTCACCAATAGGACTCAGGTAAACACCTTTCTCCTGTGTAGAATTTAAGTCTGTGATGTTTTCCTCTGAAACTTCATTTTCTTGTTTTAGCTCAGCATTCACCAGGTTTAAGAAGTCTTGACGTACAATAATTTCATCTTTTTCTGTCATGCTGGCTTGAAAATCAAACGTTTCGCCAATCAGTATATTGTTAGGCAAATCCGTTGTTGTTAATTTAAGATCGGTGACGACCATCACGCGGTTATCTGGATCAAGATCGGCATCAATCTTCCAATCACCACTTAAGGGCTGCTCGATAGTCACTAAGTCGTAGCTTTCTTCATGATGCCAGCGAACATTGCCTGAAAGCTCATCATTTTTTAAGCGTGAGTGATCCGGCAAAACAAATTCCGTATCTCTGGAACCTTCTCGACGAAACACCAATAAGGTCATCTCACTAACACTGTCATCAATTTTAAAATTGTTATCTGTTAACGGCACAGTGTCGCGCTGTGCTGCTTTTTCGAACAAATGCAAAAACACACGCTGTAGTTCATCCGCTGTGTCTACTTGCTCATACCAACCATCAGTGGCGATAGAAATTGCACGCAATAATTCATGATCAGCCGTTGAGGACAAAGCAATGGTATGAACCGCCACGCCCGCTTTTTTTAAACGAGGCACGATATTATCTAAAATACGCTGGCGTGATTGTTTACTTGTCTCTTCCCCAGCTGCCACATCAACCAAACCATCAGATAATAAAATGACACTTCGACGAACCTTAGGATCGGCAGTTTTATGATTTTTTGTTGCTTTTTCTAGTACCTGCTCGATATTGGTAAATAGACCATAAGAATGAATTTGGTTTGATTGACGTTCTGCTTCTGTTTTCCAGGCTTCATTTACATCACGCATAGGTACAAGCATGTTGACGTATTTTGCAAAGGTCCATACCCCTGCTTTTGAATCATCTGGTAGTAAGCCAAGTACTAACCGTAAGGCAGGTGCTCTTAGGTTATTAGGATCATTTTCTTTCATGCTGCCGGAAACATCGATCAAAATACGAACATCGCTGCTTGTTTCTTGCGTGGTGGCAGAAACCTGCCGAAGTGGCAAAATCATGACCAATATCATTACAATAATGGCAAGTTTTTCAACACGTATCATAAATCCATAACCTATTGTTATTATTAACAAGCTTCGGTAAGCGACTGAAATATATAGACGGTTTTCCGACAGTTTGTTCAAAAGTGTAGTGATTTATGCAGTTTTTATGCCGTTATTAGAATATAACGACGACTTGCCTCGAATAGGCAAAATAACGCCCCATGCTTGTTTTTTACATGAGGCGTAAATTGTAGGTCAGATTTTAGAGCAAATCTAAACCGTGTTGCAGATCGGCTTGAATATCTTCAACATTTTCCAAACCAACAGAAAGTCTTATCATGCCTTCCGTAATTCCTGCTTCAGCCTTAGCTTCATCTGTTAGTCGACCATGCGTCGTTGTTGCAGGATGTGTGATTGTCGTTTTCGTATCACCTAAATTTGCTGTAATCGATAACCATTGACTAGCATCAATTAACTTCCACGCCCCTACTCGCTCACCTTTTACTTCAAAGGCAATAATGCCGCCAAAGGCTGATTGTTGCTGTTTAGCTAGCTCATGCTGTGGATGTGCTGGCAATCCCGCATAAAATACCTTAGTCACTTGTGGTTGCTGTTCTAACCACTGCGCTAAACTTAATGCTGCCGCTGAATGTGCCTGCATCCGTAGCTCTAATGTTTCTAGACCTTTTAAAAAGGTCCATGCATTAAACGGACTCATTGTAGGACCGGCAGTGCGTAAAAAACCATAAATTTCTTCGCCAACAAGTTGCTTATCACCGACAATTGCACCGCCTACACAGCGGCCTTGACCATCAATGTATTTAGTTGCCGAATGAACCACAATATCAGCACCTTGTGTTAATGGTTTTTGCAGCGCGGGTGTGCAAAAGCAATTGTCGACAATTAATAAACAATCATTGGCTTTTGCTAAGGCAGATAAGGCTGCCAAATCTGCAATTTCATTTAATGGGTTTGACGGTGTTTCCAAAAACAAGGCTTTGGTATTAGGCTTAATTGCCTGTTGCCATGCGTTTATATCAGTCAAGGCAACGTAATCGGTATCCAAGCCAAATTTGGCTAGATATTTATCAAACAAGACGCGTGTTGTTCCAAAAATACTCCGCGACGATACAATATGATCACCAGCAGATAACAAGCCCATAAAGGTTGATAATATTGCGGCCATGCCTGATGCAGTCGCAACGGCAACTTCGCCATCTTCTAAAGAAGCTAAACGTTGTTCAAAAGTACGAACGGTTGGATTGGTAAAACGTGAATAAATATTGCCATCTTCATCGCCATTAAAGCGAGCGGCGGCTTGTTCAGCGCTATCAAACACATAACTTGATGTTGGAAAAATAGGTTCGGAATGCTCATTTTCAGCCGTGCGGATCTGGCCGGCACGTACCGCACGCGTTGCAAAACCTTTTTCTTGGTTTGAATTACTCATAGTGGAATATCACTGAACTTAAAATTAAAGGTTACGATTTTAAAAGATTGTTATCGTCCATGACCAGTGTTTTTATTTCTAGCAAGGATACATCATCTGTTGCGGCGGCATCACCAACAAACTTTATAACATTATTTTTTATCATTTCTAGTCGACCATTTGAATCATCCAGCGTTTTTAATAGCTGTTCCAAACGATACTGAACATTACCACGAATATGGCAATATAAAATCGTGCAAGGAACCTGCTCGTAAGAGATATCATTTCTCCTAAGCATGCATTATCGGTTTCTTCCGTTAGATTAAGATAGTCAGTTGGCGGTTGAGCGAGCTCAAGCAAGGAGACGTTTCCCTGTCTGTGACTAACGCGATCATTTAGATGGCTAATACAACAATCTATCATTCTTCAAAAACCTTATTTATTTCCACACTACTATTTAATTTAAATTGACATTATCTCACTAACTAATTAACCTGCGCGCTGTGTAATAGGTGCCTTGGCTTGTTTCTAAGTCCAAGGATAATCGGGAAGCTGGTGCGTTTATTTAAAACAATTCCAGTACTGCCCCCGCAACGGTAATCGAGTATTTAGATTCCATGCCACTGTGTTAATCATGGGAAGGCTATCTAATGCAGTATCACTCGTAAGTCCGGAGACCGGCCCATTACTATATACGGCCATGTCGCGGAGGGCGATTTACCAAATCAAACATCATGACTGTAACGATACAGTTGAGACGCTTTGCTGCACATGGTCTTTTTTTATTGCTTGATCCCGGGAGGATGTCAGGCATTAACCATAGGTGCACAATATGTCTTTTAAGAGACTTTCAATTTCAATATTAACATTTCCATTAATGGCTCCAGCATTGATGGCCTCTCCAACTACACAGCTAGATACTCTTGTTGTTACTTCAAGTAGATTAGAAGGCATAAATAATCTAGCTGCCAATATTACAGTTATCGAATCTGCTGATATTCAAAACAGCCCTGCTCATACACTACCTGAACTGTTGGCTCAGGAAGTAGGCGTTAATACTACAAGCCTTTTCAGTCATGGCAGTCGTGCATCCGTAGGGATTCGAAGCTTTGGTGAAACGGCAACGCAAAACACTTTAATTTTATTAGATGGTCGAAGACTCAATGATATTGATCTTTCTTCGGTTAATTTTTCTGCTATTCCATTCGAAAATATCGATCGCATAGAAATAGTGCGTGGTAGCGGTGCAGTGTTATATGGTGATGGTGCTACTAACGGTATTATTAATATCATCACAAAAGATCCTCGAGACAGCGAACCCTATGCAAAATTAAGCGCAACGACTGGTTCATTTGACCACCGTGAAGCAAATGCATTTGCATCCTATTCAACTGAGCAGTTTGGCATTACAGCTAACCTTAATACTATCAATAATGATGGCTACCGCGATCACAATACTTTTGAACAAGACAATGGCCAAGTTGATATTCGTATCCCTTTAGGTAAAGGCGAGCTATACACAAAGTTTGGCGCTAATGATCAAGAAATTGAATTACCCGGTGTACGCCAAGTCGATCCTTCAATGGGCATCAATCAGCTTAAATCTGATAGAAAAGGTAGTGACACATTAAACGATTGGGCAGAACAAGATACGGTATTTGCCACATTTGGTTACAGTCAAAATATTAATGCAACAGACTCCTTCGTCATTGATACTGGAATACGTCAAAAAGAGCAGACATCTCAGTTTGATTACGGCTTCGGTTTCGGTAGCTATTCAGATAGTCAACTAGATACATTTTCATTAACACCTAGATTTAACTTTAAACGTAACTTGGGTAGCTTCCCTGTCAGCTCGACTATTGGTAGTGATTTATATATTTATGATTACAACTCTGATAGAGCTAATTTTGAGCAAAATAAAAATCAACCTATCCATAAGCTTAATGTTGATCAAAAAAGCATTGCTATATACGGTCAGAGTATCATTGATATAAACCCTGCTACGAGTGTGACCGTTGGTTGGCGTACACAACGTGTCAAACAACGTGCACGAGATAGTTACGATGCTAGTGCGCCAGGATCAAGCATGTTTGACTCTGAGGCAGCTAATCTTAATGAAACAAATCAGAAAGACAGCTATGAAATCGGTCTAAAACGACTTCTTGATGATCATTGGTCTTTATTTGGTCGGGTTGGACAAAGTGCACGGTTTGGTACTGTTGATGAATTATTTGAATTTGATGGCATGGGCCAACAGGTGTTTTCTGCTCTCAAACCACAAACAGCAAACACGGTTGAGTTTGGGCTCAGTGTTAAACATAAATGGTTAAACTCAACAATCACGTTTTTTGATCAAAATCTTGAAAACGAAATCAGATACAACCCAGTCACATTTCAGAACGTGAATTTGGATGATACTGAACATCAAGGTATTGAATTAACTATTGAAACCCAAGTAATACCTTACATTGATCTAAGCGCTAACTACACCTATCTCAATGCCGAGTTTACTGACGGTGCCAATAAGGGAAACGACTTACCGCTGATTCCTGAGCATACTTATAATGTAACTGCTCAAACGGTATTACCTGCAGAGATTTATGCTGCGATAAGTTGGAATTATGTGAGCACCACATTATTTGCGAATGATGTAACTAATACATTTGATGAGCAGATCCCTTCATATCAAACCGTTGATTTGAAACTTAGAAAGAAAATCAAAAAACTCGAATTAGCACTACAGATAAATAACTTGTTTGATGAAAAATATTATAACTTTGCCATCAACAGTACCTCAACCGCAGGTAAGTTCAATGCTTATCCTCTTCCAGAACGAAATGCCTATTTTTCAATTTCTTATGACTTTGACTAATAATATTAAGGCGCCCTTGTGGCGCCTTTTTTACTAAAGCCATGAATAAACCTAAGCAGCGATATAGTAAAAGTGATCGTGATGCTGTTTATAGAGTCATCGCTGAACGCCGTGATATGCGACACTTTAACCCCACCCCTATCGATCCTAATATTTTGCAGCGATTATTTACTGTCGCTCATCAAGCGCCTAGTGTCGGCTTAATGCAACCATGGCGGATTATTCAAATCAACGATCAAAAATTGCGTGCTGAAATCCACAAATTGGTTAAGGTAGAACAACTTAGAACAGCAGAAGCTCTAGGAAAGCGTGAACAAGAGTTCATGCAACTAAAAGTAGAAGGTATTCTTGACTGTGCTGAAGTGTTGGTAATGGCATTAATGGATGATAGAGAAAAACATGTTTTTGGACGTCGCACCATACCTGAAATGGATCTGGCATCTGTTTCGTGTGCCATTCAAAATATGTGGTTAGCGGCAAGAACCGAAGGCATAGGCATGGGCTGGGTGTCCATGTTTGAACCAAATAAACTTAAAGAGTTGTTGAATATGCCTAAGGGAAGCAAACCTGTAGCTATTTTATGTTTAGGTCACGTTGACGAATTTTATCCAGCGCCTATGCTAGAAATAGAACAATGGGCAAAGCCTGCTGTGCTCAACCATGTCATTTTTGAAAATCTATGGGGAAATGGAATTCAAAAATGACCACAACGCTTATGATACAAGGCACAACCTCGGATGCAGGTAAAACGACCCTCGTTGTAGCTTTATGCCGTTGGCTTTACCGAAAAAATATCAGTGTTGTACCTTTTAAACCGCAAAATATGGCTTTAAATAGTGCTGTAACAAGCGATGGTGGCGAAATAGGTCGCGCACAAGCAGTGCAAGCCCAAGCCTGTTTTTTAGCACCTCATACGGATATGAATCCAGTCTTACTCAAGCCTAATAGTGATACCGGGGCTCAAGTGATTATTCATGGTCATGCTGTCACTAATATGGAAGCACAGTTTTACCATGACTATAAACCAACTGCGATGGCTGCAGTATTGCAATCACACCAACGTTTATCAGAACAATATGATGTGGTTGTAGTAGAAGGTGCTGGCTCACCGGCTGAAATTAATTTACGTGATCGTGATATTGCCAATATGGGATTTGCTGAAGAAGTTGATTGCCCAGTGATCTTAATTGCCGATATTGATCGTGGTGGTGTGTTTGCACATTTAGTTGGCACTTTGGCGTTATTATCCGAATCTGAACAAAATCGAGTTAAAGGTTTTGTTATCAACCGTTTTCGAGGTGATATTGCTTTATTACAATCAGGCTTAGATTGGCTCGAGCAAAAAACAGGAAAACCGGTATTAGGTGTATTGCCTTACTTGCATGGTCTACATCTTGAGGCAGAAGATGCCATTAATACTGAACAAGCTTCACTGACAGACAATGCCTTCAAAATCATTGTGCCGGTCTATCCTCGAATTAGTAATCATACTGACTTTGATCCCTTGCGTTTACACCCACAAGTTGATTTACAATTTGTAGGACCTAATGAAGAGATCCCTGCGGCCGATTTAATTATATTGCCTGGTTCTAAAAGTGTTCGTGCAGATATGCACTGGCTAGAAGAGTCAGGCTGGTCAGCAGCCATCAATAAACATCTTCGTTATGGTGGCAAAGTATTTGGTATTTGTGGTGGCTTTCAGATGCTAGGTCACACTATCCATGACCCTGAAGGTATCGAAGGTGATGCAGGTTACTCGTCAGGCTTAGCTCTGTTAGATATGGAAACACATTTAACGCCACAAAAACAATTACGAAACGTATCCGGTACACTCTGCTTGGATAAAGGCATTGTTGATGGTTACGAAATTCATGCGGGCACTTCTCAAGGGCCAGCCTTATCAAAACCCTTTTGTAAATTGGATCATGGTGATGACGGTGCCATTAGTGATGACGGTAATATTATTGGCAGTTATGTTCATGGGGTGTTTGAGCAAGCCAGCACCTGTGATGTCATTCTTAAATGGGCTGGTTTAAATAATGCTGAATCGCCTGATTATCATGCCTTACGTGATCATGATATTGATCGACTCGCTGATATGATTGAGAACCATATGGATATTGAAAATCTTAAACAATTATTGGCATTACCCTCGCAAGCACCTAAGGAACAGTAATGAATAAAACCTTAGTCTTAGGTGGCGTCAAATCTGGCAAGAGTCGCTTAGCCGAACAGTTAGCAAAACAATCTGGTCTTGATGTTATTTATATCGCTACCGCCACAGCCGATGATGATGAAATGCGACAACGTATCACCCATCACCAACAACAACGACCTAAACATTGGCAAACTGTTGAAGCCCCTATCAGCTTGGCAAACACACTACAACAAGTTTGCAAAGACGATAGCTGTATCTTAGTAGACTGTCTCACTTTATGGTTGACCAATTTGTTGACTAATGATGATAAAAGTCTCGTTGATCAAGAAATAGAGGACCTTTTGTCACTTCTTCCTACATTACCTGGCCAGCTTATTATCGTTAGCAATGAAACCAATATGGGCATCATGCCCTTAGGTGAGTTAACAAGGCAATATTGCGATCGAATTGGCATCTTGCACCAACAAATAGCTGAAATTTTTGATCGTGTTATTTTGACTGTTGCTGGTTTACCTCATGTATTAAAAGGACAAATAGAGTGACCTCATTTGAACAATGGTTAAGTTCCGAGCCGGCAGCAATTGATCAGTCTGCTACAGAAGCGGCCAAGCAACATCAAATGCAACTTACCAAACCAGCTGGCTCATTAGGTCAACTTGAAGCCATCGCTATTCAACTCGCGGGCATGCAAGCATCATCAAGCCCACAAGCCAATCAAGTTCATATCAGTGTTTTTGCAGCTGATCACGGTATTGTTGAAGAAGGAATATCAGCTTTTCCACAAGCCGTTACCGCAGAAATGGTTAGAAATTTTGCTCATGGCGGCGCGGCCATCAGTGTCTTAGCAAAAGAGCTCGATGCTACGCTTGATGTGATCAATATGGGCACCATCACCAAATTAGAAACCTTAGCTGGTGTGACAGATCATCGCATTGCGGCAGGTACAGCGAGCTTTGTTCAACAAGCGGCGATGACGCAAGAACAATGCCAAGAAGCTATATTGTATGGTCGCCAACATATAGAGCAGCTCAAACAACACAAAATCGAACTACTTATTGCTGGCGAAATGGGGATTGGTAATACCACTTCAGCAACCGCTATTGCTACTGCAATATTAAAACTTGAAGCCACAGAGGTATCTGGTCCGGGTACTGGACTTGATGCAAAAGGCATTAGTCATAAAGCGATGATAATTGAAAAAGCGTTAATCAAACATTCTGCCCAATTAACGTCTCCACTCACTATTTTGCAATATTTAGGTGGCTTTGAAATTGCCACTTTAGTTGGATGTTATTTAGCCTGTGGCAAACAAGGCCTGCCAGTTATTATTGATGGTTTTATTTCTTCCGTTGCCGCCTTAGTTGCAGAGTCACTTTGCCCCGGAACAAAACAGTGGTTCATCTATAGTCATCGTTCCGCTGAACCCGGCCATCAATATGTTTTAAAAGCACTAAATGCAAAACCATTATTAGATCTTTCGATGCGACTAGGTGAAGCCAGTGGTGCGGCAACCGTCTTGCCTTTAATACGTCTTAGCTGTGCTTTGCATAATCAAATGGCGACATTTGAACAAGCCGCAGTTTCAGGGAAAACAATATGAAGCTATTACAACCACTCTTAATCGCATTGCAGTTTTTGACCATATTGCCCGTCAAAGTGGCTGAGCCGTTAGACAATAAACAACTCGGGCAATCATTATTGTTTTATCCCCTTGTTGGTCTAATCATCGCCAGCATTTTAATTGTTGTAGCAACCCTATTAAATGGTCATTCATCCTTAGTTTCAGCCGTATTGCTACTCGTTATTTGGGTCGCCTTAACGGGAGGTTTGCACTTAGATGGTTTGGCTGACAGCGCTGATGCATGGTTGGGTGGTTTGGGCGATAAAGAAAAAACACTGTCTATCATGAAAGATCCGACCAGTGGACCTATCGCGGTTAGTTTGTTGATCTTAGTGTTATTAACGAAATTAATTATGCTGTCAGAACTGATTGCTCAGCAGAACTGGTTAGGCATTATCTTAGCAATAACACTTGCTCGCACTGCACTGCCCTTATTATTCTTAACCACACCCTATGTCAGACAAAATGGTATTGCCGCTTTATTAATCAAACATCAACCTCAACTTGCTACTAAATATGTTGTTTTAGCCGTTGCCGGACTGAGTGTTTTACTCGGAGGTTTTTGGTTACTATTGTTAGCCTTTGCTGTATTCCTGTTATTACGTTATGCCATGCAACAACGTTTAGCTGGCACTACAGGCGACACTGCCGGTGCTATGGTTGAACTGTTAGAAACATGTATTTTAATCGCTGCTGTAATTTTTTAGAGAATTCCTATGACTGATACCGAAAAAAGCCAACGCCATCAAAAACGAATGAAACGTCATAAAGAGGTAGTCGATGACAAAATTCAACAAGCCGATAAAGATAAAGGTTTGTTACTAGTCATTACCGGTAATGGCAAAGGTAAGAGCTCCTCCGGTTTTGGCATGGTTGCACGTGCTTTGGGTCATGGTATGCGTGTTGGTGTTGTGCAATTTATCAAGGGAGCTTATAGCACGGGTGAAGAAACGTTTTTTAGACGTTTTCCTGATGAAGTTGAATATCATGTAATGGGTGATGGTTTTACTTGGGATACTCAAAATCTTGAACAAGATATTAAATCAGCAGAAAAAGGCTGGGAAGTTTGCAAGCAATTATTAAACGATCCAAATATCGATGTTGTATTGTTTGATGAACTTAATATCGTATTAAAAATGCATTATTTGGATACTGAAAAGGTACTAAATGATGTTGCCGCTAGGCCAGAAATGAAGCATGTCATTATCACCGGTCGTGGTGCACCTGATGCTGTAATTGAGGCTGCAGATACGGTTAGCCGCATCGACGATGTTAAACATGCTTTTCGTGCTGGGGTTCGAGCACAAAAAGGTATCGAATTATAAAATGTTGGCGCAGATTTTGCTCTGTCATAAAACTGTAAAGTTACTCACAATTTCTGTGGATAACTCTGTGATTAACTAGCGCGTAAAACGCTAAGTCCTTTATATCACTACCATCACATCAAAATGGTCACTTTTTAACCATCTATTTTTTATCCTTAAATATCAATAAGTTAAAACATCCTCATTGTTTATCAAGCAGTTACCGTAGCTTCATTATGCATCTACGCACACATGCACGGTGATGGTGCATAACTTTTTCTATTTATTAGGGGAACTTTTACTAGATTTGGTTTTCAAGCTGATAGTAAACACTACTATCAGCTTGAAATTTTAATTTAAACAGATTCGGTTTCAACGACTAGATCAAGCGCTAATTCACCGTCTTTAAGTATGACTTTTACATGACCACCGTCTGCGAGTTTTCCAAACAATAACTCTTCAGCTAATGGTTGTTTTACTTTTTCTTGGACTAATCGTGCCATCGGTCTTGCACCCATGTGAACATCATAACCATGATCAGCCAACCATTGGCGAGCTTCATCATTAATTTCCAAGGTCACGTGTTTGTCCTGCAATAACATTTCAAGTTCAACAATCGATTTATCAGCAACACGTAAAATGGCTTCTGGAGATAAAGGTTTAAATTGAATAATGCCATCTAAACGGTTACGAAATTCCGGCGTAAAGGTTCTTTTAACCGATTCCATGCCATCAGTTTGGTGATCTTGTTTAGTGAAACCCATAGATGAGCGGCCCATTTCCTGTGCCCCAGCATTACTGGTCATGACTAATACAACATGACGGAAATCAGCTTTACGACCGTTATTGTCCGTTAAGGTACCGTGGTCCATAACCTGCAGTAATAGATTAAACACATCAGGATGCGCTTTTTCTATTTCATCTAATAGCAAGACTGCATGCGGCTGTTTTGTAACCGCTTCCGTTAATAAACCACCTTGGTCATAACCAACATAACCTGGAGGCGCACCAATAAGTCTTGAAACTGTATGGCTTTCCATATATTCCGACATATCAAAACGAATTAACTCAACACCTAAGTTATGCGCTAATTGACGCGTGACTTCAGTTTTACCTACCCCTGTCGGCCCAGTGAATAAAAAAGCACCGGTTGGTTTTTCTGGATGACCTAAGCCAGAGCGAGCCATTTTAATAGCTGAGGTTAATGCTGAAATAGCTTCGTCTTGACCAAAAATAACGTGTTTTAGATTTTTGTCTAAATTACGTAAATTATCTTTATCCGCATTACTGACTGTTTTAGCAGGAATACGTGCGATTTTTGCCACAATGTTTTGTACATCGTTAACACCAATCATTTTTTTACGTTTTGATTTCGGTAATATGCGTTGTGCTGCACCAACTTCATCTAATACATCAATAGCCTTATCAGGTAAGAATCGGTCATTAATATGACGTTCTGCAAGCTCAGCAGCTTGTACCAATGCAGCATTGGAATAACGCACATCATGATGTTGTTCTAAGCCTGGTTTTAATCCTTTCAAGATCAAAATAGTTTCAGCTACCGATGGTTCAGGAATATCGATTTTTTGGAAACGTCTAGCCAAAGCACGATCATGTTCAAAAATACCGCGATATTCTTGGAAAGTGGTTGAACCAATGCATTTTAATTCGCCACTTGCCAATAATGGTTTTAATAAATTGGCAGCATCCATCGCACTATTACCCGCCGAACCGGCACCAATAACAGTATGTATTTCATCGATGAATAAGATGGCATCATCTTTTTCTTTAACTTCTCGTAATAACGCTTTTAATCTTTTTTCAAAATCACCGCGATATTTAGTACCAGCAACCAAAGCGCCCATATCTAAGGAATAGATGGTGGCATTTTCCAAAATTGCCGGCACATCACCTTCTACAATGCGTTTTGCCAAACCTTCTGCTAGCGCAGTTTTACCCACCCCTGCTTCACCAACAAATAAGGGATTATTTTTTCGACGGCGACACAAAATTTGTAAGGTGCGTTCAATTTCGTGAGCACGACCAATCAAAGGATCAATTTTCCCATCGATCGCTGCAGCATTTAAATTTGTGGCATATAACGCCAGCGGATTTTTACTTTCTTTTTCGGGCTCGTCAGATTCAGTTGTCGTATCATCCACTTCAATTTCAATGACTTCATCACTGTGGCTAATCGCATTGACCACGTCTAAACGCGTGACATCCTGTTTTTGTAATAAATAAACTGCTTGTGACTGCTGCTCAGAAAAGATTGAAACTAAGACATTGGCACCGGTGACTTCATTACCACCCGAAGATTGCACATGCATAACAGCACGTTGCAAAATTCGTTGAAATGCTAGCGTAGGCTGTGTTTCACGTTCACTGTCTTCAGGCAAAGTTGGCAAGTTATCTGCCAAAAAGTCATTCAGATCTTGACGTAAATTAATCACGTCGACTTCACAGGCTGTTAACACCGCTAATGCTTGACCATTTTCAAGCAATGCTAATAACAAATGCTCAACGGTAAGAAACTCATGTGAGCGTTTACGAGCATAACTAAATGCCTGACTTAACGTTTGTTCGAGTTCTTTACTTAACATGTGTCTACCCGCCTTTTCTTTTTATTACGCTGTTCAACACTACTCTTCTTCCATCGTGCATTGCAAAGGGTGTCCATGCTGTTGAGCATAACTATTGGCCTGTTCTACTTTTGCTTCAGCGATCTCAAAAGTAAAAATGCCACACATTGCCTGACCTTCGGTATGCACTTGTAACATCGTGCGTGTAGCACGATCACGTTCCATCGCAAATAAACCTTCTAATACTTCAATCACAAAATCCATAGGGGTGTAATCATCATTCAACATAAGCACCCGATATTTAGGTGGCTCTTTTAGCTCAGGTTTCGAGGGTGCAATCGCTAGCTCATTTTCACCGTGCCATTCCTGATCATGATCGTGATTGTCTTCATTACTCATTGCAGTTACTTACTCGCTTGCTCAACTGATGTTTTTAAATCTCCATTTTCATACATTTCCATAATAATGTCGCAACCACCGACTAGCTCGCCACTGATATACAATTGTGGAAATGTCGGCCAATTAGCATAACGGTGTAAATTTGCACGTACTTCCGGTTGCGCTAACACATCTATAAAAGCAAATTCTGCGCCACATGCAGCTAAAGCTTGTGATGCACGACTAGAAAAACCACATTGTGGGAATTCCGGTGAGCCTTTCATAAATAAAATAATCGAATTTGATTCGACCGCCTGTTTGATATGATCCATTACGTCCATCTTAGTAACCTCTGTTAAATAATTTTTGCCAAACTGTTAAGTTGGGGCAAGTTTGTTAATTTCAAGCTTATGCTAGTTATATTCAAGCTGCAATAAGCCTAGTACACCTTCTAACCCACAATAATTTAATACCGTGCTGGCTTGCTGTTGAACAGTAGGTTTAGCGTGGTAAGCCACACTCAAGCCTGCTTCATTCATCATTAATAAATCATTGGCGCCATCGCCCATTGCGACAACTTGCTGGGGTGTAATTGCTAGTTTTGTGCAATGTGTCAATAAAAAGTCAGCTTTAGCTTGAGCACCACAAACATCACCCTCAACTTCGCCTGTCAATTTACCCTTGTGTTCACTAAGCACATTCGCCATCGTAAAATCTAAACCTAAACGTTGCTTTAAACGCTCAGTGAAAAAAGTAAAACCACCCGAGACCAAAGCCGTTTTAATGCCTCGTTGTTGTAAACCTTTGATCATTTTTTCTGCTCCAGGGTTAAGCTGAAGTCGCTCTAGATAAACTCGTTCCAAGGCTGTGACATCCAAGCCCTTTAACAAGGACACTCGCTTTCGCAGTGAAGTTTCAAAATCAATTTCACCGCGCATCGCAGCTTCAGTGATTTCTGCCACTTGTGGTTTAACATTAATAAAGTCAGCAATTTCATCCACACATTCGATATTTATCAAGGTGGAATCCATATCAGTGACTAATAATTTAGCGCTGTGAGGCTCAAACTCTGATGGGATAACATTGATATCAAAATCAAAATCGTCACGCAGCGTTTCCACATCCTTGTTTGTTATGAGGGGTGCATCAATAACCGTATAGTGAACGTCAATAGCAAGCGTACCTTGCAACTTGGCAGCAATATCTTTTGCTGCATCAGCGGTCAAATTAGAACCTTGTAAAACCAGTTTTGTCATAAATCACCCTAGCTCAGATAAAACTTCGGCGAGACCAGTAAAAAAAACCAGCTCGCCGAAAAACCAAAAATGGCTAATTAAAATTGTGGTTTAACAGGCGCATCATTAAAACGCTCGACACTCACCATAATTTCAGCTTTTGCTTCATCAATGCCTACCCAACCTTCAATTTTCACCCACTTGTTCTTTTCTAGATCTTTGTAGTGTTCAAAGAAATGTGCCAGTTGCTCTAACAAACGCTCGGGTAGATCGGTCACATCATTGACATCGTCATACATTTTGTCATGAGGCACAGCAATGATTTTGGCATCTTCACCAGCTTCATCTGTCATTTTTAACATGCCAACTGGACGACATTGCACTACTGAACCACTAATTAATGCATAAGGGCTAACCACTAATACATCAACCGGATCACCATCATCAGACAATGTATGCGGCACATAACCGTAGTTACATGGGTAAAACATCGCTGTGTTCATAAATCGATCAACAAACAGAGCACCTGTTTCTTTATCGACTTCATATTTCACAGGATCAGAATGTGATGGGATTTCAATGATGACATTAATGTCATCAGGCAAGTTCTTACCCGAACCAACGCGGTCAAGATTCATGGTGGTAACGCTCCAAATTTCAAATAATAAAACCGGCCAATTATATAAGATATTGGCGTTCGATTAAACTAAATTGATAGAGAGGCCTGTCTGTTATGCTTCAACCATTTCAAAATCTGACTTGCCCACGCCACAATCGGGGCATTCCCAATCTTCTGGAATGTCTTCCCAGCGCGTTCTAGGTTGAATACCTTCTTCGGGCATGCCTTTTTCTTCATCATAAACAAAACCACAAACCACACAAATCCACTTTTTCACTTTACTACTCCAAAATATATTTTTTAATTCACCATAAACAGGCTGGCTGATACCAGTACCAACGCCATCGAAAAGACATGACGCAAGCTATCAACAGGTAATCGTTTGGCTAATTTTGCTCCCAAGGGGGCAAAAAATATACTGGTGCAGATAATGCCCCAAAATGCCTGCCAATGAATATAACCTACCAACCAATTGTCGGATATTGTGACACTATTTTGTCCAAAAATGACAAAACCAGTCACTGCCGCCAGTGAAATGGGAAAACCACAAGCCGCCGCAGTACCAATTGCCTGTTTAATAGATTGTTTGGCCATAACCAAATATGGAACCGTTAAAGAACCACCGCCAATGCCAACAATGGCAGAGATAATACCAATGATATTGCCAACAGCTAACAATATTGGTGTTTTTAATAAGGTTGCATTAACTGATGGTGTCATCGGCCACCACATCCGTGCTGCGATGAGTAATGCATATATAGCAAAACATTTTTGTAATATTGGCCCAGAGATCAACGTCGCTAAGAAAGCCCCAACTATTCCTCCGAAAATAAGGCCCGGCGTTAAACTCCGCGTCACTCCCCAATTAATTTGCTGATGACGCTGATGTGCAAGCATGGCAGATAGTGATGTCACGGTAATCGTCATTAACGATGTTGCCACCGCAATATGCATTACTTGCTGATTAGGCAATCCTACAAAATTAAATACCAGCAATAATGAAGGCACAATAACAAGGCCACCACCAAGGCCCAATAAGCCTGCAGATAGTCCGGCAAAACAGCCAATTAATGCAAAAGCACCCCATTCCCACATCAGAATTTAATTGTCCTTTTTTTGTTGATATTGCCTGCCACTTTACACACCTACACGATACAGGTATAAGAATGATACCCAAACAACTCTGAAAGCCATACTTTCAAGTTGTCTGGTCTATAACAAGATAAATTTAAAGTTCAGGAGTTACACCGCTACATTTTAATCAATAAATAATATTTAAAGAGAGGTTCAGCCTATGTCATCGTTTAGTTACCTCCCCGTAGTCCTTGGGGTGTTTGGTCTTATTTGTGCATTTTGGTTTTATAACATCGTTAAAGCGGCGCCTGCAGGAACAGGAAAGGTAGTCGATATCGGAGACCAAATCCATTTGGGTGCGATGGTCTTTATGCGTGCTGAATATTCTCGTCTTGGTATTTTTTGTTTAGTCTGTATCGCGGCTATAGGTTTTTCTGATCTTGGCTGGAACTCTGCATTTGCTTTTTTACTAGGTGCACTTTGCTCTGGTAGTGCTGGTTATATCGGTATGTATGCAGCAACAAAAGCGAATGTGCGTACTGCTACCGCAGCCAAAGAACAAGGCGCTTCTGGCGCACTGACCATAGCGTTTTTTGGTGGTTCGGTCATGGGGCTTACCGTTGCTTCAATGGGGCTACTCGGTTTAGGTATTCTCTATTTAGCATTTGGTAGTGATCCACATACTGCACATGTATTGCATGGTTTTGGTATGGGCGCTTCTTCAGTAGCCTTATTTTCACGTGTTGGTGGCGGTATATTTACTAAGAGTGCTGATGTCGGTGCTGATCTGGTTGGTAAAATTGAAGCTGGTATTCCTGAAGATGATCCTCGCAATCCGGGTGTTATCGCCGATAATGTCGGTGATAATGTGGGTGATGTTGCTGGTATGGGTTCTGATATTTTCGAATCCTATTGTGGTTCAATGATTGCCAGTATCGCCATAGCTTCAACCATGAGTGTCGCTGCGATTGCAACGCTTGCTGCTAGCCAACAAATATTAATGTTTATGCCGCTTGCATTAGCCTCTATCGGCCTACTCTGCTCTATCGCAGGTATTTTTGCGGTCAAAAGTTTCTCAGCTAAAAGTCCAGAAACTGCATTGCGCATTGGCACCATGGGTGCGTCAATATTATTCATTGCAGTGTCGTATGTGCTTATTACTCAATTAGGCGGCACGATTAATTTATGGATAGCCGTTCTCACCGGGGCTATTGGTGGCATTATTATCGGCTTAGTCACTGAGTATTACACTGGTGGTGCTCCCGTTCGCAAATTAGCTAAAGATGGAGAAACAGGTCCGGCTACTGTAATGATCAGCGGTCTAGCATTAGGTATGCAGTCAGTTGCTATTCCAGTTATCACTATCGCAGCTATAATTTTTATATCTAGTCTCTATGCTGGTTTATATGGTGTAGGTATTGCTGCAGTTGGTATGCTTGCTACTGTTGGTATCACCATGGCGATTGATGCTTATGGCCCTGTTGCTGATAATGCAGGTGGTATTGCTGAAATGGCAGGAATGGGGGAAGAAACCCGTGAAATTACAGACTCATTAGATGAGTTAGGCAATACTACAGCTGCAATTGGTAAAGGTTTTGCTATCGGTGCCGCTGCTTTAGCAGCCTTAGCTTTGATCAGTGCTTATATTGAAACAGTCAATGCCGAATCGATTAAGCAAGGTGGCCAGGCCATGCAACTACTAATCAATGATCCCATTGTATTAGTTGGTATGTTCCTTGGTGGTATTTTTCCTTTCTTAGTTAGCTCTATGACCATGACGGCGGTAGGTGATGCCGCGTTTGATATGATTCATGAAATACGTCGTCAATTCAAAGAAATCCCCGGTCTATTAGAAGGCACGGCAAAACCGGATACTGCACGTTGTGTCGATATCGCAACAAAAGCAGCCTTGCAAAAAATGATCATGCCGGGTGTATTAGCGGTAGGCGCACCTGTCGTTGTTGGTTTTGTTCTTGGTCCTGTCGCTTTAGGTGGCATGTTAGGTGGCGCATTGATTTGCTGTGTCATGATGGCCTTGATGATGGCTAATGCCGGTGGTGCATGGGACAACGCTAAGAAATATGTTGAAAAAGGTAATCTTGGCGGCAAAGGTTCTGATGTTCATACCGCGGTAGTCGTTGGAGATACTGTTGGTGATCCTTTAAAAGACACCTCAGGCCCAGCGATGAACATTTTAATTAATGTAATGGCAATTGTAAGTTTGGTAATTGCACCATTACTTGTCTAAACGGGTCTTAGACATTATCACTAAAAAGGCCACGTTAAACGTGGCCTTTTTACTTTCTGGAACAATGAAACAGTGACAACAGCTAATTCAAATATCACTCATCGACAAGTTTGGCATATCGCCGGGCCGATGATCATCGCCAATATCTCTATCCCTTTATTAGGAATGGTCGATACCGCGGTCATGGGGCATCTTGATTTACCTCACTACTTAGGCGCTGTAGCTATCGGCTCAATGATCTTTAGTTTTCTTTTCTGGGGTTTTGGATTTTTACGCATGGCAACAACAGGCCTAGTTGCTCAGGCCTTTGGTCAAAATGATACACCGCTATCTCATACTGTTTTAGCTCAATCCATCGTATTAGCAATAATTATCGCCAGCGTATTGTTACTGTTAAAACAGCCAATATCACAACTTGCCTTTGCTTTAATAGAAACGAGTGATGAAGTTATTGAGCAAGCAAAAATCTATTTTGATATCCGTATTTGGAGCACACCGGCTATATTAATTAACTACGTCTTCCTTGGTTGGTTAATTGGCAAACAAGCTAGTAAATCTGCATTGCTATTAGTATTGGTAGTCACTATTAGCAATATGGTGATGGATATCGTTTTTGTAAACGTCTTTAATATGACGGTTAATGGCGTCGCTTTAGCATCTGTGATTGCCGAATATTTAGGCCTCATTACAGGTTTATATCTGTTAAAACGTCATCAGGTCACCATTAACATTCTTACCAGAGCTAACTCTAAACGAGTCACTTTATTTAACTGGCAATGGTTACAACTACACGGCAATATTTTTATTCGAACTTTATGTTTAATTTTCAGTTTTGCTTTTTTCACCACACAAGGTGCTAAACAAGGTGATATCGTTCTAGCCGCCAATGCAATCCTATTAAATTTTATTACCTTTATGGCATTTGTCTTGGACGGTTTTGCCAATGCAACCGAAGTCATTTCAGGTAAAGCAGTTGGCGAAAAAAATCGTCATAAACTCAAACAAGGTTTATTGATTAGCGGATTTTGGTCTTTGATGCTGGCCAGTCTATTTAGTTTGAGTTACTTCTTGTTTGGGCCGCATCTTATTGCTTTATTAACTAGCATTCCAGAGGTTGCCGCTACGGCAAATGAATACTTATTGTGGTTAATAGCCATGCCATTAATTGCGGTGTGGAGCTATTTATTTGATGGTTTATTTATCGGAGCAACTCGTAGCGTCGAAATGCGCAATACGATGATTTTTGCTACCTTTTGCTGTTTTCTTCCAGCGTGGTATTTTCTTCAACCCTTAGAAAACAATGGTCTTTGGCTAGCATTATTAATATTTTTAGCCGCGAGAGGTTTAAGCCAAAGCCTTTATTTGCCTAAAATTTTACGCTTAGAGTAACGTTATAAGCTATATATTCTATCTAGCGCTACGAACTAGATGGGCTGATCTGTCCCCCAATCCTTCCCTCGACGATCTTTGCCTGTACGCCTATCGTCTTTTTTAATTTCAAAGCGGATCATATCCCGACGATCAATAGCTACTCTTCTTGGCTCCTTACGTCGATCTTCCGCACCAGAGTGCTTCCAGTGTTCTTCTTCACTCATTTTATCTTCGCTCATATCGCCACCTCTTTAATTCGCGTTGTAAAATAAAATTACTCTCTCAAAGCTTTGTCTGTCAAGTTTCAGGCAATAAATTAAATTGCCTTTGTTGATGTGAAAACGGACAGTCAAATTTCAGAAAATACGCAGTTAACTGTAGATCCTCTTTATCGCCTTCCAGCCCATGCAATCTATCTCCCACAACAGGAAAACCTAGTTCAGCACTGTGGCGTCGTATTTGATGCTTCCGCCCAGTTTCAATTTCCACATCTAATAATGATCGATCATAATCCTCGTCATACTCAACTAATGTGAAATGGCTCACAGCATGACGGCCATCAATATCACTTTCTCTTCGTGTTGGATTATCAACTGTCGCATGTTTATCAAATTGACCATGAACCCAAATGCGATAGCGTTTATCAATTTTTCTTTTTTGAAATAAATCAGATAAAGCCGCTGCCGCACGTTTTTCATGTGCAATCATAATCAAACCATTGGCCGCACGATCTAATCTATGCACTACAAAGCTTGAACGTTGTGGTGTTAAATGCTGTTCAGCCCAACGTGTAATCGTACAATGGTCGCCCCATTTTGAGCCTTGCGATAACATGCCATAGGGCTTATTCCATACACTGTATTGCCCTAGATCCATTATCAACTGTGGCTCTTCCGGCTTTTTTTCTAAAACATGGCTATCGTAATAAAGGTGTATGGTTTCACCTGAGTGTAATGTTTTTTTTGCTCGACGTAAGCGTTGTGTCTTTTTCCCCCGCGTTACCCAAACCGCACCTTTTTGCATCACTATTTTAATTTGCTGCTTGGATAACCCGGTTTCAATCGCCAATAAATCAACCGCTAATTGATCATTGTTAGTAACCGTGATGTGTTTTTCGAATTGTGAGGAACTATCAGACATTTTATGATTGGCTTGTTTGGCGTAGAATTGCAGGGATATTTGAACTATAAATGGTCGGACCCAATGTTTATACCTTATCTTCGTCAAATTTGTCTTTTTTTCTTTTTATCTTCCGTGACATTGGCTGCTTATGCTGATGTCTACAAATGGGTTGATGAGAATGGCCGAACACACTATTCCCAAACGGCTCCTGAAAACCAAAATGCCGAAATGATTAAAGCGCCACCGCCACCAGCAACCTTGCCTGAAGATGCTCAACAAAAAATTGATACCTTAATTGAACAACAAACAGAAACCAGAAAAGCGCAAGAAGAACAGTTAGCAAAACAAAAACAAGATACCGAGCAAAAACAAGTCTTGGAAGATAATTGCAACTTAGCCAAGTCAAATTTGCAAATCTATATGGATAATCCAGGTAGACGTGTATTAAAAGAAGACGGAACAGTAATACGCCCAACAGAAGAAGATCGTCAGCAAAAAATTCAAGAAGCCAAACAAGATATTAAAGAATTTTGTAAATAAGGAATCAGCTATGCCCTATCTAAATATAGTCACCAACCAATCTGTCGACGATGAAGCAGCATTTATTGCAGCGGCAAGCCAAACTGTTGCTAAAGCAGCAAGCAAACCTGAAAGCTATGTCATGATCGCATTGGAAGCAAAAGCAAGCATGTCGATGTCCGGCAATGATGCACCTGCCGCTTTTTTAGACTATCGCGCTTTAGGTCTACCCTCTGATCGAAAGGCGTTCTCTGATACCTTATGCACCTTAATTAACGAACAGCTTGGCATAGCCGGCGATCGTATATATATCAGCATGACCGATTCCGAGCGCCAGAACTGGGGCTGGAATCACGATACATTTTAATCATTATTTCTAACTCAGCTATAAAAAACTAACAGGATCACAGCGTCACATGCGTACTTCCCAAATTCTTATTTCAACGTTAAAAGAAACACCTGCTGATGCAGAAATTGTCAGCCACCAGCTTATGCTACGAGCAGGCCTTATTCGCCGTCTAGCGTCCGGTTTATACTCCTGGTTACCGATGGGGCTTAGGGTATTACGAAAAACTGAAGCCATCGTTCGTGAAGAAATGAACAAAGCCGGAGCACAAGAATTATTGATGCCATCCGTGCAGCCTTCAGAGTTATGGCAAGAAAGCCAGCGCTGGGAAAAATATGGCCCGGAATTACTACGCATTACCGATCGCCATAATCGTGAGTTTTGTTATGGCCCAACTCACGAAGAAGTGATCACTGATTTGGTACGAAACGAAATTCGTAGTTACAAACAATTGCCAATTAATTTCTATCAAATTCAAACTAAATTTCGTGATGAAATTCGTCCTCGTTTTGGCTTGATGCGAGCGCGTGAATTTCTAATGAAAGATGCCTATTCATTCCATCTTGATCACGAATCATTGCAGCAAACTTATGATGCTATGTTTGCGAGCTACAGTCGTATTTTTGATCGCATTGGTTTGAATTTTCGCCCTGTGCAAGCCGACACCGGAAGCATTGGCGGTAATGCCTCACATGAATTTCATGTATTAGCGAGTTCAGGTGAAGATGCGATTGCCTTCAGTGATAGCAGTGATTATGCAGCTAATGTAGAGTTAGCTGAAGCTTTAGCACCTTCAGGTGAGCGAGCAGCTGCATCACAATCCATGGCAACAGTTGATACACCAAAACAACATACCATTGAAGAGGTCAGTCAATTTTTAAATGTGCCTGCAACACAATGTCTAAAAACATTGCTCGTAGAAGGTAGTGAAGAAAGCAGCGTTGTAGCACTTGTTGTGCGCGGTGATCAGGAACTAAACGAAATCAAAGCTGAAAAACATCCGCTTGTGGCTGAACCACTTACCTTTGCGACCCCAGAACAAGTATTTGCTACCTGTGGTGCTAATATCGGTTCAATTGGCCCTGTTGGTTTAGATATTCCGGTGATTGTTGATCATAGCGCAGCGCATGTTGCTGACTTTGTGTGTGGAGCTAATGAAGATGACAAACATTTAACGGGTGTTAACTGGGATCGTGATCTTAAAGAAGCTGAAACGGCTGATTTACGTAATGTTATTGCCGGAGATCCTAGCCCTGATGGTCAAGGTACATTAGACATTGCTCGTGGTATCGAAGTCGGTCATATTTTCCAGCTTGGTGATAGTTACAGCAAAAAACTCAACGCGAATGTCTTAGGCGAATCAGGCAAGTCACAATTCCTAACTATGGGTTGTTATGGTATCGGTGTCTCTCGTGTAGTTGCTGCTGCTATCGAGCAAAACCATGATGATCGCGGCATCATTTGGCCGAAATCAATTGCACCATTTGAAGTTGTATTAGTGCCTGTCAATGCGCATAAATCTATTCGTGTCCGTGACGCTGCTGATGAAGTCTATACCCAGCTCACAGAAGCAGGAGTCGATGTGCTTTATGATGATCGTGGTCTACGTCCGGGTGTTGCTTTTGCTGATATGGAATTAATTGGTATTCCGCATCGTTTAATTTTGGGTGAACGTGGCTTGGATAAAGGCATGATTGAATATAAATGTCGCGCTGATGGTGAAGGTGATGAATTTGCAATTGCCGATGTCATCGCAGAACTTCAAAAACGCATGACTGATTAACCTTTCAAGGACTTTAACGACGATGACAATAATTAAAGCAAACGACCTTATCGATAGCATTGCCGATAGTTTGCAGTTTATTGCTTGTTATCACCCCAAAGATTTTATTCAAGCTATGGCACAGGCTTATGAAAAAGAACAATCGCCTGCGGCAAAAGATGCGATTGCTCAGATCTTGGTTAATTCACGCATGTGCGCTGAAGACAAACGACCTATATGCCAAGATACGGGCATTGTTAATGTCTTTGTTAAAGTCGGTATGAATGTACAGTGGCAAACGTCACAAAGCCTAGATGACATGGTCAACGAAGGTGTGCGTCGTGCTTATCTTCATCCTGATAATGTATTACGAGCATCTGTCGTAGCCGACCCAATTGGTAAGCGCAGCAATACCCAAGATAATACCCCTGCGGTTATCCACACTGAATTAGTACCCGGCGATAAGGTTGATATTCATGTGGCAGCAAAAGGCGGTGGCAGTGAGAATAAAGCCAAATTTGCTATTCTCAATCCCAGCGATAATTTGGTTGATTGGGTATTAGATACCGTGCCTAAAATGGGCGCAGGCTGGTGCCCGCCAGGTATATTGAGTATTGCTGTTGGTGGTACAGCTGAAAAAGCGATGTTGATGGCCAAAGAAGCTTTGATGGAACCTATCAATATTCAAGAGTTAATCGAACGTGGTGCTGAAACGGCTGCTGAAAAATTACGTTTAGAACTTTATGAAAAAGTAAATCAACTGGGTATCGGTGCGCAGGGATTAGGTGGTTTAACCACGGTATTAGATATCAAAGTCTCAGACTACCCTACTCACGCGGCTTCTTTACCTGTCGCTATCATTCCAAATTGTGCAGCTACTCGTCATGTACATTTCACTTTAGATGGTTCAGGCCCTGCCCAGTTCGAACCGCCAGCATTATCAGATTGGCCGGATGTGACATGGCAAGCAGCAGAAAATACACGCCATGTAAATTTAGACACTGTCACTCAAGATGACATTGAACAATGGCAGCCTGGTGAAACATTATTGCTTTCAGGTCACTTATTAACCGGACGTGATGCTGCACATAAACGCATTGCTGATTTATTTGCTAACGGTGAAGCTTTACCTGATGGTCTTGATTTCACAAACCGATTTATTTATTACGTCGGCCCTGTTGATCCTGTTAAAGGTGAAGTAGTTGGTCCAGCAGGCCCTACTACTGCAACTCGTATGGATAAATTTACCGAAATGATGTTAGCAAAAACAGGGTTGTTAGGCATGATCGGTAAAGCAGAACGCGGATCCGTGGCAATCGAAGCTATTCAAAAACACCGCTCTGTTTATTTAATTGCCGTTGGCGGTTCAGCCTATTTGGTTTCAAAAGCAATTAAAGCCTCACGCCTAATTGCATTTGAAGACATGGGCATGGAAGCGATTCGAGAATTCACTATTGAAAATATGCCCGTCACTGTCGCAGTTGATAGTCGTGGAGGTGCTGTTCATAAAACAGGCCCAATCGAATGGAAACAAAAAATTGCTGATATTTCTGTGACCTCAGCAAGTTAACTATTTGTCATGACAATGATTATTTTAATTAGCCTACACATCCTAGCCGCCGTTATTTGGGTTGGCGGAATGTTCTTCGCTTATATGGCTTTACGACCCGTTGCTGCAAAATTACTTGAACCACCACTAAGACTCACACTTTGGTCACAGGTATTTAAACGTTTTTTTCCATGGGTCTGGGCAGCAATCATTACACTATTAATAAGTGGCATTTGGATGGTATTTAATGTCTTTGGTGGCATAAGTAACATAGGTCCTCATGTCCACATCATGTTAGTATTAGGTCTACTTATGATGTTTATGTTTATGCATTTATTCTTTAGTCCCTATCAACGACTAACTCTAGCCGTTACAGAACAAAACTGGCCAACTGCCGGCAAAGCTCTAAACCAAATTCGCCAAATCATCGCCATCAATCTAACACTCGGGCTTATCGTCGTTGCTGTTGCCGCTAGTGGGCGCTACTTTTAACATTCTCTTATGTGCTTATTTAAAACACTATTTATCACAACCGCTTTATTGATACCCTCAATGGTGTCTTCAGCCGACAAAGTACACCGCATAGAACATAAAGATGGTTCAGTCGAGTTCACTAATGTGAAAGGTGGTAGTGACAAACTATTTACCAATTCAAAGAAAACCAGCCAAACCGCCATCTATAAATCAAAAAATGATGACATCACTAATTTTTCAGATCAAAAACCTGAAAATGTTGCTTATGAAGTTTTGCGATTTGATTGTTATGCCTGCAATCCTACGTCCAAAGTGGATTGGAACTCAGTGGCTTTAAATACCAATGATTTTGTGCAATTAGTTCAACAAGCTGCCAATAAAAATAAGCTTGACCCAGCGCTGCTTCGTGCACTTATTCACGCTGAATCAGCCTTTCGGCCCAAGGCACTTTCTCGCCAAGGTGCACAAGGCTTGACCCAACTTATGCCGGGTACTGCAAAAGATATGGGCGTTAAAAATGCTTTTGATCCCCAACAAAATATTAATGGTGGAGCGAAATATCTTGCCCTTATGCTGAAAAAATTTAATGGCGATACTCGCCTTGCTACCGCGGCCTATAACGCTGGGCCCAATGCTGTTCAAAAATATAATGGCATTCCACCTTACAAGGAAACTCAAGTCTACGTTGATCGTGTGCAAATATTATTCAAACGTTATCAACGGCTTAGCTAACACACATGTCTGTCAAGTCACTTAAAAAACTCCTTGCTGAAAACGATCAGCTTATTCATTCCAAAATGAAAAAAGTGGAATCGCATGTGCAGCGACAAGTCGGTGACTGGTTTCATAACACGGTGTTGATAGAAGAGTCAGAAGTGCCGTTTAAATATAAACGCCAAAAAAAATATATATCACTTAAAGGCGCCAAAGTAGATATCATCTACTACCCCAATACCGAAACCATCGCCGGTATCGATTTTGAGTATATGAAAGTTATACAAATTCACCTTTCTTGAACACATGACAAATTTAGCTGGCAGTTAGCACTAAAAACCTTTTGTGATGATTCATAGGCGGTTACTTTGCAAGAAGATAAGCTGAAAAAAATCATCGACAGTGCGAATACTCTATTAAGCTCCGCCTAAATTACTATTTTAATTTTTAGTAT
>ENA-ORXI01000616-ORXI01000616.1-sediment-metagenome-genome-assembly--contig:-NODE-616-length-29556-cov-4.670443_pt1 | contig 29556 bp, 25 predicted proteins | sample MGYA00237861_ERZ511468 | MGnify/ENA primary metagenome ERZ511468 (study PRJEB26299, sample SAMN06266213) | sediment metagenome | isolation source: Hudson Canyon methane seep mesocosm | place: USA:Hudson... | reverse complement strand
ATACCAATATCAAGTACATCAACGCCTGCATCTCTTAAACCCTCGGCAGCAGCAAGCTTAAGCGCTTCACTCGTTTCACGTGCATCACCACCCACAACGATTACTTTGGGCCTTAATGTTTCACCGAAGGCACGTGCAATGTTATAAACAACCTCTTCATCAAGCTGAGTACCTAGTTGTCCGCGAATATCATAGGCTTTGAAGCAGGTGAGTTTTTTATGCATATTGTGGGGCCTTTGTTTTATGAAGGTTCTAGTTTCTGGAAATAAATAGTTTGGTATACAGCTAGGTAAAACCGTAAAAATGGCCATAGTACACTTTCGATATTTTTAATGGAAATACCTAATATAGAAAGGGTATCTGCTTTGCCTTCTTGACTAGAGTTTTTGAATATTTTTGTTCTACAAAGTGTTCGGAAAAACTTGAAGGTCATGATAACCTAGTAACTGCCTTAATCTTTAAAAGGATGGCAATTATATGCAATATCAAGACTATCTAGAAATGGTACCCGGAAAACGCAGTGGTAAGCCCTGCATCATAAACACTCGAATAACTGTTTATGACGTATTAGAGTGGCTTGCAATCCCCATGACGCCAGAAGAGATTTCTGAGGACTACCCTGAAATTAAAACTGAACAAATTTTAGCATGCTTGGCTTTTGCTGCCAGTCGCGAGACCACCTACATACCGTTGCGGCATGAAGTTATAACTAGATCAAAATATATCTCACCGTCTTGTTACCACACTGTTAGAAACCTACCCGGATACTACGCATGTTGCTTACCTCAATATGGGAGATGCACCAGATAGCACTATTTGGGAATATGCTAAAGAACACGACTTTAGCATTGTCACGCAAGACGCAGACTTTCATGAGTATTGTTTGCTTTATGGAGGCCCCCCGTTAGTAATTTGGCTTAAGAGTGGCAATCAACGAAAACAAGTAACGTTAGAGAAATTACTAAATGCTAAAACTGAAATAGAACACGCAAGTCAAAACTCTGAAATATGGTGCATTGAAGTTTACTGAATAAACTCAACGCTCACATATTATTACAGCTCCCTCAAATAAACCGCCGCCAAGCTTATCATAGGCATGATTTAGCAAATTCAAAACCAAAACATCCCACATTAAAAGGGACTAACCCGCCTGCCGATAACAACACATCGAATGCGATACCCCCTTACACCAACGCTTACCCGACCGACCCGCATAATCAGCAATCGCCTCAACACTACCAACACACGCACTATACGATTTACCAAAATTTTTAATATGCTCAACCCAGTGATCAGGCTCTATACCTAAGCACGAAACAACACTAGGTATGTCATCTAAAATAGCACCCCGTTTATCCTCTCTAATAATACGTCCTGTAATATTCACCAACTGAAAATAGTCTTCACATGTAAAAGGTAAAGCCGTATGTATATCAGCATGACTACTTCCATCAAAAGGCATTAACGGTGCTTCTGGCAACTCATTCAAGCTTTGTTCGCGCTTAAACTCTTGTTGCTGAGCAACACGTTCACTCAAACCTATCTCAGGCTTAGCGCCTGATTTCTTTTCACTAGAATAGTCGTACAAGCGTTGCTGAATTGACGTAAAATCACTCTCAAAAAGATCTTTTTCTATGCCTGCGCGAACCGGATTTAAATCAACATAAGTCATACAGCTCAATACAGCCGCTTCATCTAACAAAGCCTGACTTTTAAAGCGCCCTTCCCAAAACCGACCAGAGCAGCCCTCTTCTTCATTCGCCATGCGCGCGATGGTTTCATTCACGCCACGCATAAACCAGCTAATGCTACACAGGCGTTCACGCCACTCTTTTATACAAACCTGTACTTTCAACAAACTGGCCTTATCAATGGCGTTAGAGTTAGCTACCCAGCGGTCAACCAGCTCATTTCCTTTATATAACTGCATCCAACGCTCAACCACTTCCAGATCAGACCAAGATTCTGCCCTAAGCTGGTCGACATGCAACACGACATGATAATGATTGCTCAAAACTGCGTAAGCACATATATCAATCGAGTAAATATAAGAAAGGAAACGAAGACGAGACACCAGCCACTGCTTTCTATGGTCATAGTTCTCGCCAGTAGAGTGGTCTTCACCACACAAATATGCACGCCGAATACAGCGAACATAACAGTGGTAAAACGGGGTGTCGTCTAAAGAGATTTGTTCATTTCGGGCTTTAGTCATTACTCACACATAATTTCAACAAATTTAGGATCAATACATGAACGCATAAACAAATTCATTTCAGCTTCATCACCAGAGTCATAAAAACGCATCATCAGTTCATTGAATTTAAGCTTATACTTAGCCGATAAATTTAAGGGCGGATAACCCGCAGTCAACAAAATACCATTCATCATCAACCGACCCATACGCTTGTTTACGTCATAAAAAAACTGATTACGCGCCATAGACAAAAACACATGAATCGCCTTATCATAAATATCATCATAAGCATTCATCGAAGCCAATAACTCAGAGAAATTACGATTTAATTCTTCCGCTTTCGGTGGCAAATAATTTGAACCGGCAATGGTCACACCACCAGAGCGTAGACAACCCCACTCCAGCGCCTCCTCTTTAGCTGCCTCAGCATGTAAAGCACATAAAAACTCTAAAGAAAAACAAAACTTACCCGCCTTCACCTTCGCGAATAAGTAACGCCAAGCATTACCCTGATTGACTGTAATTTGCTGATCACTCAGAGCATGGCCCCCAACCGTCACACCTTCCAGCAACGTATGAACCTCAGGAAGTGTAAAATTTATACCTTCAAGCAAGATAGAGTCATGAACCAAAACCCCCACCTCTCTTTTGGCTAACATTAAAGCCTTGTCCCGATTTGGCTTAATGTTTGAAACTAAAAATTCACTGTGGCCCATTAGCATCTCATTTTTGATGATTTAAATATTCTACAAGAGAGTAAACAAGTCGAATTACTATTGTCAATTTTATGGATGCCCTTTATTATTCCCCTATTATCATTTTATGAATGTCCTTTATTATTCCTAATTAAACCGCTTTAACTGGATCTCTGGCTGTTCACTAAATCTTTTACGCTTTATTTAAAGCTTCTGCTAAGTAATGCGCAAAATAAAATTAGAACCTAGCCCCTCAAAAAAACAGGTCAATCATTCTCTTTAGTATTTAGAGATGCGAGCTTTAATACTATTTTTAACTGCCCACACACCCAATCAATTTGCTTTTCTGTGATAGTTGGATGGACTTGAAACATCAAGCTGGTTTCACCTAACTCCTTTGCTATTGGTAAACTCTCTGCTGGCCTAAAACCAGTACCTTCAAAAGCTTTTTCTAAATAGACCTCTGAACAGCTCCCCTGCATTACAGGTATGCCTTCAGCATTTAGAGCTTCAATAATTCTATCTCGACTCCAGCCTTCATTTAAATTATCTGGTTCAACAAACACATAAAACTTATAATTAGCATGCTCTATATGTTCGGGGATTTTAGGCATACGAATGCACGAAAATTCACGACAAACATGAACTAACTTGGCCGCGTGCTCGCCACGTTTTTTCGTCCAGTCATTCATTCGCTTAAGCTGAATACGGCCAATAGCCGACTGCATTTCTGTTAAACGCCAATTTGTACCAAAGGACTCATGCAACCAACGAAAACCTGGAGGATGCTGACGATTATAAATAGCATCATAGCTCTTGCCGTGATCTTTAAAAGACCACATATGATTCCAAAGCTCTTTATCATTAGTGGTGACCATCCCCCCTTCGCCACCAGTGCTCATGATTTTATCCTGGCAAAAAGACCATGCGGATACGTGACCAAAACTACCGACTGATCTACCTTTATATTTAGCCCCATGTGCTTGCGCGCAATCTTCAATTACTTTCAGGTCATGCTCAGAGGTGAGTGCCATAATTGCTTCCATTTCACAGGGCCAACCGGCAAGATGAACACAAAGAATTACTTTTGTTTTAACAGACAACACTGCTGAAATACTTTCGGCAGTAATATTTTGAGTATCTCTGTCTACATCAGCAAAAATTGGTTTTGCCCCGGCATTTACGATTGAGCTAACCGAAGCAATAAAAGTGCGGGAAGTGACGATTACCTCATCTCCCTCACCAACCCCCAGAGCATTAAGCGCTAGATCGAGGGCAGTTGTGCCATTTGAAACTGCGATAGCATATTCCGAGCCAGCAAAGCGGGCAAACTCTTTCTCGAATTCGCGGCCTTCTTGCCCTGTCCAATAATTAACTTTATTTGATATTAGTACTTCAGCAACTCGGCTTGCTTCTTCTTTGGTGAAAACAGGCCACGGAGATAAAACGACGTCAGGCATATAAGGTCCAACAAATGAAAATAATACACTTTAGCGCCCTAGTAAGAGCCCAAAATAATTAGTGAAAAACAGTCAGGAGTATAAATTTGAAATCCTGTTTAAACGACCATTCCCGTATATAGTCGACATTGATTTTAACTTTATCAGGAAAAATAAAATCGCGATTATAGGACTCGGGATCCTTTTGTACTGCGAGAATTTCTTCTTCATTTCTGTACTTTAGCGTTGCAGGCCCAGTAATTCCTGGTCGCAAAGACAATACTGCACGCTCCTCTCCTTCGAGTTTGTCAGCAAAACCAGGCACGTCAGGCCGGGGACCAACTAAACTCATTTGGCCAAGTAGTACATTCCATAGCTGAGGAAGTTCATCAATTTTGGTTTTTCTAAAAAATGCCCCGAGAGGTGTTACTCTAGGGTCACCGGTTCGCGTAACCGTGGTATCTACCCCTTCTAATGGCCGCATCGATTTGATTTTCACGACATTGAACATCTTGCCATTTTTACCAATACGTTTTTGAACAAAAAAACCATTACTTCGCGTATCAAAGGATGCAGCAAGAAAAGCCAAAATAATGAGCCACCAGATAGCAACCAGCCCTATCAACGCTACGGCAAAATCAAAGCTTCGTTTTTTAAAACTCTGCGACGCAGAAAGCTTCGGTGAGTAATTAGTAACCATAACGATTCAATGACTCCCCAACTAGTGCCTCAAGGCTCTTAACATCGTCTTCACCCAACGCTTTCCTGCCCTTGCCTAAACTCTTGTTCGAAACTCCATTTACAGCACTGCCAATGTCACTTTCGTTACTTTCATAGTTTAAAAATGACAAAATTTTATTTAGTTCGTCGCGGGGGTTTGTAACAAAGTCTTCATACTTAACACGAACCACCTTATCTTCCGATAGTTTAGTTAGTTCATTTTCAGCTTTGTCAACACACTTTTGCCACTGTAGTGCACAGACTTCATTCAAGGTATGATTTTCAAGGATATCTGGCATATTATCTAGCGCAGGTCCCCAAAAAGCTAAACGACTCTCTTGAGAAAAAAATCTGTAAATACGCGCCCAAAAGTATCTAAATGCATAAAAAGGTAAATCCAATTTGGGTACAAAACGTACTTTTTCTAAAATATAAGGAATATCAAGTTTTGCAGTCCAACGTAATTTTGCGGACCCTGTTGCATCTATCCCATCTCGATGAATGTAAATATACCGGGCATCGGGTAACACCTCATTCACGAAGTCAACTCTTAAAGAGTTTGCACAGGTTTTTTCAATGACTATTCTTGATTTATACTCACGCGAAATAGCGGCAAATTTCTTTCTAATATATTGTTTAATAACTGGTGTAGCAAGCCTCGCAGGTAATTCATCTGACGGATACTGAACATTACCATGACGCCATATGTAGTTAATTTCATCACATGGCCAAGTACATATATCATCAAATCCAGTTAAGACATCCCTAAGCATGTTGGTACCAGATCGTGGAGCACCAATTATCACTACAGGTTCAAATTTTTTACGAACCAAACTAAATCTCCAATTTTCAATTGTATAACCAACAACGCTGTAAAGAATATTGCGCTAAATTTGTTGAAAGCTATAAAGAACGCTCTTTGAAAAGCACTCCTTTTCGCTCATAAATATCCAGATATTTTTGGGTAATTGCGGAAATATCAAATTTTTCTTCGACCATCTTGCGGGCATTTTTACCAAATAAGATTCTTCTATCTGGGTCACCCAATAAATCCACAATTGCTACCGCGAGCGCCTTGCTATTCTTAACAGGAACCAAATATCCTGTCTTTTTGTTTACTATCGACTCTCTAGTCCCAGGTACATCTGCACCAATACAAGGAACCCCGCAAGCCGCTGCTTCGAGAACCGTTCTTGGTGTCCCTTCCCTATAAGAAGGTAGAACAAATATATCAGTATTTAGCATCAATTCGGGTATATCATTTCGATAGCCTAAAAATTCAATATCGCCGGCTTCAACTGCTGAGGTTACCTTACCCAAATCGATTGAATCAGGGTGAACTTTATCGTGTTCTCCAACAAGTATAAAATTAACTTTGCCTCTATATTTATTTTTAACATAACGGGCAGCATCTAGAAACTCCATAACCCCTTTTTCACCTAGCAAGCGTCCAACCATCAGGACCCTCACAGCAGAATCGGCTGATTCAGGCTGTGAATGGTGCTTTGGAGAAAACGTTTTGATATCAACACCTGAACCTACGATTACCGATGAATGACGTGACCGCACCCAAGCGTTTTCAATAAACATTTTTGCATCATCAGGGTTTTGGAAAACTGTAGTATTACCCTTTCTTTTTAACGAAAAACGATAACCAAGACCTGCAATTTTACGAATAAAACCTCCATGTATGAATGCATGCCCTAAACCCGTGATTACCGAAACCGATTGAGCCTTAATACGTGTAATTTTTAATGCTACGCCAGTAAAAATAACGGGTTTAGCATTAAAAGCATGAACTACTACAGGCTTATAGCTCTTTAATACCCTGATAAAAAATAACAAAGTACTGATATCTTTAAGGATTGACAACCCACCTCTATAAAAAGGAAGCGGCAAAAACTCAACTCCTAGATCAATAATCTCGCTTGTATAAGAATCTACTGACGCACAAACTACAACATGCAAATCTGCCCTAATTAAGCTATCTATCAATAATTTTCTAGAATTACTTAAAGCAAAAGTTCGATTGGCAACAACTATTACAACGGGTTTAGTTTGAGCATGTTTACCTTTATTCAATTTCACAATCTTCTCGCTTTTTTCATAGAGAATCAAACCATGACTGAAACATTAATATACTCCATAAAATATGGGCTCGATTCCTTTTCCCAGATATATGTTCTTCCCATAATGATCTTACAACAGAAACATCAAATATGCCTTGTTTCTGTAACCTACTTATACCAATTAAGGAATCAGCCCAATCTCTTAAAGGCCCGCGCAACCAAGTATCTATTGGGATACCGAAACCAACTTTCGGTCTTTCAATAAGCGCTCGCGGAACATATTTGTATAAGACCTGCCTTAATGCCCATTTAGATTGGCCATTTGAAATTTTCATTTCATGAGGCAATTTCCATGCAAAATCGATCAATCGGTGATCGAGAAAAGGAACTCGTGTCTCGAGTGAAACATTCATTGAAGCACGGTCAAGTTTAACCAAAATATCATCAGGCAAAAAAGTCAATGTATCTAGAACCATCATTGTTTCAACATCACTTAGTTGGTCCATTCCATTAAGACTCATTACTGGAGAGGTATAATCAGTACTTTCAAGTAATAACGATTCAGGGTGCAACACCTGTGACCTCAAAGCCAAATAGAGCTCATTAATAGAACTACTTGACATTGCACCAGCACCTTTGTGTATTTTATCTCCAAAATGCGAGAACTTTCTTGAAATAAAGAAAGCATCGGCGATTCTATCCCATACCTTCGGAGAAGCACTTAACAACAAGCTAGATAATAACTTCCTGTAACGTAAAGGCAAAGCTGATAACTTTTTCCAATATTTTTCAGTGATCTGATATCGATTGTATCCACAGAACAACTCATCACCACCATCCCCCGACAAAGAAACGGTAACCTGTTCTTTTGCGAAACGCGACACTAAATAGGTAGGTATTTGAGATGAATCTGAAAAGGGTTCATCATACATTTGAGGCAACAAAGGAATCACATCACGCGCATCCTCCATTGAAATGTATAACTCATTGTGTTCAGTGCCAATATGTTTCGCTATCGCTTCGGCATACTGAGCTTCGTTATACCGCTGATCTTCAAAACCAATACTGAATGTTTTTACCCTCTGACTTGACTGGGCCTGCATTAAAGCAACCACTGTCGAAGAATCAACGCCGCCAGACAAAAAGGCACCTAATGGTACATCCGAAGACATTTGTTGGCCAATTACATCTTCCAGCAAACTATCTAGATCGTCAATTAAAAGATCTTTACTTTTGGTGTAGGGGTTGGTTATTCCGCTTTTTGCCACATCAGTAAGTGACCAATATTTGATAATTTCGGTCTCTAGTGATAACGCATTCAGAGTCAAATAGCTACCTGCTTCTAGCTTAGAAACCCCCTTGAATATCGAGAAAGGAGCAGGAACTGAATTATATCGTAGATATAAACCTAGGGCTTCCCTATCTATTTCAGATGAGAAATTATGATGCGCTCTTAGCGCTTTTAATTCAGAGCCAAATAAAAATGTATCTTTCTGCCAACCGTAATATAAGGGCTTCTCACCTACACGGTCTCGAGCTAATGTTAATGTTTTATTTTGTTTATCCCAAACTGCGAAAGCAAACATACCTGTTAGTTGAGATAACGTCTCCGCTATTCCCCAGCTATCGATTGCAGCAACTAACGTTTCAGTATCTGAGCTCCCTTTAAATAAAATATTACGATCAGCTTGAAGCTTCTGTCTTACTAACTGATGGTTGTAAATTTCACCATTAAAGGTGATGACGTACCTACCAGTCATACTATTCATAGGTTGAGCGCCATGCACAGACAACTCAAGTATAGACAAACGACGGTGCCCAAATGCAACTTTATCTTGAGTGGATATCCATACCCCATGAGCATCAGGCCCCCTGTGAATCAACTGCCTAGACATTTTTTCTACATTTTTCGTCATATCCTCTTGGCTAGAACTTACTGTTTCCAACACACCAACTATACCGCACATAATGATTTCTTTTTCCAGTTTTTTGGGGTAGATATTGTTATAAATAATTGAGTAAGTTACAGCTCAGAAGCTAACGATATAAAAAGGTCACTTACATGATCAATGGTAAAATTCATTTCAATTCTAGACCTTAATCCACTACCAATTCTCTCTCGCTGAACTTGTGGCATATTTAAGAAAGTATTAATTTCTGTCATGAGTTTTTCAACCGATTTAGGTTCAATTACGATGCCGTTATCCCCTACAAGGTAAGCAGAGTCACCAACGTCTGTAACAATGACGGGCCTTTCGCAACACATAGCTTCACCAACTACATTTGGAAACCCCTCAGAAATGGAACAACACACTGCGACATCAAATACACAGTAATAATCTTCAATTTGATCAGATTCATCGATAATAAGAAACCTAGACTTCTGCGACTCAGTGCGTATATTCAATGAGTCATTATTTAACCCTCTACCAACCAACATGCCTTTTATATTATCTAAATTGGATTGGGCTATTGATTGTACAAACAAATCATGGCCCTTAATTGGGTCATATCGACCAACAATCCCAACAACAAAAGAGTCCTCCAAACCATATTTTGTCCTTAACTCTTGCCTTTTAATAGAGTTGAATGAAAAACGGTTTGTATCAAAGCCATTAGGTATGAATTTCGCATTTGTCGATTTAAAACCAACGTTAGTATGGTGTTTAATACTCAACTTGGAGTTGTAAACAATTCTAGGCACAAAATATGACAACAAAGCACTCAACATTATTACAACTGTAGAAGTAGTCTGTTCATTGATTGAAGGAAGGCACTGTCTAATATTCCATATGAGTGGGGCCCGACGGTACCTCATAAAATTCGCAAACCATGTAATTAGGTTTGAATGATACATCCAAGAAAAAATGACCGTTGGTTCTAGCTGATTTAACAGTCGCCTTAGACTTATAACGGACTTAAGAAATTGACTAAACCCTTTGTTCATTTCCATTGAATACACAGAAATGCCTGCTTGCTCAAGCTCAAATGCAATTCTACCTTTGGGTTTTAAAGATATAACTACATTTCGAATCCCCTTACTCTCAATGCTTTTACACAATTTCAAAAGCATAGTCTCAGCACCACCAACATCAGTTGATGTTATAACATGTAATAATAGTGGCTTATCTTTAATCATTAACCTATTGATTCCCGATTCAATTCCCAACATTTATATACAACACTGCACTATAATTAAGCCAAGTCCATTACCATATATTTCTAGAGTAGAGTGGGCGGTTGAGCTTGGTCTTACCTACAAGTTATATTAGTAACTTTAAATTCCTAAACATCAAAATAACCTAATAATACTTTGGCCTATTTGAATATTGAGCTTAACAAAGAAAGCGCTGATTTGTTCCGTTCAAGAAGAAACCCCATGATATTTCACTCTGAACGTTAAAATAAATAAAGCTAAAAGCAAAATATTTCTAAATACAAAAACTGTAAAATCAGAGTTCACGACCAAAAACTGTATTGAAAATATTAAGAATATAACTACAGGATAATAAAGGGCGTGACGCTCATCTAAAAGACGATACATTCGCTGAATAAGTGCCAAAATTACACCATATACCACAGCTCCGATGACAAGACCAAACGCCCCCAAAGAATATATAAAAGAACCTATCATAGATGGCGGAGTAAATGCTTCAGAACGCTGAATTATGTTGAAGGTGTTAACTTTGCTGATAGTATCAAAGTCAATTACACCTATAGCTTTTAAGGGAAAAATCATTCCATGAATAAAATTCACAAAATATGTAAATTTGGAAGAGCTTTCAATAGCGACAACTACACTTACACTCATAAACACATAACTATCAACAAGAATTTTCCTTACTATATCTATCAAACTGGTAGCTTGGACTGTGAAGTCATCTCCACTGAAATATCCGATAAATTGCTTGTGGTACATAATGTAAGCCACGAAAAAAACAATAAAACCTACGAAGCTCCCCCATGGGAATCTCTCTCTAAACCAATAGATTCCAAGAACTGAAAACAATAATATATTTAGGATATCGCCTCTTCCACCGTTTAAAAAAGCAATGCTAAGCGCAAGCATTAACGAAATTACCAAGTGAAACTTACTAGCCCTTCTATTATAATACAAATACAATACTGCAAAGTAATAATAGATCAAAAAGTAAGCGGCTTTCTTAAATATAACACCCACCATGCCAATATCGAATCTACCATTTCTAATCAAATACAGCTTGCTAATTAAGTTAAGTATGCCTCCAGCAGAATATATATATACCACCAAACCACATAGCCCAACAACTAGTAAAAAATAGGGGGAAATGCAAAACGATAGCGACGCATTTAAATTGTTTGATTTAAATAGCTGACAAAAGACCGTATATGAGCTAACAGTGAGGATATATGTAATTAAAACCGAAATAGAATATATGCTCGAATAATCATTACCGTTAAACTGAATAAAACTTTGATTTTGTGTTTCTATCAGACCAGTCATTAATACTGGCACTATCACGTATCCCAAATAGAAATATAAATCGAACCAGAATAAACAAAATCGGTTTCTTTTCCCGGCTAGCAATGAAATTAATAGCCTAAATATAACCATTGAAATAAAAACCAAAAATAGCCCGATCAACTTCCAACCAACCTTTTAATTAGTGACTATGTAAAAGTGACATATTTAGATTAAATTAGCCCTTATTAAAGCCACAATACACAGCAAAACATAGATATAAAAGCCATCAAAAAACAATTCTCTTTCCAAAGCATTTTCTGGCTCCAAAATATAACCATATTCATTTGACCTGGAAAGCAAACGGTTCATCCGCCTGCTTTTTTTGTTTAGGAGAGGCGCAGAGCTATATTATATATGAGGCTGCCTTGAAAGAGCCAGAAACACATACACAAGCGACACTTCTAAAATCGAAGCAACCATAAAACTAAAATCTATTGCGCTTTGAACACGATATAATCTAGTATAAATGGAAGGCCACCCAATTTATTAGGGGCAAGTTGCTTCAACTCAAACACTGTTTGCGGGCATTATGATTGTGCCATTAATAAACAGATGGTTGTTAAAGAGACGAGGTGTGAGTAACATTGCCTATTCCAGCATCGATGCACATGTGTTACCAAATACACCCTTGAACAATTGAAGAGTTTTTACTTATTTTAATCAAAAACACCACTATTGCGGAATAAAGATTGAATTGTAATGGGTAAAGCAAAAGGGTGGCAATTTAGTTTTATGCAGCGCCGCTTCGATAGCTTGATATTTTTTATTATTAGGCATCACTCTGAAATAATTATTTTCAAGCCGTCTAAATTTAATAGCCTGCATATGCCTCTGAAGTCGACTTGGAGACAGCACACGCTCATTACCATAAGGCCGCTTTACACCTAGCTCATCTACATAATCAGCAATAGTGTTAAATCCTCGTCGTTTGAAGAGGCGCAGTTGAATCAAGGGGTTAAGCGCATTACACTCAGCAAAAATCACAACACAATTATCAGCAGCAATCTGTCCAATTTTTTTGACAACTTCTTCTCGGGGCTCCATATGATGAAACGCCTGATTCATCCATATAAGATCAAACTTTTCTTTCTCATCAATATCAAGAATACTCTTATATTGGAATTTCAAATTATCAACAAGGTCCGGAAAATGTTTTTCTAGTCTTTCACGAGCACAATTTAACCTATTCTGGTTAACATCTATTCCTTTCACATATTTTGAAAAGTGAGCGAAAAAAATCGACTCTGTACCGCAGCCTGATCCGATATCTAGAATACGTAAATCAGGTTGTTTGGCTAGAATTTCTGAAACTTCACGATGTACCAAATTGTACGAGTCAGCATAATACTCACGGTCATTTTGTAGAAAGTTTGTATAGTATGCTGAAAGGGTCGCGCCCCCTTTTTCACTTAAAGCAGTTACGTTATCTAAACTATAAAGTGCAATATCTGCAGGTTTCATCGAGTTATTTCCTATTTCTTTCCATAATTGAAGACAGGTATTGGCTACCCAATCACAAAGTTTGAGATGATATGCCATCGCAAGCGTTTGAATTGAGTAAAAAATAAAAACAGTACAAAATGCATGACCACAAAACAAAGCTAATAAATGCCAAACACACAATTCGACACAGCAAGAGCAAATATTTTTTCCCCATGCAGAACAGCCTAAAAAGCAACTAGACGTCCATTATATTTTTTATATGAATACAGTATTTTAACAAGTTCATTGTAACTTTAATCCATACTAAACAAAGATCAAAAATAAGTAAGTAGACTTTAACTCATTGGGCAACCAAATTAAATTCAGCCCTTTTGGGATTCAACGCGTAAACAACAATAAAAGCACAGAAAGTCCCAAGAGCAATAAAAGCACTTACAATTTCAAGAGAAGGAAAACTTCCCACTAAATAAGGAAAGCTCGAAAACATCCCTCCCAGAAAGTAAACCAAAGTTAAAAAATGCGTTTTTCTAATTTCCATAAAATAAAACGAATAAAATGACAGCAGCCCCAAACATAGATGAGCCACAATCAGGCAGAAAATAACATTCGAATATATACCAAGTTTCGTATCCAGTAATATCAGGGTGCAAAACATACCAATAACTAATACTAGAAATACAAAGCCAATATACAGTTTCAAATAACGACTTAGTTCCCGATATATTTCCTGATGCACACCGACTCCCTCCTCATGCGAAACATATCGGCAAAGTAATGGATACCAGGCATTTTTAAATGCGACTACTATAAGTTGCAAAATAGAGGCAAACCGAGAAGCGACCGAAAACACTGCGACCTGGTCCATTTGCCCTTGCCATCCGAAAAATGTTTTCGGCATATTAAATAACAACCAACCTATACCTACGTTTGGTACGAGAGGTAATGAATACTGAAAGGACTTTGTAAAATATCGTCTAGAAAAGCCCAGAATATAACTTGTTCTAATTAGGCTAAGAACACACAACCCCAAAACAATTTTCCCTCCCAAATAGGCATAAAGAGAAGCTAGATAGTGTGTACCAATAATAGCCGGTAAAATAAGCGCTGAAGATAAGACAATATAAACTATAAGAGATAATTTCACATAACGCCCCACTTTATCTTCAAGCCTAAGATACATGAAATAAAGTTCAATAATCGAATGCATGAACGCAGAAACGACAATTAATATAACTTCAGTAACACTTACTCTTAAAACCCCATTAGCCAAAATCAATAAAAATACTGCCACGAAGGTTATACCAAAATAGCTTAAGATTACAGTCCCCAGAAGTTTACCGAGACTATTATCTTTCTTTGCAGAGTAATATTCTCGGGAGAAATAGGAGATTAGCTGGCAATCAACAACAATACACGTAAGAAAAAAAATTGAAATAATATACTCAACATTCCCGTACTCCTCACTACTGAAAGTGAATGCCAAAAATATGAATGCAGCCATATTCATAGCTCTTGTTGATATATTTACAAATAAATAAGCAGGTAGCGCTCCAAGCCTCTTATACAATAATTTCAATGACATTTGTATTTTCTTCTAATGGAGATAAACATATACCTTTTGGTAAATCATCAGGTAGTGCATTTTTCAATATAAAGAATTTGTCAATACTATAAGTCTCTTTTATCGCCTTGATTTGGTTAACGTCCAAAAAAGGGTACTTCAATGTAAATTGATTAATTTTCGCTATATCAACCTTATTGTTCCACCATGTATGATGAAGATGGTTATGGTTTGTATCATATATAATTCTCCACCCTCCTAAATGGTACGGTATAGTCGCTATATTTAACGGAGTTGTGTACTGACTAATTTCGTTAATTAAAGCGTTATTTGCTAATTCGACTTCCCCTGTAACTTTAGATTTTTTTATAAAAAAAATGGCCTCTAAAATAATGTAAATAAAGCCATAAATTACCGCCCCCCACAAAAGCTCAGCATTTGCTGAGAATATATTCTCCCATACGATCAAGTATGCAAAAGGAGAAACATAGATCAAATAACGTTCAGCTTCCCCCAGAAAAAGGAAAAACTGAGTACTAGTAAGAATATATACAGAAAAACCAGCTAGAAAAAAGACATCAATAGTTGACAAGCTTTCACTGGGCAAGACTAAAAACAAGGCAAGAAATACATGAGGGAGTTTGATTAATACTGATGTAAACGGGTGACGAGAAATCAACAGATTGATTAGCTTATTAAGATCTCTATTCTTGATTGCAATCAAAAATGGAATGAAGCTAGCACGGCCACTTACAGCCATTTTCCCTTTCATATTTTGTTTTGCATAATTTGTTAAATGTTGAATTTGACCTGTTAACGCTTCTTTATTATTTAGCTTTGTCACTATTAATGATGAACATATCGCAGCAAAAGGCATTACAATTACAACAAAATCCCCCAAACAAATACCAGCAATAACGGAAATAAAAATAATAGCCTGTATTGAGAACTTTGAAGATAAAACTACAATAACACCACAAAGCAAACTCAAGCTCCCCCAGACAACACTCTGGTCCACTGAATATAAATATAAGTATAAAAAATAGAAAATGCCTACAACTTCACCAAATAGTCTTGGTGTCAGTGAAGTTATCCTTGGTCCCATAGAAATACTGCTAAACATCATCGGTGAAAAAGCATACATCAAACAAATACTAACAGCCCCAACTTGATCTACCTCAAAAGTAGCCATAAAGCTATAAAGGCCTAGCATGAATAAGACATCCAAAATCGGATTAACCAAATACCCGAACTGTTTCTCAAACTGGCTAGGTAACATAGATAAGAGCCAATGAAAAAACCATGGGTAAATAGTAAATGTTGAAGGACGGATAAAACGCGAATGTTCTGCTGAGTTATATAAACCATTATCCTTAATATCTCTAATAAGTATCAAATGCCAATACTCGTCAAAGCCTATATTCTTTCGATTTATAAATGCTAGAAAAAACTTAATAGCAGTAATTGTTACTATAGAAAAAGTCAACATTCAAAAGACCTTTGGAAGAAACATAAACATATATATTGATTGAAAACAGAAATTGCAGGCTCAATTAAGTAAGTAAGTAAGTAATAGTAGATTGATTTTTTTATACAAAGCAAAATACTACCTTAGCTCATGTTAACCTTTTTCTAATGCTTTTAATGATAGTCCTTGGCTTACACCGAACCCCCATATACTCAATTTCCTTAAGTTTTAATTTCCCAGAACCCGTCGCTACAACTATATAATCACTACTGTATTCTAAATTTGTGACTTGCCCTGGAATTGCAATATACACCTCATCATCCTGATAAAGTTCTGAGTCCCAAATAATAATATTTTCACCTTTGTATTCCGCAAATGCACCAGAAAATGGTTCACTTGATGCATTTATCAATCTTTGAATATTTATTGATGAATCACTCCAATTAATGCGTCCATCCTCTGGCTGCCTTGGATAGCAACGTAGCGCATCCTGCTTTTGTTTTGACTGAACGTCCAACACGAAATCACCATTGTCAGCTAGCTTGGTAACTGCTTCTGCAAATAATGCAGGAATACGTTTCTCCATCCATAGATAGCATTCACCTACTTTAGTTTTTGAGCCTATTGAAAAAAAATCTCGAGCGACAATATCTCCATTATCCAACTCGCCGCCTATCATTTTGTGGATGCACAAACCGATTCTATTCTCGCCATTAATAATTGCCCAAGCCTGACAAGCATTTCCACGATAACGAGGTAAATCACCGCCATGGGCATTGAGTATACCCAAATCAAAACAATCAATAACAGACTGTGGAATCAAACCTGAGTAATTAACACTCAGAGCTATACCACACTTATTTTGATTTCGAATAAAGGAGAGACTTTCAGAATCCCCTAGTTTTGCAGTGTATAAGAAACTCGCGTCTATACTCTTCGCGAGCTTCTCAAAATCATCGCTTGTAACTTTATACTCAGGAGCAGCTTTACTCGTGATAATTAAACCAATTTCGAACCCTTCGTTTATAAGTAATTCAATAGTTTCATACATCCACTCCGAGCGGCCTATTATTGCAATTTTCATTGACTTCCTTCTAATATTCTGATCAATACTTCACGCACACCAAGACTATCAATACACCGTTCTTTCAGTAACTCAGTAGGATTTCTATGAATGTGACGTGTTTGTTCGTACAATTGCAGAGTTTTTGTATTTAGATAAACATGTATAGGGTGAAAATCAAAAACACTTAACCCTGATGTCTCCATTAATAATGCTGGGTCAACATTATCATTAAATAGACAATGTAGGTCATCTTCCCAAAAATATGGAACTTTTTGAATACTATTCCAAAGCCGCCAAGGCCTAAGCTGAATGCCTGACTGAGCAGGGATAAAATGGTTACACTCATGTGTCAATCCTTTTTTATTAAATAAATCGATTAGTGGTGAGCTTTGAGTCATAGAATGGCTACGAACAGATTTAGCTTCAGGCACTAACTCCATTAGTCGGTCAATTATTTCATCTGCGGTCCTACCGTTTCTATGGTCACCTTCTAATAAAAAATTGAAATTAGGGTGAATGCCCAGTTCAAATTTTTTATTTTCCCTTAGTCGATCCAATATTGGCGAGTTGTGTGTAACAAACCATGTCGCAGCTACATCATATTTCTCTAATATTTCAATTGCATCAATCAAAATTTCATCATGACACCAATCAATATCTAAAGTAATAAAGTTTTTGTTAGCCCAAGTATTTTTATCTTCAGAAAGAATGTGTTTAATATTTTCAAAAGTCATAAACTCTCTATTCTCGCTGATTCAATAACTATTTTTTTACCATCACATGTTTTGAAATACGCACCAGGATAAGGTGCGGATTGAGCACGAATAAAATTATAGAGTTCATTAGAACCTAAATTGAAATTTATCTCACCATCTAACGGGGTTCTTTGTGGGTACACTTCAATTTTATCTTTATCCTGAGGAATAAAGCTCAAGTTGTTAAAGTCCATAAAGACTTCATCTAAAATCATTTTAGAGAAAAAAGTGGCTTTTGAATAAACATCTCGGATAGTGTCTGTATATTCAATTGAAAATGATTTCTGCGCAATTATATCTCCATCATCGACACCATCGTCCATCCGAAATAGCGTGACACCAGTTTCATTTTCACCATTGATAATAGCCCAGTTAAGAGGGGCACCTCCGGCATATTTAGGGAGCATGGACGCATGAATCCCCCATGAACCATACGTTGCTAGATCCCGAACTTTTTTCGGCACCATGTAATACCAACCTAAGACGAGTACCAAGTCTAGGTTTAAATCCTTAATTTCAGCATCATAGTCCGCAAGCCGCTGCCCTTCAGAGGAGTCTACTTCATAACAAGGAATATTTAACATTTTAGCCAACTCTTGTAAGTTAGCAAAGTTTGTATTTCTTACCTTCTCTTCACTATATGATATTGTGAATTCTTCAGGAATAGTAAATATTGCAACAGGTTTATATCCGTTACTCACTAAGTGCTTTAGAAGCTCTTTACTAAATGCTGTAGCCCCTAAGAAAGCAAAACGTACTTTAGACATTTTGTGACACCCACTCTTCAAAATTAAGCAGCGACCAAATTAAAAGCCTTCTATTTTGTTCACCATTTAAATGCTCATTAATAAGCCCTGTAACGGAATTACGATCCATATATTGATATAAATTAGAGTTACCATCTATCAATTTTTTTCGCACATAATCAATACTGTCTCCCTTAAACCAACTTGCATCTGGAGCGGAAAAACCCTGTTTCTCCGCCTTGGTAATATCACTTGGAATAAAGTCTTGCATAACGTCCCGAAGAATTTGTTTTCCATCTTTGGTTTTTTGAAAGTACTTTTTTGTTTTATCTCCAGGTTCATTTTCATTAAGTCGTACAACATCAGATAAGTTGTTCAACTTTAAATGCACTGGACAACGCATTGAAAAATCAACGAGATTATTATCTAAAAACGGCACCCTACTTTCAAGACTATGAGCCATGCTCAATTTGTCTTCAACTACCAAAAGCCCGTGTAGGAATGTCTTAGATTCAAAATAAAGAGAATGGTTTATGTAGTCTTCAGGTGTATATAAATTTTCAGCGTGATGCTTAAAAACGTCACGAAAGATATCTCGAGTCCAAACATCTTTCACCTCCTCCCAAATTGGCTCAAAAACTTTTTTAAGTTCACTATTAGGTATAAGCCTTTTCCAAAACTGATAATATTTATCGATATAGTGTTCAAAATTATCATTCACGACCGCACGATAATAACGCCATGGATATCCGCCAAAAAGCTCATCTCCCCCAGTCCCGGACATGACAACTTTTACGAAGCGAGAGGCCAATTGTGCAGCATAATAATTAGGATAACTTTGACCTACTCTAGGCTCTTCAAGATGCCAAGCAAGCTTAGGTAAAACACGCTCCATATCACCGGCTTTAAGCACCATTTCATAATGCTCAGTTTTAAAGTGGTAAGACATATATTCGGCCCGGCTTCTTTCATCAAAAGCCAGTTCCATCCCAGAGGCAGAGTTCAGATCAAATCCACAAGTAAACGTTTTCATATATGGGTATGATTGCGCTGCAACAGCAGTAATAGACCCCGAATCCATCCCGCCACTAAGATAACAACCAAGTTCAACATCAGTAACAAGCTGTCGATTTACAGACTGACGGAAAAGCCTACCTAGCTCTTCTCGGTATTCATCATCACTAGCTTTTTCTGTTGGCTCACGAAAATCAAAATCCCAATATTGGGCTTGAATCAATGATGGTTTCTGAAGCTTCAAATCAATATGAGCATAGTAACCAGCAGGAAGCATTTTTATATCTTCCAATAATGTCCGATCTGTAAAAATATTTTGAAAGGTGAAATATTCCAACAGAGCTGACTTATCAACTCGACGATCAAAGTTAGAATTGGCTAATATAGCCTTCTGCTCGGATCCAAACGCAAAGCAGCTTCCCTGAAAACTATAATATAGGGGTTTTATACCGTAGCGGTCGCGAGCAAGAAGTAACTTTTGTTCTTTTCGATCCCACAGAGCAAAAGCGAACATCCCGTTAAAACGGTCTAGCGCTTTTACTCCCCATGCATCAAGGGCGTTTAATACTACTTCCGTATCTGTATTTGAATGAAACCAATACCCAATAGCCTCTAATTCGATTCGGAGTTCTTTAAAATTGTATATCTCTCCGTTGTATGACAACACATATCGATGATTTGTTGAAATCATCGGCTGATGGCCTGCAGGAGAAAGGTCAATAATTGACAGTCTTCGGTGGCCTAAGCCTACGTTCCTCTCAATCCATTGACCTTCATCGTCTGGCCCCCTGTGCTCAATCGCATCAGTCATTCTCTTTAGAAGCGGTGGTGGAACAGGTGCTCCATCAATATTAATTAGCCCAGCAATACCGCACACTATGCGAGCCCTCTGATTGCCGCTACAACATATTGATAATCTTCTTCGGTCATTCTATTGTGAAGCGGTATTGCCATTGTATTGTTGTTACAATCCCTAGCTCCTGGAAAGTCACTTTCAGCAATAGTATATTTATCTTTATATAGGTCCAACATATGTACTGCATGGGTCCCGGGCCTTGTTGACACGCCCTTTTCTTGCAAAAGTTCCATTATTTTGTTGCGGCTCATAGGGGCTTTTTCGGCGTCAACATATGTTACGAATGATTGCCAACCATGCATCCCATCTTCTGGCTCTTGAGGAAGACGTAGCCAGTCAATATCACTTAGCTGTTCTAGATAGAATCGTGCCCACTTTGCTCTTTCTGAAATAAAATCCTCTAACTTAGGCAGCTGAACTAAACCTACCGCTCCTTGTAAATCGGTCATACGATAATTGAAGCCAAGTAAATTAAAGTCAGGTAAAACATAAGGTTTAGGGCCATGATGGCGCTGTTCTTCTGACATGGTAGCACCATGGTTTCTCATCTGGTTCATGAGTGCAGCCAATTCTTCATTATTGGTCGTTACCATCCCCCCTTCCCCAGTCGTAATAGACTTTCGAGGATGAAACGAAAATGAAGCAGCGTCTCCTAGAGTTCCGGCGTAATTTCCTTTGTACTTCGCCCCAGCAGCACAAGCGGCGTCTTCAAGAATTTTCACGTGGCTTGGTATGGCTGCCTTAATTGCGTCCATATCTGCACACAAACCAAATAAATGAACAGGTATTATTGCCTTAGTTCTATCTGTCACTTTGGCAGCAACTTGCTCAGGATCCATATTAAATGTTTCTGTACTTACATCGACAAATATCGGTGTTGCACCACAGTATAAAACTACATTTGCAGTCGCTATCCAGGTAAAGGCAGGAACAATGACCTCATCGCCCGGCCCTACACCCATCGCTGCTAACGCGAGATGTAAACCTGTCGTACAAGATGTAACAGCTAAAGCTTGGCTTGCGTTATGTAATTCGGCAAACTGTTTTTCAAATTGAGATACTTTTGGGCCTTGAGTAATCCATCCTGACATTAACGGTTCTTTAACCGCTAACCACTCCTCTTCACCCGTAACAGGTAAGGCTATCGCTATATTTCGCTTTTCCATTAGTATTTACCCTTATTCTCTTCACGCCATGCAATCAAGTTAAGCAATCCATCTTTTAATGAGTCCTTGTATTCAAATACTAAGTCTTCAGTTGCTTTTTTAGGGCAACCAATACGATTTTGAACCATACGACGTGCGTCCTCTACAGAATAAGGCTTGTAGGTAACTTTTAGTTCAGATTGTTTAAGGTCAAGTATCAGGTCACACAACTCTTTAATACTCGTTTGCACTCCTGAACCAACATTATAAAACTCATCAGTAGTATCTGATTGCATTGCCAGCACATTGCAACGAGCCACATCTTGCACGGAAATAAAATCATATGCCTGTGAACCGTCTCCGTTTATTACGGGGGGTTCATTAGCATCAATTTTATTAAGCATAATGGGCACGACACCAGTATAGGCAGCAGTTTGATCCTGATGTGCGCCATATACATTCATATAACGTAAGCCCACGTAATTGAGACCGAAACGATCGTGTGTAGCACGGCACATGGCTTCACTTGCTATTTTGCTAGCACCATAAAAATTCTTATTGTTGAACGGATGCTCTTCAGTCATTGGTACTTCTACTGCATCGCCATATACCGATGCAGATGAAGAATAGACTAAACGTTCTACATTATTTTTGACACAAGCTTCTAGTACATTAAAGGTACCCTGTATATTTACATCAAAAGCCGTTCTTGGGTAATCCTTACAATGAAGTAACCACATAGCTGCCAAGTGAAATACACCATCAATTCCCTGCATTGCGTCATTAAGAATATCGATTTCACGAATATCACCACCGTTTTCATAAAGTGAACAACGGTCATCTTTTAGAAATTCTTCTATATAGTCTTTCTTACCACGCGCAAAATTATCGTAGATTACTACTTTAGCAACATCTGTTTTTAAAAGCTCTGCGACCACATGGCTTCCAATAAAACCAGCACCACCAATAACAAGTATTCTTTTTCCCGTAATATCCATTCATCCACTCCAATAATAATTTCTAAATTTTAACAGCAATAAATCTTATTGCTTTAAAGGGCTAAAATCATCTACTGATCACACAATGATATACCCATGTTTTAAGTTCTAATCGCAAAATTCGATTGTTACAACTATATTTCTGTCAACACCTTAGTCACCACGTCAATTTGATCTTCAGGCAGATAAGGATACATCGGTAAACTAAAGACCTGCTTAGACAGACGTTCAGCTATTTTGAAATCACCTTCTTGGTAACCCAAATTAGCAAAGGCAGATTGTTGATGCATGCAACAGCCGTAGTAAATCATTGTTGGTATTCCCTGCTCTTTTAATGCAGCCATCAAGGAATCACGTTTTTCTGATACTAGAGTATATTGAGCCCAACTACTCCTATATCCGTTAGGTACTTTTGGTACTAGATAATCACTGCATAACGACTTGTTATATACTGATGCTATACGGTTTCTTGCGCTTAACTCATCATTAAACTCAGCAAGCTTTTCTAATAAGATGGCTGCTTGTATGGTATCTAGACGGCTATTCATACCTATACGGACATTGTCGTATTTATCCTGTCCTTTACCATGCACCCGAAAAGAACGCACTAATTCAGCATACTCATCGTTGTTTGTGAAAACAGCCCCCCCATCACCATAACAACCCAATGGTTTAGCTGGAAAGAAGCTCGTTGTTGCTATGTCACCAAAGCAACCCGTCTTTTTCCCATCAATTTCACCGCCAAAACCTTGAGCAGCATCTTCAATTAATTTCAAGTTATATTGGTTAGCGATACGTTCGAGTTCTGAGTAATTCGCAGGAAGGCCAAACAGATCTACTGAGATAATAGCTTTAGGAATTAATTTTCCTTCACCTATCACTTTATCAATTTGTTTTTCTAGATCAAACGGGCAGATATTAAATGTTGATTCATCGGAATCTACGAAAACTGGAACAGCACCAGCCAATGCAATTACTTCAGCGGTAGCAAAAAAAGTAAAGGTAGGGCAAAATACTGCATCGCCTGGTTTTATGCCTAGAGTCATGAGGCAAAGCTGTAATGCATCGGTCCCATTAGCACACGTAATAACGTGTTTAACACCTGCGTATTCAGCCAACTTAGTCTCTAACTCATGCACCTCAGGACCCATGATATATTTACCATGGTTAAGTACACGATCTATTCGAATATCAATACGTTCTTTCAAATATTGGTATTGAGCTTGTAAGTCAATAAACTGCATCTATTTCAATCTGTTACTTTAGTTAGTGTTATATTTTCTAGCTTATATACGATGCCGGTATGCTTACAACGGATTGAAGCCGCACCCTGTAGAGGTAACCCAAGCCGTTCACCATACTCACTCATCCAGCCAATCTGTTTTGCGGGAACACCTACCATTAAGGCGTAAGGCCTTACATCTTTATTCACCACTGCTCCCGCACCCACGAAAGCATATTGCCCGACCGTAACGCCACACACAATGGTGCAATTAGCACCCAAGGTCGCGCCTTTTTTCACGAAAGTATCTTTGTATTCATCTTTGCGTTCAATAAGGGACCTAGGGTTATACACATTGGTAAAAACCATACTAGGCCCACAAAAAACACCTTCTTCCAAATACACATTATCGTACACTGATACGTTGTTTTGGATTTTGCATTTATCGCCTATAGAGACTCTATTACCGATAAAAACATTCTGACCAAGCGATACTCCTTTACCAATTTTAGCTTCACCACATACGTGCGCGAAGTGCCAAACTCGCGAACCCTCACCGATTTGAGCTCCATCATCAACAATGGCACTTTCATGCTTATAATATTCAGACATTAGCTAATCACTTTACTCACAAAAGGATGTACATCAGACTTATTAATAATAATATCCTGATTTCGAATTTCACTCACTATTTCGATACTGTTTCGTGCTTCTTCCAAACCAAAACCTTCTCCTTTTAAAATATGCTGATAACTCGCTGTATGAAGGTCTGTAAAACCACCAGAAAATTCAATTTCTTTTCCATCAACAGTGATTGAGCGATAAGTACGCTGGCCTGTAGCTTTCACATCCTCAGGTATATACTCGTAATTAACCGATAAGAACCAGCGTACTTTCGCGTGCTTAAATTCTAGGTAACCCGCATTCACATCCGCATGTTTTAGATGTGTTTCATTTTTCTTAATATCGCCAAATACCCAACCTAACATGTCATAGAAGTGAACACCGATATTGGTTGCGATGCCTCCTGATTTGTTCTCATCACCCTTCCATGATGTAAAATACCAATGACCCCGGCTTGTTAAATAAGTTAAATCCACATCAAAAACTTTATTTGGATTTTTAGCCACTTCAGCCGCCACATATTGCTTTAACTCAATAATACTTGGGTGCAGACGAAGCTGGAGTATGTTGTAAACATTCTTACCCGTTTCTTCTTGTACGACTTTTAACGCATCAATATTATGCGGATTCAACACTAAAGGTTTTTCGCAAATCGCATGAGCTCCTTGTCGTAACGCAAAACGAATATGCGAGTCGTGCAAATAATTTGGGGACGCGATGCTCACATAATCAAGCTGTGTTCCCTCACGCTTTAACAAATCAATATGGCGATCAAATCGTTCATACTCAACAAAAAAATCTGCACTAGGAAAATAACTATCGATGATGCCAACTGAGTCATTTTTATCTAATGCTGCTACAAGGTTGTTACCAGTATCTTTTATCGCCTTCATATGACGAGGGGCGATGTATCCAGCAGCCCCCATCAATGCAAAATTCTTCATCTCAAACTCTCAAATATAATAAATTTCAACCAAAGACAAACCCTAACGGGCCAATTCTGGCTTGTAAATAAAATGACGAACGAGAACGAATAACATTGAGAGTATGACACCCAGCACCCCCCCTAATATCACAATTAACGCACGTTTAGGCTTTATCTTAACTTCGGCAACTTTTGCAGAACTTAGTGTTCTAAACACATACTCATCACTAATTTCAGCTAACATCAACGTTTTAGTTTGTTCTTCAATTAACTGATAAAAAATAGTTCGCATTTCAGAAATATTAGTATTATCAATCTGTGCTTTAAGGTATTTAATACTATTAAGCGCTTCTTTTCTATCCTGTAATTGCATGTGCTGGTTAATAGCTACCACCAACAAATCAACCCACCTTTTTGCAACAAAAGGGGAATAGTGTTCGATACTTAAAGATATCAAGCCTGTTTTAGACTCCTGATTGACACTAATTTTATTTTTTATTTTTTGAAATAATGCCCAGCTTGTAGGAGCTAATGTACCATCCTGCCTAGACGGTACGATATCACTTACCCAAGTGGATGTTTTCGCATCATAAACAGTTTCATCAATAAGTAGTTTTCTAGTACTTTTATCCCAGCCTTTGGCTGCAAATACTTCTACTTCGATTTTATTATTCTTAATAAAATCTTCTAAAAACCCCCAGGTTTTCATCAGCTCAATTGCAATTGTTGTTTTATCCCCACCACTAGCCCCACCTAAATTGACTCCTGCCAGAGAAGCTAAGCCGCCAAACTGTCCTGCTAAACTTGACAGTGAGGAAGAGCTAGAGGTAGATGCAGGAGCCAAAATTGCTGTTGATTTGTATTCATCAGGAATGGATAAGGCATAAAACACGGAACTTACGACAAAAACTGTCGCAATACAGATAATAAGCCACTTACCTTTCCAAATCGAGGACCATAGTTCACGCAGGTCAATTTCGTCGCTTTGAGAAAGGGTAATCGGAGGAGCGGGAGTTTGCATTTGCGACATTTCAGTTTTTTGCACGTTTAAGCTCATATTAATAATTTTTAGTAATGGAAAGAGACCTACTATATTCGGAATACAACTTGAGGTCACACACCCCAACATTAATAAACTTTGGTTACACCACACACTGCCCTGACGGCTTCAAGAAATTATTATTTTTTAAATAGTTAACTATTTTGGAAACAAACTCAGCAAGAGATAACCTTGATGTATCAATAATAATCTCAGCACTCCCAGGTTCTTCGTAATCTGAGTCTATACCCGTAAAATTTGCAATCTGTCCAGCTCTAGCTTTTTGGCACAACCCCTTTGGGTCCCTTTGCTCACAAACATTTAGCGGTGCATTCATATAGACCTCAATAAAGTCATCAGGCTGAACATTTCGCGAACCATTTTTCTGTCATTTGTGAACGGTGAAATAAATGCACTAATGATTATCAATCCCGCATCAACAAATAAACCTGAGACTTCACCAAAACGGCGAATATTTTCAACATGGTCATTATCAGAAAAGCCATTCTTCCAAAGCATTAGCAACTGTTGATTTTCCAGAACCACTCAAACCAGTGAACCAAATCATTCACTTTTGATACATTATTTACTTCAATATTTTTTACAAACTACCCACAGCAGCAGCACCCAAGGCTATCTGATAGAATATTTGACTCATGTCACGCCACAAGACAACCTGATCCAATTTATCTGCATCGAGCGGTACCACAATCGTATCCCCTGGCGCTAATTGCTTTTCATTACTAGCAAACCACATTGAACTTTCTGGCATTTTCACTGCGCCATTTGCCTTGATGATATAAACACGACCTTCATCAGCTTTATCGGTTGTTCCACCACTTCGCTCTATGTAATCCCAATAACCTAGCTCTGTTTCATACACTTGAGAGATGGGAAACTGAACTTCACCAATAATGGTAACAGAGTTCTTTTTAGCAGGAATAAAGAGAGCATCACCAGACTGCAAAGGAATGACGTAATCTGAATTATTTGCGAGTACTTTTTCCAAATCGATAACTAATCGACCCGTAGCTACCGTGCCTTTTAGCTGTGAAAGCAGCTTTTGCGCTTCAGCTACATCCCCTGAGCCTTTATTTTCACTATTCTGATTTGCTGCTACCAATTCTGCTTTGGCAACATCTTCAGCTAAGCGATCTTGCATTTGTTTTAGCTGCTGGGCTTGTTGCTTCTTAAGGTCAACCCGGGTAAACATCGCACCAGATGCGTAAGCAAACTCTGTTAAGCCTCCTGCACGCTCCAATAGTGCGGCCAAGGTATCATTTTTATAGATTGGGTATACACCAGGAAACTTAACTTCACCGCTTAAGGCAACCTGTTCCGATTCAGCCCAATCAGGAATGGTTTTAATCTGCAGTACATCACGGGATTTAAGTGCAAATTTTAATGAGTCTGCTTGTGATAGGTTTAAATCTACACGATACTGCTTTCGATCTTGCTGCCTATCAAATTCTGTACGACTCAATTCTGCTCGTAACTGAAATGCTTTTTCACTTAACCCGCCAGCGGCACGAATTAAATCTTCAACCTGCATATTTTCTACTAAAGGGTAAGTTCCTGGATAACGTACATCACCACCCACTGTCACCTCTTGTGAAGCCAGCAAAACATCTGCATGAACACGAAGCTCTTTAATTAAACCTTCAATTATTTGTTTTCGATTTGAGCCATACAAACCAAATAAAATCAGCTCATCCTGCTCCATTAACGGCAGATCTTTATCTGAGCCGGGGTCTTCAATTATCTCAGAAAGTGAAAACGAGATAACTTTCAATTCACCACTTGGTGATAAATAACGTTTTATTAAGGCATACTCTAAGTCTGTATTTGGACTTAGACCTACAGCATCAATAATATTGGAGATACGAACACCTGGCTGCCAGCTTTGTATGCCGGATCGAAGTGCATTTCCCGATACAGTCACCACACCATTTAGTATTTCTAGGTTTGCAGGAATATAAACATTATCGCCATTCTGAATTTTGACGCTCTTATTTGCTTGGGTTAAGTCGACATCAAGTAATAACTTTTTATCGTTAGTGCTAATTCTTTGTATTTTTGTAAGAGATGGTTGCGCGGTTGGTAGCAAACCACCAGCCAGCGTAATTAACTGCTTCGCAGAATCATCTTTATTAATTTCATAAATAGCGGGACGCCTCACTTCACCCTGAATACTTATAGTAAATTCAACTGGTGGAATAAACACCACATCCCCTGACTTCAATTGCGCATCGTTACTGGTATCACCTTTTAGTAGTAAGTCATATAGGTCAAATATTTGAATCAACTTACCTCTTCGCTTTAACTGTATATTACGAAGAGAGCCGTTAGTAGAAATACCGCCACTCAAAACCAAGGCATTGGTTATTGTCGATAACGAGCTGACGACATAAGAGCCAGGCTGATACGCCTCACCTAATACAAACACTCGAATAGAACGCAACTGCCCCATTGACACACTGGCTTTTACGCCAATCATTTTTTGATCAATTGTGTTAATTAATTGTTGCTTGGCTTCAGCGAAGCTTAGCCCTGCCAGTGATAAGGGACCAAGATCAGGTAGATAGACCATACCCTCTTGATCTATTGCTAGCTCGTAAGATAGGTTTTCTTTGCCATATAAATTCACTTTCAAAGAGTCACCTGAACCTAAAAGGTAGTTCGACGACACTGGAATATCATTTATTGGCGTAAATGAGGTGGGGTTTCCGGCAAACAAGTCGTAGCCAAAAGGTTTTAGACCCACTTCTTTGTCGTTTGTAGCTTTACTTTCATTTGTATCATTGGAAACAGTGATTCCTGTTGTTCTTGGCAACACTGTATTTTCTTGCACTACAGATGGCGTTTGGCTTGTAGTACCTTGTGGAATTTGAACCCCAAACTGCTTGGCAATACGGTTTTGCTCTGCCGGTGACATGCGCTTGAATTGTTCTAGTTGCTGGGGAGAGGGTTGGATTGCTTGCGCTGAGAAACTAAATATTGAAATTAGTATTGTTACTATGTAGTAAGCGATAACTCGAGCTGACGACCTGTAGATCATTCCTGATTCCAT
>ENA-ORXI01000615-ORXI01000615.1-sediment-metagenome-genome-assembly--contig:-NODE-615-length-29565-cov-38.317587_pt1 | contig 29565 bp, 26 predicted proteins | sample MGYA00237861_ERZ511468 | MGnify/ENA primary metagenome ERZ511468 (study PRJEB26299, sample SAMN06266213) | sediment metagenome | isolation source: Hudson Canyon methane seep mesocosm | place... | reverse complement strand
TAACTAATGACTGCTTCTTCTTAACTATCCTGTCGTTACGACTTCCAACAAATACTTTAACCAGCTTACCCAGCATGTTTTTTTCCGGTGAGAATGTGTAAAAAATTAAATAAAAATCGAATGATTATATACTAAGAGCAGATTAAAGGCGAAAGGTTAAAGGCGAAAGGGACTTTCGAGCACCTAATTCATAAAATCATTTTTTATTAAAAAGAACTGCAAAGCCTTGTTTACTGAGAGGTAGGGCTATATTTAAATACATGACTACTTAAAAACAAGGCTATCGCCAATGATACCTTGTATACATAAACACAGCTTATCCATTAAGCCAGTTGATCTACGACGTGTAGAATCAGAACTAATCGCTCTGACTAACACAATACTCCAGTAACCTTGCATTACCGGAGTGTTACCATCTAATAGCGCTTTAGGTCTCCTCCGCTGAAGGAATATTACGCATAAATGTAATAGGTGCCTCTTCTTCATTTTCAAAAGTCACCTTTTCCCACGCATCTGTATTTTCTATCAATGCAAGTAACAATTTATTATTTAGAGCGTGTCCCGATTTAAAGCCTTTAAACTCGCCAATCAAGCTATGCCCCAGCAAGTACAAATCACCAATCGCATCTAATATTTTATGCTTCACAAATTCATCAGCGTAGCGTAAACCATCTTCATTTAACACCCTGTCTTCATCAACAACAATGGCATTATCAAGACTTCCACCCAGCGCCAAATTATTTTCCCTAAGAAACTCTATATCCTTCATAAACCCAAATGTTCGGGCCCGACTCACTTCTTTAACAAAGGTTGTCGATGAAAAATCCATCACGGATGTTTTTAGATGGTCAGGAAACGCCGGATGATCAAAGTCGATGGTAAATGTGACTTTAAACCCTTCAAAGGGTTCAAATGCCGCCCACTTATCATCACTTTCAACACGAATAGGTTTCTTAATGCGGATATACTGCTTAGGCGCATCTTGTTCCATCACCCCTGCAGACTGTAATAAAAACACAAACGGGCCGGCACTACCATCCATAATAGGTACTTCAGCCGCACTGACATCAATAATAGCATTATCGATTCCCAGTCCTGCCAAGGCTGATAACAAGTGCTCAATAGTCGCAACTTTAACACCATCTTTCACTAAAGTCGTCGAAAGCATGGTTTCACCCACATTTCCTGGTGTCGCATTAATGGTAACAGGCTCTTCTAAATCGACACGTCGAAAACTTATTCCAGAGTTCACTTCCGCTGGGTGTAAAGTCAAATAAACTTTATCACCACTATGAAGACCTACACCCGTTGCTCTAATAGTATTTTTTAATGTTCTTTGCTTGATCATATAATCTTCTTTAAAAAACCGATAGGCATTCTAACATACTTACTTAATCAGCCTGACGTCTCAAAAAAGCAGGCACATCCAAATAATCCAGATCCATATCATTTTTAGGCTGTGCACCAAAACGGGTTTCTCTTGTTTCTTGTTTGGTCTGACGCAATACGGTTGGCTTATCTAATACTCCATAATCAACATCACCCGCTGCCGCTTTTTGCACTAACTTAACAGGGGTATTAACGACCGCCTTAGCCCCCATACCTGTAGCAACAACAGTCACCCTGATCTCATCACCCATATCTGGATTGATTGCAGTACCAATTTTCATATCAGCATCTTCAGATGCAAATGAATGCATAATGCTACCAATTTCATCAAATTCGGTTAAATCCATATCAGTAGCCGTGATATTAACAAGAATACCATTAGCACCTTGCAAATTAATATCTTCTAGCAATGGACAGGCAATTGCTTTTTCAGCCGCTTCTCTAGCTCGGTTATCACCCGCTGCAGAACCCGACCCCATAATAGCAGTTCCCATATTAGACATCACTGTTTTAACATCTGCAAAATCAACATTAATCAGCCCAGGATGAGTAATAAGCTCTGTAATGCCTTGCACTGCATCTAGCAACACATCATTAGCCGCTTTAAATGCATTAACCAGTGACAGATTACTTCCCAATACCGGTAACAGTTTCTGATTAGGGATAATAATAAGCGAGTCAACATGCTTTTCTAATTCTGCAATACCTGCTTCAGCAACCGCCTTCTTCTTCTTACCTTCAAAATCGAAAGGTTTTGTAACCACTGCAACAGTAAGAATACCAAGACCTCGTGCAATCTCTGCAATCACTGATATTGCACCTGTTCCAGTACCGCCACCCATACCTGCAGTCAAAAAGATCATATCAGCACCTTCCAGCACTTCTTTAATATGTTCTTTATTTTCTTCCGCAGCCTGTTTGCCTACTTCCGGTTTGGTTCCTGCTCCCAACCCTTTTGTTAACTCAACACCTAACTGAACTTTAGTTTCGACATTCAATCGTCGTAAAGCTTGCGCATCCGTATTGGCACAAATAAATTGCACACCATCTATATGACCTTCAATCATGTGATCTACGGCATTACCGCCCCCACCACCAACACCGATAACTTTAATTACCGCATCATCACTGCACATATCCATTAATTCATATTTCATATTCACGTCCTCTTCCACACCCAAACTTATTTAAAAATTACCTTGAAACCATTTTTTCATTGTGAGCAGCAAACCCTGCCCATCACCATTCAAACTTGCAGTTCTTCCATGATGCTCTCTACCATACAATAACAACCCTACACCTGTTGAATAAACAGGGTTTTGCACTACATCAGTTAAACCAGACACATGCTGCGGAACTCCCATCCGTACAGGCATATGAAAAATCTCTTCTGCAAGATCAACCAAACCCTTTACTTTTGAACTACCGCCCGTTAACACAACACCTGCAGCAATTAATTCTTCATAACCACTGCGTCTGAGCTCTGCCTGTACCAACAACATTAACTCTTCGTATCGCGGCTCAACAATTTCAGCCAAATTCTGTGCTGAAATCTTTCTCGGCTCTCTATCTCCAATACTTGGCACGTTAATGTCATCATCCGCATCCGCCAGTTGCGTTAAAGCACATGCATATCCGCGCTTTATCTCTTCAGCACTTTTTGTCGGCGTTCTTAATGCAACAGCGATATCGTTAGTAACCTGATCGCCTGCGATAGGAATAACAGCGGTATGCTTGATAGCACCATCTGAAAAAATAGCAATATCCGTTGTTCCGCCACCGATATCAATCAAACAAACACCCAGTTCTTTTTCATCTTCGGTTAACACTGAAGTACAAGAAGCTAACTGTTCTAATACAATATCCTCAACCTCTAAACCACAACGCCTAATACATTTAATGATATTTTGGGCTGCACTCACGCTACCAGTCACCATATGAACCTTTGCTTCCAGGCGAATACCTGACATACCAATAGGCTCTTTAATCCCATCCTGCTGATCAATCACAAACTCCTGCGGCAAGATATGTAATATTTTTTGATCGGCTGGAATAGCAACAGCTCTTGCCGAATCAATCACTCTATCTATGTCATATTGAGTAACTTCTTTTTCCTTAATAGCCACAATTCCATGTGAGTTAAGGCTCTTGATGTGACTTCCTGCAATTCCGGCAAAAACTGATTGAACTTGGCAGCCAGCCATTAATTCAGCCTCCTCAACGGCCCGCTGAATAGAGTGCACTGTCGATTCCAAGTTTACGACGACACCTTTCTTCAAGCCTCGAGAGGGAGACACGCCTATACCGATAATCTCAATTTCATCATCTCCGGTATGTTCTGCAACAATAGCAGCCACTTTTGAAGTCCCTATATCCAAACCTACGATGATATTCCGCTCTGTTTTCTTCGCCATATCTAATTCACTTTATGTTTTGTTCTTTTCAACTATTTTTTTCCAGTCTATTGCTTTTTCATCCGGCTTCCACGTTAACGCAAAGCCATTGGGGTACCTCAAATCAACAACTGCCACTTTTGTTTCTTGCTCTTTTCCTATCAAAGTAAATGTTTTTAAAAATAATTGAAATTTTTTCAACGGCTCATTCCGTCCCAAAATCAATTCCATTTCACTCTGTAACTTTATCTTCCACGCTCTTCGCTTATTGACATGAAACTCTGCCAAGACCAGCTCCTTGTCTTGTAAAGAAACCATTAGCCCTTTCATTATTTCTAACAATTGCTTTTCTTTCCCACTTGGCCCTGACAATAAGGGCAATACGTTAAAGACAGCGACATTATCTGGAAAAAACAGTTCACCCTTTTCATTCAACAGCCCTTTATTTCCCCACCTAACAACTGGCTGCTGCTCTATAATTTTTATATCTATTGCATCCGGCCAAATGCGCTTAACTCTTACATTTTCCACCCATGGCAATTGGTTAACCGATGCGCGTATTTGCTGAATATTTGCATTATAAAAACCGTTACTTAATTGCCCCTTTAAAACCCCTTGCACCTTATCTTTTGCTATGTACTGAAAAGCACCTTCAATTCGCACATGTTTTATAGGTAACCAATCAGCCCCTTGCGCCTCAACTTCCTGCCAAATTAACCAAACAGTAGTTATTAAAACAGCCGTACTCAATAAAATTTGGCCAACAATTTTGCTCATTCGAAGGCTTATTTAACAAAACTTGTTTCTAAAATACGCCAAACCAATGCTTCAAATGTCATTCCCTTTGCTTTGGCTGCCATAGGCACCAAGCTATGATCGGTCATTCCTGGCACTGTATTCACTTCGATCAACTGAGCGTTACCCGTATCATCAATAAAAACATCCACCCGACCCCAACCTTTCACACCGATAACATCACAAGCCTTCTTAGCTAAATTCATCAAATCATCTTCTTCATTCTGAGATAATCCACAGGGGCAGTGATACAGCGTGTTATCTGAACGGTACTTTGCTTCAAAATCATAAAACTCATTAGGCGTTTCCAAACGAATAACAGGTAACATTTCACCATCCAGCATTGCTACGGTATATTCCTTTCCCTGCACCCAAGCTTCTGCATAAACTTCACTTTGATATTTCGAAGCCAGTAAAACCGCCTGCTTTAACTCATCCTTAGTATTCGCTTTACTCATTCCTATACTTGAGCCTTCCAGCGCTGGCTTTACAATCATAGGAAAACCAATTTTTTCTATGCAAGGCGCTACATCAGCATCATTTTTTAAAACAAACCAATCAGGCGTTGGTAGATTCGCCCCTCGCCAACATAATTTTGTGCGCAACTTATCCATTGCTAATGCTGAAGCCAATACCTCAGACCCCGTATAAGGTATTTTAATCAACTCTAAAACGGCTTGTAATACTCCATCTTCACCACCTCGTCCATGGATAATATTAAAAACCCTATCTATCTTCAGATCAGATAAGGCATCAATTGGATTATCTTCTACATCAATAGCAACAACATTGATGTCCTGACTTTGTAACGCATTAAATACTGCCTCACCACTCTTCAGTGAAATTGCTTTTTCTGCTGAGGAACCACCCATTAACACAGCTACTCGACCAAAGTCTTTGGCATCATTAACCTGCCGTGGCGTCACAATACCTCTCCTATCCGACACACCTCAGTATTCAAACTCACGTCATGTTTTTGTTTCACTTGCTGTTGAATATAGGCAATCAAACTTTCTATATCTTCTGCTGTTGCATTACCTGTATTTTCAATGAAATTTGCATGTTTTTCAGATACACATGCACCACCTTGAACATAACCTTTTAAACCACAAGCCTCTATTAATCTTGCTGCATAGTCACCGGGAGGGTTCTTAAACACTGATCCACAAGTGGGTTTATTAGTGGGTTGTGTTAACGCTCTTTTTTCCAATAGCACTTTGATTTTTTGCTGACTAGCTTCTGATACGCCCTGTTTCAACTTCAACTCAACCGCTAAAAACCATTCTCCACTAAAGCCTTTTACTGAGCGGTATTCCACTTCAAACTGCTCTGCTTTACGTTTAAACACATCACCTTTACTGTTTACCATTTCTACATTTTCAACAATATGCCATGTCTCCGAACCAAAAGCCCCGGCATTCATTTTTAATGCCCCACCCATAGTCCCAGGTATCCCTGCTAAAAATTCTGCCCCTGCTAATCCTAATTCCGTACAAAACCGTGCAACATGAGCGCAAGGAACACCCGCTTCTACATATACTTTTTCAGAATCGATCAATTGCATTACCTTCAATCGGCCCCGAGTATTAATCACCGTGCCTTTTATACCGCCATCACGAACCAATAAATTACTCCCTAAACCTAACCAGTAAATGGGTTCCTGTTTGGGTAACGCTGATAAATAAGCAATTAAATCGTCTTTGCCTTCCGGTAAAAACATTTTTTCTGCCGGCCCACCCACTCGCCAGCTGGTGTACTTCGACATTGGTTCATTGGCTAATAAAGTACCCATTATTTTAATAACGCCATAGATAGTTTTTCAGGCAATTCAGCGGCAATTTGTCCCACATTACCTGCGCCCATTGTTAATACAACATCGTCTTCAAGTACAATACCTGACAATATTTTAGCTAATTCTGATCTATCTTTAACAAACACAGGATCAACCTGACCTCTAATCCGTATCGCCCTGCAAAGAGCAGGTCCATTGGCGCCAGTAATTTCGTCTTCCCCTGCTGTGTATATATCTAATAATATAAGCACATCGACTGAAGAAAGGACCTCTACAAAGTCTTCAAATAAATCTCTAGTTCGAGTAAACCGGTGTGGCTGAAATATCACCACTTTTCGTCTTTCTGGCCATGCTTGTCGCATTGCTTCAAAAGTCGCTGCTACTTCTCTTGGGTGATGTCCATAGTCGTCAACTAGTGTAATAACCCCATCGTTTAGTTTAATATCACCATTGATTTGAAATCGTCTTCCTATCCCTTTAAAGCTTTCCAGACTTTTTACGATTGCAGCATCTTCTATGCCTATATGTGTCGCAATAGTGACAGATGCCAAGGCATTTAGCATGTTATGCCAACCAGGCATATTTAAAGTCACATCCAGCGACTTATTGTTACCCCAACGCTTCACTGTAAAATGTGTTTGCATCCCTTGCTGCTGAACATTAACGGCTTGAACATCTGCATCATCATGAACGCCATAAGTCCGTACTGGTTTAGCGATTTCAGGCAAAATAGATTGAACCCCTTCATCATCCAAACACATCACAGCCAGACCATAAAAAGGTAAATGATGTAAAAATTCTAAAAACGTCTCTTTTAAGCGCTGAAAACTTCCGCCATATGTTTCCATATGGTCTTGATCAATATTAGTCACCACCGATATCATCGGCTGCAAGTGCAAAAAAGAAGCGTCACTTTCATCGGCTTCAGCAACCAAGTACTGCCCCAAGCCTAATTTTGCATTAGCGCCTGCACTATTAAGTCGTCCACCAATCACAAAAGTGGGGTCCAGTCCCGCCTCAGCCAATATGCTAGCCGTTAAACTGGTCGTCGTTGTTTTCCCATGTGTTCCTGCGACAGCAATACCTTTTCTAAATCGCATTAATTCGGCAAGCATCTCTGCACGGGGAATAACAGGGATTCTATTTTGGTATGCCGCTTTAACTTCCTTATTTTTTTTATCAACGGCTGTAGAGGTTACTACCACATCTACATTTTCAACATTTTGTTTACTATGCCCAATATAGACTGTGACGCCTTGCTCTTGTAATCGCTTAGTGACAGCACTTTCTTTAATATCTGAGCCTGAAACCTGATAGCCTAAATTTGACAACACCTCTGCAATACCACTCATGCCAGTGCCACCGATACCTACAAAATGAATTTTGTCTATATTTCCTAAGCCCTGATTTACATTTTCAACTAGCTGTCTATTCATTTTCTTCCCTCAGCTTCACAAATGCCTGCAACAACCGCTGTTGCATCCAGTTTTGCCATTTTTTTTGCCATCTTACTCATTTGTTGTAGTGAGTCCTTTACTTCCCTAATCGCCATCACCAATGCAACCTCATTAAAGTCACCTTGCGCAATAAGTATTCCTGCACCTGAATTAACCAGGTACTTCGCATTGGCTGTTTGATGATCATCAATTGCATGTGGCAGAGGAATAAAAATTGCCGGCAATCCTGCTGCCGCTACTTCACTTACTGTCATTGCGCCTGCTCTACAAATCACAAAATCTGCCCATTGATAAGCCGATGCGATATCAGTAATAAACTCAACTGTCTCTGCATTGACGGATTGTTCAGCATATTTTTTAGTCACCAATTCTAATGATGCAGATCCTGTCTGATGCTTTACTTCTATATTGTCTATTTGTGCGACTGCAACCGGCACCACATCATTAAGAACCTTTGCCCCTTGACTCCCTCCCACGACCAATATACGCAACTCTCTTTCTGACTCTTCTGTCCAAACTTCTTTGTCTGGAAAGTCTAAAAAATGCGTTCTTAACGGGTTGCCTGTAAAAATTGCCCCTATATTTTGTGCAAAGCTATGAGGAAAAGCCTCTAATACTTTATTTGCTTTATGCATCAGCAATCGATTTGTTGTTCCTGGCACTCTATTTTGCTCATGAATAACCAGAGGAATTCCCATAAAACTTGCGACCAAACCACCCGGACCAGCAACATAACCACCAAAACCTAACACGACATCAGGCTTGCGCTTTCGCATGATTTTAAATGCTTGCCATAAAGACTTTATTAACAAAGACAAATTATTTATTTTTGCACCTAGGCCTTTTCCTCTTAGCCCTTCAACTGCCAGCCAATCAATCGCTATTCCCTGCTCAGGAATAACCCGACTTTCCATGCCACGCTTAGTTCCTATCCAGCTAACCTCCCATTGTTTGGCTGCTAAATATTGCGCAACTGCCAATGCTGGAAAGACATGGCCTCCTGTACCTCCGGCCATAATAATTATGCGCTGTGCCATTTGGCCCGTCCTTTTGGTGTTCCTTTCATTTTTTCTACAGTTTCACTGTGTACCCGAAATAACAAAGCCATTGCTGAACACATAATAATCATACTACCGCCGCCATAACTCATCAGAGGCAAGGTTAATCCTTTGGTAGGCAATACCCCCATATTGACCCCCATATTGACAAGCGCTTGAAAACCAAACCAAATACCTAATCCATAAGCAACAAATGCTGCAAATTTTTGCTCTGCTTGCTCTGCCTTTAATGCAATGACAAATGCTTGCCAGATCAATAGTGTAAATAGTGAAATAACAACCAAAACACCCACTAAACCTAGCTCTTCAGCTAACACTGAAAATAGAAAATCGGTATGTGCTTCAGGCAGATAAAATAATTTCTGAATCCCGCTGCCTAATCCCACGCCAAATATTTCACCTCGCCCAAAGGAAATTAATGCTTGCACCAGTTGGAAACCGGTATTTTGCGCATCTGCCCAAGGATTTATAAATCCAGTGACTCTAGCCCATCGATATGGGGAAAAATAAACCAATAACATTCCCAATACAGAGACCACTGCTATCAATATTAAAAACTGCCATAATCTTGCACCGCTTAAATACATAATCCCCATGGCTATTGATAAAATCACAACGGCTGATCCAAAATCAGGCTCTAATAACAATAAAAAACAAGCTACCGAAAACAACATTAATGGCTTTACCAGTCCATATGTTGAATTCTGAATATCTTCTTGGTGCCTGGTAACATATCCTGCCATATAGATAACCGAAATAAATTTCACTATCTCTGATATTTGTATTCTCAAGCCCCCTAAAGAAACCCAGCGAACACTACCATTAACCTTAACCCCAACCCCTGGGATTAAAACAATCACCAATAAGGCCAAGCCCGCTATAAACATCCACGGCCCTAATTTTTCCCACCATGCTAAGGGTATATTTATAATACATACCGCAGAAACAATACCTACCGCAATGTGTAATAACTGTCTAAGCGGATAATGCATAACATTACCCAATACCTTTTCTCCTAAATGTAACGATGCAGACACCACCATGACATAACCAATAACGATTAAACTGCTACAAATAAACAATAAAAAGTAATCCACATGAAAACTATTTATTTTCAGTTTATTTGTCATGCAGCTAATTCCATTACTGCAGCGGCAAACTTGTCACCTCTTTCCTGATAGTTTTTATACTGGTCGATGCTTGCACAGGCAGGACTCAGCAATACACTTTCACCTTTGCCTGCCAAACTTGCAGCCATTTCTACCGCCTCTTTAACTGTATTAACTATAAAAGAAGGGACACATCCATTCATTGCCTCTTCAATCATCGCGGCATCCTTACCCATCAAAACAACACATTTTGTTTTTTGTTTTATTGCAGGAATTAATTCCTGCATATTTGCACCTTTCGCATCACCACCTGCAATTAAAATCACTTTATGTTGATAGCCATTTAAAGCAGCCACACATGCCCCAACATTGGTTGCCTTTGAGTCATTAACCCAGTTAACACCCTTTATGTTAGCTATTTTTTGCATCCTGTGGCTCAGGCCTTTAAAGTGATGCAATGATTTACACATTGCTGCTATTTGCAAACCCAGTACCTGTCCTATTGCTAAAGCAGCCAAAGCATTAGCCACATTATGCAGACCCTCAACATGCAAATCAGATTGACGCATTAGAGGTTTACTTTCATCCATTAACCAATTTTCACCCTGATACTCACTCAAATGAAAACCGTTTTTAGACTGAATTGAAAATGTTTCAATTTTCCGGCTTTCATCCGCCATCGCGTTAACGATGCCATCATCTTCGTTCAACACCATCACACCATCACCAGCAAAAACCCGCTGTTTTTCTTGTGCATAAGTTTTAAGATCCAAGTGCCTATCTAAATGGTCTTCTGAGATATTTAATACGGTTGCTACGGTTGCATTAAGTTTCGACGTTCGTTCTAACTGAAAACTTGATAACTCTAATACATACAATTCAATGGCTTCGTCCAACAAATCTAATGCAGGGACACCAAGATTACCGCCTATTGCTGTTTTGACACCGGCTTCATTTGCCATATCTCCCAGCATTGTTGTTGCCGTACTTTTTCCATTGGAACCGGTAATGGCAACCACTTGCTTATCTGTCGCACATGCAAACAAATCAATATCACTCAGCAGTTTAGCGCCACCAATGAGCCCTTTGTTTATTGACGTTTCCTGCAATGAAACACCAGGACTTACAATTAAATGTGTTGCTACATTAAAAGCAGCTTCATCAAATCCCCCCGTAAAAATCGGTGTATCCGGATACTCTTGCAATAAAGTATCTTTAAAGGGGGGCTTAGCCCTGCTATCAACCACTGCAAATACAATGGCATGTTGATGCAAAAACTTTGCAACTGAAAACCCTGTTTCACCCAATCCAACGATCAGCACCTTTGAATCTTTATTCAAAGACAACTGTTGATCTAAACTTTCTGAAATGGATTCTTTTTTCTTCATTATCTTAGTTTCAATGTTGCTAGGCCGATTAATACTAAAATAACCGTAATAATCCAAAAACGTACGATAATCCGTGGCTCGGGCCAGCCTTTTAATTCATAGTGATGATGTATAGGTGCCATCAAAAATACTCTTTTGCCTCTTAACTTATAGGATGCCACCTGAATAATTACCGAAACTGTTTCAACGACAAACACGCCCCCCATAATCATTAAAACAATTTCCTGACGTACCAATATAGCCAGAATCCCCAATGCTGCACCTAACGCTAATGCACCGACATCGCCCATAAATACCATTGCCGGATAAGCGTTGAACCATAAAAAACCGAGTCCCGCACCCACTAAAGCAGCACAAAATACAATTAACTCACCTGCATCAGGCAAATACGGTATAGATAAATAGTCTGCAAAACTCATATGCCCAGATAAATAAGCAAATATTCCTAATGCAGCGGCCACCATCACTGTTGGCATAATTGCCAGCCCATCCAATCCATCCGTCAAATTAACCGCATTACTTGAACCAACAATGACCAAATAGGTTACGACCACATACATCCAGCCCATATCAATCATGACACTTTTAAAAAACGGCACAATAAACTGTGTCTCTGCGGCCACTTCTGCAGTGACGAACAAAAATATTCCCGCACTTAATGCAATGACTGACTGCCAAAATAATTTAGCCTTTGCGGATAAACCATCACTATTTCCCTGCATGACCTTTCTATAATCATCGACAAAACCGACTACACCATGTCCTAAGGTAACGAGTAACACCACCCATACATATCTATTTTCTAAATCTGCCCAAAGTAACGTACTAATTGCAATAGCCACTAATATCAGCGCTCCCCCCATTGTGGGCGTACCTGCCTTTTCATAGTGACTCTCTGGCCCTTCTTGACGGATAGACTGACCAATCTTCTCTCTAGTCAACCGTCTAATCATCACTGGCCCGACAATAAATGAAATAATCAATGCAGTTAAAGCGCCTAAAATAGCTCTTAATGTCAGGTATTGAAATACCCTAAAGCTACCATCAAAATTCATTAAATAATCTGTTAAATAAAGTAACATGGGTATCCTTTATTTCCTGTAATCTGCAACTAATTCTGAAACTATATTTTCCATCTTCTGTCCTCTTGAACCTTTAACTAATACAACCTCACGGCCTGTTAACTGTTTTTTCAATGCATCTACCAATTGTTGTTGTGACCTAAAAAAAGTGGCTCCTCTGCCAAACTGCTTGGAGGTAGATTCTGCATCGGAGCCTATAGTTAGCAAGCGTACAACATTCATCGATTTCATTAACAGTCCCATTTCTTCATGTATCTTCACGCTATCAGGTCCCATTTCTCCCAACGCGCCCATAACAACCCATGGCTCACCTTCACATTGCGTTAAAACATCTAAAGCCACTTTTAATGAACTAGGGTTAGCGTTATAAGTATCATCAACTATAAGATTTCCTAGCTCGCCCACTAAAGGCTGTAGCCTGCCTGTAACTGGTAACAATGTTTCCAGCCCTTGTTTGACCTGTTGCAATCCAACTCCCAAACTCATACAACTTGCCGCTGCAGCTAACGCATTGTTTACATTATGTAAACCTGCAAGCTTTAGCTCTATTCCTATATTGTCCTTACCGGATACCAGCTTAAAATAAGTTGAGAATGTTTTATTCTCAACCTTCGAGACTATTTCTTCTGCTCTAATATCCGCCGTTTCATCCAAACCAAAACTAACGATCTTTTTGCCTGCAAGCAGCTCCAGCCAATAACTATAAAACGCATCATCCTTATTAAGGACGGCAACACCTTCAGCCGTTAAGCTTTGGAATATTTCTGCTTTGGCTTTGGCCGTAGCGTCTAAACCTCCAAAACCCTCTATATGTGCAGCACCAATATTGGTAATAACTGCCACATCGGGCTTTGCAAATTGACTACTGTATTCAATCTCTCCCGCATGATTGGCACCCATTTCCACTACTGCATATTGATGTTGCTGCTTAAGTGATAACAAGGTAAGCGGGACACCAATATCATTGTTCAAATTACCTTTGGTTGACAGTACCTCGGCATTACACGACAAAATTGCCGCAATCATTTCTTTGACTGTTGTTTTTCCATTACTTCCCGTTATCGCAACAGTTTTTACATCTGCTTTTTGTTTCCAGACCGCTGATAGCTTAGCCAAAGCTAAATGTGCATCGTTAACTATAATCTGGGGGATTGTCACCGCCCCCTTTTGCTCCACGATTACCGCGCTTGCTCCCGCTAGCTCAGCACTCTCAACAAAAGCATGTCCATCAAAGTTTTGTCCTTTAATGGCAATAAATAAATCACCTGGTTCTAAGGTTCTCGTATTAATACTGACTGCTGAAATAACGCAGTCTTCACCTATTAACCGACCATCTAGCTGTGTAGCAATTTCTGCCAATGCCATTTGCATACTTATTCAGCCCATTCCAACAAAGCTTGTCTCACAACTCCTTGGTCACTAAAAGAATGCTTAACTCCTTTTATTTCTTGATAGCTTTCATGACCTTTTCCCGCCACAACAATGCAATCACCTTTATCCGCTTTACTTATCACTGTGCTTATTGCCTGCCGTCTATCTGGTATCACTTCAACGTCTTTATTCTTAAAGCCAAGCACAATGTCATTAATAATCTGTTCAGGGCTCTCATTACGCGGGTTATCATTGGTGATAACAACCTCATCAGCCAGTAACTCAGCAATTTCAGCCATCTCTTTCCGCTTGCCTTTATCCCTATCACCACCACAACCAAAAATCAGCTTAAGCCGACTATATTGTTTTAATTCCTGTAACACTTTTTCTAAGGCATCAGGCGTATGCGCATAATCAACAAATACAAAAGGTTTTCCATCGCCTCCTAAACTTTCCATTCGCCCTTTCACGGGTTTTAACTCCGCAACACCTTGTGCAACATGCTGCAATGAATAGCCTAAAGCCAGCAACCCTGTCATCACCGCCAATATATTTTCTAAATTAAACCGTCCAACAATGCTACTTTTTACAAATACACGTTCTTTATTCCAACATGCTGTAAATGCAATGCCATTCAAGCTAATTTCCACATTCTCTGCAGTCAAATTCTCAGTCTGTTCCAGCTGTTTGCCTGTTGCACTAAAAGCCCACTGCTTAACATACTTTTGAGTAACCGCTAAAAAACGTCCACTGTTTTCATCATCAGCATTCACAACTGCAAACTGCAATTCAGCCCGATTAAACAAACTCAACTTAGCTTGTAAATAATCAGCCATTGAGCCGTGGTAATCTAAATGATCTCGACTCAAGTTGGTAAAAATCGCTCCCTTAAATCGAATAGCATTGACCCGCCCCTGCTCTAGGCCATGTGATGAAACTTCCATCACCGCTGTTGTTTTTCCTTCACGTACAAACTCAGCTAAAATCTGCTGTATCACCACCGCATCTGGCGTAGTATTAACCGTTTCATTTAAACCGTCTTTCCCACCCCAGCCCAATGTACCTATCACGCCACATTGAGGTAGCATTTGTAGTAAAAATTGACTGCAAGTCGTTTTACCATTCGTTCCTGTAACACCAATCACATCCATTTGTTCTGAGGGTGCCTGATAAAACCGGTGCGCAATAATACCCAGTTTTTGAGATAAATCAGTGACAGCAACTGACTCAATCCCTACTTGTCCCATTTCATAGCCTGCACTTTCCAAGGGGTCATAAACAATCACTACCGCCCCCTTGCTCTCCGCTTGTTGCATGTGCTCTAAGCCATGCTGTGTTGCACCTGCTATAGCAATAAATGCAAAACCACTTTTTAGCTGTCGACTATCAAGCGCCAGACCTTTCAGTTCTATATCAAACGATAAAGGTTCAACTACCAAACCATCAAGTAGCTCTACCACTTTCATTTATTACTTCCCGTTAACAACAAAGGCATCGACTCCTGGTTATCAGGTTCCACCCCATAAACTCTTAAAGCACCTTCCATCACCTTCGCAAAAATAGGTGCGGCCACTAATCCACCGTAATATTTGCCTGCACTAGGCTCATCAACCATCACTGCAACCACAAACCGAGGATTGCTCACAGGAGCTAATCCAACAAACACGGCTAAAAAACGTTTTTTAGCATAACCGCCAGCAATAGCTTTTTTTACTGTCCCTGTCTTGCCTGCCACTCTATAACCATTAACTCTTGCCTGATAAGCCGTTCCATCTTTTTTAATCACATGCTCAAGCATTTCTCTCACATTTTTAGCAGTCCTTGCTGAAAACACACGCTTAGTATCAAAATCTTCTTCTCTTTTTAACAAGCTAACCGAATGTAAAATTCCATCATCAGCCAAAGCGGTGTAGGCTCTCGCTAATTGCAAAACAGAGGTTGATACGCCATAACCAAAAGACAATGTCGCCTGCTCAAAATCATGCCATCGTTGAAAGTCCAGCAACGAACCATTTGCTTCACCAGGGAACCCTGCATTAGCTGAGCTACCAAAACCTAATTGATTGTAGACACCCCAAAAATATTCCTTAGGCATCATCAAAGCAATTTTACTCACCGCCACATTACTGGACTTTTTCAATACATGCATTAAATCCAGCGTACCGTAATTATGGACATCCTTAACTAAATTACGCCCAACTCTAAAGTACCCATGCGTCTCAATTTCAATATCTTCATCGACATAACCACCATCTAATGCCGCGGCAACAACAAAAGGTTTAACGGTCGAGCCCGGCTCAAAAACATCAAGCATTGCTCTATTTCGGTAAAAGTTTCCTTTCAATCCTTTTCTGGTATTAGGATTAAATGCAGGCTGATTCACTGCCGCTAAAATCTCACCGTTTTTTGCATCTAAAACCACTAATGTGGCTGCAAAGGCTTTATCTTTTATAGCGCCTTCTTGCAATGCTTTAAATGCCAAGTATTGAATTCTCTGATCTATACTTAAAACAAGGTCTTGTCCATCAATTGGAGCCTTAATATTTTCTATATCTTTAATGACTCGCCGACGACCATCTCGAATCACTCGTTTTGTTCCTGGAATACCTTTTAAATTCTGCTCATACCCACGCTCAATTCCTTCTTGACCGACATCATCAATATCTGTAAACCCCACTACATGGGCAGATACCGCTCCTGCAGGGTAATAGCGCTTAAATTCCCTTTCAAAATAAACCCCGGAAACACCAAAAGCCTTTATTTTGGCGGCCAATTGCGGGTTTATTCGTCGCTTCAAATAAGCAAACCGCCTATTGGTGCCTTTCTCTAATAATGACCTTACTTTGTTTGCAGGTACCTTAAGCAACTTGGCAACTTTCCTAAAGCTATCTTGCTCCGATTCCTTAAAGTACAGCGGATTAACCCAAACTGATTCAACAGGCGTACTAATAGCCAGCGGTACATTATTTCTATCTAATATTTTCCCGCGATAGGCTGATACGCTAACAACACCCACATGCCGTCTATCTCCCTGTTGCTTTAAAAACTGCGTATCAAAGATCTGTAAAAAAACCGCCCTGGCCACCAAAATAGCCATACCCAATAAAATCAAACCCAATAGCAATCGCCGTCTCAATCTCAAACTCGCGGATTTAACCGCTTGAGTTCCACCTACTCTAGAAATTCTCACGATCAAGGCTTGAGATAAATAATTTTTTCACTCTCAGGCATCCTTAACTTCAATTGCTTTTCCGCCACTCGCTCAACTCTATTTTCCTCTGTCAGAGTGGTCATCTCTAATTCCAACCGACCCCACTCAACTTCATAGTCATCCAGCATTTTTTTCTGCATTTGAATGTCTATGAATAATACTCTTGACTGATATTTACTAAAAATAACGGCTAATGCAGAAACCAATAGAGCAATCACCAACACTGGCATTAATAAATCCTTAGCCAAAATCAAACAACTAAACCCTTTCAGCGATTCGCATCACAGCACTTCGCGCTCTTGGGTTTTGTTGCACTTCCAGCTTTCCTGCTTTTATGGCTTTACCCATTTTTTTCAACACCCCTTGCTCAATATCTTGCTCTCTAACTGGCAATCGTCCTGGATTGTTTTTACGTCCTGATTCATTCCTTATAAATCGTTTAACAATTCGATCTTCTAGAGAGTGAAAAGAAATAACCACTAACCTTCCGCTCGGTTTTAAACAATCAATCGCTTGCTGCAATCCTTGTTTAATTTCATCCAGCTCGTTATTTATTTCAATACGTATTGCCTGAAAACTTCTTGTAGCAGGATGCTTATGCTTTTCACGTTTTGGGACAGCCGTTTCAATCAATTTAGCCAATTCAAGCGTCGTTGTTAAAGAACTTACCTGTCGAGCTTCCACAACGGCTTTAGCAATTCTCCGTGCAAATCGCTCTTCGCCATATTCAAATAATACCTTTACCAAAAACTGCTCATCAACTTTAGCTAACCACTCAGCGGCAGATATCCCTGAACTATCATCCATTCTCATATCCAAGGGGCCGTCTCGCATAAAACTAAAGCCTCTTTCCGACTCATCAAGTTGAGGTGATGAGACACCTAAATCCATAAGCACACCATCAACCTTGCCATGCCAACCCGTTTCCTTAACCACCTCAGCTAATTCAGAAAAACAACCATGATGCAATGAAAACCGAGTATCGTTACGCATTTCATTCGCACAGTCAGAGTTAACGGCTGCCAAATCCCTATCAAATGCCAACAACCGGCCATCAGCGCCTAGCTGGTCCAATATTCCCCGACTATGGCCTCCGCGCCCAAAGGTACAATCAACATAAATCCCATTGGGATGAATAGCCAATCCTTGTAGAGACTCTTCATATAAAACAGATAAATGTGTCATCAAAAAGACAAAGAGCCCAGCTCTTCCAAACCTTCCGAGTCATCACCACTCATCCATTCGTTTTCTTTATCTTCCCAAGCAGACTCATTCCAGATCTCAAACTTATTTAATTGACCAACTAAAACAATTCGTTTTTCCACACCCGCAAACCTCCTTAATTTTTCAGGCAATAACAACCGTCCTTGCCCATCCATTTCACACTCTGATGCATTACCAATTAAAAATCGTTTTAACTTTCCAGCCATTTTATTCAAGGTAGGTAGCTTACTAATTGTCAACTCTAGTTTTTCCCACTCAGGTACCGGGTATAGCCATAAGCAACCCTTCTCACCCACACATCGATCATCGACAGCAACCGTAACAACCATTTGACACTCGCAACTTTCCTGTAACTCCGCTCGATAACGAGTAGGAATTGCAAGTCGCCCTTTAGCGTCTAAATTGATTGAACTGACCCCACGAAACACAAAAAACCCCAAATAAACAAAAAAAACCCTTTCTCACCACTTTTCACCACTTGGTAGCAACTATAGTTTTCTATTTATTCCACGTCAAGAGCGTTTCTCATTAAAATCTTTCTTTTTCAACAACGACTTAGGGGACTTTTAAAAGTCTAACGATTTAACAAAAACACCACCAAACAAAATGCTTTTTTTATCATTAGCTTAATGATTTTTTGTAATGTAGATTATCACCAGAAGTCCCAGCAGAAAAATCAGCCTTTTCTAATGTAGATCTTAAAAAAAAACATAAAAATCTCGGCACTAATTACCTGACTAACTGAGATGAATTTTCTGAATAGAAAATACTTTAGAAATACTAGAGCAATTGATAACTATCAAAAAGTTATTCAAGGATAATTCAAGCAATAAGGAAACATATCACGCAAAGAGCTCAGAAGACTTGGTCGTCGCACCAGAGATAGCGCAGCGTTTAAAGGTTCGTTTTTAGAGAAAAAACGCATTACATATAAAAAAAGAGTTGGCCTGTAAGCCGGGTTCTGTCGAGAACAGCCATTCATCTGGGCCGTCAGTCGCCTAACGGCTCAAGCAATCTACCCAGGAGCCGCGCGGGCCACGCGTCTGCTCCTCTATTTGATCTTGCTCCAGGTGGGGTTTACCCTGCCACTGCTGTTACCAGCAAGCGCGGTGCGCTCTTACCGCACCATTTCACCCTTACCTGACCTCTCGAAAGCGGTCGGGCGGTCTATTTTCTGCGGCACTTTCCGTAGGCTCACGCCTCCCAGGCGTTACCTGGCACCTTGCCCATTGGAGCCCGGACTTTCCTCCATCTTATCTAACGATAAAACAGCGACTGCTCGGCCAACTCTAGACTGAAATTGTACAGTATTTATTCCGTCAAAACACCCACAATAAACGATATAAATAATCCCATAAGTTCTCGCAGTGCGAATTAACTCTCTCCAAAGAGAAAGGCCGGAGTGAATTCAACGCTTATGTGGAAACTTTTGGAATGATTAATAAAGGAGATAGGTGTGCATAAAAAAGGACTAAACCCAAAGATCACCTAGACCCCATTCTAAATTAAGGAGCACCCAATTCCCCTCTATTGCTCATTCAATTGCAAAGCTGCCTGATATAACACTTTTTTTCTGGCACCCGTTATTTCAACAGCCATTGCAACGGCTGTTTTTATCGAACATTCTTTCATTAACACTAACAAGATTCTTTTTTGCTCATCTGTAATTTCGGCAGTGTGCTTTTCAATAACAGCGCCTTCAACTAAAACAACAAATTCCCCCTTTTGCATATTGGCATCATCCTTAACCCGCTGCAAAACATTAGCCAAAGAATCATTAACCACTGTCTCATACAGTTTTGTTAACTCTCTTGCTAAAACGATACGCCTATCTACTGAAATAACTTGCGCCAAGTCCTCAAGAGAAGCCTTTATTCTGTGACTGGACTCATAAAAAACCCAAGTAGCTGTTTCATTTTCCCTTGCTGTAAAAAATGTTTTTCTAGCCGATGATGTTCTAGGCAAGAATCCTTCAAAAACAAACCGTGTAACAGGCAATCCAGACACTGACAAGGCTGCAATTAAGGCACATGCACCAGGAATTGGCGATACCTCTATTCCTTGCTGCTTTGCTAGCTTAACCAAAGGCATACCAGGATCACTTAGCAACGGCGTACCCGCATCGGACACTAGAGCGACATTCAATCCTTGCTTCATTTTCTCAATCAGTCCGGGCGCGGCTTTTTCTTCATTATGCTGATGTACCGCTAATAACTTATTGTTAATCGCATAATGCTGTAACAACATTTTCACATGCCGAGTGTCTTCAGCAGCTATTAAATCAACCTTTTTTAAAATTTCAACCGCCCTATAGCTAAAATCTGCTAAATTACCTATAGGTGTTGCAACAACGTATAATTTACCGCACATTTGATAACCAACTTTTCATACCGATTCCTAAGCAAAGGCCAGTCCATTGATGAACCGCCATTATTTTATATCACTGATTTTCTACACTTTGTCTCTTAGCGGCTGCGCGAATGCCCCCCACCAGAAACATTTATCCCTGAATGAAACGATCAAAGCAGAGTCATTCACTCAAAAAGGCCAATACAAACAAGCTGCCAATCTTTATAAAACATTAGCCCAGACTAAGCCTGTCCATAAGGATCAGTTTAACCTATTAGCCGCCGAAGCATTTGTCCAATCAGGCGACAGCCTGTCTGCAAACACCCATGCTGATACAATAAACCCTGCATCATTATCTGCCGAACAGCGAAATAGATTACACTTATTATATGCGCAAATATTTCTTAGCAATGGCGAAGCAGAGCAGGCCCTTAATCAACTAAGTACGACTCAACCATACACACTAAAAACAGACAACCAAATTGTTTTTTATCAATCCTTGGCTTTTGCCTATTCTCTAACAGGGGAGCACTTAAAAAGCGCTCAAGCTCGCATTGAGTTATCCCCCTTACTGACAAACATTCCGCAACAGCACGATAATAATCGAGCTATTTTAAATTCATTAAGCTTATTAGCACCACAAACACTCGCGCTGCAACAACCCGTTGCACAGAATACTTTAAGTGGATGGATTGCTTTAACCCGTTTAATAAAAACAAGCCACCAACAACAAAACCCGGACGAGTTTAACATCCACTTAAATGAATGGCGGTATTCATTCCCTCAACACCCTGCTAATTTTGGTTTTTTACAAGAATACCTTGAAGGTTCTTCACACAGCTTTAAGCGCCCTAATGCCATTGCCATTTTACTACCGGAATCAGGTCGATATGCACCCGCCGCTCAAGTAATAAAACAAGGCTTTCTAGCCGCCTACAACCAAGCCGAAGATGGATTTCAACCACCCATTCGTTTTTATGATAGCGCATTAACAGACCCCACCAGCTTATACCACCAAGCTATATCAGAAGGTGCTGAGTTGGTTATTGGCCCGCTCAGTAAAGAAAATATTCAAAACCTAGCTTTAAGCACCCCACTGACTACTCCTGTTTTAGCCCTAAACCATGTTCAAAATTTAGTAAAAAATAATTTATTTCAATTTGGCCTAAGCCCTATTGATGATACTAGGCAAATCACTGCAGAAGCCTCAAAAAAAGGTCTAAACAAAGCACTTATACTTACACCAGAAACAAAACAAGGCCTGCGTATGGCTGAATTTTTAACACAATCAGCGCAACAAAATGACACCAGCATTCTTGAGACGCAATATTACAATCCAAAAAACAATGACTTTTCTCAGCCAATAAAAGACTTACTGAACCTGGATGAGAGTAAATATCGCTACTCACGCCTTAAACGCATACTGGGCAAAAACATTGCTTATACAGAGCGTAGACGTCAGGATGTTGATGCAATTTTTTTATCAGCCAGCACTATTATCGCTCGCTCCATTTACCCACAACTCCGATTTTACCGTGCCACAAAAGTCCCTACGTATAGCACCTCATCAATCTATTCTGGCAGCCCTAACCCAGCTTTAGATATTGACCTAAACAATATTACTTTTTGCGATATTCCCTGGGTCTTTGCTAATAAATATACAGGGGTATTAAGCAAAGAAATGTTGTCCGAACTATGGCAACCTCTTCCAAGAAAATACCTAAGACTTGTTGCTTTAGGCATTGACAGCTTTAATATCATTACCCATATTGCAGATTTAAATACCACACCCTATGAAGGTGCAACAGGCTCTCTATCAATTAATGCAGAAAATAGAGTTACTCGTCAATTAAGTTGTGCAAAATTTGTGAATGGCGCCCCTTTATTATTAAACCCTGTAGAAATCCTCGACACTACGGATGAAACCATGATTTATTCAGATGATTTTTCCCAATAACCCACTCCCCTCACATCTTTTACGCGGAGAACTGTCTGAACAACAAGCCTGTACTTATTTATTAAAACAAGGCTTAACGCTTATCGAGACAAACTTCTCCTGTAAACATGGAGAGCTCGATCTGATTATGCGTGACAATAAAACACTGGTCATTATTGAGGTAAGATTCCGAAAATCCAACAAATTTGGTGGTGCCTTAGAAAGCATTACGAAAAAAAAACAATCCCGTATAATAGCCGCCACACAGTACTATTTATCAACAAAAAAATTCGACAGCCCTCTTCGTTTTGATGTTATTGCCATGTCTAGTGACACCGATATCAATTGGATAAAAAATGCATTTTAAGGAACGTGCATAAAATAACATCCCGAAGTTATAACGCAGGGTTTTTGCTTCAGGTGGGATGATCTCATGAGGCACATAGTTATTCTACGTAACGAATGAGATCATTCCAGCTGGAGCAAAAAAACCAGTTAGAAATCGGGAGGTTGTTTTATGCACGTTCCTATCTTTAAATAAATACCGACCATGAGCCTACAAGACCGAATTATCAATCATTTCTCTGATAGCATACAAACCAAACAAGATGCCATGGCAAGCCTATGTGAATTGATTGAGTTTGCATCCCAAAAACTGGTTGAATCACTGATTAATGATAAAAAAATCCTTACTTGTGGCAATGGTGGCTCAGCAGGTGATGCCCAACACTTTTCTTCAGAAATGTTAAATCGTTATGAGCGAGAACGCCCAGCGCTTCCAGCCATTGCGCTAACAACGGACACCCTCACCTTAACCTCAATAGCTAACGACTATCATTTCGATGAAGTCTATTCCAAGCAGATTCGCGCATTAGGCCAGCCCGGGGACATACTTCTCGTCTATACAACCAGTGGCAATTCAAGCAATATAATCAGCGCGATCAAAGCCGCCCATGACAAAGAAATCAGCATTATTGCTATAACAGGTAAAGACGGGGGCAAGCTCGCTACAGTTTTAAACGAATTTGACCTTGAAATTCGCGTGCCATCGCAATCTACCGCGCGCATTCAGGAAGTTCACTTACTTATCACCCACTGCCTCTGCGACCTTATCGACCATCAGCTTTTTGGGGATTAATCATGAATATAAACACATTGGTCCTTGCTGTTGTTTTCCAGTTGTTATTATCCGCATGCTCCACTATTGCAACGGGTAGTGCTGAAGTCACGGGGCTTTCTTTATTACATGACAGAAGAACCAGTGAAGCTCTATTGGTTGACGAGCGTATTGAGATTACTGCAAGCTATGAATTAAACTCTCGCGATGACACCCGTAAAGAATGCCATTTCAATGTCACTGCATACAATGGACTGGTATTAGTCACCGGTGAAGCACCCACTGCAAAGTTACGGGATAAAATTATTGCGCTTATACAAGTCATCCCCGGTGTAAAATTAATTCATAACGAATTAAAAGTTGCCCCCCTTTCTTCATTTGCTACTCGCTCTCATGACACCTTAATCACAACTAAAGTTAAATCATCGCTCAGCAACATAAAAAACCTACCCGGCTTTGATGCCACTCGAATTAAAGTCATCACAGAAAGTGGCACTGTTTTTTTGCTGGGTTTAGTTCACAAAAATGAAGGCGCCACTGCAACTGAAATTACGAGAAGAACATCAGGGGTCAAACAAGTTGTACAAGTTTTTGAATATATCAATTAACTAAGGGACTTCCCAAGGCCTACTACAGCAACAAAGAATAACTCTGCATCATATTTCCATTCTTAAGGGAGCTGGAAGCAAATAATCACCCAATCTTGCTGGTCTTTTTGTCCGTCTTCAGCAGTGTAGCAAAAGTTGCGTAGCCTGCTATGCGCCTCTTGCTACACTGCTGAAGACAAACAAAAATCCTGCCCAATAATGGATGATTATTTATTTCCAGCTCCCTAAACTGTCATTTTTCATGGATAATGGCAGGTTCGATGTACCTTCACCACTTCAAAAACGATGAAACAAAAGCTGGAAACTCTGCTTCAACAAACAGTTGAAAACCTTAAATCTAAAGGTATTCTTGACCAAGACTTAAGTCCAAACATTAATGTTGAACGCGCAAAAGATACCAAACACGGTGATTTTGCCACCAACCTAGCCATGATGCTAGCAAAACCAGCGAAAACAAACCCCAGGCAATTAGCTGAAAAAATCATTGAATGCTTTCCTGATGATGCCAGTATTACTAATATCGAAATTGCCGGCCCTGGTTTTATCAATTTTTTCATCGCCGCTGACAGCCAATTTCAGGTCATCAAACAAATTCATGATGCAGGAAAGCAATTTGGTTTAAGCAACATTGGTGCAGGAAAAAAAGTACAAGTCGAATTTGTTTCTGCAAACCCAACAGGCCCATTACATGTAGGCCATGGCCGAGGAGCAGCCTACGGATCAGCAGTTGCGGATTTATTAACCGCTGTCGGTTTTGATGTCTCTAAAGAATATTACATTAACGATGCCGGCAGGCAAATGGATATACTCGCCACCAGCATTTGGTTACGCTACCTTGAAGAATGCGGCGAAACCGTTACCTTTCCAAGCAATGGCTACCGCGGTGAATACATCAGAGATATTGCTTTTTCTATTCATAAAAACACAGGCAATGACTATCGTCGACCTGCAGATTTAGTTTTAGAAGACATTCCAGCGGATGAACCTCAGGGCGGAGACAAAGAAAAACATATTGATGCCCTAATAGATCGCTCAAAAACACTGTTAGGCGAGTCGCTATATCACGATTTATTCCAGGCCGGTCTATCGGTTATTCTTGATGACATTAAAGATGACCTGGAAGAATTTGGCGTTACTTACCAACAATGGTTTTCTGAACGCGTATTAATGGAAGACGGCTCTATAAAAGAAGCCCTAAAGCGCCTAGATGATGCTGGCTATTTATACTCTAAAGAAGGGGCAACCTGGTTTGCATCCACACGCTTGGGTGATGATAAAGATCGCGTTGTGGTAAGAGATAATGGTCAGTCTACCTATTTTGCTTCTGATATTGCTTACCATATGAATAAGCTAGACAGAGGTTTTGATGAGATTATCAATATTTGGGGATCAGATCACCACGGCTATATTCCTCGAGTAAGAGCCGCAATGACTGCTTTAGGTGCTGACGAATCTAAACTTAAAGTATTATTGGTTCAATTTGCAATATTGTACCGGGGCACTGAAAAAGTCCCCATGTCCACCCGTTCAGGTGAATTTGTCACCCTTCGTCAACTACGAAGCGAAGTCGGCAAAGATGCTGCCCGCTTTTTTTACGTGATGAGAAAGTCTGAACAACATATGGATTTTGATTTAAAACTGGCGACCTCTAAAACCAATGAAAATCCAGTTTTTTATGTGCAATATGCACATGCCCGTGTATGTAGCGTATTACGCCAGCTAGACGAGAAAGGTTTACAAAAAGATCTCGTTCTAGGCATGGAAAATTTAAACACTCTCACTGAAGAGGCCGAAACCACATTGATTACTGCCTTATCAAAGTACCCTGAAGTGCTAGAGCGCTCAGCCATACAACACGAACCTCACCAATTGATTCAATACTTGCGTGAACTGGCAAACAATTTCCACAGTTATTACAATGCTCACCAGTTTATTGTAGACGATGCAAAATTAAGAAATGCAAGACTCTACCTTATCTGCGCAACCAAACAAGTGTTAGCAAATGGCCTATCTCTATTAAATATTAATACACCTGAGTCAATGTAATGGCTAGAGATTATAAATACAGAGCCAATCAAAACAAAAGAAAACCCCAGCAGACTAAAGTTGCCTGGTGGAAATGGGTCTTAGTGCTTTTATTGATTTCTGTATTTATATTCTTTTTAGTTTTTTTAGACAATTCTGCACCGGAAGAGAACAATAAAACGCTTCCTGTTAGCAAAAAATCAAAGCCGTCCAAACCTAAACACCAAAACAAAAAACCGGAGCAACCTCGCTTTGATTTTTATACCATACTGCCCGAAACTGAAATAATCGTTCCCGATTACGAAATAAACACACGCAGTCGCGAAGAGCAGTTAGGCAAGAGCAAATCAACCAAGTATCTTATGCAAGCCGGTTCATTTAGAGACTTTTCAGAAGCAGATAAACTACGCGCACGCTTAGCCCTAATGGGCATTGAGTCTAGAGTTGAAAAAGCAAGAGTAGGCAATGCAACCTGGAATAGAGTAAAGATGGGACCTTATAGTCAATCATCCAGTGTTTCCACCATTAAGAAGCGCTTAAAAAGCAATGGGATTGATGTTATCGTTACAGAAACAAAATCATAACCCATACCAACGCTTCTAGCAGAAACAAAGATACGAACTTATCTTGCCTAACTCATTTTTTTAATTTCTGAAAATGGTTTTTCAAAGCTCTCTGCTGTTAACCTTCATCTTGCTCATCACTTTCTTCCTCTTCATTCGACATGTCTGAAATTTCCTTTAAGCGGGAAACCACCTTAAAGTTAATTGAATCTTCAGGGTAACTCCCTTCTGAATCCATTTCCCCTGCGGCTTGAGACATTAATACTTCTAATGTCTCATTCACATTTGAAACGGTATAAATATGAAATGCTCCTTTTTCAACCGCATCAATCACTTCTTGCTTTAACATCAAATTAGATTTATTAGAAATAGGAATAATCACCCCATTCTGACCGTCTAACCCTCTAGCCTGACAAAGCTTAAAAAAACCTTCAATTTTTTCATTCACTCCGCCAATAGCTTGCACTTCGCCATATTGATTAATTGACCCTGTTATTGCAAAACCTTGTTTGACAGGAATACGGGTTAAAGCAGAAATCAAACAACAAAGCTCGGCTAATGAAGCACTGTCACCATCGATATATCCATAGGATTGCTCCAGAGCAATACTGGCAGAAATTGCCAATGGGAATTCTTGAGCATAACAATGCCCTAGATATCCGGTTAAAATCATCACACCTTTTGAGTGTATTGCCTGACCCAGTTCAGCTTCTCTTTCCACATCAACAATACCTCGCGAACCAGGGTAAACGGTGGTGGTTATTCTAGCGGGTGCCCCAAAGCTACTACCGCCCACCTCCATCACGGTTAATCCATTGATCTTTCCAACCGCCTCACCCTCGGTATCAATCAAAATGGTACCGTCTATCATTTCTTCAAGTATTTCTTCTGCTATCCGGCCGCTACGCATTTCCTTTGCCAATAAAGCATATTCAATTTGTGCTTTATCAATCTCTGTTATGCCATCACCAACACATAATTGATTTGCTTCACCAATCACCTCTAAAGAATCGTTAATACGTGCAGACAAGCGGTTTTGGTTTTCAGACAAGCGACAACTATGCTCAATCAGACGGGCAATAGCGGCTTTAGTTAAAGGCAAAGCACCTGAGTCCGATGCTTGTTTCACCATCAATGCAACAAACTGCTTGATCGAATCATTCGTGACCTTAATATGGTTTCCAAAATCAGCCAAAACTCGAAACATTTCGTTAAATTCATTATCCATATCCTCCAATAGATAATAAATATCCCTAGGTCCAACTAAAATAACTTTGACATTAAGCGGGATAACTTCAGGCTTTAGGGTAATGGTATTGACGCCATATTCAGAATAAGGCGATTCTATTTCTATTTTCCCCGCTTTTAAAGCACGCTTTAAGCCTTCCCAAACAAACGGGTAAGTCAGAATTTTTTCTGCATCCAGAATGAGATACCCCCCATTCGCCTTATGCAGCGACCCAGAACAAATACGTCGATAAGTGGTTATTAAAGCCCCTTGGTCGCTCATATATTCGATTCGACCGAACAAGTTCTGATAAGTTGGGTGTGATTCATAAATGACAGGAGCACCACTTTCAACTTTATAATCAACCAATACATTAGGCATGTATTGCTCGGTTAGAATCAATCGCTTAGTGGTATTGTCTTTTATATCTTGTGCTCTAGATGGCATTAGAAAGTCAGTAATTGACTCTTCTACATCTTTTTTAAACTCTGCCAGATAAGTGATCACATCATCGGTATTTTGATAACTCTGATTCAACTCATCAAATAGTGGATCAATAGCCAAACCAATCGTATCGCTATCCAATTGTTTGGTTTCATCAACCATGGTTCTACGCCATTGAGGCAGCTCCAGCAACATCTCACCTAAATAAGCTTCTAGCTCTTCAGTATGCTTATGAAAAGCCTCTCTCTCCAGTTGAGGCAGCATGGTGAATTGGTCTTCATCTAATGCTTTATTGTCCCTAATCGGTAAAAAGGTGATGGTATCGCTTTCTCTGTATAGAGCCACACTCATGTCTTCAGCTTTCTTATCAACCAGGTCAATAGCTGCATTATATTGCTGGTTAAAGCGGCGTTCTATTGCTGTTTTCTTTTGCTGGTAGCTTGGGCTTTCAAAAGCAGAGGGAAATGTCGCTAATAAATTATCAATTAACTGCTCAATATCTTTAGTAAACAGTTGAGCTTGCCCCGCATGCAATTGAATGGAAATGGGCTCACGCGGATTATCAAAATTATCAACATAAGCATAAGATGGTGGCGCCTCCTGATTCTCTGCTAACGCTGTCAAATAATTGGTAATCATTGACAACCGACCGGTTCCAGGCTCCCCCATAACAAAAATATTGTAGCCTGGTTTTTTCATAGCAACACCAAACTCTAAAGCGGATTGCGCTCTAGCCTGCCCTAAAATAGTCGCACTTTGTTTAGAAGGCTCCGGAATTAACAGGCTTTCAGGGTCGATATTTAATTTTAACGAAGCTACAGGAACTTTTAAATGTTCAGTCATGAGAGGTTTTACAATAGAAAAATAGAAAGAGCGGACTGAGGGAGATGGAAACAAATAATCATCCAATCTTGCTGGTCTTTTTGTCCGCCTTCAGCCGTGTAGCAAAGTTGCGTAGCCTGCTATGCGCCTCTTGCTACACGGCTGAAGACAAACAAAAATCCTGCCCAATAATGGATGATTATT
>ENA-ORXI01000614-ORXI01000614.1-sediment-metagenome-genome-assembly--contig:-NODE-614-length-29583-cov-5.150580_pt1 | contig 29583 bp, 23 predicted proteins | sample MGYA00237861_ERZ511468 | MGnify/ENA primary metagenome ERZ511468 (study PRJEB26299, sample SAMN06266213) | sediment metagenome | isolation source: Hudson Canyon methane seep mesocosm | place: USA:Hudson... | reverse complement strand
GTTGATATTTGGCATTTTTTAATGAGTTATATTTTACAAGAAACAAATGTACCAAAAGCAGTATCTTTAGTAAATACGCATTGTATTTATGAAGCAGTTGAAGAAGTTGATGTTCAAATCATGATAAAAGAATCTGAAAAACTATCATACATTGCTTTAGCAATTGAAACTGGAAATATGCCATCATTTAGTGGAATTGAACGATTTATTGATCAATTTTTTAGATGTTGTAAAATTTCAGGATTATCATTTAATTGGTTACAAAAACTTTATATTGGTAAAAATTGTCTAAATCAATTTAGACAAGATAATGGATATAAAGAAGGAACGTATATTAAAAATTGGGCAAAACAAGAAGACAATGTTGTTATGGTAGAAATACTCGATACCATGGAAAATGTTGACTTTGATACGTTATATAACAAACTTAACGAATCATATATTAAAATTAATAACTTATAAAACTTCATCATTTGATTAGAAAATATTTTCTAATCAAATGTCTCTCTTATTTAAATTCTTGAATAATTTTTTCTAATTCAACCACTGGAGGATTGGGTAGGTTTGGATAACTTTTTTGAACAGCCGTTGTTACCCACTGTGGATAGACTCTAAAGTTTAATTTTATAATTGCGGTCAATGGATATTTTAACTCTTTAATATTACTTATTTTGTATGATTCAACTCTTCTAACACCAGCAGGAATTCTTGTATCACTTAAGAGTTTTTCATACTTCCAAAAGGCAAGTCCTGCAGGTTTCCCCTCTTTAGTGCCAAAAACCTTCATAAAAGGTCTGGCATCAGTATCTAAGTCACCATCATCTTTTAATTTTCCACTTTCAAAGACAATTTTTCCATTTCTATCTTTTATAGTAATATCAAGCCATAATTCTCTAAAATCTGCAACACCCGTTGGCAAATGATGTCCTGCACCCACGTTTTTAACACCCACATCTATGGTTCCATCTCTTTTAATATTGACATCCAGTTTTGCTGAAGTTCTTAACAGTTGTAATGTTTGGTCTTCATGTTTTTTACTTTTAAGTCCAGATAAAAAGTGATTGGCACCTGCAAAGTAGTGAACTTTAACATCGTCTTTTATTTTTCCCCCATCAGTTGAAATACCTCGTAGTGGGGAGAGCTTATCATTTTCCAAATTGGTCATATGACAATCGATACACGTTTTATGTTGTGATTTATCCTCGACATTATTGTATTTTGATTTTTGCCATTCTTTATATGTGGATACTACTTTAGACCCATTTCCTGGAGTGAATTCATCATGACAAGAGGCACAATAAACACTCTGCTTATAAACAGGTTTCATATAACTTTTGATATGTTCTTTGGGGTTTGAGTTGATGAATTTCTCACTTAACCATTGTGCGGCTTTATTGTTAGTATCTTCAAAGGTATATTTTTTCCGCTGGGTCAAGTTGAGTGTATAGGCAGCATTTCCTCCTGCATCTTCAATTTTTGTGATTCTGTGACAAGCCACACACGAAACACCTTCTTCAAGTTTATCATTGCCATGTTTTTCTAACTCTGCAACCAATGTTTTAGCACCACTTTCAAAAAGTTGATGTCCTGTTGGTGTTGTTTTATTAAGTAATCCTGTGGTAATGGCACTTGGATTATGACACCCCATACACCATTGTCTAAACTCTTCTCCTTCAGCCGAAGCTGCTAAATCTTCTAAAACCATATAATAAGGATTTGTTCCTACAAGGTTTTTATGATTTGAATCAGCCCATTGGTTAAATATCTCATTGTGACAGGATTTACATTTGGCTGAATTGGTCCAATCTTGAACGTGATATTTCTCTACATCATCTTCAAGTTTTATCCAATTTGATAAATATCGCAAATTATCTTTGGAAGTGATATAGGTGTGTAAATTATCAAGTCTGTTTTTTATTGGTTTGGGAGGTTTACTTGAATCAACGATATCCAAATTGGCATTTTCATCTCCACCCATACCACCTTGAGTGAACTGAATAATTCTAATATAATCACCAATAAAATCTTTTGATATAAAACCATTTAAATTATCATGACCAATGCTTGCTTTCAAAGATTTATCTAATTTTGTATTTTCAAATAAAAAACCGTTTGTGAAGTTAAAACCCTCAAAATGACAACTGTTACAACTCATCCAAAAATCACCACTCATTGGAGAGTCTTTATGGGTATTACTGTTCGCATTATTAAAAGCTGTTTTCCCTTCTCGTAATTCTTTAGATAAGGGATCATTTTGTACCAGTTGAACAAACTTTTCTTTTTTTAGAGTAACTCGAGCAAATGGATGTGACCCACCGCTATCAAGAAGTGTCATATCAAGACTTGCTGCATTTTGTACATAGATGTTGTTGTTTGTTGGATGCGTTAGAATAGCTTGAGGGTTCGTATTGTTGGGGTATGCTCTTAAAATTTGAGTTGCTTTTGCCCCTTTACCACTTCTTTTACCTCTTTTTCTATGCCTTTTCTTTTTTGCAAATCCAGCACTTCGTCCAATATTAAATACCATAATATCTTCGCTTCCTGCAAGCGTTACAAAGGCTTTTGCTCCATCTTTAGTAAATGCCAAGTCCCATGGATTTGATACAATCATTGTACGATTTGCATTATTTAAGATATTCATAGCTTTAAACAGATGTTTTCTTTTGTTGGCAAGTTCTTCTTCCTGTCCTTTCTTTAGAGAAATAATAGACACTGTTGGAAAAATAGTGGACTGAAATTGAAAAGGATGATCAAAATTCCAAAGTACGTGAGGCAACCAAGCCTCTTTTCCATTGGGTGAGATTTCAATATCATCTAAAAGCCGTGGATTACCTTGCGAAATAAAATTATCTCTGTTTTGAGTTGAATGAAGTGTAATTGTTTTTAATCGTGCCAAACTTCTGCTGTCATAGATTGAAACAACACCAATCATTGCATGAGTCACTAAAAGTCTGCCATCATCAGTTAAAGCCATTCCTCTGGGTGTTTTAAGTGTTTTTATTGTGTGTTTGATTTCAAAGTTTTGATCATCAATGACTAATATTTCATTGTCTTCAAAAACAGTAACAAAAAAGTATTTGTTTTTTTCATCGTATATTATGGCATGGGGTCTGTTTTTTGTTTTAATTTTTTTTATGACTTTATTGCCATTTGTTTTTATAATATAAACAGCATTTTTCATGTAATCAGTAACTGCGTAAATGGATTCATCACCTTTAAATGCAATTCTTCTGATATCTTTACCTAAAACGATTTCGTCAATTTTTTGTCCTGTTATTGCATCTGTTTTAGTAACACTTCCTCCATCCAGGTTTGCACTGTAAATATATTTTTGATTTTTTGTTAAATACAAAGCAGAACTGTTTGTTTTTGAATAGGAGAGTGTAGGGTAAGAGAAAACAGCAATAGTTGTAATTGCAACAGCATATTTCATTTTTTGACGTATCTGTTTTGCTTTTTCTTTTCTTCTGATATTTTTATTGGAATAAGCACTGTGATACCATAAGAATAATAGAAGAGCAAATGAGCCATAAAGGTGAATGTTGTATGAATAAATACCTACTTCATCGCCACCTCTGTTACCTATAAAAAATAGATAAAATCCACTCATGGTAATTAAGAACAAAGCTATACCCAAAAACATACCGTTTGTACTGTTTCTCTTTTTTGCAACAATATTTTTTCGGTATTTATAAGTGTGTATATTTACAAACGGAATTATAAGAAGTACAGTCACAATAAGTGAACTGATAATATGAATTGATTGAATAATTGAAAAAACAAACCAAGGTATTGTTAGGATGTCCCATTGTAAAATACCTGTAATAAACATAACTAAAATCGAATATTCGATAAACTTTGTATTCATCTATAACCTTATTAAATGTAATAATCGTTATCATTATAGATAAAAATGTATGAAAATTTGCTTAAATTAATAATTATTATCAATCTTATTAAGATTGATAATAAATTTGGAATACTTCTAATTGTTATTTTTGAATTCGTAATTTTCCAACAAAATGCTATCTAAACTTTTAAACAATTTTAATGTATGGTCTTCAATAATATTTGCACTTGTTTGTAAAATATCATTGGATTCTTTTTTTGCATTTTTTGTTATATATTCTTGCACATCATCATGTAAATTGGTATGTATATCAATTAAATTTTGCCATTGTGACGTTGCTGTAAACGCAGCATTGTCTGATTCACATTGTTTAATCCATGTACCTAAGCCACATGAATTACAATCCTCTACTTTCCAATCTTTTAGAGAATCCAGTTTTGTAAAGTTATCATCTTTAAAATTAATGTGGTCATTTTTATATTTTGCTATGGTTTGTGTCAGTTCAATATCACACACTTGTTTATGCACATTTTCATGGAGTTGTGCTGTTGATGTGATATTGATAAGTCGTGTTGAAAGACTTGATACTTCTGAAGATAAGTTATCAATTTGTGCTGATGTTGAAGCATTTTCTTGCGTAACTTTATCCAAAGAATTTACAGCATCGTTGATTTGTATCATGCCTTCTTCTTGCTCTTTAGTAGCACTTGATACATCATCAATCATATGTTTGGTTTGAATCACTTTTTGATTTAAACTCTCATAACCTGTAATCATCTCTGTGGCTATTGTTTTTCCATCATTAGATTTCAAAGAGGCATCTTCAACAAGTGATTTAATATCATTGGCTGCTTCTGCACTACGTGCTGCTAGGTTCCGTACTTCAGCAGCGACCACAGCAAACCCTTTCCCTGCCTCACCCGCAGTTGCAGCTTCAACCGCAGCATTTAGTGATAATATATTTGTTTGAAATGCGATTTGATCAATAATTTGTATGGCTTCACTAATGGCAGTAACTTTATCATTGATTTCATCCATAGCGGTAGAAGTTTTATTTGCTAATGAGCTTCCTACGTTTGCTGAATTGTTCAATTCATCTGATAGATTTGACATCTGTTGTACATTTTGTGAATTGTTTTGAATATTTGCAGTAATTTCTTCAATAGATGCTGCAGTTTCTTCAAGAGAGGCGGCTTGTTCATTTGATGATTTAGAAAGTGTTTGAGACGAAGTTGATAAAATCTGAGTACTTCTATCAAGCTCATTTCCCGCATTTTCTATCATTGCCATAAGTTGTGAAATATTATTTCCTAATAAAATGGTTGATGTATACAACGATCCAATTTCACCACTCATTCCATTTTTAACACTGTTTTCATCCAAATTGAAACTAAAGTTATTGGATGCAAAATTATCTAAAATAGTATTGACGTTATCCAGTTTAACTTTTGTAGAATCCAACATGGTATTAATACTGTTTCTCAAGGCCTCAACTTCGCTGGTTGCTCCTTTTTCTTTAACGGTATAACAGAAAAAGCCATTCAATACTTTTCCTATAACATCATCAATCTCTTTTACAACTTTTTTATCCTGTTCTATTAAGTTTTCAGTTTTAACAATTTGTTCATTCATTTCTTGAGTCATTTGAGCAAACTCATCATTTCCATTAACACTCATTGGTTTTAGATAATCTTTTTCTCTAACAGCATATTGGAAAAAATATCCAAGACCCATTTTAAAATCTTTTAGTGCAATGATAATTCTTTGAGAAATAAGTCTACTGATAAATAAAACGGCAATTAAAGCTATAATTGTTAACAATGACGTCACCATGAGTGTTTGTGAAAAACTCTCTTTAATATTTTTGATATCGGCTGATATTTTTTGTGATATGTAATCATCAACTATTTTTAATCTGTTTATTTTTTGAGTAGCTTGGTCAAACCAATAAGATGCATCAATACCAAAACCACCAATTTGAGAGCTATTTAATGCGATGTTTCTTAATCGTTGTACTTCACCGATAACTTTTGTTTTGACCTGTTTATCATTGATTGTGTCATTATAAAACTCTAGAATTTCTGGGGTGGCACTTCTTTTAAATATGGTGATATAGTTATCTTGTTCAGTGACAAGTTTTACGAAAATTTCTTTTTGACCTGTTGTGAATTTATTTCGACTGAAAGCATTTGATCCAATTGAACGCTCAATTCCAGCTTTTTCTTTTGCCATTAAAAAACTATAAAAAGAAGTCAAATCTTTATTCTCTTCCATATTTGTTGCAGTATTTGAAATAAGCGAGAATGTGTTCAGTAAGTTTTTATTGACTTTTGTAAAGTATTCATTCACTTCTATATTATTAACTTGTAAATTATCTACTTGTAATCGTAAGTTTTTTAAAGTAGATAAATCATTTAATATAATTTTCATTGAATTTTGTACATCTTTTTCAAACAGCGTTTTTCCTTGAGAATTAATTGAATCTGTTAACTCTTTAATTCGAAAATCCGTACCATATCTCTGTTTTGTTAACTCTTCTTTAAAACTTTTTCCTTTACTGCTTATGTAACCTGACGCTGCAGCAATCTCAAGTTGAGAAGCATGAAGTAAGCTGCTAAGTCGTGCTGCAACTTCCATTCTCTCAAAAAGTTTAATATCATCGATTCTAAGATTGTAGGCAATTTCATCTTCTACTTCTTTGAGTAAAGTAATTTTTTGGCTAATGGTTTGGAACCAATGGGTGGCATCAATATTAAATCCACCAATTTCATTGGCTTCAAGTATGATTTTTCTCATTCTTTTGATTTCATTGATTGAAGGATCTTTGAATGTTTTTGTATAGAAGTCTTTCATGTCAGCACTTGCGTATTGTAAGAAACTGTTCATATAAGAGTTTTGTTCCGCAATCAAATTATTAAATTTTGCTCTCATTCCTTTCCCAAAAGAATCTCGAGAAAGTGTACCAGCTCCCACAGCTCTCTCAATTCCTGCACGCTCTTTAGAAAATAAAAAACTTGAGTAGGCTGTTAATTCTTGAGAAATTGTTAAATCATTTGAAAACTTAGCAATTAATACAATATTGTTCAGTAAATTCGCATTTAAAGCGGTATAGTAATTTATTGCTTCATTGGTATTTATATTTTGATTGATTACTTTTACTCTTAACGTATCTAAGGCGTTTATCTTTAATAAAGCGTTATCTATATTTGTTTTTAATTTTTTGGGATAAGTTGAAAAGTCAATATTTTTTATGTAGTTTTTTAAATCTTTTATTTTTGTATTGGTTATTTGTTTTTGGCTTACAATATTGTCCTTAAACTTTGAACCTTTGCTGCCTAGAAAACCTGCCGTCATACCTCGCTCTTTTTGAGTTTCGTGTACAAGAGATGAAGTTTTTTGAGACAGTTGGGCAATGACTTCTATTTCTTCCATATTCACAACATTTTTATATGCTTCATACGTTTTTGTTGAAGATAAATAAATCATACCTATTAAAGGAAAAGCAACCAGTAATAACAATTTAGATTTTATTCCTATATTATTTAGAAAACTCATTGTTTCTCCTTTAAATCACTATTTAATTAACACAGCAGAATTATAATGAGTTAAAATGTAAGAAGAATGTAAGTTTTTAGAAGAATTTGTTTTTTTAAAGAAAACTTAAATAAGTAAAGAAAAAAATTATTTTCAATAAGATTATTCTCAAATTAGTGATTTGTGTTGGAAGAACGGATTGGTTTTTAATAGTATTAATTCAATCTGTGGAAATCACAGATTGAATTAGTATAAAATTTATTTAGATAATTTTACAGTTGCAGCCATAGTCATAGCTGTACCATATTTTCCACCCGCATTTTCAATTGCAGGCACATTGTCTCCATCATTATTTGTAGCTTTTGAACCCGCTTTATGAAATTCACCCGAGTCTAATAACCACTCAGCTAATTGAGCACCTTCATTAACACTGTTTCCATTGATAACCAATTGAAACCATCTTGTAAACCTGTCTGTTAGTAAACTTAATTCTAATGCAGGTTCTTTTTCAGTCCCAGCATTTTTAAGATTATTAATTGCATCTCTTAATCCACCACTAGTTGCAGCAATTGTATACGGAGAATACGTTTTTGAAGCATCAACATATGTACCTAAATTTTTGTTATAAAGATTTTTTTCAATAGCAATCATTAAATCTCTACCAGCATTTCTGTACTTTTCATCTTTTGTAGCTAAGTATGCTGCTGTTAATCCACGCACCACTGCAAACTGAGTTCCTAATGATTGTTTATTATTACTTAACCCTTCAATTGAAAGGGCATTCGCATATAATCCATTGTCTTTCTTTGCATTTTTGATTAAGAAATCAGCTTGCTTTTGGATAATCATTAATGCTTCTTTACCTTGAGCTGTTTCAAGTGATTTTGCACCATCAGCTGATCCATAACCTACAGGTAATGCATCAATTGCTCTTTGGAAGATTCTTAATGCTTCAATAGAATAAGCAGCATCGTATACACTTACTGTTGTTCCTTGTTTTCCATTAAATGTATCAACTAATGTACCAGCTTTTTTGTTAAAATGAATAGTTGAGATGTTTTCGAACATTAGGTTTTGAACATTTGCCGCAACAGAATATGCATCATCCGCTTTTACATCATTAGCTCTGTTTGCATCAACGTTTTTAGCAGGTGCTGCTTTGAATGGGTCACCATCAAATACTGATAAAAATGCAGGGTTTTGGTTTGCATTGTTTTTTCTTTGATCAGAATATGCATAGAACTCAGAAATTGGCCATAATACTTGCCAAGTATCTCTTAAACTTGAGTGACCCTCAGTCACTTTAAGTGCTTTAACTGATTTTGTTCCATTTGCAACACCTTCAGTTACAGCAACTTTATTTGCAAACCAAACAGGAGATGAGGCATCATATGAAGGAGTAAATTTTGCTCCTAATTTTTTCCCATCAAATCCAAGTTTTTCTTGCATGTAAAGAATTCTTTCCCACGCAAGTTCTGTTAGAATTGCACCATTAACACCATCTGCACTTGAAACTCCAAGAGCGTGTTTGCCATCATGATCCATTGTTGAGCTTGTTGCTTCAACTTCTTCATCTTCAGCGATTGTGTGCATTCCACCTAAGAAATCTTGTGCCCACATTGTATCTTTTAATAAAGCTGCACCAAATGCCGCTGGATTAAAAGTTTTGTCCATACCCTTTTCAACCCAAGCAAGCGTTTTATAATCTCTTAAATATGCTGGAACTGAAGTTTTTATTGTCATTTCTTTATTGTTTCTAAACACAACAACTTCGTCATTGTTTACAGATGTTGTATCTGGTTGTTCCGCAAATTCTGGCATACCTGATACATAAGGTGTTGCAGTTGGATGCATATTTAAAGGTAATATTTCAGGATCATTTCCTGTGACTTTTGCAAAGTGAATAAATCTTTTTGCCAAAGACATCATATCTGCCCCTCTTTTAGCATTAAGTAACCCATTTACTAAATGTGGTCCCATCTTTGATTGATAATTAAGCGCATACATTGCTTCTTCAGAGTATTCATAACTTTCAATTCCCGCAGTATAATCAAACTCAGTTGGTTGATTAATAGCATTTGGATCTAGAGTATCTAAATCAACTCCAAGTCCTTCCGCCATTGGTTCACCTGATAATTCAAATTCAGTATATGCAAGCATTGCACCAGCAGTTATAAATCTTTTATTGATCACTTCAGTTTTTGTATTAGCAAATGGCTTTGCAGCGTACAGTGAAGTTACAACTAAAGAAGCAGCAACAGACATTTTAATTATTTTGTTCATTTTTTTCCTTTTTGAAAACGATTATCAGAATTATAAGTAATTAAAACTTAACATATAGTTAAAACGATAATTATTATCATTAATGTTTTGCTAAGTTTAAAATGGATAATATTTTGATGAAAATGATACTCGTTATTATAATTATAAGAATAATTTAGTATTTTTACAAAACATAAGGTTTACTCAATGAAAAAATATGAAATAAATTTTGAACAGTTTTTAAAAAATTTTAAAAATTCAGTTGCAAAATCAGGTTACAAAAATTCAATACAAAAAGACTACATATTAAAGATACTCTATTTTGCTGATGAACATTTAAGTTCAGAACAAATTTGCAGCATTGCCAAAACGGTATATAAGATTGAAATGGGAATTGCTACAGTGTACAGAACTGTTAAATTCTTTGAGGAAATGAATATTGTAAAATCACTTGATGTGGGTGATGGTGTAAAAAGACATGAACTCAATATTTCAATACATCACGATCATATGATATGTACATCTTGTCATGAAATTATTGAGTTTACAGATGATATAATTGAGGAACAACAACTCCTTGTTGCTAAAAAACATAATTTTATTTTAAAAGATCATATAATGACAATGTATGGAATTTGTGAAAAGTGTTAAACCAGTAGGGAGTTATTTCCCTACTGTTAAATTATGAAATATATAACGTTATATTATAAGCTATAAATGCAAATATCCATGCGGTAGTTGTTGTAAATACAAAAAGATATCCAAGATATTTAAACCCTCCTGCTTCTCTTGCAAAAACCATTGATGCTGCTAAACAGGGAAGATAAATCATACAAAATACTATAAATGATACAGCAGATGCAAAAGGAATATTATTTTTAATTTTCTCAATTAGTGAATCACTGCTTTCATCTTCTTCATCACCTAATCCATATAAAATACCAAGAGTTGCTACAACAATCTCTTTTGCCGCAAGTCCAGTCTCTAAAGCAACTGCCATTTTCCAGTCATATCCTAAAGGTGCAAAAAATGGTTCTGAATATTTACCAACAATTCCTAAGTAAGAGTTTTCTAGATTTGTTAATGCAAGTTCATTTTTGAGTTCACTTTTAAATTCTTCGCTAACAGCTTTCTCAATTTTTATGTTCATCTCATTTTCAAAGATATCATTTTTTGGGTAGTTACTTGCAACCCAAATAATAAGTGATGCAGCTAAGATATAAGTACCTGCTTTCCTTAAGTACATCCATGCAGAGTTTGAAACTGTATGCCAAATAAGTTTAGCAGATGGAAGTCTGTATTTAGGCATCTCCATAACAAAAGGTTCATCATCATTTTTAAATACAACTATTTTTAATATTTTAGCTGCACATAAACCAAACACAGCTCCCGAAATATAGATTAGAAACAGTATATTTCCAGCATCTTCAGGACCAAAAAATGCTCCAATGAAAAGTACAAATATAGGAAGTTTTGCTCCACAACTCATAAATCCAATAATAAATAGAGTCAATAATCTATCTCTTTCGTTTTTTAAAGTTCGTGCAGCCATATACGCTGGAACTGAACATCCAAAGCCAGATACTAAAGGAATAAAAGATTTACCATGAAGTCCAAATTTATGAAATACACCATCAAGTAAAAAAGCAACTCTACTCATATATCCTGTTGTTTCAAGTAAGGCTATTCCAAAGAAAAGAATTACAATGTTGGGTAAAAACAGTACAACTGCACCAACTCCAGCAATTGCGCCATCCGCTATCATAGAGGACAGGGCACTATTGCCTAATACTTCTTTTGTATTGTCAATTAATGAAGCAAAAAAAGCATCAATCATATCCATTGGAATATTTCCAAGTTCAAATGTCAGTTGAAAAAGTGTCCACATGAAAAATAGAAATATAGGTAATCCAAATAGTTTATGAATTAATATTGAATCTATTTTTGAAGTTAAATCAAGACCTTTTATCTCTTTAAATGTTGCAGTTTCTGTTACAACACCTTTTGCAAAAGAATTCTTTTCATCACTGAAAATATCTTCCAAGTCTTTAGTATTATAATGTAAATAGATATGGTTAAGTGATGCAGCTAAAACTGGTTGAAGTTCAATCCAAATTGGTTCATCATGAAATTTTTTATATGTTTTTTTATCTTCTTGTAAAAGTTTAATTGCTATTTCTCTGTAAGCAACATCACTTTTGAAGTTTTTTTCTTTTAATAATTTACAAATATTAAATATTTCTTCTTCAATTGTGTCTGAAAATATTAGTTTTGATTCAAATTTTGCTGTTTCATATTTTGTGATAAGTGTATTTACTAATGTTTTAATACCCGTTTTTTCTTTTGCAGATGTTTTAACACATGGTTTACCCACAATTTTAGAAAATAAAGCATCATCTATCTCAACACCTTCTTTTTTCGCTTCATCACTCATATTTAAAGCAATTACCATTTTTTTATCTAATGCTAAAAGCTCACTTGTTAAAAATAGATTTCGCTCTAAGTTTGTTGAATCAACTACATTTAATATGATGTCATAATTTTCATGTTCTAAATAATTCTTTGTAACTTTTTCTTCTAATGTATAATCGTTTAACGAGTATGAACCAGGAAGATCTGTAACTTGAAATAGATAATCATTATATTTAAATTCAATTTCTTTCTTTTCAACGGTAACTCCAGAGAAATTACCGACTTTAAGTCGTGCATTTGAAATAGAATTGATAAGCATAGATTTACCAACGTTTGGTTGACCAACGAGAGCAATTTTTATGATTTTATATTTTGAAAACTTGGTATTTGTTAACATTTTTCAATCTCTATTTTGGAAGCTTCTGATACTCTTAACGCAATTTTTGTTCTATTTACTTTTATCTCTATTGTCTCTTTCGTCATAGTTGTGGCAACTATAGAAATCTTTGTACCTTTAGTGATGCCAAAAGAATTAAATCTTGATTTCAATGTTTTGTCTGCATTGATATTTAATATGATTGCTTCTTCATTTTTTTTAAGCTGGTCTAGTCTCAAATTATTTCCTCTTATCCTAAAGTGATAATTATTATCATTGTATTTTTTGATAATATTATAATAGATTTAAAACTTGACTTAATTGATCATGAATAAGATATTATTAATAATGAGTATTATTTTGAATATTTTTGTTTATTTTGATATTTATATGATATAATCTGTGAAATTTACAATATTTATAAACTTGGAGGATTGTCTTAAGATGCCAAATAACGAAGAAATAATAGACGAATTAAAAAAGATAGTTAAACAAAAAGGCTTAAAATATACAGAACAACGAGAAATTGTTTTAAATATTTTAATAAATGCAAAAGACCACCTAAGCGCTGAAGAAGTATACAATCATATTAAAACATCTTACCCTGATAATAATATAGGAATAGCAACAGTATATAGAGCGCTTTCTTTTTTAGAAGAAGTTGATTTAATTACGTCAATAGCTTTTGGAACAGATGGGAAAAAATACGAAAGTAATGCAAAATCTCATCATGATCATTTGATTTGTACAGCATGTGGTAAAATCATTGAATTCATGGACAATGAAATTGAAAAAAGACAAGATAAAATTGCGAAGAAAAATAACTTTAAAATATTAAGTCACTCCATGCAATTGTATGGTACTTGCGAAGACTGTACTAAATAATTAGTAAAAAAGGTTAAGACAATATGTCTTGGCCTTTTTTACTTTAGATTTAAAAAGAGTATTGAATTATATTTGAACTAATAGTCATTAATTCATCCAATATTACATCTTTAAAAATAAAAGTTACACTTCCTAAAATATACATAGGAACTACTACATAAAATACTCCTAATATTTCATCAACTAAAGAATTGATGCTTTGATATTCTTTGTCCATGTCTCTATTCTTTCCTGTGTTAAATCATCTTGATTATCTTCATCTATTACTAGACCTACAAATTCTCCATTGATATCTGCTTTTGAGGCATCATGATCATATCCATCAGTTGATGTAAATCCAACCACATCACCCCCAGCTGTTTTAACTTGCTCATACATTATTCCAAGTGCATCTACAAATTCATCTGCATAGCTTTCTTGATCTCCTAAACCAAATAAAGCAACTGTTTTACTATCAAAATTGATTTGGCAAAAATCTGACCATATCTCATCCCAATCATCTTGTAAATCACCTTCACCCCAAGTTGAAATTCCTAAAATAATCTTTTCACAATCATTGATTGCATCGTATCCGCTATTGGCAATATCATATGTCTTGATATCAGCTCCTAATGCTTTTACGATTCTGTTAGCTACATCTTGGGTATTTCCCGTACTGCTTGCATAAAATAACGCTGTACTCATACTATATCCTTTATTTAATTTAATTATTTTTATCTTAAAGTTGATCTTAGAGAATAGGGGATTGCTTTTATTTTATAATCCATATCTTCTAAACCATCAACTTTTACAGGTATGTGTTTATTAAAACTTTGTGTTTTGGGATAAACCAAATAGACCAAACAAAACTTACCCTCTTTTACACATTTTGTTGCAGTTTTGATTTCTTCATTTATGTTTAGATTGTTTTTATCAATACTTTTCCAAAATGGATAAATGATTACTGGTGTATTTTTATGTTCAGTAATCGTGATTGAATCACCTTCATCGGTTACTTTTTTATTTTTATGAAGATTAGAAATTTTTTGAAAAACAAATTCATGGAAAAGTAAATTGATGTCCAACAGAAGTTGCATCTGATTGTTAATGAAACAGTGAGAAATCAGTCTTGCCACGCTTAACATATTTTTGTTTGGAACAAAGATGTATTGTGTTTTACTTTGAGATAAATAGTGTTGAATCACTTTTGTTGAAGCAATATCTACTTTGAAACATGTTTGCATTTTAAATGGTTTAACATACGATATTGGCATAAGTGATTTAATTTTATATTCAAATATCTGTTTTAATGGTAAGGTACAAAGTGATTCTTTTTCTTTTTTGCTAAAATGACAAAACTCTTTAAGTACATTATTACTCAGTGACAAAAACAGTCTTCGTAAAGCTGTTTTTGATGTAAACGTATCAAAGTTTTTAGGAAGCCATTCTGTATTTTGGCTAAACCCAACCAAATCATTTTTACAGTTAAAATAGAACATTAATTTTTTCCTTTACAATTTGCATAACACTCACTGCAATCTTTGATATTCATTATTTTGACATACTCTTCGTAAACACAGTTAATGCTTCTTTTGACACAAATGAATGGTATCTCTTTTTTCTTTGCTTCGTTTTTATATTTAAGCATGGTATTGTGATTTAGAAATGAGGTCAGCATTACAATACATCCAGTATCTAGAGGAACTTTCTTCTTTGGGGCAGAACTTTTTTTTCTGGCATCCCAATGATTTATTTTGTCTGCACCTAAGCTTTGTAACATTTTTGATATTTGTGAAATTTGATCTCCACCTATAACTAATACACTCATTTCATCTCCTTATTTTTTAGCAAGTACAACCCGTTGGTTTTATGATGTCTTTTTTATTTTTAACAATAAGCGAATATAAATTTTTCATTTTATCTGTTCTCATAGTAACTCCTGTATTGATAATCATTATTAGTATATTAGAGTAATCTATCTTAAAGTTATATTAATATTGATATTTATTATCAAAAAGAATTTTATTTTGAGTTTTTATATAAATTTGATAAGAAGATGTAAAAATAGTTTGTAAGGGAAGTAAAGACTGCCATCTTATTGTTTACAACAAGATGGCATATTTCGTAATTATTAAGAAGTTTGCGCGCGTCTTTTTATTAGAATGAGTAAGCTACTGCAGCTGTTACTTTGTCATATTCATCAGCTGTGGTATCTCCATCAACTGTAGAATATATGAATTTAAAATTAAGTTCATCACTGAAGTTGTGAGATGCTGTGAATGTAACTTCATCAAGCTCTTTATTAGTACTCCCACTTTTATACTCAGAGTTTGCGTATAATAATCCAAGATCTACACCTGCAACATTTCCCGAAACTGTTGCATAAAATGAATCTGCATCTGTTCCATAAATTGCATCACCGATTTCTTCTGTTGGATCAATGTTATCACCATAAGTAGCCATAGAACCGATTGCTCCATCTTTATTGGTTGTAATGAAACCACCAACCAGAGATACAGGACCAACGTTAGCATTTAATTCAAGTTGAGCAATGTTCCCATCTTTTGTTCCTGTTACATCTTCGTTTGTAGCAGCATAATGTCCCATGATTCCAAACATATCATTTGAAAATGAAGCTTTGATACCATAAATATCAGCTACATCAACGGCAGAATAGAAGTATGGGTTTACTGTGATGTTTTTATTTAAGTTATGTTTTACATCTAATACATATACACCATCTTGTGTTACTTGTGTAAATGCACCAATATCATCTCCATCAGCTTCAGCCTGTCTTTTTGAGAAACCAGCAGTAATTGTTATGTCTTTGATTGCTGTAATTTGTGCAACTACAGCTTCATTGTAATCACCTAACCACTCTAAATCAATTTCTTGTCGACCAACTGTTAATGAACCAGATTGACCAGTATATTTAATTAATGCTTCTGTCATTAAAGAATTGTTAGCAAAAGATGCATCAAAGTCACCTTCTTTTTCTTCAGCGAATTCATGACCAGCTCTGAATCCAACTTTTGCGTTAAAGTTGTTTACAGAACCTGTTTCAAAAGCTAAACCAAGTGTTCCAGCAGTAAAACCATAATCAGCTGCACCAGCCGCTTTTTCAGTCTTTTTTTCGTAGTTAACGGTAACATCTCCAGAAACTTTACCCGCTTCGATGGCTTCTTTTATTGTAGATTCTGCAAATAATGAACTTGCTGAAAAAAGTAGTCCGCAAGCTATTAAACTCATATTCTTTTTATTCATTTTCTCTTCCTTGTTTTTTTGAATGTGCGAATAATAATTGAATTCAATTTAAAACTTGCTTAATATTGATATTTATTATCATTATTAATGAGTCATGCTAATGATATTTAGTTTACAAGTGATTAGAATGAATTTATATAAAAATCATTTATACAAATAATAAGTATGGTCCCCAATAAAACGCCCGTTGTAAATCTTATGCTTTTTATTTTTAGGTTTTGAAGTAGTAATAGTTATAGTCTTATTATAATGGGTATAAAAAGTTGTACTGTTAGTATAATATTTGTCAATTACAGGATTTTCTTGATATTTTCTGAGTATTTCAATCCCTCTGTTTGTAATAATTACTCTATTCTTATCTTTAATATCTTTGATTATATTTTCAATGGGTGAAAGTGTATTAGAGTACCCAAGATGAGAGTGAATATTTAAAATCAAAAAACAAAACGTGAAGAGTACAGTATGTTTATTAATCACAGAAGATAATAATATATTTGCAATAAATATTAAGGGAATAAGATGTCTTAGATTATCAGGATTTTGAGCAAATATAATCCAAAATAAATACACAATAAAAAATGAATAGTATAGTTTTAAATTCTTATTGTAGTTAAAAAAACATAAGATTAATAAAATATATAACATATTGGAAAATATAAATATATTTGAAAACCATGTTGCATTACTGTTTTGTCCTGTTCCCCATAAAGTAAAGTGTCCCAGTAAAAATCTTTTGGCTTCAATTAAATATAAAAGCCCTTCGTTTATATATATAAAACTGAGAAAAAATATCATACCAATCATAAAAAAAATAAAAATATTTTTTATGGAATTTTTTTTATAAAACATCAGGTATATGAAACCAACAATAAATAAAATCAAATAAGCAGGTCTCGAAAACAGTGCAATGCTGAAAATTATTCCTGAAGTCTTATCTTTATTTATTTGAAAAAAATAAAGTCCTACAAAAAAGAAAAAAAGCCCGATGCTATCGGATAACATGGTAAGAGATAAATTTAATAAGTAAGGGGACGAGAGTGTTAATACAAACGATATTATCGCTGCTTTTTTATTTAATATATTTTCTACTAATAAAAAAACAACAGCAGGAGTGAGTATTGCACATGAGGCACTTAAAATAAACAGAGACATCTTGGCATCATGTAAAAACAGATTGATAAATTTACCCATTATAATTAAAGCGGGGTATCCTGGAAAATGGGGAGAAAAATCTATTACACTAAAATGTTCTATTCCACGAGTAAGAAAAAGGGAATCATCATTGTAGAAAGATGGAGGATATGAAAAGATATAAATACCATAACAAAGTGTTGTTATAAGAATAAATATTTTTTCATATTTCATTTATATATTTTAGAGTGAGTTTAAAATTTCTAATGCTTGTTTTTGGTGTTTTATAAAATCATCTTTATTTGCAGGTTTTGCTCCAACTCCAAATAAACCTGGGTTTCCAATGGCTTTTATACAGTTCTTAATAGCAAATGATAAGTTTTTTCTTTTCTCTTTTGATAAAGAGGGTTCAAGTAATCTAAAAAACTTATTTGCTTTTGCAAGCATTACTTTTGACACATTATAAACTTTTATATTCTTAAGGCCACCATCTAAACGCCTGTTTATTTCTGCTGCAATTGAAATATTTAACCATTTATTGATTTCTTTAATATTTTTAGTTTCAATTGATGTTTTTAAAGAGGTGATTAGTTTTTTATTATGTAAACCTGAAAGATAATCATAATTCTTTTTTGCTTTTGTAAACTCATTAATTGCTTCAGTAAAATCATTTTGGTTAACAAATTTTAGAATCTTTTCTCGTGAGTCAATTGTTGGTTCTTTCCCCGCTGCGGCATACGAATATGCGAATAAGTTATTTGCACCCAGCGCAATACATAAAAGTAAAATTAATAATTTTATTTGTTTCATTTCTTCTCCTAAACATTATTGAATATTATTATCAAAATACTAATAGAATATTACTTTATATTTAATTAGACAATTAATGGGAACGATGATTCCCATTAATTAAAATAGAAGATGATCTCTTTAGTAATAAAACTGTTTTAAGTCCAATCTAAAATTACTTTTCCTGATTTTCCTGATTCCATAATCTCAAAAGCTTTTTGAAATTCATCTATTTTGAATTCATGGGTAATGATAGGATTTAAGTCTAATCCTGATTGTACAAGGTTTGCCATTTTATACCATGTTTCAAACATTTCTCTTCCATAAATTCCTTTTATCTGTAGACCTTTAAATATAACATCATCCCAAGAAATAGACATTTCACTTGGTGGAATTCCCAACATGGCTATTTTGCCTCCATTGTTCATATGTTTTAACATTGATCTAAATGCAGAGGGCACTCCTGACATCTCCAGTCCCACATCAAACCCCTCACACATATGGAGATTATCCATAACGTTATCTAAGGATTCCTTTTGGACATTTACAATTCGTGTTGCACCCATTTCTTTGGCTAAGTCTAATCTGTAGTCATTTATGTCAGTAACGACAATATGACGTGCACCCACGTGAGAGGCAACTGCTGCTGCCATTATCCCAATGGGACCAGCACCTGTGATTAATATATCTTCACCTACCATATCAAAAGATAATGCAGTGTGAACTGCATTTCCAAAGGGATCAAAGATAGCAGCTTGTGAATCAGTAATACACTCATTGAGTTTAAAAGCATTAAAAGCAGGCATACATAAATACTGGGCAAAACAACCTTGAATATTAACGCCTATACCTTTTGTATTTCTGCATAAATGACGTCTTCCTGCTCTACAATTTCTGCAATGACCACAGGTGATATGTCCTTCTCCTGAGACTCTGTCTCCGATATTGAAACCTTTTACTTCAGCTCCTATCTCAACTACCTCTCCCACAAATTCATGTCCAATAATCATAGGAGTTGGAATGGTTTTTTGAGCCCATTCATCCCAGTTGTAAATATGCATATCCGTGCCACAAATGGCTGTTTTTTTAATTTTAATTAATAAATCATTATGTCCTGGTTTTGGAATAGGTGTGGTTACACTCCAAATTCCTTTTTCATTATGCAGTTTTGAAAGTGCTCTCATCATTGTATCACTCCCAATTCTTTCCCAACTTTCTTAAAAGCATCCACTGCAAATTTCAACTGCTCTTTTGTATGTGCAGCAGAAACCTGAACTCTGATTCGTGCTTGTCCTTTTGCTACAACTGGAAATGAAAATGCAATAACATAAACACCACACTCCAAAAGTTTGTCAGCCATAAGGGAAGCCAGCTTTGCATCTTTTAAAAGTACAGGAATGATTGCATGATTGGCACCTGTTAGTGTAAATCCAGCCTCACTCATTTCTTTTCTAAAATACGTACTGTTGAATTTTAATGTATCTAAAATATCACTTGAATTTTTTAATAATTCTATAGCTTTAATAGAAGCTGCTGCAACCATTGGTGCTAAAGAATTTGAAAAAAGATATGGACGAGAGAATTGTCTTAGATATTCTATTATAACCCCACGACCAGAAGTATATCCACCGCTAGCACCGCCTAAAGCTTTTCCGAGTGTTCCAGTATAAATATCAACTTTATCTTCTAAACCATAATGAGAAGGTGTCCCTCTCCCACTTTTTCCTAATACTCCAATACTGTGTGAATCATCAACCATCACCAAAGCATTATATTTTTCTGCAAGTTTACAAATACCTGGTAAATCTGCAATTGAACCATCCATAGAAAAAACTCCATCAGTTACAATCAATTTATATCGTGCATCTTTAGCACTTTTTAATTGCTCTTCTAAATCTTCCATATTGGAATTTTTGTATCTATATCTTGAAGCCTTACACAACCTAACACCATCAATTATACTTGCATGATTTAACTCATCACTTATAATTGCATCTTCTTTTCCTAAAAGTGTTTCAAACAAACCTGTGTTTGCATCAAAACAAGAAGAGTATAAAATAGTATCTTGTGTTCCTAAAAAAGAAGAAATTGTTTCTTCTAACTTTTTGTGGATTGTTTGTGTTCCACAAATAAATCTTACAGAAGCTACACCATATCCGTAGTCTTCTAATCCATTAGCGGCTGCTTTTTTGATTTCATTATTTGAAGCCAGCCCTAAATAGTTGTTGGCACAAAAGTTTATTACTTCTGTTCCGTCATTTAATTTGATATTTGATGCTTGTGATGAATTTATAATTCTCTCGCTTTTATATAAGCCCTGCTCTTTTACAGTTGAAAGTTTATTTCGCAAGTCATCTAAAAATATCGTACTCATATTATTCTCCTTAAAGTTATAATATATTCCTATATACATCATACTTTAGTTCTTGTTAAAAAGTGCTTATTATGCAACTAATACATGACAAATATATAACTTATTATCTTATATTTAATATATGTTAAAATAACGTATGGAAGATAAAATATACTCATTGATTTTAGTTTTTTTACAGTTTTTAATTATTGTAATTATTCTTATTTTAAACGATTCAATCTTTTCAAATAAATTCTCCATTTTTATCACATTAATTGGTTTAGTCCTTGGAATATATACCTTAACATTTAATAAACTTGGTAATTTCAATATCACACCAGAAATAAAAAAAGGTGCCATTCTTATAACAACTGGTACCTACAAATATATTAGACATCCTATGTATTTTGTTGTTTTGCTAATCATGTTTGCAGTAATAATCAGTAGTTTAAATATTTTGAGCATTCTTTTATACTTTTGTCTTATCTACATTTTATACCTAAAGGCAAAAAAAGAAGAAACTTTGTGCTTGGAAAAATATGAAGAGTATTTTTACTATAAAAAACGCACAAAAATGTTTATTCCTTTTATTTTATAACCTTTAATTTCTAGATTATTATACTTTTTAACTTAACTCACACCTCCTTTCAAATGTCTCACAAATGTCTTAATATTGGGCTTTTCATTAAGTTTTCTCTTAAACTTATTTCATTAAAGTTCTAATTATACTTCAATCATTTTAATACATTTTTCTAATCAGAACAATAGTTAAGGGGAAGATAAAATGAAAACTATACGAAGCCCAATATTTGTTGATTATGTACACTTGCTCTTATTAGGAGCTATGTGGGGAAGTACATTTATCGCCATTGAAATTGCGATTACTAACCTAAGTACCTTACAAGTATCCTTGTTTAGAATAATGTTAGCTTTTATTTTTTTACTGCCTATAGTTTTTTATAAAAAGTATAAGATTCCAAATGATAAGAAAACTTGGTTTTATATTTGTATTACTGCTGTTTTAAACAATGCTATTCCCTTTAGTCTTATTAGTTGGAGTCAACAACATATAAGCAGTGGAACTGCAGCTATTATTTTAGCATGCGGTCCATTTACAACTCTTATCATTGGACATCTGTTTACTCGTGATGAAAAAATAACAATGATTAAATTCCTTGGTATTATTTTTGGCTTTTTAGGTGTTTTTATAATATTTTTTCAAGATGTTATTATTAGAAATGATTTGTCACTTTTGGCTAAATACGCAGTATTTTTGGCTTCTTGTTGTTATGTGATTTCAGGATTCATGATACGAAAGCTTTCAAAAATTTCTGCTGTTGTATGTTCTTCTTGTATGTTTTTTGCAAGTTCATGTATGTTAGCACCTTTAGTATTATCACAACCCTTGCCCAATTTATACAATCTTGGTAACTCACTATATGCCATTATTTTTCTAGCAATTATACCAACCGCTTCAGCTTCTTTACTTCGAATTAATTTAATTCAAAAAGTAGGAATGCATTTTATTTCGCAGGTTTCTTATTTAATTCCTATATTTGCACTTATTTGGGGGTTTTTATTTTTCCAAGAATTACCAGAAACATCAACTTGGTTTGCTTTTTCACTAATTATCTTAGGATTATCCATGAGTAAAATAAAAAGAATAAAGAATTTGAAAAAAATTAAAATTAAAATAATAATTTTTTCTAGAGATACTTTTAAAGCCTTTAGAAATACGAATATATAGTTACCTTTTAATAATAATTAACTTATAAAGGGCAATGTAAACTTCTAAATAATAGTGTTTATTTTGCTAAATATTGCGCTTGTAACATGATTTAAGTTGATTTTAATCTTTAATCATGTTATAATGTCAATAACAAAACGATATGGAGGTGTTAATGATAGAGGTTAGTCATTTTTAACATTGTTAATATTGAAAAATAACAAAAAATTCACTGTGTAGTGATTAGTAAATAAAAGTATTATTTACATATTAAAGAAAAAGAGGAGAGCATTATTATACGTCTCCTTTTTTTTTATATTCTTTTTTTCTCATTTTAGTAACTACTCTTTTTTTACCTTTCAAAGCGTAATATCACATAATTAATTTATACTCTCTTCCCTTAAACAATAAATACATTTTTTTCACATATTTTCTTATTATACTAATACAATTAATATATATGTCTGTATTACAATAAGGAATTCTTTTGAAAAATATCAAAAAATTAGTTTTAGTTTGTACTTTGTTGATTGCTACAATATTGTTTGCCTTTTCCATTGAAGATACTCAATACAAAGAAATTAAACTCTCTTTTAAATCAAATAAAAATGTGCTTGAAGGTACTTTAGTTTTACCTAAAAATAAACAAGGCCCATACCCATTGGTTATATTCATACATGGAGATGGAGCACTTCCATACGATGCTTACGGTTATTATAATCCTTTATGGCAAGAATTAGCCAAAAGAGGTATCGCTTCTTTTTCTTGGAACAAAGCAGGAGTTGAGAATTCAACTGGTAACTGGTACTTTCAAACTATGGAACAAAGAGCCAATGAGGTTGTTGATGCATTAAATATGATAAAAGAGCATGAAGACATTTCAAAAAATGAAATAGGCGCTATCTCTTACAGTCAAGCGGGTTGGGTTATACCAATGGTTTCTAAAAAAACAGATATTTTAAGATTTAATGTAATTGTTAGTGGAGCAATATCTTGGATGGAACAAAACCAGTTTACTACAAAGTTAAAGTTAAAAGAGTTAGGTTATTCAAAATCAAAAATTAAAAAAGCGTTAACGTATAACAGTACACTTAATAGTACGTATGAAGGATATTTAAAAAACTATAATAAAAATGCACCCTCTTTTTACAAAGAGCTTTATCAACCCATGAATTTTGAACGTTTCACATTTAGTTTACTCAATCATAAAAGTGATTCAACAAAATCATTAAAATATATCAAAACACCAACCTTAGCAATATTTGGCAAAAATGACACAAATATAGATGTTAAAAACACAATAAATGTATATAAAAAAGAGTTCCATGAAAACCTAATCATTAAACGTTTTGACAATGCACAACACTCACTTCTTAGTACACAGTATTTTGAAAATACTAAATACGATTGGTGGCACGTATTGAAGTTTGAACTCTTACAAGAGGAAGCATTCCCAGAACACTATCTTAACTTCATGGTAAATTGGATTGAAGAGGCTATTAAAATTAATGTGCGCTATACTAGTGAGAATATAATACCTTAAATAGGAAAGAAGCTTAAGTGATGATATTATTTTATCATCACTTGTTTTTACTGACTCTTCGAAGTCCTTACACCAAGGAAGCAGCATAAATTAAACCCGCTTGTATTATTATGATAACAGTTAAGGCACTCTTTAAAACTTTAAGTTTAATTACTGTCATGTTTGCTCCTTATGCACTTCAATAATTACCTTTGGCGATAATAACTAAAGCAGTAAATATTTTTTTATTAAACTTAAAAAATAGGGCAATCATTGTGCCAACCAACTAACAACATGATTTAAAATAAGAAAATAAAAAAGCCAATACTCTAGAGTATTGGCTTTTTAGCAAAAATGACCAGTTAATGGTTTATTTAGCTAAGTTGAATTCAGGTTAACCACCATAACAAGCGGCTTTTACAATAAGTTGCCAACACTGTTGACCACTAGCTTGGTATTTAGCTTCAAAGGGCGTTAATGGTTCATCATCACTGACTTTCATTATACTGCCTATCAAACCAGCAATATCTGCCGCCAATTGAAACTCTTCTAAGTATAAACGCCAGTTACTGCGCAAAATAATTTGGTCACCAATCGAAATCAACGTTGGAAATACAGCACTTCCATGCCAGCGTCTTTGCACATGTTTAGATTTAGGCCAAGGGTTAGGATATAAAATATAATGCTTTTTGACTGGCCAATTAGCCGCTTTCACTAAACGGTAAAAATCATTAAGATCTGCGCGAACCAAATGAAAGTTTTCAACATGATAACCACTTGCCATATCAAAACCTTCAACATTACGTTCGATACGACTCGAAGATTTATCTACTCCGATAACTAAAGCGTCAGGATAACGCTTTGCCAATAAACGGGTGCTTTGTCCAACACCACAACACGAATCAAGAATGATTTCGCCCTCGGGTTTACTTAATAAAAAGGCTTGTACAAATTCATTAACATCATCAAAGGCTTGTTTAGTGTGACTTTGATAAGGTTTTTGAAAAGGGTGTGAAAAATGCTTTTCAACAATCACCTCTAACTTTTCATGAATACCTGTTTGATTGGTAACAATCGCTTTTGAATCGCCGGTAAAATTATTTGTATCCATATTATTACTCATATTAACTACGCAGACCTATCCCTTTACTAATTAACGTCATGGCTATAGTAAACAAAGTGATGATGAAAAAACCAATTACTGCAAAAGCTGTGACTATACTAACGTCAGATATACCTAAAAAGCCATATCGAAAAGCATTTACCATATAAACTATTGGGTTAATTTGAGAAACACCTTGCCAGAATTCAGGCAACAAACTAATCGAATAAAAAACACCACCAAGATAAGTCAACGGCGTTAAGATGAAGGTTGGAATAATCGATATATCATCAAACGAGCCCGCAAAAATAGCATTAATCAAACCACCTAAAGCAAACGTTGCTGAGGTTAAAGATACGGTTGCTATAATCACCCACACATTATGAATTTGAATATCAACAAATAATAGCGAGACCATGGTAACAATTAAGCCCACTAAAATACCACGAGCCATACCGCCGCCAACATAACCGGCAACAATAACCCAGTTAGGTACCGGAGCTACTAACATTTCTTCAACATTACGCTGCCATTTGGCACTAAAAAAAGATGACGCAACATTCGAGTATGAGTTAGTAATAACACTCATCATAATCAAACCAGGCACAATAAATGACATGTAGTCAAAACCACCCATTTCACCAATGCGAGAACCAATAAGAGAGCCAAAAATAACAAAATAAAGACTGATAGTAATAGCGGGTGGCACTAAAGTTTGCACCCAAATACGCATGAACCGTTGAATTTCTTTGGTCAAAATACTTTTTAAGGCAATAGAATTATTCATGTTATATAGCCTCTTTTTTAGCTTCGTTATTGGCAATTAAGTTAACAAACAGAGCCTCTAGACGATTACTCTTGTTACGCATACTTAATACCTCCACACCTTGGGCAGATAATTGTTCAAAAACTGAATTCAAATTTTGTTTTTTCTGTAAATCAATCTCTAATGTATGATCATCAATAATACGGTAACCAATATCATTCAAAATGATTTTCTTTTGAAAAGGTGATAGATCTAAAACAAAGGTTTCACCATCTAACTGTGCTAACAACCCCTTCATACTGGTATTTTCGACAATTTTACCACCATCAATAATAGCAATATTCCGGCACAAACTCTCTGCTTCTTCTAAATAATGCGTTGTTAAAATAATGGTAATACCTTGTGCATTTAATGCTTTTAAAAAGTCCCACATACCACGACGAATTTCTATATCAACACCTGCTGTTGGCTCATCTAAAATAAGCATTTGCGGCTCATGCATTAAAGCGCGAGCAATCATTAACCTTCGTTTCATACCACCTGACAATTCACGACCCGCAGAATTACGTTTGTCCCACAATTCTAATTGTTTCAAATACTTTTCAGCGCGAACCAAAGCTGTTTTTCTATCAACGCCATAATAACCTGCTTGATTCACTAAAATATTAATTAAAGGCTCAAACTGATTAAAGTTAAATTCTTGTGGCACTAAACCAATAAAAGATTTTGCTTTCTCTAAATCAGTATCAATGTCATAACCGTACACTTTTACTTGCCCTTGCGTTTTATTCACTAAAGAGGTTATCACCCCTATGGTAGTTGATTTACCCGCGCCATTAGGGCCTAACAAAGCAAAAAAATCACCTTGTTTAACATTTAAATCAATACCTTTAAGCGCTTGAAAACCGCCTTTGTAGGTTTTTGCAAGTGAGCTTATTTTCAAGGCATAAGTTTCTAATGCATTTGCCATAGTTTTACCTTAAGGGTTGATGAATAAAAATCGTTCAAAGATAAGGACAATAAATATGGTGCTATTAATTGCAATTTCAACCATGAAAGAAATCTATTAGAAAATAAAAAATCAATGCTATATTTAATTGTATGCATTCAATTTTAAAAAGTTTTATGAGACGTTTTTTAAAATTTTTCGTTCCATTAATGTTATTAACAATTCAAACTTTTCCAGTAAAAGCATTTGAAGATGTTGACCTGCTCTCATATAGTTTAGAAGACTTACTCAGTATGAAGGTTTCTACGGTTTCTAAACGAGAGCAAAGTCTAGACGAAAGCCCCGCTTTTGTGGAAATTGTCACTCAAGACGATATCAAACGCCGAGGATATAAAGATTTAAGCTATTTACTCGATGATATTGCAGGTGTACAAGTTACTCGTACTTTTGGCGATAACTATTTTAATACACTTTGGCGTGGCGTCCGTCATACGGTTGGCAGCTCCTATTTAATTTTAATTGATGGTATAAAGTTCAATCACTTATATAATAATGAAACTGAAATATTAGCAACATTCCCACTGTCATTTATCAAGCATATAGAAATAGTTTATGGTCCAGCTTCTGTCGCCTATGGTAATGATGCTGTTGTAGGAATTATTAATATTATAACCAACAAAGATGCCGCTAATGGAGAAGCGTTTATTCAATTGGGAAAAAATAATAATCAAGTTGTCGACTTCTCAACCTTCATCGCAATTAAGGATTATCAATTACGCATTACAGGTCGTTACGATCAAGGCAATTTAGATATGTCTAATAGCAATAGATATCGTTGGACTGATCCAGAACTACTAAGCAATAACAGTATTTGGGGCTATTTTTCAGAACAATTTGGCGAAGTCAGTTCAGAACATAAAAACAAAGCTTTATCCATTAGTTTGCTTGATAAAAAGACAGAAATAACGATGCAATATAATGAATTAGCTACAGGTTATGGACTTCAATATACTTTCGATCATTCTTTGCCTAACCCCGGCTTATGGTATGAAAGTGAGTATTCTCTTCACTGGCAGGAGCTATTTACTATTAATGAAGATATGACGGTTAAAACTCTTGTACGCTATCGAAGCAGTAATATCGATAATGATTCTTTCTTTATTGATGGCTTCTTAGTGAACAATCCCGAAACCAATACCCAGCAAAGATTAGTTGAGGCAAGCTATTGGGAGTCAACTAACAGCAGCTGGACAGTTTCAAGCGAACTAAACTGGCAAGTCAATGAAAAATTAAACCTTGTTACAGGTCTAGAATACGAAGCCAAAGATTTACAAAAAGCTTATAACATCAATTATGGTCCCTTGTTACCACCCGAATTAATTGATTCAAATTATGATTTTCCGTCTCCGCCAACGCAAGATACTGTTCCGAATAATCGGATAGATACTGATCAGCGAGGTGTTTACCTACTATCTCATTATCAACTAGATACATACTCATCTAAACTCAAACATGCTTTACATTTTGGCCTTCGTAATGATAAACACTCAGTCTTTGGCTCAGAAACGACGATTAGAGCAGGCTATGTTAGTCAATGGCAAAAAACCACACTAAAACTCTTTTACGGGCAAGCATATCAAGAACCATCAGCACGTTTACTCTATGGTGGTTGGCAAGGATCTGGAAGTGACCCAAAATTAGCGCCACGAAATGCTAATACTTTCGAATTGAATATCAATTACAAAATGAAAAACATATTACTTTCGAGTAACTATTATCATATGCAAAGCAAAAATTTATTTAACACTACAGACATTGGTGCAGTAAATTTAGGCAAAGGTTTGGTTAATGGGGGGGATTTTAGAGCTAAATATCAAACTACCAATAGTGCTTTTTCTAATATATCACTTTGGGCAACTCTTTCATGGCTTAATTCAAAGGAACAACATATTGGCGAGCATGACGAACTACAATGGGGAAAAGTTGGTGATTTAGCAGACTATACGCTTCACTTTGGTAGTTACATTACTTTTAATAAGAATTGGCAACTCAACTTAAGGGGGCGTTATTATGGTGAAAGAGCAACTGTAGAAACTAATGAACTTGAAAGCATATCAAGTTTCATCAGTGTAGATGCAAATATCATATATAGCCCAACGCGTTTCAAAGAGCTAACATTAGCATTAAACATTTCGAACTTGTTCAATCAAAGTTACTTTCACCCAGGAGTTCGTAGCGCCTCAGCTAGTACAACCAATACAGGCGAAATCGATGAAAATGACGTTTGGACTGGCAGTGAAAGTTTTTATAATGCTCAAATTCCACAACCTGGACGGGAGATTAGGTTAACCGCTTATTGGCGATTTAATTAATATCTTAGCTAACATCGTTCTAGATCAAACCCAATAATGCAGTTTGAGGTCGTTTGAATAGATGATTATGCTATAATTATTTTCATTATTTTCCGTACATCCTTTTATTGATGTGACTCATGACTAAAAAATCACTCTCCATTCGCGAAAAAACTATTTTTGACGGAATATTTACCAAATACTTTTTAAAATCATTGTTCAAGTTATGGTTCAAATTATCAGGTTGGAAAGTGTGTAAACTTCCACCTGAAGGTGCAGGTGTTGCGATTGCGGCACCTCATACTTCAAACTGGGATTTTATCTACGCCCTT
>ENA-ORXI01000611-ORXI01000611.1-sediment-metagenome-genome-assembly--contig:-NODE-611-length-29686-cov-5.815293_pt1 | contig 29686 bp, 33 predicted proteins | sample MGYA00237861_ERZ511468 | MGnify/ENA primary metagenome ERZ511468 (study PRJEB26299, sample SAMN06266213) | sediment metagenome | isolation source: Hudson Canyon methane seep mesocosm | place: USA:Hudson... | reverse complement strand
GGCAGCAATAATAATCAGCACGAGGCCAAGAAAGAGTAAATCAAGCATTAATCGCTTATTGCAAAGGTCTCAATGCCCTGATTACGTTTGTCAGAGAAAAATTGGTATACCTGCTTAAGTTCATCACCAGAAAAGTGAATTAAAACCAATTGTTGGCCAGGATGAATAACATTAGGGTCACGGCCCATGGTTTCGGTACTGAAGTTATAAATATAACTGGATGTGACTTTAGTATTAAGTAATTTTCCGAGAAAAGAACTAAGGCCAGAGGTTAACTGCTCATCGGCATCAGCCGGAATGGTGACATGCATCAGATCTTTATTAGGACTAACGCCCTCAAGGTGCAAGCCTTCCCTAAATTTTTCAATTAAACCGGCTTGAACTATGCCCCATAACCCTTGTTGATCACGCTCGCTCACACGGTGCAAATAAAACAAAGCGCTATCAGCGAGATCGTCAGATTGCACAATTTCTTTCACAATAATTTCATGAGTGCCATGATTAATGATGGCAATCAATTTTTGCTCTAAATCGATACTAGATTCAGCAAGTTCTCCAATGGTTAACCGTATAGATATTGGTGTTTCTTTGATATAACTAATATCAGCTGATTTATCCACATTAGCCTGATTGAGTAGCTCAGCAAGGGGTGCAGTTAATTGCGTGCCATCAGGTGTAATAATGGTGATGGCAACGGTATGATCTTCAATGGTAGTGGCAAGTTCAGCTAAGCTGGTTTTAATGTCTTCTTTGGCAACGTAATTGATGGTTACTTTGGTATCAGCAGATAAATCTGAATCGGCTAGCAACTGTTGAATAGTTGTATTTCTTGTTTCTAAATTAGGTAAAGAAACGGTGCCATCGTGGCGAATAAACTGATCGTTACCTTCAGTAACTGTAGTGGCTGAATCGTTTTTAGCTGGGGCCAACGCTTCAACAAAGGCATCAGCTTCTTGTTCTATGATCTCTTCACTATTAGGAACAGGATTTTCGGGCTCAATAACCGTCACAGGCGGCTGTGCATCAATCAATTCAATAGGATCAAGAGTGTGTTCAGTACGTGAGGGGTGCGAATCGGTAAATAATAAATAACCAAAAATAATCAAAATGCATAAAGCCAGAATGGCTGGAACAAGCGAGGGTTTTGCTGCTGATAACTTGACCATATTAATTATTACTTGCTAGTTGAAGGTTAACTGGAGAATAAGCTACTTAGTGTTTGTTGATCAAGTTGCCGGGTCCAACGTTTCTCAAAGACCCTATTATCAAGCTGTTGTATGATTTGATTTGCTTGATCTAAGCTGGTGATTGGCGACAAAGGTAATAACTGTTGTAGTACTTCGGATAATTGTTCGAAACTCGATTTTTGAGCTGACAAAGCGACAAGAATAGTTTCCACAAAGTGTTGTAGATTGACCTGAGCTAATAAGCTGGGAATGTTTTTAACCGCAATGCCATTAGCTTGAGCAGCGAAGCCGATTCCCAAACGATTTAATACCTCAGCATGATGTTCAATCATGCCTATTTCTTCCCGAGAACAATTGATGATCACTGGGACCAAAATAGGTCGTGATTTAAGCGTAGTGTTATTAATCGCATCTTGTAATGTTTGTTGGCGCAGATAATGTTCTGCTTGTTGAATATCAATTAATAGTGGCTGTTGATGTTCCGTTTGCACAATTAAATAGCGTTGATGTAATAAGCGATTGGAGTTGCTAAGCGAGATTGATGTTGATGGCGTTACTTTTTTACGCTTAGTTTCGCTTTGATATGCGGCGGAGTGTTCAGCGATAGTGTTATTTGAACTCTCAATTTGGCCAAGTTCAATTTGAGACTCTGTATTTTCTCGTGAGAGCGCTTCATTTAAAGCCGAAGTAATCAACCCATGAATTAAACGTGCATCACGAAAACGTACTTCATGTTTCGTTGGGTGAACATTTACATCAACACGATCCAAAGGAAGTGTTAAATATAATACATATGCGGCATGTCGCCCTGCGGGAATCTGTTCTGCATAAGCTTGGCGCACCGCATGGTTAATAACACGATCTCTGATTACACGGCCATTGATAAAGAAATATTGGATATCTGTTTGAGGACGGTGAGCGCTAGGGTTTGCCAACCAACCAGATAATGTAATGTCATCAAAGCTTTGTTCAAAATAGACTGCATTTTTGATAAAAGCTTGGCCACATATTTTAGCAATACGTTGCTGATGGCCAGCAGTGTTGTGACTAATGGGTAATTTCAGTCGATTCTGAGCAGAAATTTGATAACTAAAACCGATATCAAAACGACTTAATGCTAAGCGGTACAAGGTTGTTAAAATATGATTTTGTTCTGTTTTATCACTGCGAAGAAAACGCCGCCTCGCAGGGAGATTAAAAAATAAATCACGCACTTCAATAGTGGTACCTAAGGGATGTGCTGCAGGATGAACATCATCATTCCCACTAGAAAGTTGCCAACCACAATCGCTGTCATTTTGCCGAGAGGTTAGATTCAACTGTGATACCGATGAAATACTTGGCAGTGCCTCGCCACGAAAACCCAAACTATCGATATAACTCAGCTGTTCACTTGAATGTAACTTGCTGGTGGCATGACGGCTAAGCGCTAGTGGTAGATCTTCAGCATGAATACCAATGCCATTATCACGAACGCGAATCAGTTTGCTGCCCGCACCATCAATATCAATATCAATTTGCTTGGCTCCGGCATCGATGCTGTTTTCAACTAATTCTTTAACAACGGATGCGGGCCGCTCGATGACTTCGCCGGCAGCAATTTGGTTAGCAAGGTGTAAGGGTAGATGATGTATACGAGAGCCGGTAGTTTTCATACCGAGATTTTAACAGCAAGCAGAAACAAGGTAAGAACTAAAATTACAAAAGCCACCTTTCGGGTTTATCCTTCGCACGAGCAGTACTTTGTACGGTTTGTCTTTAAGGGATCATTAATACATCACCAACCCTGAGTTTCGAGGTCGTGAGTTTATTATTGGTTTTAAGTTGCGCCATGCTCACTTGATAACGGTTAGCAATCGTACTCAAAGTATCACCGCTACTAACAATATGCTGTTGTGGCATATTACTACCAGGTAGCGGATTACGGAGGAAATAATTGCGAATACCGTTCAACATCGCTCGGGCTAATTTATTTTGGTGACTGGTGCTTCTTAATTTACGCTCTTCGTCGGGATTTGAAATAAAAGCTGTTTCAACTAAAACAGATGGAATATCAGGAGATTTCAAAACCACAAACGAGGCTGATTCAACCTGTTTTTTATGAACATAACCGACCCGTTTTAAACCCGAAAGTACGGTGTTGGCTACTTCGATACTGCCTTCTAAGCTTGCTGTTTGAGATAGGTCGAGTAGAACGGATGCTAGCAGATCATCTTTATCTTCAAGGCTAATCCCGCCAGCTAGATCAGCAGAGTTTTCTTTATCGGCAAGTAATTGCGCTGCTTCACTACTGGCGCCTCGCTCTGATAATACATAGACTGATGCACCTTTTGCACGAGGGTTGTGAAATGCATCCGCGTGTATAGAAATAAACATATCAGCACCATTATTATGCGCCCGTTTGATACGTTGACGTAAGGTGATAAATACATCTTTATCGCGGGTTAAATAGGCTTTCATTCCCGGTTCTTTATCTACTAGTTTTGCGAGACGTTTAGCAATAGCAAGCACGACGTCTTTTTCTTTGGTGCCGCGTTTTCCTAATGCACCAGGATCTTGGCCACCATGACCTGGATCAATAGCAATAACGATATCTCGCCTAACTTGAGGCGGTATTGTTTTAACAACTTTTGGCGTGGGAGGTGGCTGTTTTTTTACTTTTACGACAGGCTTTACTGGTGCCGTTATTTGTTTTGGTTTTGCTGGCGGTGTTTTTACCGTCGCTTGTAAAGTGCTGATGAGTTTAGGTTGTGCGGTATGAAATAAGTCAACAACGAGTCGGTGTGGTGAACCTTGATCGGGATTAAGTGTGTGGCTGTCGTAGCTCACAGCTTGTTTAAGATCAATAACTAAACGAAGTGTATTTTGATTAAAGGCTGCGTGACGAATTTTTTTGATGGGTGTTTCTGTCAGGTCTGGAACAGCAAATTTTTTATCTTGTTTTGAAGCTTTGAGATCAATAACAAGTCGGTCGGGATTTTTTAAGGTAAAACTTTTGTATTGAACGTAAGCGTTGAGATCAAAAACTAAACGTGTGCCTTTATCTGATGAAGATAAACGAACTTGTTCGACGGAGGCGGACCAGAGGTTGCCACTGAGGGATAACAATAATAGGCTCAGTAGGGTACGGAGCATGAGCATATTCCAAAAATTACACACGCCAATTGTGAGATTTTTACGATAAAAAATCAAGTTTTCTTTTTTAATTAAAGGAGATAGCGTTGATAGTTGAATTATTTGTGAAGTTGATCACAAACTTGTTTTCCCGCTATCGAACGAGGCTCTATGTTGGCAATACGAGCATGATCTTGGTAGTTAATATCAACTAATAGGTCCGGTTCTGGTAAGTGCTCACTACCTTGTTTTGCCCATTCCACTAAACACAAAGAATGATTACTGAAATAATCATCAAGGCCTAGATAATCTAACTCTTCTGGATCAACCACACGATAGAGATCAAAGTGAAAGGCGGTACGCGATGCCAAATCATATCGTTCAACTAAAGTATAGGTTGGGCTTTTGACATTGCCCTGATGACCTAATGCTTGTAAAAATCCGCGACTTAAGGTGGTTTTACCTGCACCGAGATCACCTTCAAGAAAAATAGTAAATTGATCCGCAGGGCAAAGCTGAGCAAGTTTTTTACCTAGCTCAAGGGTGGCTTGTTCATCACTTAGAAAAATATCCAAAACATGACCGTTTAATAGATCAAGTTAGATAAATGGCGAAGGTGAGGCATTAAGTCCATCGCTAACATTCCACGCTCACCATCTTGCTCTGCCGCTTTATTAGCGGCCATACCGTGCAGAGTGACGCCAACACAGGCGGCATCCATAAGAGGGAAGTGTTGTGCAAGTAAGCCGCCGATGACACCGGCAAGTACGTCACCCATACCACCACTACCCATACCAGGGTTACCCCATGTTGATAGTCTTGTAGGATCTTCGCCATTGTAAATTAAGGTACCAGAACCTTTTAATACAATAATGCCGCCATAGCGCTTTTGTAATTCTTTTACTGCAGCAAAACGATCTGCTTGAACATCAGCAGATGAGCAGTCAAGCAATCGTGCCGCCTCACCGGGATGAGGAGTTAATATCCATTGCTCGTGGCGTTGTGGATTTTTACTTAGCAAATTTAAGGCATCAGCATCAACCACTAACGGCAAGTTCGTTTCAACGGCTTTTTGAAATAACGACTCTCCCCATTCACCTTGACCCAAACCAGGGCCAATAGTTAAGGCATTAGCTGGACGTAGTAAGGGAGCAAGATCATCAGCATCTTCGACGCCGTGACACATCAACTCAGGTCTGGACAGATTCAATAATGGGCCATGGGTACTGCGTGTTGCGATACTGATTAGGCCTGAACCTACACGCGCCCCAGCTTCCGCAGCAATTCGTGCTGCACCAGGCATACCATGATCACCACCAATAATAAGTAAATGACCATACAAACCTTTATGCCCGGTACGTTCTCTAGGTGCTAGGCCTGCAGCATCTTTTTCTAAACTCACACGTCTCGCGATCGGGGTTAATTCTCGATATATAGACGAAGGGATTTTTAATGAATCAAAACAAACGGTGCCACAATAATTGGGACCTTCACCGGTGAATAAACCTTTATTCAAGCCCATGAAACTTAGCGTGATGCTAGCTTTTACTGCGATACCTAAAGCGCTACCGGTATCGGCATGTAAACCTGATGGACTGTCTAAAGATAATACCGGAGCACGTTTATCACTGTTGATTGCTTCGATAGCGGTTCTATATTGGCCGGTGACTTCACGATTGATACCAGTACCTAACATCGCATCAACGATGACATCAGTAGATGGTAATGTGTCTTCAAAGGTATGAACTTCAGTGCCGGTGGCTAATAAGGCCTCACGCGCAGCAGCGGTTTCAATACTCAATTTGGAAATATCGCCGACTTGATAGACAACGATGCGGTAATCTTTTTCTAATGCTTGCCTTGCCAGATCAAAACCATCACCACCATTATTACCTGTACCACAAACGATCAACAGACGTTCGGCTTGTGGCCAATGATTTTTTACTGCTGTCAGTGCGGCTGCACCAGCACGAGCCATCAATTTAGAGGTCGCAATATTGTGCTGCTCAGTGATAATGCGATCTAATTCACGTGTTTGTGCCGCCGTGTAAAGATCGTGAGGTATATTCAGCATAGAATTTATTCCAATTCATAGTTATTTAGTGGCGCATAAGGTCTTTGCAAACCATTTAGTAAATACATAATTTTATTGATGCGTTAGCAGTGTAGAGAAACAGTGCTATCAATAAAACTCAATTCTTTTGATTCTAATGATAAGTATCACTTATTAAGTTGATGGCGCCTATAATATCGTATGGGGGAACGAAATACAGCTTTGGCAATGAAAGACTTATTAAATAAGGCGCAACAATGGGCGCAATCATTAGGTTTTCAGCAGCTTGGCGTGAGCGATATAGATTTGTCTGAGGCTGAGGCCGAATTAAATTCATGGTTAAAAGCTGGTTTTCACGGTGAGATGTCGTATATGGATCGCCACGGAACAAAACGCAGTCGTCCTGAAGAACTGGTACCGGGCACTATTCGAGTGATTACTGTGCGCATGGATTATTGGCCTGATGATGTCGAAGATGCGTGGACCGTTATTGATGACGATCAAAAAGGATTTATTTCGCGATACGCTTTAGGGCGTGATTATCATAAAATAATACGTAAGCGCTTACTTAAACTTGCAGCCCTCATTGAAAAAGAAGTTGCTGATACAAGCTACCGTGTATTTTGTGATAGCGCACCTGTTTTAGAAAAAGCCTTGGCACAAAAGTCAGGTATAGGCTGGATAGGAAAACATAGCAATGTGCTCAGTCGTGAACATGGCTCTTATTTCTTTTTAGGCGAAATTTATACCGATCTTCCCTTGCCTGTCACAGAGTCTATTTCCGATCACTGTGGTTCATGTGTCGCGTGCATTGATATTTGCCCTACCCAAGCGATCGTTGCGCCGTATCAAGTTGATGCACGGCGGTGTATTTCTTATCTAACTATAGAACTACGCGGATCAATCCCGCTTGAATTTCGCCCGATGATGGGCAATAGAATTTATGGTTGTGATGATTGTCAGTTAGTCTGCCCATGGAATAAATTCGCTCAAGCCACAACAGAATCAGCTTATTTGCCTCGCCATGGTTTAGATAGCCCGCAATTGGTGGAATTATTCACCTGGACCGAAGAAGAGTTTTTAACGCGAATGGAAGGCAGCCCAATTAGACGAATTGGTCATGAATGTTGGTTGCGTAATATCGCGGTGGCATTAGGAAATGCCGAAAAAACCCCGGAGGTTATTAAGGCATTAAACCTGCGCCTGGAAGATTGTTCTGATTTAGTTAAAGAACATGTGAGCTGGGCGCTAGCGCAATAAAAACGGTAAGGCCTAGCTAGATCTTATAATTTATTCTGTCGTTTCGACGGGCAAATTAATAAAATGCTCTCGGTAGTGTTCAAGTTCGCGAATCGAATCTTTAACATCATCCATTGCTAAATGGGATGAGTTTTTCTTAAATGATTTTTCAACTTTAGGTGCCCAACGTCGCGCTAACTCTTTTAAAGAACTGACATCTAAATTGCGATAGTGAAAGTAGGCTTCTAGCTCAGGCATGCAACGCGCCATAAAACGACGATCCTGACAAATGCTATTGCCGCACATAGGCGAAACACCTGCCGGCACATATTGTTCTAAAAACTCGATTGTTTGGCGTTCGGCTTGAGCTTCGTTAAGCGTGCTATTACGTACTCGTTCGGTTAGGCCTGAGCCACCATGTTGGCGAGTATTCCATGCATCCATGGCTTCAAGCGCAGCATCGGATTGCTTGATGGCTAAAATTGGCCCTTCAGCGAGAATATTAAGCTCACCATCAGTCACCACAGTTGCAATTTCAATGATGGCATCGTTATTGGTATCGAGCCCAGTCATTTCCAAATCAATCCAAATTAGGTTTTTTTTGCTTTTGGCCATGATATCCGTCTTTTTTTGTTAATTCAGTGAACTTACTTGCCACAGATTGTATCAAAGGCTAATCTGCATGGCATTTAATGTTTTAACTGGTTAAAGATAAAGATTATGAATGAGTTTACTTGGGTTTTTCTAATAGCGTTAATTTTAATGACGGGGATCGAGCTTTGGTTGTCCTTAAGACAAGGCCGTCATGTATTAGCTCACAGGGATAAAATACCTGAAGCATTTAAAGATGAAGTAAGTTTAGATGCTCATCATAAAGCCGCCGATTACACTCAAGCTAAAGGAAAATTTGGCCGAGTTGAAGGACTTTTTGGCATGGTGTTGCTGTTAGCTTGGACCTTAGGTGGCGGCTTAGGAATGTTGTCAGATGCTTGGCAAAGCCTTGCTTTACCTACGTCGGTAACCAGTATCATCTTTATTTTAAGTTTTTTTATTATTGGTTCTTTAATTGAATTGCCATTATCTTGGTACAAGACGTTTGTATTGGAACAACGCTTTGGTTTTAACAACAATACACCGGCATTATTTCTAGCTGACTTAGCGAAACAAACTTTATTGATGGTCGTGATTGGTGCGCCATTAATTTGGGCTGCCTTATGGTTAATGGATAGTACCGGTGAGTATTGGTGGTTATATCTTTGGGCGGCATGGATTGGTTTTGCGGTATTTATGATGTGGGCTTATCCCGCATTTATTGCGCCATTATTTAATAAATTTACACCTTTAGATGATGAAGATTTAAAAGCACGCGTTGAAGCTTTATTAGCGCGTTGCGGTTTTAAAAGCCAAGGTATTTATGTGATGGATGGTTCACGACGTTCAGGACATGGCAATGCTTACTTCACTGGCCTTGGAAATAATAAACGCATCGTCTTTTTTGATACTTTGTTAGAGACTTTAAATGGCGATCAGATAGAAGCGGTATTGGCACATGAATTAGGTCACTTCCGCCGTAAACATGTGATCAAAAACATGGTGGTGATGGCGATATTAAGCTTAGTTGGTTTGGCGGTATTAGGCTGGGCATCAGCTGAATCTTGGTTCTATACAGGTTTGGGTGTTAGCACTGAAAGTAGTGCTATGGCTTTAGTTTTGTTTATGTTGGTGATCCCGGTATTTAGTTTCTTTTTACATCCAATGATGACTGCAATGTCTCGTAAATATGAATATGAAGCGGATGCTTATGCGGCCTCAGTATCCAGTGCTGATGATTTGATTAAAGCGTTGGTTGTTTTATTCCAAGAAAATGCCAGCACCTTAACGCCCGATCCGCTAGTTTCGGCTATTTATGATTCACATCCCCCGGCAACCTTACGTGTAGCGCACTTGCAGGCAAGCAAAGCGTGATGAAAAACTATTTGATCAGTGCATTAATGCTGCTGATCTCATCTCAAGTTTTAGCACAAGGTAAAACACTGCATGACGCAAATTGTCTGCAGTGCCATGCCTCACTAACGGGAAATAAACCTAATAGTCTTTATTCGCGGACGGATCATAAAATAAAGACGTTTGCGGCTTTAGAAAAACAAGTAAGTGGCTGCGCTGTAGCAGCCGATGCTAATTGGTCTGAAACTCAACGTGAAGAGGTGGTGAAATACTTGTCAGAAACGTTTTATCACTTTTAGTGTTCTAGTACATTGATTTGGTTTCGACCATTTGCTTTTGAGAAATATAAAGCCTGATCAGCGCGATCGATAATTTTATTTGGTGTATCGCCCGCGACCAGCGTACTAATGCCGATTGAGACAGTCACTTGGCCTATTGATTGGTCACTACCTTTCTTTTTTAACTTGCTATTAGCAAACGATAGCCTGATAGCATCCGCAATTTGTAAAACGTCTTGTGGTGAGGTATCTATCGTCAGCATCGCCATTTCTTCACCGCCATAGCGAGCAACAGGGTGAATATTGTTGCTGTATTTTATTAATATCCCAGCAAAAAACTTTAACACCTTGTCGCCAAGTAAATGACCATGACTATCATTAAGATTTTTGAAGTTATCCAAGTCAAATAAGACAAGTGATACTTTTATGTCATCTTGAAGGCAAAACTTTTCAAGCCTTTGATTAAACGCACCACGGTTAAGTAGACCGGTTAAGGCATCCACCATGGCCGATTTTTTTACTTGTTCTAGCTCTGATTTAAGCGAGGCGATATCTTGTGTAGATTTTGCCAGCTCCTGTTTTAGATCGTGACTTGATTCTGTCAGTATTTGAGTCTGCGATAAAATATCAGACATCAAGCCTTTTAATTCATCGACATTATTTAAATTTTCTAGCAGTGCGTGACTTTTCGTTAAATCGCTAGCACAGGCCCCCGCTTTAGTTTCCGCTATATTGAGATTGCGCAGCGTGTTATCTACGATCAAACGCATGCCATTATTGGTTTTTTCAATGCGCTCTGGCATACCCATCAAGACAAACTCTTCGTATAAAGACTGAGTTATTGCTTCAGTGATGGTTTCATTATTGTTCAAATGAAAATCAATGGCGGTATTTAATTGCTGATTTTCACCAGAAACATATTCATACCAAACGGCATAATTAACAGGATTAACGGGGGTTTTGTGTTTATTGATAAGAGGCAGGGCTTGCCTTAAATTTTCATAAGCATGTTGAGCAACATGACGATAAACAGGGGGGAATGACGCGATTTTTGACATATAAAATCTCTTTACGAGACAACTAAACTTTTATTTACCCTCCCTGATAAGCGTTTAATGCTTGCATAATAACCACTTATAAAGGATATGTCACGTAATTTATAATATTTTCTTCTGGAGGTAAGCTATATCAACGACGCACTTAATAATCCTGAAGACGTACTGCAAGAACATCGCATTTTGCGTGATGCAAAATGCTATTAGCCGTAGAACCTAAGAGAAGTTGAATGCCATGGCGGCCATGTGAACCCACAACAATTAGATCAACCTGATTTTCTTCGCCAAGGCGAACAATGTCGCGGTTAGGACTACCGAATTCTACCCATTGGTTTTCTGTGGCGATCTCAAGTGTGTTTGCTAGTTCGGTAATTTGTTTTTTCGCAGAGTCTAATAGCGCATCACGCATATCGATATCAACACTGATCATCGGTTCGTATGCAAAGTCCGTGATGGGGAAATCTTCGACAATGTGGCAGATACTTAGTTTGGCTTGATTGCGGGCGGCGATTGCACGTGCCTTTTCACAGACAAGCTTATTATGGTTTGAAAAGTCAGCCGCAATCAAAATATGTTTATAGTTCGACATCGATAATGCTCCTCAAAAAAATGGGCAGGTAAAAACCTGCCCTTTTCAGTATTAACTTTCGCTTTCTAAAAAGCGTTCGGCATCCAGTGCCGCCATACACCCGGCACCTGCCGAGGTAATGGCTTGTCGATAAATAGGATCAGAAACATCACCCGCGGCAAACACGCCCGGCACACTGGTTTGGGTGCCTTGTTTGAGTAAGATGTAATCGTGTTCCATATCGACTTGACCTTTAAAAATCCCGGTATTAGGTTGGTGGCCAATCGCGATAAACGCACCCAAAACAGGCACTTCTTGGGTACTGTCATCAACCGTGCTTTTTACACGTACAGCGGTTACACCAGCATCATCACCTAATACTTCATCCAATTGATGATTCCATAAAATCTCAACATTGCCTTCTTCTGCTTTTTTCAATAAGCGTGTGCTGAGAATTTTTTCGCTGCGAAATGAATCACGACGGTGAATAACGGTGACTTTTGAAGCAATATTAGAAAGGTATAAAGCTTCTTCAACTGCGGTATTACCACCACCCACTACTGCAACGGGTTGGCCTTTGTAAAAGAAACCATCACAAGTTGCACAGGCTGAAACGCCACGGCCTTTAAACGCTTCTTCTGATTCCATGCCTAAATATTTAGCAGAAGCACCCGTGGCAATGATCAAAGCATCAGCAGTATATTCACCGCTATCGCCTGTCAGTTTAAAAGGACGTTGGCTAAGATCTGCAGTATGAATATGGTCAAAAACAATTTCAGTACCAAAACGTTCAGCATGACGTTGCATGCGTTGCATTAATTCTGGACCTTGCACGCCTTCATCATCGCCCGGCCAATTATCAACATCCGTTGTGGTAGTTAATTGTCCGCCTTGCTCGATACCTGTTACAAGCACAGGGTCAAGTGCAGCACGAGCAGCATAAACAGCAGCGGTATAACCTGCTGGGCCTGAGCCAAGGATAAGTAATCGGCAGTGTTTACTGTCGGCCATAATCGATAATCTCCAAAACGAATTTTAATAATTGCTTTTAGGGTACCTATCGTAGGTAATTTGGTAAAGCATAACTGTTGAAAAGCTGTGTTAAGATCAGCGGTTAATATGTTGGCTTTACTGGAATTATTACATTGGCACAGGCAACCAGAGTAAACGAAAAAAATAAACGACAAGTCACCTCGGGCGCAGTTGGCTTTCGTTTGCGTGAAGCAGCACTGATTTTAGCTTTGGCGTTGGCTGCTTATTTATTATTATCGTTGTGGTCTTATCAACCGACCGATCCTGGTTGGTCAACAACCGGTACCGATGATGTCATCATAAATCATGGCGGAATAGTGGGTGCTTGGTTAGCTGACACCTTATTGTTTGGTTTTGGTTTTCCTGCTTATCTATCGCCACTCATGTTGGCGTTTAGTGGCTGGTTATTATTTAGCTGGGGCAAAACAGATGATGCCGAAAGTGCTCTGCATTTTTGGGTATTAAAAGCCGTTGGTTTAGTGATGGCTGTCGCCGCTGCCAGTGGCTTATCAACATTAAGCCTGATTTCATTTGCCGAATTATTGCCCTTAGGCGCTGGTGGCGTTTTAGGTGAAGTTGTCGGTCATGGTTTTGAAGCTATTTTTGGAGCTTCTGGCACTACCTTATTATTGCTCGCCATTCTATTAACGGGTGTAACTTTATTTACCGGATTATCTTGGTTAATGGTGGTTGACCGTTTGGGCGCGATGGCGTTTATTGTTATGACGTATTTGGCGCGTTGGGCAAGAGAAGTTAAAACAACACTAATGGCGCGACATGCTCGTCAGCAGCGAGAGCAAACTTTCCGTGAACAAAGTGACAAAATAAAAGAACGTGAAAAAGTGCGTGTCGAACCGGTATTAGTCACTGCTGTGCCTAGTAAACGTGAAGAAAAAGAACGCCAAGTTCCATTATTTGAAACGCCCGATGTTGTTGGTATGCCCGCTTTAGCGTTGTTAGATATGCCACAGGCGAGTGTAGGTGGTTATAGTGAAGAAGTCTTGCAAGCTCTTTCCCGTCAAGTTGAACTTAAATTAAAAGACTTTGGGGTTGAGGTACAGGTAGTTGAAGTGCAGCCTGGCCCTGTTGTGACCCGCTTTGAGTTACAACCTGCAGCTGGGATAAAAGTAAGCAGAATCAGTGGTCTATCTAAAGATTTGGCCCGTGCTTTATCGGTCAGCAGTGTACGTATCGTTGAAGTTATCCCGGGTAAACCAGTGGTTGGTTTAGAAATTCCAAATGAACATCGCGAAATCGTACGTTTGCGTGAGATTTTGGGTGGCACTGAGTACGAAAATAGTAAATCACCCTTGATGATGGCCTTAGGTAAGGATATTGCCGGCCGTCCTGTGGTGGTCAATTTAGAAAAAATGCCGCATTTATTGGTAGCCGGAACCACCGGCTCAGGTAAGTCGGTGGGTATTAATGCGATGATCTTAAGCTTGCTTTATAAAGCAACGCCAAAAGAAGTACGCATGATCATGATCGATCCCAAAATGCTGGAGCTGTCGATCTATGAAGATATTCCACATTTGTTAACACCCGTTGTGACAGATATGAAAGAAGCCGCCAATTCTTTACGTTGGTGTGTGGCTGAAATGGAACGTCGCTATCCACTGATGGCCGCGATGGGCGTAAGAAATATCGCTGGTTATAATAAAAAAGTACAAGAAGCGATTGATAAAGGTGAACCGATTGTTGATCCGACAGTGGATTTGGTGGATGGGGAACCTGCACCGATTTTAGAACCATTGCCATTTATTGTTGTGGTCATCGATGAGCTGGCCGATATGATGATGGTTGTCGGTAAACAAGTAGAAGAATTAATTGCCCGTTTAGCACAAAAAGCTCGTGCTTCAGGTATCCACTTAATTCTAGCAACACAGAGACCCTCTGTTGATGTCATCACTGGTTTGATTAAAGCCAATATCCCTACTCGAATTGCGTTCCAAGTTTCGTCACGAATTGATTCACGCACAATCCTTGATCAAATGGGCGCGGAACAATTATTAGGCCAAGGCGATATGTTGTATTTGCCGCCGGGAACCGGTTTACCTGAACGTGTACATGGTGCGTTTGTTGATGATCATGAAGTGCATCAAGTGGTCGACTTTTTGAAGAAAAATGCCGAACCTAATTATCTTGAAGAAATTACTCAAGATCTAAGCAGTGATGACAACATGAGTGGCGGCGGTGATGCCAGTGATGCTGAGCAAGATGTTTTATACGATCAAGCTGTTCAAATTGTCACAGAGAGTCGCAGAGCGTCGGTGTCTGGTGTGCAGCGACGTTTAAAAGTTGGTTATAACCGAGCGGCGCGAATTGTTGAAGCAATGGAAGCTGCAGGTGTGGTGTCGGCCATGCAGAGTAACGGTGGTCGTGAAGTATTAGCACCACCACCAAGAACAGACTAATTTTTGTTTTAAAATTTAAAATAAAGTGCAACATTTGTATTGTTGTTGTGGTCAAAAACAACTGAAAAATCATTTTTCATGAGCAAAATTTGGAATATTTCTATGACAGTTAAAAAAAGTAGCATAGGCATTGTTGCCATCTTGACAATGTTTTTGTCTTTTTCATCTCAGGCCGCAGACTCTGCTACCGACAAATTGAATGTATTTGTACAATCGGTAGTGACCTTTAAAGCCAATTTTGAACAAACGGTGATCGATCCTCAGGGTAAAGTGGCAGATAAAGCCAAAGGTCAGTTTTTATTAGAGCGGCCAGGTAAGTTTCGTTGGAATTATATAGAACCTTATCCACAACAAATTGTTGCCGATGGGCAACGTATTTGGTTTTATGATGCTGATTTAGAACAGGTAACCGTGCAACTACAGCAAGAAGTATTAGCGGATACGCCAGCCACTTTATTATCAGGTGAAGACTTGCCAGAAGATAAATATGTACTTAGCGATATTCCATCTGACGATGGCATGGCTTGGGTGAAACTGGTACCTAAGGAAGTGGAATCAAATTTTCAAACAGTCACCTTGGCTTTTGATAAAAATGGTTTGGCGCAAATGGTAATGCAAGACAGTTTTGGTCAGCGTACGCGTTTAGTGTTTCACCAAGTAGAAGAAAATGTGGAGTTGGAAAAAGACGACTTTGTCTTTATTCCACCGGCAGGTATTGATGTAGTAGGTGATTCTGGTCTGTGAACTTATTTGAAAACATCGAAGATTTAAGTGGTCGCCCACTTGCCGATAGGATGCGGCCTAAAAATCTTGATGAATATATAGGTCAACACCATTTATTAGCAGAAGGTAAACCGCTGCGTCAGGCCATCGCTTCTGGCCAACCCCATTCGATGATTTTCTGGGGACCACCTGGCACAGGAAAAACAACCTTAGGTAAACTTATTGCCGGTTACTGTGACATGGAGTTCATTACAATTTCAGCGGTACTTGCTGGTGTAAAAGAAGTTCGTGCCGCAGTGGCAAGAGCACAGCAGTTACAACAAGAACAAGGTCGTCGAACCTTATTATTTGTTGATGAAGTACATCGTTTTAATAAATCACAACAAGATGCCTTTTTGCCTTATGTCGAAGATGGCACCTTTACCTTTGTGGGCGCCACCACTGAAAACCCGTCATTTGAACTTAATAATGCCTTGTTATCTCGTGCTCGGGTTTATGTTTTACAAGCTTTAGAAACACGCGATCTACGTGAAATTATCGATCGTGCCATGGCTGATACGGAATTAGGTTTAGCCGATAGGGGTATCGAATTTCCCGATAATTTACGTGATGAATTAGCCCAAACAGCTGATGGCGATGGTCGACGGGTTTTAAACTTGCTCGAAATTGCAGTTGATATGGCCGATAGCAAAGGTCAGGAAAAAGTTGCTGACGATGATTTAGCCGAAGTATTGTCAGGCACCTTAAGGCGTTTTGATAAAGGCGGTGAAGCCTTTTACGATCAAATCTCAGCCTTGCATAAATCGGTACGTGGTTCATCACCCGACGGTGCTTTGTATTGGTTGTGTCGCATGTTGGATGGTGGTTGTGATCCGATTTATTTGATGCGCCGTGTTGTGCGCATGGCATCAGAGGATATTGGCAATGCGGATCCGCGAGCTTTAGAGCTCGCCTTAAATGCGTGGGATACCTATGAAAAGTTAGGTCAAGCAGAAGGGGAGCTGGCGATTGCTCAAGCGGTTATTTATTTAGCCAGTGCACCTAAGAGCAATGCGGTGTATATGGCGTTTAATGAGGCGATGAGGAACGTACGTTCGCAAGGATCACAGGAGGTGCCTTTGCATTTGCGTAATGCACCAACCAAGTTGATGGGTGAGTTGGGTTATGGCAAGGAATATCGTTATGCTCATAATGAGCCTGATGCTTATGCGGCGGGGGAGAATTATTTTCCTGAGTCGATGGATCCTAAGCGGTATTATCAGCCGGTTAATCGGGGGTTGGAGATTAAGATTGCTGAGAAGTTGGATCGTCTTAGGGTTTTGGATGAGCAGGCTAAGAAAGGCTGACTTATTCGCTGCCGCGAGGGCGTTCATTTATTTTGTGTGCCCACAAATTCGTCGGGAACGAATTTGGACGCCAGCGGCGCCCGTAGGGTGAGAGGCAGGAAGCCTCGAATCAAAAAAACAGAACCAAACAAAAGGGCACCCGTATTGCCTTAATTCCAAAGTTTAAGTTGGTTTTGTGGCGTAGTCGCAAACTCGCTAGCGCTCAAACAGCAACTACTTAACCCACAAAAACAACTTAAATTTTGGCGGCAATAAACGGGAGAAGGGTTTAACTTGTCTTTCTGTCTTGTTAATTGAAGGGCAGGTTTGCTTTACTGCCAGCATATTGACCGTTTACAAAAATAAGAGTTGTTTCATTAAACAGTAGAGCTTTATTGTCATACTCCATACCTACTATGAAATCTATTTCTAGTTCAATTTCCTCTACACCATCTTTAAATCGTTTTGTAGTAATGGTTTTAATATTTTCATAGGATAGGTCAATGCCAGATTGTCCTAGGAGCTGTTCAATATCACTGGTTGTTATCGTTTGATTTATCCAAGCTTCTTCCCATTTTGATCTTTCGTGATAGAGAAAAATGTTGAGCGTGACAGACACTAGTAAAAGCAAACTTAGTAGGTAAGAAGTATTTTTGCCTAATTTCAAATCCATTTTTAGTCTTCCGCTAAAGCCTCAAACTCATTTTTCTTAGTATTAAGCCATTCTTCCATCGCTTGTGGTTGTTGCATTAGTTCCATTACTTTTTGCATTGCTTCAAGGTGTTGTGCATCTTGTTGTTGAAACATTTCCATTCCATGTTGCTTGCTTAGTTCAGCCATTTCGTCAAAGGTGTTGGCTTGGAATGTTTTATTGCAAGCACCACCAAGTTGTTTGCAGGTCATTGTTTTCATGTTTTTTCCTAAGTGTTAAATGTTGATTGCCGCCGTTTTGGCTGAGTGGCGCTCTCTTAATGTTATTTTTTGCACGGGTAATCTTTATTTAACTCATAGTCGAGTATTACAGAAGCTTCTTCTGAAGAGATTGTTTTCCCTGCATATGCCGAATTAAGTTTTTCGATTAAATATTTTGATTCAATATTTTCCGATTTTGCAATGGCACTACAACGATGATGGAATGCGGTAGCTGAATATGAAAAACCAGAGATCCAGAGCATAGTTTCTGTTTTAGAGCCATTTTCTAGGCTGAATTCGATTAGATCTGGTCCCCAAGATAAATCAGCAAAAACTTCTCCAGACATTAAAATTAGAATTAATATCAAATTTTTCATAATCTAAAATTTCTCTTATTTAGGTTTAATGTAAATATCATAACGGGTATTTTTACTTTCTATGCTGGTGGCGGGTTTTTGATCTCCGACAAACGGTGCTGATTTGGGACGTTTTACTACGACTCTTTTTAGGGCTGTATTTCTTGCTGTTTCTAGTAGTTGTTCGCTATCGGTATCGGGGCCGGCGAGTTGGTGTAGTAGTCGCATGTCTTTTTTAACTAGGGCGGATTTTTCGCGGCTGGGGTACATGGGATCCATGTAGATGACTTCGGGGCGGTTTTGTTTTTCGAGATTAGTTAGGTATTCAACAGCATCGTGATTAATTAATGACATTCTTTGGATAACGTTGGCGATATCGTCATCGTTAGCTGCACGTAGTAGAGCGTCTTCGATTAATGTGGCTATTATTGGATTGCGCTCTATCAATGTTATTTGGCAGCCTAGGTTGGCTAAGACGAAGGCATCTCTGGCAAATCCTGCGGTGGCGTCAATGATGGTTGGTGTCGCGCCTTTTTTTAGGCCAATTGCTTTAGCTAGGGGTTGGCCTCGGCCGCCACCAAATTGTCGGCGATGGGCATTTTTTCCGCTGACAAAATCAATGAGGATTGCGTTGCCAAGATCGTGAGCTCGAAGTTCTACGTGGTAATCGGTCACTACCAGTTGTAGAAGGTCGTTGTTTAACGGCGATAGCTTGAGTTGTAATTGTTGGACAAGCGTATCGGCATAGCTAATGCGAAGGGGAAGATTGCTGGTAAGTGCAAGTTGAACGGGTGTTGTCATGTGAAGGTTATAACAAATTATGGCTGATATTTGCTAAAACTCTTGTTCCCACGAGGGTATTGATGAGTCATTAGAAGGGGGCAGTGACATCATGGTCTCCAATACGGCATCACGTAAGGCACTTACGCCCATGATAATGGCGGCACGTTTTACATCGGTGACTTCGCTACGGGTGTTATACATTGATGAGTTTGCGTATTTGAGCAAGGTCGCTGATAAGGTGGGATCTTGTGAAATAACATCACTTAATTCCGCCATAGAAAAATCATCGGAGGACACCATTTCAATGGCGTTTAGAATCGCAGGAGACACTGCGGCTATGTCTAAATTGGTAACATCCATATCATCACAACTGAATATAAATACTTAAAAAAACGTGAGTTTATTATGCCGAGTTTTGTTTTTTGAAGCAAGATAATTAGTTGATAAATAAACCAAAAGCCCGGCTACCCTCACCTGTATCAATGGTTTTCTCAACTTGGTAGTTGTCAGTATTAATAATGGATACGGTGCCATCTCCCCAATTGGATACATAGACAAATTGACCGTTAGGCGTGATATCTATTCCTTCGGGGGAGTCACCGACATCAATGGTGCTGATGATGGAAGGATTAACCGTATCAACAACAGAGATCGTACTGTCATCTTGGTTAGTGACAAACAGATGCTGTCCATCCGGACTGACCGTTGCACAATATGGCCATGAACCAACATTTATTGTGTTGGTGACGGTCGCTGATTTTGTATCAATAACACTGACATCACTGGAACGAACATTCACGCTATAAAGTGTTGTGCCGTCAGGTGATAAAGCAAGTCCAAAGGGGGCGGTGCCAACGTTGATGGTATGACGTATTTGATAATTATGGGTATCAATGATCATCACGGTATTGTCGTCACGATTGGCAACAAAGAGTTGTTGTTCGTGCACGATCATGCCGGCAGGAGAATTTCCGACGGCAATGGTGGCGATGATTTTGTGTGTTTGGCTGTTGATGACACTAATTTTATGTTGATACCAATCAGCAACGTAAATTAGTGAACCGTCATGATTAGTGGCAATGCCTACTGGGCCTTCACCGACGGGAATATGTGCGGTAACGGATAGAGAATTAGTATCTAAAATCGTTATGTCTTTACCATCTGGGTTACTGATAAAAGCCTGATGGCTTTGTGGGCTTATTGCAATACCAGCTGGACGATGACCTATATTTACGGTTTTTATGACTTGTTGGGTTTTGGTATCAATGATGCTGAGTGTATCGCTCAGTTGATTGGTGATAAATGCGTAATGTGCTTGTGACTGTTCTTGGTCCCGGTTTTGTTGGCAAGCGCTAATCAAAAATAGGCCAACAACAAAAAAGGCGACCTTATAAAAGGCCGCCTTTTTAAATGATAAGCAAAATTGCTTAGGCATTTATTTTTCCATAACTACTTTTAAGTTGTCTAAACCTGTTGTGACAACAGCTGTGATAGCGGCAACTGCATTTTTATCGCTTTGACCTTCAGGGGCAGGTGGGTTGTCCATAAATGAACGGTAGAATTTAGCTTTCCACTGAACTTCACTACCACCATCTACAGCTTTTACACTGATCCATGATTTGTATGTTGCGACAGGTAAGGTGAAATAAGGTGTGTCTTTGCTGTTAAACGTAATCGTTTTAATCACTGACATATCGGTGATTTTGTACGTCAACATCATTTTTTCGTCGTCAGCTTTAATAAGTTCTTCAGTAATAGTTGGATTACCTTCAGAAGCTAAGGTTAAAACGCGTGTTGTATCGCCTTTTAATTCTGTGCTTTTGACAGCAGGGTGCCAGTTGTGAAGACCACCAAAGTCTTTCACCATTGCCCAGACTTTTTCTGGCGCGGCATTAATCGTGATTTTTTCTTTTACTTGTTGGCGGGTAGGGCCGTGGGCTGTTGCTAACATTGGAGCAACAAGTAATGCTGCAGCAATAAGACTTATAAATTTATTCATTATTTCTCTCCGATTTTGATTTAGCTTGATGGAAACCGTATCACAGTGAATCTGAATGAAAACTGAACAGTATTTGCTGTACAGATTTCCATCGCCATAAAAATGGTGTGCACACTCTAGCCTAACAAAAAGATATTTTCCACAAGCAGATTTGACTTAGTAGCGTATTTTCTTGAAAATTGACGCCTTTTTACACTTATTTTATTAATTGGAGAGGCTAGTGCCGCTGATAAAGATCAGGGATTTGCACTTTTACCGTGGAGATAGAGTGATTTTTGAGGGGGTGAATATTGATATTCATCGCGGCAAAGTCACGGCTATTATGGGCCCAAGTGGCACAGGTAAAACGACCTTGTTACGTCTGATCGGTGGGCAACTTCACCCAGATAAAGGCACGATTGAAGTGGATGGGCAGAATGTTCATCAATTGTCGCATCGGAAATTATATGAGCTGCGTAAGCGCATGGGCATGTTATTTCAAAGTGGTGCTTTACTCACTGATATCTCGGTATTTGAGAATGTTGCCTTTCCTTTACGTGAACATACCGACTTACCTGAGAGCATGATTCGGGACTTAGTTTTGATGAAGTTGCAGGCGGTAGGTTTACGTTGTGCGCGTGATTTAATGCCCAGTGAGCTATCAGGTGGTATGGCACGTCGTGTGGCGTTAGCTAGAGCGGTAACACTTGATCCGATGATGATCATGTATGACGAGCCTTTTACCGGCCAAGATCCAATATCTATGGGCACCTTAGTGAATTTGATACACCGTATGAATGAAGCGATGGGCTTGACGAGTATTGTGGTATCACATGATGTCGCTGAGGCAACAGAGATCGCTGATTTTGTTTATTTATTGTCGGGAGGCAAGGTGATTGAACAAGGTTCTCCAGTGGAATTAAAAAGATCATCATCGCAGTGGGTGCAGCAATTTATGCAAGGTTTACCTGATGGCCCGGTGCCATTCCATTACCCCGGTATGGATTTAAAACAAGATATGTTAAACCCAGAGGTGCGTTCATGATTAATATCATTCGCAGTCTTGGACGCTGGGGTTTGGATACTTTTGAACGACTTGGCCGTGGTCATTTATTTTTAGTTCAGATCTTGGCAGGTGTTCCAGGGTTATTCCTGCGTTTTTCCTTGGTCATTCAACAATTATTTTCCGTTGGTGTGTTGTCGGTAATGATTATTGCCATATCAGGCTTGTTTGTGGGCATGGTGTTAAGCTTGCAGGGTTATTATGTTTTAGTTGATTTTGGTGCTGAAGAATCCTTAGGGGTTATGGTGTCTTTATCGCTGGTACGAGAGCTTGGCCCGGTTGTTAGTGCCTTACTCTTCGCCGGTCGAGCTGGTTCTGCCTTAACAGCAGAAGTTGGTTTGATGAAAAGTACTGAACAGTTATCCGGTATGGAAATGATGGCTGTGGATCCGATTCGTCGTGTTATTGCACCACGATTTTTAGCCGGTTTTATTTCAATGCCATTATTGGCCGCAATATTCAGTGCAGTTGGTATAATTGGCGCGTTTATGGTCGGACATGGTTTGTTAGGTGTTGATGATGGTGCTTTTTGGTCACAAATGCAGGTCAAAACGGACTGGTATGACGATATCTTAAACGGTGTCATTAAAAGCGTTGTATTTGGTTTTGTTGTAACGTGGATAGCCTTATATGAAGGTTATGATGCACTTCCGACATCGGAAGGCGTAGGACGAGCAACGACACGCACAGTTGTGCATTCTGCGTTTGCTATTTTAGGTTTAGACTTTGTGCTAACAGCCTTAATGTTTGGAGAAGATTAAATGTTGCAGAAAAAAAGTACTGAAATCACTGTGGGTATGTTTGTTGCCGCGGGTATTGCTGCACTGTTTATGTTGGCAATGAAAGTGAGTAACTTGTCTGATTTCACTGATGAAGCAGGTTATCACGTGATTGCAGAATTTGAAAATATTGGTGGTCTGAAAACACGGTCACCGGTGACTATGGCGGGTGTAAGAGTCGGGCGAGTTGGCGAGATTACTCTTGATGCCGATAGCTATAACGCTAGAGTCGTCTTAGATATGAATGCAAGCTTTGATACGATTCCAACAGATACCTCAGCGAGTATATTTACAGCCGGTTTATTGGGCGAACAATACATTGGTTTAGATGCTGGTGCTGAAGAAGAATTTTTACAAGATGGCGATGTCTTAGAACTAACACAGCCAGCATTGGTGTTAGAAAAAGTGATCAGTCAGTTTTTATTCAGTAAAGCTGAAGGCGACGATGACTAATGTTAAAAGGATTAATTATGTATAGATCAATGTTTGTAGTGGGCCTAGTGTTATCCCTCTTTGTTTTGCCTGCAACTGCTGCTGAAGCGGCACCTCAGATCTTGATTCAAGATGCGACTAATGAAATGTTGCAGTCTTTAAAAGACAACAAACAACAATTAGAAGAAGATCCGAGCGTTATCTATGGTCTGGTTCAAGAAATCTTAATGCCAAATTTTGATTTTGGAAAAATGTCGAAATTGGCGTTAGGTAAAAACTGGCGTAAAGCGAGTGTTGAACAACGTGAGCGTTTTACTGAAGAGTTTCGCTTGTTATTGGTTCGAACCTATTCAACTGCGATGCTTGAATTTACCGATGAAGAAATAAACTTCCTACCCTTTCGTGGTGATGTAGCAAAAAAGAAAGTTAAAGTCGACATGGAAATTTTACAAAAAGGCGGCCCGTCAATTCCAATGAGCTTGTCAATGTATTTAAATAAAGAAGAAGCATGGAAAGTGTACGATGTGAAAATTGATGGCATTAGTTTGGTCACCAATTATCGTTCAACGTTTGCGACAGAAATTCGCAATGAGGGCATGGATAAATTGATAGATCGTCTCGCAACACGCAATGAAAAAGTAAAAGCATGAACAAAGCGCTTTTTTCATTAAGCTTTGATGCGGATAAAAACATTATCCACGTTAGTGGTGAACTAAGCTTTGCGACGGTTAATAGCGTTTTATCACAATCAAAGGGTGTGTTTGAGCCAGTTGCTGATTTAAAGATAGATTTAGCAGCAGTGACCCGAAGTGATAGTGCTGGAGTTGCCTTGTTGATTGATTGGATGCGTAGCGCGAAAGATAAAAGTAAAAAAATTGTTTTTCATAATATCCCTGAACAAATGCTGGCAATAGCCGGTGCCAGTGGTTTAGATGAATTGTTACCTTTGCAATAAAGGTTTAGATTAAAAATAGCGGAATATTGATGCAAGCTTCACAAATTAAAACGATGATAGAAACAGGGTTGCCAGATGCGACAGTAGAAGTGTTTGGCGATGATGGCCAACATTTTGATGCCACGATAGTCAGTCCTTCTTTTGCCGGTAAAACTCTGATCCAACAGCATCGTATGGTTTATACGACATTGGGTGATAGTTTCGAAAGTGCCTTACATGCACTGTCTTTAAAAACATCAGCACCACGATAAACCGTCTGTGCACAGAATAGAGATTGAATGGATAAATTAATTATCAATGGTGGTATTGCCCTTGAGGGTGAGATCCGCATTTCGGGTGCTAAAAATGCAGCCTTACCCATCTTGATGGGTGCATTACTCGCTGATTCACCAGTACGTATAGGCAATATTCCTCATTTACACGATATAACCACAACCTTAGAGCTCTTAGGTCGTATGGGGGTATCGTTGACGGTAGATGAACGTTCAGGGGTAGAGATTGATCCCACTACGTTAACAGATACTGAAGCGGCTTATGATTTAGTTAAAACGATGCGGGCTTCTATTTTAGTATTGGGTCCGTTATTAGCCAAATTTGGTAAAGCAGATGTATCGTTGCCAGGTGGTTGTGCTATTGGTTCTCGTCCGGTGGATTTACATCTGCGCGGTTTAGAACAAATGGGCGCTGATATTAAAGTTGAAAATGGCTATATTCGTGCGACTAGTGGTAAGGGACTGAAAGGTGCCCACCTCTTTATGGATCAAGTCACGGTAACTGGCACAGAAAATTTGATGATGGCAGCCACCTTAGCCGAAGGCAAAACAACGATTGAAAATGCAGCTCGTGAACCAGAAGTGGTTGATTTGGCAAATTATCTAAATAAAATGGGTGCCAAAATAACAGGAATAGGTACCGCTACTCTAGAAATTGAAGGGGTGAAGTCACTGAGTGGCACTGAATATTCAATTTTGCCAGATAGAATTGAAACAGGTACTTATCTAGTCGCAGCAGCCATCACACGTGGCAAAGTGAAACTAAAAGATACTGATGCCAATCAATTGGAAGCCGTTTTATTAAAACTTGAAGAAGCCGGTGCTGATATTGAAGTGGGTGATGACTGGATATCATTGGATATGCATGGTCAACGTCCAAAAGCAGTGAGCATTCGTACTGCACCATACCCGGCTTTCCCGACCGATATGCAAGCACAATTCACCGCGTTAAATTGTATTGCTGAAGATCAAGCGACGATTGTCGAAACGGTGTTTGAGAATCGTTTTATGCATGTTCAAGAAATGCAGCGAATGGGGGCAAACCTTCAAATTGAAGGCAATACCGTGCTTTGTAACGGCGAAGAAGCGCTAACCGCTGCACCGGTGATGGCAACAGATTTGCGTGCTTCTGCCAGTTTGGTATTAGCTGCGCTTGTAGCAGATGGGGCAACTACAGTAGAACGTATTTATCATATCGATCGTGGTTATGAATGTATCGAAGAAAAATTACAACAACTCGGAGCAAGCATTCGTCGAGTGCCTGGTTCAGTAAGGGATGAGCATGTCTAATTCTTTAACCTTAGCTTTATCTAAGGGACGTATTTTTAAAGAAACCTTGCCTTTGTTAAAAGCGGCTGGCATCGAACCTATTGATGATCCGGAAACAAGTCGCAAATTAATATTGGATACCAACCAGCCTGATGTACGTTTGATTATCGTGCGTGCTTCAGATGTGCCGACCTATGTTGAGTATGGTGGTGCTGATATTGGTGTGGCAGGTAAAGATGTATTGTTAGAACATCCCGAGGCCGAACTTTATGAACCTGTCGATCTCAATATCGCTTGTTGTAAATTAATGACCGCTGGACGTGTAAACGAAAAAGAGAAATCAGGTCGCTTAAAAGTGGCGACAAAGTTTGTTGAAAGCACACGTCGTTTTTATGCTCAGAAAGGTCAGCAAGTCGATATTATTAAATTATATGGCTCGATGGAATTAGCACCGCTAGTAGGGATGGCTGATCGCATTGTTGATGTGGTTGATACCGGCAATACTTTACGTGCCAATGGTTTAGAACCAATGGAACATATAGCTGATATTAGTTCGCGGTTGGTAGTAAACAAGGCGTCAATGAAAATGAAACATGCACGCATCCAACGATTTATTGAACAGATCCGAGATGCCGTTAGAGAACAAAAAAATGCTTGATGTACAACAATTAAATAGCAGTGATGCTGATTTTCAGCAACAGTTAGAAACATTGTTAGCTTGGGAAGCCGCATCTGATACTGCAGTCACCGACACGGTGAAAGATATTCTGAACCAAGTTAAAAACAAAGGTGATGAGGCTGTATTAGATTTTAGTCGCCGTTTTGATCGTATCGAAGCTAATTCAATCGCAGATTTAGAAATATCGATGGAGCGTGCACAACAAGCTTTGCAAACCATTCCTGAAGAACAACGACAAGCTTTGCAGTTTGCAGCTGAACGTGTTCGTAAATATCACGAACATCAAAAACAAGATTCTTGGACCTATACCGAAGCTGATGGCACCATATTAGGCCAGCAAGTTACGCCTTTAGATAGAGCTGGTTTATATGTTCCTGGCGGTAAAGCGGCTTACCCATCATCGGTATTGATGAATGCAATACCAGCTAAAGTGGCAGGTGTTGCAGAACTGATCATGGTGGTACCAACACCGGATGGCGTAGTTAACGATCTTGTATTGGCAGCAGCAGCTATCGCTGATGTTGATCGAATCTTTGCTATTGGTGGTGCACAAGCTGTTGCAGCCTTAGCTTATGGTACAGAAACAATTCCTCAAGTAGATAAAATTGTAGGCCCAGGCAATATTTATGTTGCAACGGCCAAAGGCATGGTCTTTGGCGCGGTGGGTATTGATATGATTGCAGGACCCTCTGAAATCTTAGTGATTTGTGATGGCAAGACCGATCCTGATTGGGTGGCGATGGACCTGTTTTCACAAGCAGAACATGATGAAGATGCTCAATCTATTTTGATTTCACCAGATGCTGATTTTCTACAGCAGGTAGAAGAATCTATTCAGCGATTATTACCGACGATGGAACGTGAACAAATTATTACCACCTCGTTGGCCGATCGCGGCGCATTGATTCAAGTAAAAGATTTGGATGAAGCGGTTGAAGTAGCTAATTTTATTGCACCAGAGCATTTAGAATTATCGGTTGAAGCACCGATGGAAATGGCCAAGAAAATTCGCCATGCCGGCGCCATTTTTATGGGCCGTTATACTGCTGAAGCCTTAGGTGATTATTGTGCTGGTCCAAATCATGTTTTACCAACATCACGAACAGCGAGATTTAGTTCACCATTAGGTGTCTATGATTTTCAAAAACGATCTAGTTTGATTAATGTTTCAGAACAGGGCGCCCAAACATTGGGACAAATTGCTTCTGTTTTGGCTCGAGGTGAAAGCCTGACTGGTCATGCTCGTTCAGCAGAATATCGTCTTAAGGATTAAATTATGAGCCGATTCTGGAGTGGGATCGTCCATAAATTAAAACCCTATGTGCCTGGTGAGCAGCCAAAAGCTGCAAACCTAGTCAAACTTAATACCAATGAAAACCCCTATGGGCCTTCACCAAAGGCTCTAGAGGCGATACGGTTGGCAACCAGTGATAAGTTGCGTTTATATCCTGATCCTAATGCCCAAGCTTTAAAAACAGCCATTGCAGACTATCATCAATTAGATGACTCCCAGGTGTTTGTTGGCAATGGCTCAGATGAAGTATTAGCACATATCTTTCATGCTTTATTTCAGCATGATGGGCCGATTTTGTTTCCGGATATCACGTATAGTTTTTATCCTGTTTACAGCCAGCTATACCAAATTGATTATCAAAAAGTCGCATTGAGAGATGATTTCAGTATTAATGTTGAAGATTACAAACAACAAAATAGTGGCATTATTTTTCCAAACCCAAATGCACCTACAGGTCGACTATTAGCGTTAGCTGAAATTGAAAAATTACTATCATTTAATACTGATTCTGTGGTGGTGATTGATGAAGCTTATATTGATTTTGGTGGTGAAAGCGCGGTAACACTGATTAATCAATATGAAAATCTGATCGTTACCCAGACCTTATCAAAATCAAGATCCTTAGCAGGTATTAGGCTCGGATATGCATTAGGCCATGCTGATTTGATTAATGGTTTGGTTCGAGTAAAAGACAGCTTTAACTCTTATCCGATTGATAGCTTGGCTATTGATGCAGGTGTTGCATCATTTGAAGACCAGGATTATTTTGTACAAACATGTAACAAAGTAATACAAAGTAGAGAGCAATTAATTAAAGAATTAATTGATTTGGGTTTTGAGTTAATTCCATCAGCAGCAAATTTTATCTTTGTTCATCATCCGCAACATGATGCTAAAGAGCTGGCCGCGGGTTTGAGACAGCAAGGTGTGGTTGTTCGCCATTTTTCACAAAATAGGATTGAGCAATATTTGCGTATTACGATTGGTACACCAGAAGAAAATCAGCAATTGTTAGCGGTGCTTGATAGTTTGGTTTAATTTTCTACTGCGTTATTTTTAACTTGTAGCAGTTCACGCAGGCGAGTTAAATCAGTAGCATACTGCTCTGTTAACTGTGTAATTTCTTCATTTAGATGCTTGATCAGATTGATATTATTTTCAATCTCTTGCTGAGTACTATCTAAGCGATTTTGTAGGTTTGCGGAAATCCCTTTGCCGCTGAGTTCTAGATCTGCTGCTTGCTGCTGTAGATTAACTAGTTTTTGTTTTAACTGTCCCTGCTTGTCAGTGATTTCAACAAGTTGTAGCTGGCGATGATTGATACTCTCATCTCGAGCGTCGATAAGATCTTGTTCTGAACCGTAACTAGCAAGTAAGTTTTGATCGTTAATCGTTTGCTCTTGTTGTTGTCGTGCTAATTGTTTTTGTTCGATAGCATCTTTTTCCTGAGCGATAAGTGCTTGGCGTTGAGTTTCTGCTTCAATTTGTTTTTGTTTTTCTATTTCTCGCTCTAGTTCGATAATTTGTTCTGGGGTGAGGGCGGGTTCAACATGCTCAATTAAACGAAAGGATTGATCATCAAGAATATCGTAACCTTTTTGTGACGCAGCAGGCGGTAGCTCCCGACTTAATGTTGGAACCCCATTTTCATCTGGAAAACGATAAAGCTTGCCTGCGACGGTTGAAGTTACGATTACTGATAGGCTTATTGCTAAACTAGTAGTAAGAATTATTTTTTGTATCATCATGTATACATTCTAAAGTGAGAATTAATAAAGTTGAACCTTTTAGATCAATTAGTCTTATTTATGGTGTCATTAGTTGCCAATACTTTTTCTGCTTTTAGTGGCGGAGGTGCTGGTCTTATACAGTTCCCAGTACTTATATTTTTGGGCTTAAGTTTTGCTGTGGCTTTGGCGACACATAAAGTTGCTAGCGTAGCATTGGGCTTGGGTGCGGTTTTACGCTATATGGCGAGCAGT
>ENA-ORXI01000602-ORXI01000602.1-sediment-metagenome-genome-assembly--contig:-NODE-602-length-29972-cov-4.625824_pt1 | contig 29972 bp, 27 predicted proteins | sample MGYA00237861_ERZ511468 | MGnify/ENA primary metagenome ERZ511468 (study PRJEB26299, sample SAMN06266213) | sediment metagenome | isolation source: Hudson Canyon methane seep mesocosm | place: USA:Hudson... | reverse complement strand
CTGTAGTTGTCGGTGGCGTAATTGGACAAAGCTATGACGGCACGGTTCAACCATTGGTACTTGGATTTTCAATTTGTAGCGTTTCAACATTGGTATTAATTATCTACGCTCGAAATATTTCACTCAAGCCCCCGGTTGGAATTACTCGCTGATATTCACAAACCCTACATGGTTATCACCCACACTATATGAGACGGTTTGGCTAATCTCTTGGAGCGACAAACCACTTTGTTGCTGCATCTCATTAAAGAACGCTTGGGCGGCATTTAATGACTTTTTAGATTGTAGGCCGCCTTCAATATGGTTGTGCGCTCGTAGGTAGGCTTCTACATCTCGAGATAAAATAAAGGTATCTTTCCCCATTGCCCGCAATGCATATTGCCCGGTATTACCTCCTAAGCGAGCCCCGTTTTTCTTTAGCCAGGCCCACAAGTTAACGATATCGTTGGTAGGCCAGTCGGCAATGAACTGACCGAAGTTTTTACTTTTTTCTTTGCTTGAAAAATGGACCATCGATGCATTTATTGGAATGGTCTTTACCTTGGTATAATTTCGTACAATACGTTCGTCAGCTGACTTTTCTTCCAGCATTTCTGACGACATCATTAATAATTTACTGACATTAAAGTTCCAAAATACCTCGCGGAAGCCTGGCCATTTATTATTGATGACAGACCAGTAAAAGCCACTTTGAAAAATTTTTCGGGTGAACTCTTCTAGCCATAAATCTTCGTGTATCCCAGCAATCTGCTTAGCAGATAATGGCTGTGATATTAAATAGGCCAAGGCTTTTTTTCCGCCTTTACGTTCAGCTGCTCGATGCTGAATATCTTTAAATTTTTCCATGATTGTCGCTACTGAGTCATAATAATAGCCATATGATAGTGGATAGTTTAGATTTTTTGTAGATACATGACTTAAATTAGGATGAACATTCTAATTTATTAGCCTAGCATTAATTTCGTTATATAGGCGGCTATAAGGATTAGTTAGCGGCCAATATTTTGAAGCACTTTGGACTTGAATCCCTTGTGGGTAGGTGAGTGCTTCCTTTTACGAATGATTAATCATTCACAAAAATGACATATTTTCCAAGGTTGGAGGTTCACCATGTCTGCTGAAAAAATCAATCCAGAAACTAATTTCGACGCCCTCGTAGTTACAGAAGAAACCATAATGTCGGATCAAGATGATTCACGTCTTATTGATCAAATACAGAAAGGCACCCTTATTGAACTCCCTGTGCAAGACGCCAAATTATTCTCTGCAAGGGATATTAATAGCAAAATGGGCGATTTAGAAACTCATTTTGAAATATTAACTAAAGATTTTACCGAAGCTCAGGACGATTTAACCGCCAGTATTCGCTCACTGCGAAGCCGCAACACCAAGCTTGATAAGGAAATTGAAAAAGTTGGTTCGAGTTCAAACCAGTCTGCTTTGAAGCAAACCAAGTTATCGGATGCTCTAGAGCATCGCATACAGGCTAAATTGGATACGCTAGGCGGTGGATTGGAAGATGCGAATGAATCCATTGTAGAGCAGGGTGATCAGCTCAAGCGTTTGTCCAGTGCTCAAACGGCGTTTGAAGAAATGCAAAACCGACTTGAAAAGCGTGCTGATAATAATGATGAAGAGCTTAAAGCACTAACATTAGAATCTTATAAAAAAATTCGAGCTAACAAGGCTCATCTTGAAGGCTTAACTGAGTCGCACCGCGACCAAAAGCTATCCCTCGTAGGCTTGTCTGAAGACCATGATACCCTGAAAGGTCAGGTTGACTATCTGGCCGATAAAATAGTTGATATTGAGCTAGATACGGCCAGCCATAAACGTTATACAAGCAAGGGCTTTAAGATTGTAGCGGGAGTCTGTGCTAGTGTGACCATTGCTCTGGCGTCGGCCATAAGCTGGTTTGAATTGAACCCTACTGCGGTACCTGCGTTTGTAACAACTGAATTGTCCGATTTAACTCAGTCATTATCGACACTTGATAGCTCTGTCACTGAGTTGAAAACTGAAACGGCACAGCAGTCAGAAGCACGAACTCAGTTAATGGGTGATATTGCAGGGTTAAAGGCGCAGTTTGCTGCACTGGAAGCAAGTGCTGCCGCAGTCGATGAACGTGATAGTGCACAGTTAGACCATCTCACCGCCACTTTGGCATCGGTTCAATCGGGTATGGATGGCCTGAAATTTCAAGTAGAAGGCCCTGGAAATAGAAACGGCAATGTAACCAAGTCGCTAATACCAATCAATGATGCAAGCTGGGTAGCCCAGCGTAACCCTGCTCATTATAGTCTTCAGTTGCTGGGTGCTTATGAACAGGGTCATTTAGTATCCTATGTGAATCAAAATGAACAGGTACTGAATGGAAAGCTACTCTCTTTTAATAAGAGCCAGCATATCCAGCGTGATTGGTATAATTTGTACTATGGTGATTTTGCCAGCTTTGCAGAGGCCCAGGCTGCATTAAGCGCTTTACCACTTCGTTTGAAAACTAACTATCCCTGGATTCGTAGTTTTAATTCGATTCAGAAGGGCGCGGTGAAATAAGCTGAATTATGCTTGTTTTCGTGAAATTGGTCAAAATATCGTCAATCTCTTTAGGTGGGTTGTTTTCTTGTATGTGTCAGAGTCTTTAATCTATTGAAAATAAAGTATTATATTTTGTTGGCATTATATTTGATTGGTATTCTCAAAAAGGAGAAGTATCATGAATTCAATTAAAATAACACTAAAGCAATTACTTATCTTAATTAACTTTTCGGCAATAGTGCCCATTGTGGCTGTTATTGTGGGGTTTGTACTAGCTAGCCATTCAAATAGTGATCGTACAGCGGCTTCTGTAGAAACAATTAAACTTTCTCAATTGTCAGAAAGTTTAATTGTTGAGCCTAATGAGATAGCGCTGGCTACTCTGGATACATACTCTGAACAAGCTGTTGAATCGTTGCTTGACGAACCTTTGTCAGCATCCGTGGTTGCGGAATCATATGAGCAGTATGATCTTTTCGATCAACAGGTGATATATCTTGATGAAACACCTCACCTGAACATCGACCCCGTTGATGGCTCGTTAGACATGCCTTTTGCTATACAAGTCGGTATTTTTTCAGGTAAGCAGAGAGCGGTAATATTGGCGAGAGAGCTCCAGTCATTAGGTTCTGAGGTTCATGTTTTTTCGAAAAGAGATTTAAATAGCACAAGGCTGTATTCAGTGATAGTTGGGCTTTTTCGAAATAAAGATGAAGCTAAAGACGCGGGCGCCAAGTTTACGGAAAACTATGGTAAACCACATTATGTGACAGGTACGAATTTCTTTCAGCAAGAAATTGGTGTTGCAGATAGCGCACCTATTTTAGCCGCAGTGTATTTATGAACTATAGGCCTTGGGCAATTTCCTCTAGTGCATAAATGATCTCTTTTGAGCTGGCTTTATCAAGCCCTGACTCACTGAAGACTATAGCGTCTAAAATGGCAATTTGTTCCTCTAAATCGTCAATATTGTCTTTTGCTTCATCTAATAAAGCGTGCGAAGAGAGTTTGCTGAATATATCTTTGGTTCTCTTTCCGTTTTTGGCTTTCTCAATTAAATCGGCTAGCTGTGTCATTTTGGTTTTTTGACTGATAAATTTGCGGTATAGGGTAAGCTTGTAAGCGCTACAGTGTACCATAAATAGAAATATTTTTTTCAGGTATAACAAAGTGTTGTGTTGCACATAATCGTTAACTCAGAGACTATTATGAGCTTTGCGGCTTACCCTTAAAATCACGGAGCTTTTGTGAGCATTCGAAAAGCTAAAATAGATGACGCCTTAGAGATCAAGGCCTTGATATCATCCCTCTCGCATTTCTATCTTGAAAACAAGAGTTCACCGATGCCTGCTTGGTTTTTAAAAACATTAGATGTTTCAGAGTTTGAACGACGCCTGACAAATGATTGGTTTACTAACTTTGTATATGTAGATGGCAATGACATTGTTGGGTATATCTCAATGAGGGGAGGGTGCCATTTATTTCATTTGTTCGTTGCAGAAGATCACCAGAGAAAGGGTATTTCAAAGGAGTTGTGGCACTATGCTATTTCGGGATTGAAGGCTAATGTGTACACCCTTCGTTCATCTATTTATGCAGTGCAGGTCTATAAACGCTTCGGTTTTATAGCGTCTGGTGCCGCAGAAGTGAAAGAGGGTATCTGCTTTCAGCCTATGAAATGGGTACGGCGGACTTATGATTAAAATTCGGGCCAGTTTTTCGGTTAGTTATCAAAGGCAATCATACTGACTGTTAGTATCAAAAGAGACTGAAACCATGTCATAGCCGCTGTTTGATAGTTGCTCAATCAGAGCTCGATCACTGAGTACGGTGTTGCATATAGAATGGATGCTAGCTTGTAGGTCTAAGGCTTCGTTTTGTAATTCAAAATCTAATACCATGAACTTTTCAGAGTATTGCTCATCATTACTGAGCTGTATAACGCTTTCATGTTTAACAAAGGCAAGCTTAGACTCTGCCGGGTATGCATTAGTTAATACGCTTTGTAATTCATCTGCATTAGAAAAAGAGCTGATAAGGGAAAGTAGTGCAATGGTTAGAGTAAATACTTTCATGGCGGATATCCTTATGCGAAAACTATAGAAGTTGATCAACGTTCTTATGTTTCTAATTATCGCACAAAGTTTCAGAAAGTAACGGAGTGTAAGCTGGTTGCGGTAAGGTTTTTACAATAGTTAACAAACTACTAAGAGAAGGTGCACCAAAAAAGGACCTTGAACCGATCTATGATCGAGTTCGAAGGCCGTTTAATAGATTACATTTAACCCTGGAAACCTGTTTACGCTACACCATACTTTTCCCGATAAGCTGCAACACTCTCAGCGTATTCGGCCATTTTCGGATCTTCTTTCAAATATTCAAGTACTTGATTTAAATCGACAATGCTGGTGACAGGAATATCGTAATCTCTTTCTACTTCTTGAATAGCTGATAATTCACCCTTGCCTTTCTCTTGACGGTTTAGGGCAATTAACACACCGGCGGGCTCTGCGCCTTCCTTGCGAATAATATCAATAACTTCTCTAATCGCAGTGCCTGCGGTTATTACGTCATCAATGATCATTATTTTTCCAGCTAGCTCTGCACCTACAATAGAGCCACCTTCGCCATGTTTTTTGGCTTCTTTACGATTGAACGCGTAAGGAGTGTCTATACTATGCTGGTCAGCCAGTGAAATAGCGGTGGCTGCAGCAAGGGGGATGCCTTTATAGGCAGGGCCGAATAAAACATCATAGTTTATGCCGCTTTCTTTAAGGGCTGCAGCGTAGAATTTACCTAATTGAGCCAAGGCTTTTCCTGAATTAAAAAGGCCGGCGTTAAAGAAATAAGGGCTGGTTCGTCCTGATTTCAGGGTAAATTCACCGAACTTTAAAACATTTTGTTGAATGGCAAACTCAATAAAATCTCGCTGATAGTCGTGCATATTGGTTCTCTTGGCTCTCTGGTTTTATAAATCGGAACATTTGTTTGTTAAATATTGTAGTAATTGGGCTAATACAGGCCAAATTACTCAATCAGATCTTTTTCCGAAAATGTGAAACAGGTATCATACACTCAAACGAATAAAGGGGCATCTATGCGTGTAGTATCGATTAGTGTAAACGGCTTGAAGCAGGCAGCTGAAAATGGATTTTTCGAATGGATGAAAGGATTGGATGCCGATGTTGTGTGTGTTCAAGACCTGTTGGCGCGTAGTTATGAGTTTGATGATGAACTTTTTCAGCCTGAAGGCTATGAAGCTTATTTTATTGACGGTGAAAATGTAGAAGATGGTGGTGTAGGTATTTATACCCGTCACTTTCCTAAAGCGATCATGTATGGTTTTGCTTACGAACCTGCTGACCGTCAGGGTCGCTTTATTCAGGCCGACTTCGAAAACGTTAGTGTGGCCGCTATGCTAGCACCTTGTGCGTTAGGGAATGAAGAAAAACAGCCAGAAAAAGACGGCTTTATGAATGCCTTTATGGAGCATTTACAAAAAACGCTCCGTAAGCGACGTCAGTTTATTTTCTGTGCGAATATGCAAACAGCTCACCACGTAACGGATGCGAGTAGCAAATATCATAAACTGGAAGTGTCAGGCTTTTTGCCTCATGAGCGTGCTTGGTTTGATGAGGTCTTTGAGTCTCTGGATTATGTTGACGCTTTCCGAGAAGTGAATAAAGAGAAGAAACAGTTCACCTGGTGGCCTGAATGGGCTAAAGGGTGGCGTAAGCAGGCTGGTTGGCGTACAGACTATCAAATCGTCACGCCAGGGCTTCGTAATGTTATTCTTGATGGCTATATTGATGAAGGCCAGCGATTTTCTGATCATGCGCCGATTATTATGGATTATGATATAGAAATGTAAGTTGCTGAAGGCAATAAAAAAGAGACCATGTGGTCTCTTTTTTATGTCTAATACTTATTGAGCCAAGGCAGCCTGTTGCAACTCAAACAACTCATTAATTCCTTTCTTAGCCAGTGTCAGCATCGCATCAAATTCTTCCTGATTAAATGACTCACCTTCTGCTGTTCCCTGAACCTCAATAAAGCCGCCTTTATTGGTCATTACAACATTCATATCGGTTTCAGCGGCTGAATCTTCAGGGTAATCTAAATCAAGCACTGCGTGGCCGTCATAAATACCTACAGAAATAGCGCCAATCATTTGCTTGAGCGGTAGTTCTTTTAACTTTCCACTATCAACCAAGGTTTGCAGTGCGTCTGCTAATGCAACACAAGCACCTGTAATAGAAGCAGTACGAGTGCCTCCATCAGCCTGAATCACATCACAGTCAATAGACACCTGACGTTCGCCAAGAGCTTTAAGATCAACTGCAGCACGTAGTGAACGACCAATAAGTCGTTGAATTTCTACAGTTCTTCCACTTTGTTTACCACGAGCTGCTTCACGAGACATACGTGAGCCAGTTGATCTTGGTAGCATGCCGTACTCAGCTGTAACCCAGCCCTGACCTTTTCCGCGAAGGAAGCGAGGGACAGACTCATCAATACTGGCTGTACAGATGACCTTAGTATCGCCAAACTCAATTAATACCGAACCTTCGGCATGTTTGGTGTAGTTACGTGTGATTTTAATGTCTCTGGCTTGCTCAGGTGCGCGTCCGCTTGGTCTCATGTTTGCTGCCTTATGTAGTTGCTCATGTAGTCGCTGATAATAAATTTGGCGGCATTTTAACACCTATGATCATCAAGTGCTTGCATTAAGGTAATAGAGGTGGGTTTATGGCGCTTAACTGGGTAGAATTAGCTAAAACATATCAACTAATATCGTTTATTAAACTTAACGGTTTTTGGAGTAATTAATGATTCGAAGCATGACAGCCTTTGCCCGAGAAGCAGCGCAGGGCGATTGGGGCACTTTGACTTGGGAAATTCGGTCAGTCAATCACCGTTACCTGGAACCTCATTTTAGACTCCCTGAAAATCTCAGAGAAATTGAACCCGCTTTACGAGAAGGTTTGAGAAAACACCTTCATAGAGGGAAGGTTGAATGTACTTTAAAATGGCAGTCTCTAGAACAAAGTGGTCAGGGCTTTAATCTGAATGTAGACCTGGTTAAAGATATTAATCAGGCGGCTAATCAGGTTAATCGAATTTTGGATAACCCTGCTCATCTTAATGCCCTGGAATTACTTCAATGGCCGGGTGTTATGAAAACCGCCGAAGTCGATGCCGCACCATTAAAAAAAGCGGCACTTGAATCATTTGATACAGCGCTTAAAAGCCTTGTTGATGCAAGGGCCCGTGAAGGAGAACAACTTGAACCTCTATTTGAACAAAGACTCAAGGCGATTGATGATATCGTTTTAGAGGTGAGAGAAAAATTACCAGAGATTCTTCAAAAACAGCGAGAAAATCTTGTTTCACGCTTTGAAGATGCAAAAATTGATCTTGAGCCAGAAAGAGTCGAGCAAGAAATGGTGATGCTCGCTCAAAAGTCAGATGTGGACGAAGAGCTAGACCGACTGGATGCACACGTTAAAGAAGTTCGCTCGGTATTGAGTAAAAAAGGCGCGATAGGGCGACGACTAGACTTCTTAATGCAAGAGCTTAATAGAGAAGCAAATACGCTGTCATCAAAGTCTATTGTTACTGATACAACAAAAGCGGCTGTTGATCTGAAAGTGCTTATTGAGCAAATTCGTGAGCAGGTTCAAAACGTTGAATAAGCTTTATTTCAAAAGCATTTATTAAAATAGAATATTGGAATTAAAATGACAGAAACAAGCGCTCAGGCGAGAGGCACCTTATACATTATTTCTGCGCCTTCCGGTGCAGGTAAAACCAGTCTGGTGACTGCATTGACTAAGGTCGATAGTGATGTTCAGGTTTCGGTATCTCATACCACTCGTGATATCCGTCCGGGTGAAGAAAATGGTGTGAATTATAACTTTGTCACCAACGATGTATTTTTAGAAATGGTTGAGCGTAGTGACTTTTTGGAGCATGCCGAGGTGTTTGGGAATTATTACGGCACGTCTCAGTCATGGGTGAATAATACGCTTGAATCTGGGCGTGATGTTATTCTTGAAATTGACTGGCAGGGCGCGCAGCAAGTCAGACGACTTATGCCTGAAGCGCTTGGTATTTTTATTGTGCCACCTAGTAAGCAGGCCTTGCAGGAAAGGCTTGATGGCAGAGGGCAAGATTCAGCTGAAATTATTGATGGCAGAATGAAAGAGGCGGCAAGTGAGAGTAGTCATTACGTTGAGTATGATTATATTGTTGTTAATGACCAGTTTGATGCTGCATTGGAAGATTTGAAGAGTATTTTTAAGTCACAACGACTGCGCATCAGCGCCCAAGAGCAAAAAATCACGAATATTCTAAATGACCTCTTGTCATAATGTATGCTTTTTAGGTAAACTGCTGCGTTGAATTTTAGTATCTTAATCCGGGGTTTCTGATGGCACGAGTGACTGTAGAAGATTGTTTAGAGAATGTAGAAAATCGATTTGAATTGATTATGGTCTCTACTAAAAGAGCGCGTCAGCTTGCAACAGGCGGGCACGAGCCACTTGTTGACTGGGAAAACGATAAGCCAACGGTTGTTGCCTTAAGAGAGATTGCCGCAGGATTGATTGATCGAACTATTCTTGATGACAATCCTGGCGACTAATACTCCCTTTCTTGTCTGGCTTTAAAATCTGAATAACACCTAAAAACCCGAATGTTTCGACATTCGGGTTTTTTTGTCTGGATGTATTGATTCCAAGTAGATATAGTTCTGGTACACGTCTAGTTTCTGAGTGTTTCTAGTGACTTAATGAATCTGATTTTTGAGCCTATAGGGTAGGAGATTGTGTGGCAGGTGTTGATGCCTTTATTGATGGATTAAGTGAGTATCTGGATGATCAAGCCATTGATTTAGTTCGGCAGGCCTATATTTGTGCTGAGCAAGCCCATGAAGGCCAGTTTCGTCGCAGTGGTGAGCCCTATATTATTCATCCTTTAGCTGTTGCTCGCATTCTTGCAGGCTTGCGAATGGACCCGCAAACACTGATGGCAGCATTACTCCACGATGTAATTGAAGACACCGAGGTAGCAAAAGAAGAGCTGGCAGCACAGTTTGGTGATGTGGTGGCAGAGCTAGTTGATGGTGTGAGTAAGCTGACTCAAATAGAGTTTAAATCCAAGGCTGAAGCACAGGCAGAAAATTTTAGAAAAATGACACTGGCCATGGCCAAAGATATTCGTGTTATTTTGGTCAAGCTAGCTGACCGACTTCATAACATGCGCACATTGGGTCCGCTACATCCTGAAAAACGCCGGCGAATCGCCACTGAAACTCTTGATATCTATGCTCCCATTGCTAATCGGCTGGGCATTAACAGTATACGAATTGAATTAGAAGATCTCGGCTTTGCTGCACTGTACCCTATGCGAGCTAAATATATTCGCAAAGCGGTTGAAAATCTTAGAGGAAATCACCAGGAAATTATTGGTGAAATTCAGAACAGGTTAGAAGAAAAGTTAGATAAAAAAGACCTTAACGGAATAATTATTGGTCGGGAAAAACACCTCAACAGTATCTACCAAAAAATGAAGTATAAGCATAAATCATTTCATGAAATCATGGATGTATATGCCTTTAGAATTGTCACTGATAACGAAGATAGCTGCTACCGGATACTGGGTGCAGTTCATAGCCTTTATAAACCCCTCCCTGGTCGCTTCAAAGATTACATCGCAATGCCCAAAGCGAATGGCTATCAGTCATTACACACCACTTTGTTTGGTATGCATGTAAATATAGAAATACAAATTCGTACGGCTGAAATGGAAGAACTGGCTAATAACGGTATTGCCGCACACTGGGTTTATAAATCAGACTCTACTGATGCCTCTTCAGCTCACCAACTTAGAGTGGATCGCTGGGTTAAAGGTCTGATGGAAATGAGAGATCAGGCAGATGATTCAATGGATTTCATTGAGGATGTAAAAATTGATCTTTTTCCCGATGAAATTTATGTATTTACACCGAAAGGAAAAATTCTTGAACTGCCCGCTGGGGCTACGCCTATCGACTTCGCCTTTGCAATACATACCGATATAGGAAATGCCAGCGTTGCTTGTAGGGTTAACAAGGTTCTATCTCCTTTAAGTATGCCGCTTACTAGTGGCCAGACTATTGAGGTGATTACAGCACCTGGTGCGAAACCAAGTATCTCATGGCTTAATTTTGTAGTAACTGGTAAAGCTAAGAGTGGTATTCGCCACTTCCTTAAACAGCAAAAGCAAAGTGAATCTTCAGAGCTAGGGCGTTTGTTATTGGATAAGTCGTTAAATAGCTTTGAAAAGAAACTGTCAGAAATATCTGAAGATCAGGTTAAGCTAGTAGTAGATCATAACCAGGTGAGCAGCTTTGATGACATATTGGAAGAGATTGGGCTAGGAAGTCGAATGTCTTATATTGTTGCACGACAGCTTGTTCCCTTGGATAAGCCTGCAACTGAGAGTCAAGAGCAAGAAGCCTTAGATGATGCTCCTGCTATATTGATTAAGGGAACAGAAGGTTTATTGGTTAGCTATGCTCATTGTTGTAAACCTATCCCTGGAGACCCTATTATCGGGGTTATGAACATGGGGAATGGCATGATTATTCATGCTAAAAATTGTGAGAAATTAACCTCAAAAGGGCGCAATCAAAGCATAGGAGGCACTCAAAATCGCTGGATTCACCTTAATTGGGCTAAGGATATTACCGATGAGTTCTCGGTAGAGTTAAAAGTTGCGCTTGAACGGCAACGTGGGATTATTGCTGAGCTAGCTTCGGCAGTAACGGTTGCTGACGGGAATATTGAGAAAATAAATGTAGAAGAGCAAAACGCTCAGTTGAGTGTTATTAGCTTGGTGATTCATGTACAGGGGCGCAAGCATCTTGCAAGGGTTATGCGTCGAATCCGCAATATGAAAGCCGTTATTAATATTGCCAGAACTAAAACAACGGCGCAAAATTGAAACTTGAGAGAAGATTTTATGAGCAATAAATCTATTATTCAGACAGATAAGGCACCACAAGCGATAGGCACTTATTCTCAAGCGGTAAAAGTAGGTCAGACTGTTTATTTATCGGGTCAGATTCCTTTGGTTCCTGAAACGATGGAGTTAGTGCAGGGTGATATATCAGCCCGGATTCGTCAAGTGTTTGATAATCTGCGGGCAGTATGCCAAGCGGCTGGTGGTGAGTTAGATGATATTGCGAAACTTAATATTTTCCTGACTGATCTGGGTAATTTCGCAACCGTTAATGAAATTATGGCGACTTACTTTAAAGAGCCTTATCCTGCTAGAGCTGCGGTTGGCGTGGCTTCATTGCCAAAAGGTACTGATGTAGAGATGGATGCGGTGATGGTGGTTGGTGTTTGAATTTCTGAAAGGCTTAGATAAAGACATTCAAGGGACGCTTCTGAAACAGTTGCGGGATCTTTGGACGCACACATCTACAGCCATTGAAGGGAATACGCTTAGTCTGGGAGACACAAAATTCATTTTAGAAGAGGGCTTAACGGTTTCTGGTAAGCCTATCAAAGATCATCAGGAGGTGATTGGGCACGCTAAGGCTATTGAGCTTATATATTCGATGTTAGGCCGAGAAGTCACTGAAAATGACTTTTTTGAACTTCATAAGGCTGTACAAACAGAGAAAGTTACTGATATATATAAGCCGTATGGTGCCTGGAAAGTAGAGCCAAATGGCACTTACGCTGTGAGCGATGAAGGGCAACAGGTTTTTGTAGAGTATGCCCACCCTAGTGCTGTTCCTGCATTAATGAAAAGTATTATTGACTATATCAACGATGCCTCGGTATCAACTCCTTCCCTTGAGCAGGCTCCGGCTATTTACGCTAAAATTCATATGGGCATTGCTCATACGCATCCATTTTGGGATGGCAACGGTAGAATTGCTCGGTTAGTCGCTAATATTCCTTTGCTGAATGCGGGTTTTCCTCCGATAGTGATAGCAAGCGAAGATAGGCGAGAGTACATTGAATCATTAGCCAAATATCAAAGGTTGGTTGGTGAAATCGAGGTTAACACCGGTGTTTGGCCTCAGCCGTTTATGCTTTCTGAGCTTACAGCGTTTTGTGATAAGTCGTATGCTTCAACAAAATCGTTAATTGATCAGGCCAGAAAGCAGCAAGCATCAAGGGATAAGCCTCGCTAGCATTTCCCCATACCCTTCTTTAAATGAAGGGTATTTAAACTGGTACCCACTCTCCAGTAGCCGCTTATTACTACAACGCTTACTACCTGCACTTCTCTTTTTAGCACTGGTTACTGCACCTTTTTCTGCAGCGTTTTCAGAGTGTTCAACCTGATCACTAATCCAGTCAACAAGCACTTTCATTTGTACAGGCTCAGAATCGCTGGCTAAGTAACAATCTTCTAATGCTTCGCCTTTGATATCCTGTTCAATCAGATGTTTAAGAATTAGTACGCAATCATCTTCATGAATTCTATTGGTATAAGCTGGAGAGTTATTGTTCGCTTTTCCACTCCTGACTTGATCAAGTAATCGGGTACGGGAACCTCCATAAATTCCGGAGAAGCGGATGTTGCTTGCTGGAATATGGCAGCTTAATGCAATTTGTTCCGCCTCTAACAAACGCTGACCAGAAAAACGAGTAGGAGAAGCGGGGGTTTCTTCGTTAACCCACTGATCATCATCTTGGGGATAAACACTGCTACTTGAAACAAAAATCAGTCTTTTTGGTGATAAATTAGAGCGTTCTATTTCATTAATCAGGTTCTTTAAGCCGTTGACGTAAATTTCCTGATAGGTTTTATCATTAAATTCGCTTGCGGTGAGGCAGTAGACAACATAATCCAGTTTTTTAGGTAACTTGCCTCGAAGGCTAGAGGGGTGCGTAACATCCGCTGAAATTCTACTAATATCAGCAGGTAAACCCTCTGCATTACGCTTGAGTCCGTAAACCTGATGTTGATCTTTCATGCTCATAGCCAGCCTCAGGCCGATGCTACCACAGCCAACTATCAGGATATTATGGCTCATTCCGGTATTCCCCATTGCACTTGTTAGTTTCTGGATTTATTCTTTATTAACTATTTACTCTATGAAAGCACTATAGCGAATATTATGACGCTCACAGAACTCAGATATATTGTCACATTAGCATCAGAAAAGCACTTTGGCCGAGCTGCTGAAAAGTGCTTTGTGAGTCAGCCAACATTGAGCGTAGCCGTTAAAAAGCTGGAAGAAGAGCTAGGTGTAACCCTATTTGAGCGCAGTAAAGGACATATTGCGGTTACTGAACTGGGGCAGAAATTAGTTTTGCAGTCACAAAAAGTGCTTGATCAGGTGGGTGTTATTAAAGATATTGCCCAAGAAGGGAAAAATCAATTAGGGGCACCTTTGCGTGTCGGAGCCATTTATACCATTGGCCCTTACCTGTTTCCTCATTTGATGCCTGAACTTCATCGTGCAGCGCCCTCCATGCCGCTTTATATAGAAGAAAACTACACCTCAGTATTGCGTGAGAAACTCAAACGTTCATCGCTAGATGCGATTCTTGTGGCCCTGCCGTTTGATGAGCCTGAAGTGGTTACCCTGCCACTGTATGATGAGCCCTTTGTGGTGCTTTTACCTAAAGGGCACCCTCTAACTCAATATGAGGAGCTAAGAAGTGAGCAATTACTTACTGATAACTTGCTGTTATTAGGGCCTGGTAACTGTTTTCGTGATCAGGTACTTGAAAGTTCTCCTGAACTAATGAATGCAGTGAACCTATCAACGCAGGCTCCGAAAAATGAAACAGCACCCAGGCTAATAACAGAAGGTAGCTCCTTAGAAACGATTCGTCATATGGTCGTTTCAGGTTTAGGTATTACTGTGCTGCCCTTGTCTGCCGCAATAGGGCATTTTAGTCATGACATGTTAGAGATCAGACCTTTTGTTGCGCCAGCGCCTTATAGAACGGTTGGTTTAGCCTGGAGAGTCACGTTCCCCAGACCTAAAGCAATCGATATTTTATCTATGGCCGCAGGGCAGTGTAGGGTGGTCAGTGCCGACACTTGATGATATTTCAGTAACCGCCTTAAAAGGCGTGGGAGCAAGTTTGGCAGGGACGTTGTCTAAACTGGGTATTGCCTCCGTACAAGACCTTCTTTTTCATCTACCGCACCGTTATCAAGATCGCACACGTATTGTTCCGCTTATCAGCTTAAGGGTGGGGGATCACTGTGTTGTTGAGGGAGAGGTTACAGATAGCAAAGTGGTAATGGGGCGACGCCGAAGTTTGCAGGTTTCGTTAAGTGATGGTCATGGTTTTGTGTCATTGCGGTTTTTTTACTTTAACGCTGCACAAAAGCAACAAATGTCAGAAGGCTCACGGCTTCGCTGCTTTGGTGAGGTGCGTAGAGGTCGAGCGGGTTTAGAGTTATACCATCCTGAATATAAAGTGATTTCAGGTGATGAGTTAACACCTGTTGAAGAGATGCTCACGCCAGTGTATCCGCTTACAGAAGGTATACAGCAAAACCGTATTCGAAGCCTGTGTCAGCAAGCCTTATCATGGCTTGACCGATATGAAATCCGAGATTGGATACCTGATACCATTAGGCAGCGCTACCAATTTCCCAGTATTAATGAGGCTATCCGATATTTACATCACCCCCCGGTTGATGCCAATCAGCTGTTGTTGATTGACGGTGTTCACCCTTATCAACAACGACTTGTTTTTGAAGAGCTGTTAGCTCACCACTTCAGTTTACTTCGTTTAAGGCAAGAGGTGCAGTCTCATAAGGCCATCCCCTTAAGTGGAGGAGAAGTTTTGCATGATGCGCTGTTAGAGTCTTTGCCTTTTTCATTAACCGGAGCACAACAGAATGTTGTTAATGAAATTTCAGCAGATATTAAAAAATCCATGCCAATGCTGCGACTGGTGCAAGGGGATGTAGGGTCAGGTAAAACCATTGTGGCTGCATTAGCGGCTTTGCAGGCGGTGGATAATCATTGTCAGATTGCTTTAATGGCGCCAACAGAAATTCTTGCAGAACAGCACTGGATTAATTTCCAGCACTGGTTTTCTCCCATGGGTATCTCAATGACTTGGTTGTCCGGTAAAACGAAAGGCAAACAACGAGAAGAGGCCTTGTCGCGTATTGCTTCGGGAGAGGCATCTGTTGTGATAGGTACCCATGCTTTATTCCAGCAGGAAGTTCATTTTCATAAGCTGGCTTTGGCGATTATTGACGAACAACATCGGTTTGGTGTTCATCAGCGACTGGCATTAAAGGATAAGGGTGAGCATAGCGGTTTTGTACCTCATCAATTGATAATGACTGCCACTCCCATTCCCCGCACCTTGGCAATGAGTGCTTATGCTGACTTGGATACTTCAGTCATTGACGAACTCCCTCCAGGCAGGCAAGCCATTGAAACCGTCGTGTTGTCAGATACGCGTCGAACTGACGTCATTGAACGTGTTCGTAAAGCATGTTTAGAGGGACGGCAGGCCTATTGGGTGTGCACCTTGGTTGAAGAGTCAGAAGCATTGCAGTGTCAGGCCGCAGAGGTCACTGCGGGTGCTTTGACTGATCAGTTGCCTGAATTAAAAGTAGGTTTAGTTCATGGACGAATGAAAGCAAAAGAGAAATCCGCAGTTATGGAGGCCTTTAAAGAAGGGTATTTAGATCTATTAGTGGCTACAACAGTTATTGAAGTAGGGGTAGATGTACCTAATGCCTCTTTAATTATTATTGAGAATCCGGAACGCTTGGGTTTAGCGCAATTGCATCAATTACGAGGCCGGGTTGGCAGGGGGGATATCGCTAGCTTTTGCGTGCTGATGTACCACCCCCCATTATCTCAAAACGGAAAAGAACGCCTGAAAGTAATGAGGGAGAGCAATAATGGATTTGTTATTGCGGAAAAAGACCTTGAGATAAGAGGCCCTGGTGAAGTCTTAGGTACAAGGCAGACGGGTTTAATGCAGTTCAGACTGGCTGAGTTGGAGCGGGATAAAAAATGGTTACCAGAAATTAAGACCTTAGCTCCCGCTATGTTGAATGACAAACAGCGGGTTGATGCCCTAATTGAGCGATGGCTGGGTAATAATGTGCAATATGGCGCTGTTTAAGCGCTGTTGAACTAAACCACGGTTGAACTAAACCACGGTTGATCTACACTAATCACTATATATAAAACGTTAAGTCCCCAGCGGGAAAGAAGAGAGCAAAATATAAAATGATACCCAGTGCAGTGAGCAAGGTAATTGAAAACAATAGCAGCGAGACTAAGAATCCATTAACGCTGATTGAGCCTCAACAAGCGCCAGAAGGCAGTGTTGTGAAAATGGTGTTGATGCATGACGTATTAGGGCGAATGCAAGTTATTCTTCCTGCTAATTGCATGTTAGATGTAGATACCTTAAATAGCCGCTTGGGGAGAGATTTGGTTGCTCTTGCATCTGATGACCTTGATAGCCTTAGAGCAAAGTACAGTTTGAGTGATCTTCCTGCTTTACCTGGCATTACCGGTCTTCCTTCAGTGGTAGATTCATTTGTACTGGATATGGATGTCGTATATCTGGAATCAGGTGAACAGGGCAAGATGATCCAACTTGATAAACAGCTATTCACCGACCTATTAGCGGATGCACGAGAAGAGCGTTTCTCCGTCCCCATTGCTTCAATTAATATAAACCGAAGTGCACCGGCTCAAGACCTTGAGCAAATTAATGATGCCATTAAAAAATTCACCTATTTGCGTATAAAACAACGCCTTGAAGATACGCTAGAAGTACCTCCTCTACCTCAAACAGCCCAGAGGATTATCCACTTAAGAGTTGACCCTGAAGCGGGTGTTAATGATTTGGCTGATATTGTTGAGGCTGACCCTAGTCTTTCTGCTCAGGTTGTTAGTTGGGCGTCATCGTCTTTTTATTCTGCCCCGGGAAAAATAAAATCAGTACATGATGCCATTATGAGGGTCTTAGGCTTTGATTTGGTGATGAACCTATCTATGGGTTTAGCGTTGGGCAGAACACTTCAGCTACCTAAAGAACAACCTGAAGGTTATACCCCTTATTGGCAGCAAGCTATCTGGATGGCTACAGCCACGGGGGCGTTAATAAACGTTATTCCACGGGAGCATCGTCCTGGGTTTGGTCTGGCTTATCTTTCTGGTTTGCTTCATAACTTTGGTTATTTAGTATTGGCACATGTATTTCCGCCTCACTTTTCTTTGATTTGCCGCTATATAGAAGCCAACCCTCATATTGACCCATCTTATGTTGAACATTTCTTGTTAGGCATCACTCGTGAGCAGGTAGGCAGTACGCTCATGTCTGTATGGAATATGCCCGAAGAAGTGATTGTGGCATTACGTCATCAAAAGAACCCTGATTTTGACGGTGTAAACTCAGATTTTGCCAATATTCTATATATCGCTCGTAACTTATTAAGCGAAAGAGGCTTATCGGTAGGGCCGACTCAGGCTATTCCTGATGAGTTATATGAACGCATGCAACTAGACCCGGTTAAAGCGCAAGAAGCAATGGATGAATTGCTGGCAGCACAAGATGAGATCTTACAAATGGCAGGAATGATGGAGGAAACATAACTTTTTGTTATGTGTACCTCTGTATTAGAAACCATTAGAACTAAAGAACTGAAACCGTTGTTTAAAAAGTGTAATGAATTGTAAGAAAATTCTGCCCCTGATTTTTTTAGATTATTAGTATCAATAGCTTAACTACAGAGTGTTTGTAACTCACGAAAAAAAGCACTCTTGGTGAAGTGGTCGAACTGGTTATTGTTGACTACATTATAAATGAAGGCGGTGGTTACTTGTCTCTGAATTGAAGATGTAGAGAAGTGGTAAAGACCTGTGCCAAATCTTTTAATGGGTATTAGCAATAATTGAGGGACATGCTGATGAATGCGCTCATCTATAACCAGGCAAGTATTTTTCATCTACAACAATTGGAGATTCAATACCGGAAGAAGTTTGGTAAGCATCATCGGTTATCTGATGAAGTTTCACGTAATGATTTGATAAATGAGTCTTCGGTATCACCGGATAGGATTATTCAAAAATATTTTCGTCAATTTTGTCATGAGCTGGAGCCAGGTCTGATAGAAGAGCTGGTTATGAGGGGGGTTGTTAAACCGCCTGAAATAAAGCATTAAACAGAATTATGTAATATTAAAAGCCTCAACCTTACAGGTTGGGGCTTTTCTATTTATACCCTCTCAATTATTTTAATCTAAATAAGAATTATTTGCATTTACGGTGTTGGATGGTATGATTCTCAAAATCTAATGAGAATCATTACTATTTACGAGGACTCCAATGCACCTGCAATCTAAGCTTTATTTGTCTATTTGTTCCGGCGTGGCCGTTTTATCTCTAACATCCTTGTCAGTTAATGCTGCGCCTAAAGCTGAAGTTACCGACTATCGCTTTTTGAGCTCAGCTAGCATGCTGGCGTATACCGAGTTTGAATTATCAGGCGAACCTTTGGCGGAAAGCTTGGGTTTAGACCTTGATGTACTTGACCCTTCTGTTCTAGATCAGCCTACAGCATTTGATTATGTTGCGGGCATTGAAAGTTATGAATATTCAGAAGAAGCCATGTACGCCCTTAATTATCAGTCAAAAATGGGGCCGCACTTAGTTAATGGCCCTCAAAATAAATCCCGTGGTGGAAAAATGGAGAACCTGGGAGCGCGCTTTGTTGAACTGGCAAAATCAGTTGCCTACCCTGCAGAAGAAATTCCGTTGAATCTTTACCCAATATCTCTTCCATACCGCTCTGGCTTACCAGAATTTGCACAGCCTGTTGATATAACAACCGTTAACAAGGATGAAGTAGAAGTTCAGGACGCTAAAGGCAAGTCATTTAAGGCAACAACTCAGATTCCTGCCTACTATCGAGATTACAAAACACTGGGCTGGGTGAAAAGCGAAAGAGAATTAGTACTTGAGCCTGCTGCTATTGGTGGCATCTTGCTCAAAGAAGTTATGTGGTCTCAGGACTTCTTGGGTGGCATGCATGTTATTGAAAGTGATGAAGAGCTTGAGGCAGAATCTGCCACAATGGATCAAGATGGTAAGCATGCTCTAGGTGTATCTGCTGTTGACGGAATGAACGGGGTGATATTAACAGAGCTATCACTTGATAAAATGCTCTACCTGCAAGATCAGTTGGGTTATGACGGCAAAAACCTAGGAGTAAAAATAAGGCCTGATTATAATCCTTTAAAACAACCTATTTGGTTTCCCCATGCAATTAAAGTGAATGAATCACTGAAAAATGATGTAAATGCTATTGAAACATTATCTGTAACGGCCTCTGAGTCAACACTTCGGGATACTTGGATGCTGTTATGGCCCACCAGTGAATACTTCGCCTTTACTGATCAGCGCAGCGCCAATACCGCGCAGAACTCTGCCTTTAGAGCCGTATTTGATGGTCAGCCGTTTTCTGCTGCGCCTGAAGTAAATACAGATTTAAAAGCGAATAACAACATTACAGGTGTTGATGGCTTCTCTTTGTCCAGCAACCTGTCTTCAATGTTGTTTAAAAATATTGATGTGCTGCACTTCAATAATCAACAGGGCACGTTGGTTGATAGCTTTGATGGAAAGCAAGGCCCGCATGTAACCACCTATGATGCTGCGTATGCCATTGTGGCTTTATCTATTTTTCAACGCGCTCAAGATGCCTTACCTGTAGGTTATGCTTCAGCAGATGCCAGTGATATTGATTTGAAAACAGAGCAGGGAAAACGTGCGCTTGAGATAATTAATCGTCAGGCCGTATTCATCATATCTAACTTAAAAGCTAAAAATGGCTTGGTGGTTGATGGTGCATCACTTTTTGGTAAACAGGATGCAGGCCAGTCTCTTGATGCGCAGTTTGCTGCTATTAGAGGCTTGTCAGCTGCATTTGTCGCAACAGGGAATGTGAACTTCAGAACTGAGGCTAGAGCATTATACCTGGCGGTAGAAAAAGAATATTTCGATGTAGAGTTAGGGACTTGGAGTGTTAAGGGGGGTGTTACTGAGCATACGCCTTGGACGGCTGCGGCAATATCGGGCGCGCTACGTGAAACAATACTGCACCTTAAAAATAATGAGTCTGAAAAATCTCCTGAACTCGAATTATCAACATTGGTTGAGCGGTATACCGGATGGTTCCGTACGGTTATCAATGGAGGCGATACTACTCAGGGCTTACAACTAGCTGAATGGTTAGGTGATTCAGGTGAAAATGTTATTGAAGGAAAGGGGGGAGATACTGACGCAGATAATGTGCCCCAGGTGACTGCTGCTGGCGGAAAGCATGGTCGCGCAATGGTTTTTGCAGGCAAGGTTCGCGTTACCAAATAAGCTGTATCAATATAAAGACGGTGAGCATGAAAGTGTTCGCCGTTTTGTCGTATTTATTTAGCCAAAGTTATTTGAGCAAAGATTGATAATCATCAAATGAATGTTTCAAATAATATTGATAATGGTTTAATCTAAATGAGACGTAAACTCATTTAACTTATGGGCAGAGTTTTATCAATGAAAGCATTACCCGTCGCCTCATCAAAAATGACCTTATATGCTCTTGCTTCTGGTTGGTGGCGTCAACTGGCATATCGTAATAGATCTGCTGAGTGGTCACTCTATTTGATGTTTGTGAGTGGTATCGTGCTGTGGAATCAAATTGTTATTCCCTGGCCAGTAGAGCGTTTGTTTCTGGTTGTTCATGTGTTATCAAGTATGCTGTTATTTCCATTAATGGTTCTTCCTTTTTGGCTAAGTCATCGCAAATTATTAAGATCATCCAGCAAGAAACTGTTAAGAACTACGGGCTTGCTGCTTGATTATTTATTATTAGGGTGTGCGTTGTCGGGTGTTTTTCTTATATTCGTAGGCAATAGAGGAGATAACTTCGCCTGGCTAATTTATATGGCTCATCTTGTGTCAGCATTAATTATTTTTCCTATGTTAATGCGACATACTGTTAAATGGTCTGTATTAAAGCCTATATGGTCTATTTTTATCAGAAACAGCAACGTTTAATCAATGAGTCAAGGTATTCAAATGCAAAACCGCGTGAGCCGCTTGTGCTTTCTTTGGGTAATTTCTCTTTGTGTGTTTTTTAGCTCGGGGCTTGTTAATGCAACATCAAACAGTTCAATTTCAAGCAGTTCCATTATAGTTGCAGAGCACTCTCAGCGAATGTTTACTGCAAACCTTGATGCAGGAAGCGTCACATGGTCTGAGTTAACTAATTCTCAATTGACCAGGCCGCAACCTCCTGAGTCTTCACATAGACTAGAAGTGGCTATCGGAAAAGATTTAAGAAGATTGGCCTTAGGCAATAATGAACGTCAGCTTTTAGTTAGCGATTACCTCGCAGGCGAACTTATTTGGTTAGATGCTGATACGCTTAATGTTGAATATCGCCTAAAGACCGGAGGGCGTCCCTTTGGTGTTATTTATGATGCTAAGAAGAAGATCTACTGGGCAACGCTTTTTGAGACAGGAAAGCTATTAGGGCTAAATCACAGCGGTGAAATTGTTGCTGATATTAATACCCCGGAAACACCAAGAGGTATAGCGCTGACGGTTGACGGGCGACTGTTGATTACACATGCAATGACCGGGCAGCTATCTATCTGGTCTTTAGCCGGTTTGACCCCCGAATTAATCAAGGTGATTACACTTGAAGAGACTCACGATAGCGATGAGTTTGTTTCTCAGGGGCAACCACGCCTGTTAGATGATATTGCCATCTCTCCAGACGGAAAAGAGGCCTGGCTTCCTCATGTATTATGGAATTTTGATCACCCGTTTCAGTTTCAGTCGACTGTTTTTCCTGCGGTATCTATCGTCACTCTGGTACCCGGAGAAGAAACCGAAAAGCGAGGCTATCGTAAGCAACTGTTTCAGCAAATCAATATTATCGATAACAATAATCGAACTCGTATCGTATCCAACCCACATGATGCTGAATTTTCCCCTGATGGAAAAAAAGTATATATAACTTTGGCTGGTAGTGAAGACTTAATGGTGTTTGATCGTTCGAGAGCCAATACAGGGAAGAAAAAGCGCAGTAAAAGAAGAAAAGGGAAGTTGCCACAAGGGGGAGCCAAGGTAAATCAGATATTACGGCATATACCGGGTGATAACCCTAAGGGCTTACTGGTTAAGGGTGATTATTTATACGTACAGAATGCCATGAGCCATGATATAGCACTATTACACCGAGGAGGGAACTCACCGTTTGCTCGTGTCAAAGTCGCTGAATCATCACTCTTTAAAACCGTAACAAATGATCCTTTGGGCTTAGAGTTGAGGCGAGGTACCAAATTATTTAACAGTGCCAATAGCCAAGATACTAAAAACCATCCGATGACCGGAGACTTCTGGATGAGCTGTAATAGTTGTCATTTAGATGGCTTTAATTTTACCAATCGTTACCTGGTAGAAAAACGTCACGAAGATAAAAAAGACAATGCAGTGGTTGGACACGGCAACCTGAATAAGATGATTGCAGGTGATTTTCTTCGGGATTACATTCGAATTATTCAGGATACCCAAGGCGGCATGGGGCATGATGACCGAGATGGTGCCAAAGCGGTTGACCCAGCAACGCCAGACGCTGAACTTTTATCAATGATGAATGCCCTGCATCGTTATATTGTTGCCCCTTATAATTTACCTTACTTAGCTAACTGGTTGCGTTTGGAAGACGGTGAGCGTCGTACGGTTCACAACGATGAGTGGATTAACTCTGCAGCCTGCGAGGCCTGTCATTCCGAGATGTTTGAACAGTGGGTAGACTCAAATCATCGTTTAATGTCGGAATCTAATCCTTATTATCGTGTGCTTGAAGATATCGCCGCAGCAACAGAGGGTGAGGCATTTCGTGGTTGGTGCTCAGGCTGTCATAACCCTGAACGGGTATTGAGTGGCTTACCGTTCAGAGGGCATGGTAATGACATGTTTGAAAAACAAGGTACTTCTCTTAAGCAAGAGTTAGCTAAAGGGCAGCACGGCCCTAAAGAGGGTACAGGGTGCCTGTTCTGTCACCGAATCACCCAATTGGAAGATGCGGGTGGTAATGCGGCCATGACGGTAAACCTAAAGGGTAGGGAGCAGTATGTTTTTGAAAATAGCGCTAATGCGGTGCTTAACTGGTTAGGTGAAAGCCAGATAAACGCTAAGCCAGAGGTGCATAAAAATTCATATTTACAGCCGTTTTATAAAGATGAGCTGTACTGTAAATCATGCCATAACGAATTCTCACCGGGCTTTGGTGCCATGATTGTGGATACTTGGGGAGAATGGGAAGCGTCTTCTTATAATAATCCTGAGCAACCAGAGAAACATCGTGGCTGTATTGCTTGTCATATGCATGGAGATATCTCGAAAATAGGTGAAGATATCCCAGGCTATTCTACTGATGGTGGTCGATTAAAAGAGAATGTAGTGACACACCAGTTTACCGGAGCTAATCACTTCTTGGTGGGTTTAAGAAATCCATCCTTAGAGAAAATGAGCATCGAATTATTGAAAAGCTCAGCAAGCCTAGAACAGTCGTTGGTTGGTCAACAATTAACGGTGAGAGTTAATAATATTGGGGCGGGTCATGCTTTGCCAACCGGTGTTGCCGATTTTCGAGAATTTTGGCTTCAGGTTGATGTTACGGATGCAAATGGAAAGACCCTCCTGAAAAGTGGCTATTTAGATGACGAGGGAAATGTTGACCCAGATGCCAGAATGTTCATGAAGGTTTTTGGTGATAAAGAAGGTAAGCCCGTAGGTTTGATATTCTGGCGTTATGAAAAGTTACTGAAAGATACGCGTATTCCAGCCGACGGTTATCGAGATGAGATTTATAGCCTGCCGAGTGACGCGGTTTACCCCCTAACGGTTAGCTCAAAGCTAATGTATCGCCTCTACCCCCAATGGGTAACCAATGCGATAAAGGCTAAGGTTCCTGAATTAATAACCGACCCTCCTGTACTGGAGTTGAATCAAATCGAAACTCAGTTTTTAACACCTTAAGGTTATATTTGTGGAATTAAGTAAAAAAGGCAACAGAGTCACTGTATTAGGTGCTGGCCCATCAGGTTTAATGGCTGCATGGGAGCTTCAAAAAGCGGGTTTCTCCGTTACTGTGTTGGAAGCTGACAAGCAAGTAGGCGGCTTGGCAGCAACGCATACTTTTGAAGCGAAAGGAGGTACCTATCGGTTTGATTTTGGCGGACACCGTTTTATTACTCATAACCCTGAACTGCTAGCGTTTATTGAAGAGCTAATGGAAGATGACCTGCTGCACTCTATGCGTAGCAGTGTTATTCGCTACCGTGACCGGACTTATGATTACCCTCTAGCCTTAAGTAATATACTAAAAAATGCACCTTGGCCACTGCTGACGGGCACAGCACGAGACCTTCTCTTCGTACTTCCCTTTACCAAGCCAGTAGAAGATAGGGAAAGTGCCAGTTTTGCCGATTGGATTAAATCTCGCTTTGGGCCAACGCTTTATCAGCACTTTTTTGAAGGCTATACCGCAAAATTATGGGGGATAGATCCAGCAGATCTCTCAGCAGATTGGGCTGCGCAGCGCATCAGCTTACTAGATTTGAAAGATGTAGCCCGTAGGTTATTACCAAGTGGCGGCAATACACCACGCACTTATGCCAGAAGTTATCGATATCCTAAGCTAGGTTTTGGGGCTATATTTGATCGTCTTAAGGAGCGTTTGGTCGCCAACGGTGCTCAGGTTTTATTGAACGCTCCGGTCACGGGTGTGCATTGCGAAAAGGGCAGTATAAAATCGGTATTTTTTAAGCAACAAGGTGAAATTCAGGAAATAGAAACAGATTACGTTATATCAACACTCCCTATGCCCTTAATGATGAAGTTTCTTGGCGTTGAAAGTAAGCTTCAATTCAGAGCGTTGCGCTTTTTGAATATGCCGATGGATATGGAGAATGTATCTACGCATACATGGCAGTATTTATCTGACCCCGATATATTGGCGACTCGTTTACAAGAACCGAGGCGCCGATCCCCCTATATGTCTCCGGAAGGAAAAACATCGATTATGCTGGAAATCCCTTGTTGGAAAGGGGACGAGTTATGGACAATGAATGACCGTCAATTGTTTGATCGAGCTAAACGAGATATGAACCGGTTAGGGGTTGATATGAACAAGGCGACGGGGGAGTGTTTTTCAAGTTATGCCGAGTTTGCTTACCCTTTGATGAACAAAGGATATCAACGAGAAAGGAATCAGAATGCTGATGTACTGAATCAGTATTCCAATCTAATTATGTGTGGCAGGCAGGGAACATTTCGTTATATTTTTACCGATACAGCGATGGAAATGGGGCAGCTTGCCGCACGTTCATTGATTGACCAACAAGACTATCGCAATAAAATTTTTGAATTCAGAAATGAAAAAACCGTTATAGAAACCCAAAGTGTGGCCTAAATGAAAAATAAATATAAGCTCAGCGGAGCGCTTCGTTTAATTGGTTTAATGTTAGCTCTTTTTTTAACTGCACAGGCTCATGCCTATTCATATTCTGAGGCGGGAAAAGAGCCGTTAATAGAAGGGCGAGAGGCATTAATTGGCGCATTATTAGCTAATGATCAGAAGTCGGCAGAACAAGCACTAGAGTTAATGATAGGTGAGCTGAAACAACTTGAAGAATCAATGTCACTAGAGCTTATAAGTCCATTAAAAACGGCGGTAGGCAAGGGGCAGAGATCTAATGTCATTAGATTAATGAACAAGACTTTTGCGGCTGAAATTAAATATCGCTTGAATGAGGCTGAAGCGAGCATTAATGATTACCAGAAATCCAAAATACTCGTGGCCAAAAGTAAGCACTTTCTAGGGACTATTATTGTTGAGTTAGATGATGACGATGCAGAATTTGCACAAGATGCAATTAATAAATGCCTTAAGGCGCTGGGGAATCCGGGTGTTTTTGGTGCTGGAAAGGTACCTGCTAGTTTGGAGCAGTTTAAGGTAGCAAAAGATATTTTATTTGAGTCACTTCAGCAGTTTGAATGAGCGCTAATAACCCAATAATCAACGAAGATTTATACAGAAAACTGCAAATCTTCTCACCCTTTCTATTGATAGGCATGTTAATAATAACACTGCTGAGCTGGTTTCAGTTTCCTGCTCTACCCAGTAATGATGACGCATTATTTCTTAGTCGGGGAGTAGGGCATTTCAGCGTAATCGAATTTTCACCTCATTTCCCTGGTTATGCAGGTCTTATATTCTTTGTTAAGTCTGTTCGCGGCCTGTTCTCTTCAGACTACCAGGCTCTCCATGGGCTTGTTCTCTGCATGACTGCAATGATTCCTGTGGTTAGTTATTTTATATTGAGAACGTTAAATGTTGAGCCCATATTGGCCGCTACTGCATCTCTCTCAACTTACCTTCAACCTCTACTCATATCAGTAGCGCTTAGCGGCTTATCAGATGGCCCAGGCTTGTTTATCTGGATGCTGTCACTTCTGTTTCTTTTGAGAGGGTATGGTTCAGTTTCTGCATTTCTATCTGGGGTGATGCTAACGGTCAGGCCTTCTTATCTTTTACTGTTCATACCTGTTTACGGGTTTCTGGCGAAAAAGTATTGGTATAAATTCAGCGTGATTTTTTTGGCAGCGCTAACGCCGCTGTTACTCGTGTTTATTTACATGTACTCAAAAGATGGGATGGCTTTGTTTGAGGAAGGTATTCGGTTTGTTCACGGCCACTTTATGGTATGGGGTAATACGTCTTTAAGCGGGGTTGATAGAGGCTCTTGGTGGCGTGTTCTCTCTCTGCATTTGGGAGGGGGCTGGGTGCTGATTATGCTATCTGTGACCTTGCTATCGGGCTGTTGCTTTCTTTGGTATAAGTTAAAACCTGCACGTTGCTTGATTGTGAGTTTTGTATCAATTCTTACGTGGACTTTGTTGTTCCAAAACCCAGATAATCTTCGTCACTTGTTACCCCTTATTGTGCTGTCAACATTATTAGTGGCTTTGACTGCAGCGCAGATTTTAAAGTTATTCAGTAAACTGATTTCCGTACTATTGCTAGGAGTAATTACGATTTTATTGTTAGCCAATATTCAATTGGAGTCGTCTCCACCTGCAATTCATCAAGCGCTAAATTGGTTAAACTCACAGCCAGTAGAGGGCTCATATGGCAGGGTAATTATTACCAATGAAGGTGTTGAGCTTGTTAGGGATTTCCAGAAGAAGAGAAGAGTCGCTGATGCATGGTATAAGCAGCAAAGTGAGTGGTTATGGCTTAATGGCGCTTGGCGTTTAAGCTTCAGCCCATTAGAGGGGCTTGGTAATCCCGTTAAAATATTCCCTCGCCGATTTGTGGGCGAGCATACGATATTTGTATATCATTTAAATTAACTTATTCGTTTAACCATTGTTCAAACCGGCCAAGTGCTTTTTTAACCTTGTCACTTTCTTTTAGTTCACGAATTTTTTGTTTTGCTCTATCTTTTGTTTCAGGAGACTCTGCTAATAGAAGAGCACTGAGTCCCATCTGTTTAAGGTTGATGTTGCAGCCTCCTCTACCGCCTAGTTGCTTGTTACAAGTAAGAGGCCATTCAATGGATGTTAGCGCCCGAGGAATTTTGCATAAGCTCCAGTCTTGTTTATCTACCTTTACGTTCATGGCGAGCTGAAGCTCTTTATTAAGAGATAGTTCGCCTTGACCGTTAATTTTAGCGCCATCGAGCAGGGTGCTGAAATGAGTGATTTGTAGATGATCGTTCTGTAAATTTATGGCAAGGCTTAGCTTGTGAAAGGGTGTTTCGATAGAATCTGTTACAACGACGCCTTTTACTTGGGTGCAGAGTTGTTTTTCTAAATTGAATAGCTCTGTTTTACCTTCCATTACCAGAAGGTTGCCTGACACCTTGTAATTAATAGCTCGCCCGTTACTGAATTCACCTGCGCCAGTTAATTGAGCTGCTCCCGTACCAAATAATTGAGGCTCTGTGGTAAATGCACTTAAGAGTTTTTCAACTTTAATTCCAGAGCTGTTTAATGAAAAGTTCCAATGTGATTTGGAAATTTTATAATCTGCTTCAAGGTGAATTTGGCCATCGAAGGTGTTTGCATCTAAATCACTAATAGATATTTTTCCATCGACTGTTTGCCAGTAAAAACTGATATTTTTTACTGTTTGGTCATGACTAAGAAGGGTGTCAATAGTGAGGTGATTGCTTCCTGGAAGCATCAATAATAAGGCAAGATCATAACAATTTTGAGCAATTAAGCGCTTATCAGCAGAAAAACAATGCTCTGAAACCGTAACCAGAGTGCTTTTAAAATCATTTTTGAACACAGTTTCTTTTTGGGACCAATATGACTTGCCCGTTAATGCGATATTGGGTGTTTTAACCTTTTCAAAATAAATGGTAGGTGTGTAGTTTTCAAAACTGGCATGTCCCCGGCTCGACATGGTCATTGTTTCAGAGCTAAGGTCAAGGCTGAAACCTATAGCGTTAGACTGCTCTAGAATACTTAGTTTTGCATTGACTTCCAGATCGTCAAAAGGAGGTTTCTCTGCATTAGTTTGCTTATATTCTCTCGTTAAGTGTCCAGCAATGTTGAATAGTTTTGCGTCTGGCTGCTCAATTGAACCATCAAAGCGAAAAGTGGGCGAATTTTGGATGTTTGAGGGTGCTGAAGTTGCTATAAGTAGGCTGAAAGATTCTGCTCTACGGCCTGTTTCATCAAAATAAATTGAGACTTCTTTAACCGGAGCCTTTACGACACTATTAACGGTGGTAACGACCTTATTTATTTTCAGTCGGGAAGGAGATACCTTAAAAAAAACCAAGTCGAAAAGACTAAATGACAAATCGGCTTGCTGAAGAGATACCTTCAAGTCAGGCAGGTAGATTTCGTCAATAGAAAGACTTGGAAGTGGTGACAAAAACCACTCTAAGGAGCCTCTAAGCTCAATAGGGGTATTACTTATTGTAGTTAACTGTTGTGTTATTTGTTCACGATAGCTCTCGGCAGGAAGCAGTAATTTCACTGTAGATAAAGTAACAATAATGATAAGAACAGTAATTAACAAATAATTGGATAGTCGGGAGTAGACACCTTTGTCCATATCACTACCTTAATTCCTTTATTGAGTATGCATGAGGAAGAAAATGATGCTTGATAATAAACGAGGAGGGCGGGGAGGGCTAGCTAAAGATAATAAAATGGTGCCCCTTCGCTGACTCGAACAGCGGACCTACCGATTATGAGTCGGGCGCTCTAACCAACTGAGCTAAAGGGGCGTATCAGTGTGTTACTGATTGAAAGAAGGCGTCATTATACTGATGACGCCTTATATTTCAATAACTATTCGTCGAGGAAGCTGCGAAGATGATCTGAG
>ENA-ORXI01000599-ORXI01000599.1-sediment-metagenome-genome-assembly--contig:-NODE-599-length-30038-cov-6.104402_pt1 | contig 30038 bp, 38 predicted proteins | sample MGYA00237861_ERZ511468 | MGnify/ENA primary metagenome ERZ511468 (study PRJEB26299, sample SAMN06266213) | sediment metagenome | isolation source: Hudson Canyon methane seep mesocosm | place: USA:Hudson... | reverse complement strand
GCCGGTTGGAGAAATTATAACTGTAGGGTCAGAAAAAGAATTAGTTTCCCGATTTGGGAAACCCAACAACGATACATATCAAGCGTTTATGCCAGCAGCTTCATTTTTGAAGTATGGTAGATCATTAAGAGTAATCCGAGCAGATGCCTCTGTTGATGCTACTTTTACTCAAACAGAGATTGATGCATGGGCAACTGAAGATATTAGAAAAGACATTTATGGCGAAAACATTACTTCTGAGGATCAGATATTAGCTGGACCTGCTAAAAATGCAAGTTCTGGTGTTAGTCATGAAACTATTCCTAATGATGCAGCTTTTGAGGCTGGAGTATGGTCTGATCTTATTGGGTCGTGGGCAGCTAAATTTCCTGGTGCAATTGCTAATGGAATGGAAGTATTTGTTGTTCAAGCTAGTGATAGAGAAACATACCAAGAACAAGAAAATACAGCTAAAACAACCTTTGAAAATGCGGCAGATGCACTAAATCTTGCATATAATGGTGGTGTTACAGCCACAATTACAGCGGCCAAAGCTGCGTATAAAGCGGCCAAAGCATTATATGAAACAGCATCATTTAATATGGCAATAATTGATCAATTTGATATAGATCCAGATCCTGCTGATACAAATGGTGACTTTGAGGTTAACATTGCAGTAGTAGATGTTAAGGGTATGTTTGGTATAGAAAATGGTGTTTTAGAAAAGTATGCATTACTATCTACAAGTGAAACTTCTCTAGGTGCTGATGGATCTAATAACTATTTTGTAGAAGTTATTAATTCACAATCTAATTATATTAGATCAGTTGATACTTCTAAGACTGCACTACAATTTAATGAGGTGTTTGTAGGTGGGACTGTAGGTACATCGGTTGCAGCGGATACTTCTGGTACATGGATGACACCAACAAAATCATTAGATATTGGTGATCTTACAACTGGATTTGGATTCTTTGCAGATACAGAAACAGTTGATGTTAGTTTAATAATCCAAGGGACATCAGACTATGTTGGTGCATCACACGGATTAGCAAATCAATTAATTGCATTAGCAACAACAAGAAAAGATTGTGTAGCATTTGTATCACCTCCATTAGCGGCCACTAAACAAAACCCTAATGCTACTACAGATGTTATTGAATGGGCTGATAAATTAACTTCTTCTTCTTATGGTGTTATTGATTCAACTGCTTTATATGTGTATGATAAGTATTCTGATTTATATCGTTGGATTTCGGCATCAGGTGCAGTAGCAGGTTTATGTGCTAAAACAGATGATGTTGCTGATCCATGGTGGTCACCAGCAGGATTTAATCGTGGACAACTATTTGGGGTAACTAAACTAGCGTTTAACCCTAAACATTTTCAAAGAGATGAGTTGTACAAAAAGCGTATTAACCCTATCGTAACATTCCCGGGAGAAGGAACACTTCTTTATGGAGATAAAACAGCACAATCTAAACCATCTGCATTTGATAGAATCAATGTTCGTAGATTGTTTATTGTACTAGAGAAAGCAATTGCTACTGCAGCTAAGTACCAGTTGTTTGAATTTAATGATGAGTTTACAAGAGCTCAATTTAGAAATATGGTTGAACCGTTCTTGCGTGATGTCAAAGGTCGCCGTGGATTATATGATTTCCATGTAGTTTGTGATGAAACCAATAATACAGGTCAAGTAATTGATACTAACCAGTTTATTGCTGATATATACATCAAACCAGCTCGTTCTATCAACTTCATGACTTTGAACTTCATAGCCACTCGTACTGGTGTTGAATTTTCAGAAATCATTGGTAAATAATAGGAGATAGAAATGGCAATATTAGGAGTTGATGACTTTAAATCAAAATTAATCGGTGGAGGAGCAAGAGGTTCTTTGTTCAAAGTAACACCGAATTTTCCGGGCTTTGCTCAAGGTGATTCAGAACTTGCATCATTTATGTGTAAGGGTGCTTCATTACCTGCATCTTCAATAGCTTCACTTCCTGTTAAGTTTAGAGGACGCGAAATTAAACTATCAGGTGAACGTACATTCGCACCATGGACTATTACTCTAATTAACGATGGGGGTTTACTAGTTAGATCAGCATTCGAAAGATGGATGAATGGTATTAATTCTCATGAAGGTAATGTTGGTATGACAAACACATCTGACTATATGGCAGATATGATTGTTGAACAACTTGATAAAGAAGGTACACCTGTAAAAACTTATACAGTTAAAGGTGCATGGCCTTCTGAGTTAGGTGAAGTAGCATTGTCTTATGACGATACTAATATCACTGAATCTTCTGTTACTCTTGAGTATCAGTACTGGACTTCGGATACTACAACGTAATATATAATGTATATAAATATAGTAGTGGAATCATGGTGGTTCCACTACTATTATTTTATTTAAGTACTAGGATGAGAAATGGCTGATTTATTTGGATTTGAAATAAAGAAAAAGAAGAAAAAGGATAATTTCGAAAAGGGACGCTCCTTCGTTCCACCTGCTGATCAAGGTGGTGGTGTCGTTACGGCTGGAGGTCATTTTTCGCAATATCTTGATCTGTCTGCAGAACAATTAGTTGATGATGCAGCACAAATAAGAAAATATAGGGAAATAGCAACAGTCCCTGAGTGTGACCAAGCTATTACTGATATTATATCAGAATCAATTGTTTCAGATACAGCAGATCCTGTTACAATTAATATGGATTCTTTAGAACAATCTGATAAGATTAAAAAGATCTTTAAAGAAGAATTTGATAATGTATTAAGTCTATTATCATTTAATCATTACGGACATGAGATGTTTCGTAAATGGTATATTGATGGTCGTATCTATTATCATACCATTATAGATGAGAAGAATCCTAAGAAAGGTATCTTAGAATTAAGACCTATTGAATCAACTCAAATCACTAAAGTAAAAGAACTTGAAGAAGAGATTGATCCAGAAACTGGTGCTAAAGTAGTAATAGGAGTTAATGATTATTATGTGTATACTGATGAGAATACACATTCATCGTCACAAGCATTAAAGATATCTAAAGATGCTATTATATTCTGCCCCTCTGGATTACTATCATATAAGAAAGATAGAGTTATAGGTTATCTTGATAAAGCAATTAAATCCGCTAATCAATTAAGAATGATGGAAGATGCTCTCTTGATATATCGTATCGCAAGAGCACCTGAACGTAGAATATTCTATATCGATGTAGGTAACTTAACTAAAGGTAAAGCAGAAGAATACTTACGCGGTATTATGAACAACTATCGCAACAAACTAGTATATGATGCTGAATCAGGTGAGTTAAAAGACGAACGTAAACATCTTTCTATGATGGAAGACTTTTGGTTACCTCGTAGAGAAGGTGGTCGTGGAACAGAGATATCAACATTACCTGGTGGTCAAAATCTAGGTGAGATTGAAGATATTATATACTTTCAAAAGAAACTATATAAATCATTAAATGTTCCGATAGGTAGACTAGAACCGGAAGCACAGTTCTCTTTAGGCAGATCAACAGAGATATCTAGAGATGAAGTTAAGTTTCAAAGATTCCTAGATCGTATTCGTTCTAAGTTCTCTGATGTATTCTTGCAAGCATTAAGAACTCAACTAATACTTAAAGGTATTATCACTAGAGAAGATTGGGATTCATTAGCTAATGATATCACAGTCGAATTTGCAGAAGATACTTATTTCTCAGAGTTAAAAGATGCTGAAATGATTAGAGAGCGTATTAATACTCTAAGAGAAGTTGATGAATATGTAGGCAAATACTACTCTGTTCAATATGTTCGTAAGAATATACTTGGTCAAACTGATGATGATATTAAAGAGATTGATAAACAAATAGCAGGTGAAGTAGAGGATGATGAAGACTTTGATATGGATGATAACTCAGAGAGTACTGATAAGCCTAAACCTAAAGAAGAAGAATAATTTAGAAAACCTAATTCGTATAAATATACTACAAACGGAAAAGATATTATGAATAATACAAATGATTTAATTGCAAGTATAACCTCTGGTGATAAATCAGCTGCCAGTGATATGTTTCAGACTATGATGAATGATAAGATAGCTGATACAATTAATACTAAAATGAGTGGAGTCGGAGCGTCAATGCTTAAACAGGTAGATGAACCGGTACCTTCAGAAACGGAGTCATAAAGAAACATGAAACTAATAACAGAATATATCCAAGAAGATTTATCATATTTCACCGAGGCTTCTAAGTCAGGTGAAAAGAATACCTTTATCGAAGGTATATTCATGCAAACAGAAGCCAAGAACCGTAATGGTCGTATGTATCCTAAAAAGATCATGGAAGGCGCTGTAAATAAATATGTAAAAGAACAAGTATCTAAAGGTCGTGCAGTAGGAGAATTAAATCATCCTAATGGACCAACGATTAATTTAGATAAGGTTTCACATCGCATCACTGATCTTAGATTTGAAGGAAATGATGTTGTTGGAAAAGCACTCGTACTAAACACTCCAATGGGTAAGATTGTAAAGGGTCTTATTGAAGGTGGTGTACAGTTAGGTGTATCAAGTCGTGGTATGGGAAGTATTGAGAATAAGAATTCTATGAGTGTTGTTAAAGATGATTTTCATCTAGCAACGATTGACATAGTTCAAGATCCATCAGCACATAACGCATTCGTTAATGGGATTATGGAAGGTGTTGATTGGGTATGGGACAATGGTATTCTTAAAGCTCAACAAATTGAAAAATATGAGACTGAAATAAGAAGAACAAAAGCTAAGGATCTTGAAGAGATGCAGAGTAAAATGTTCCAAGATTTCCTCTCGAAACTTTAACAAAGAGGTAAAATTAATGTCTGAAGAAATGCAAGATAGCATCGCCGACATCAATGAAGAACAACTAGATACTATGTTGGAGGACGTTGAAGTTAAAGATGAGGAAATTCTTGATGAAGCTAAGTCTAAAAAGGTAGAAGATACTGATGAAGACGAAGACGAAGCTGAAGTCGAAGTTGATGACGATGAGTCAGAAGTAGAAGACGAAGAAGAAGAAGTAAAAGAAGACCAGAAAGCATATGCTAAATGCTGGAATGATAAGTATAGTAACGCTATGAAATCAACACAGCATACAATAGGATCCGATCAGGAGATTATGATTAAAGCACATGCTAAGAAATCTTGTTCTTCTCTAAAGGAAGGATCAGAAACTGGTTGTGAAGTGATATCACAAGAAGAATTTAACGAGCAAATTGAAGCACTGTTAGCAGAGCAACAATCTGGTGTTGATTTTTCTGATGATTTAAATGCATTAGTTGAAGGTGAAGAATCTTTAGCTGAAGGATTTAAAGACAAAGCTGCACTAATCTTTGAAGCTGCTATTTCATCTAAACTGAAAGTAGAAGTTGCTAAACTAGAAGAGTCTTATGAGTCTAAACTAGAAGAAGCTACTGCTGAAGTTAAAGAGTCTTTGGTTGATAAAGTAGATTCGTATCTAACATACGTTGCTGAGCAATGGGTTGAAGAAAACAAATTGCAAGTAGAATCTGGTTTAAGAACTGAAATCGCTGAATCTTTTATGTCATCTTTATATGACGTATTCGCTGAACACCATATCGATGTTCCAGAAGATAAAGTTAACCTAGTGGACGAACTTGCTGAGCAAGTTGAGAAACTATCGGGTCAACTTAATGAATCTGTTGACAAAGGTATTGAGTTATCAAAAACTATTAAGGAACACCAAAAAGTTGATGCTATCGCAGAAGCTACTATTGGTATGACTGAATTAGATATTGATAAACTTAAAGGTTTAGTAGAGTCTGTCGAATTTGAAGATATAGAATCTTTCACATCTAAACTCAAAACTATCAAAGAATCATATTTTAAAGTAAAATCAAGTAAACCAGAAGAAGAACTTCTAGTTTCTGATGATGCTGATAAATCAGTAAGCCCATCTATGGCTGCATATGTCGCTGCTATAAACAATAACACAAAATTCTAATAATTGGAGATAAACAAAATGTTTGGTTCACAAAACTTAATGGAAAAATGGGGTCCAGTACTTGATGCTGAAGGTACTCCTGAAATTCAAGACAAAGCAAAAAAAGCAATTACTGCTGTAGTCTTAGAAAACACAGAAAAAGCACTAGCTGAAGAAAGAGGACAAACTGCGTTCTTATCAGAAGCTAATAATAACTCTACTACTTCTGGTGCTGTTGCAGATTGGGATCCTATCCTAATCAGTCTTGTTAGACGTGCAATGCCTAATATCATTGCATATGATATCGCTGGTGTTCAACCTATGACTGGTCCTACTGGTCTTATCTTTGCTATGAAAGCAAAATACAAAGGTGCCGTTTCTGATACAGAAGCACTAGGTTTAGATGTACCTGATACTTCTTTCTCAGGTCCTCATGCTACTACTGTAGCTGAAGAAATGGGTACTGCTGCTGGTACTGCGTTTGCTGAAATGGCTTTCACAATCGACAAGACTACTGTTACTGCTACAACGCGTGCGTTGAAAGCTGAGTACACAATGGAACTAGCACAAGATCTTAAAGCTGTTCATGGTCTAGATGCTGAGTCTGAATTAGCTAATATCCTTTCTACTGAAATCTTAGCTGAAATCAACCGTGAAGTATTAAATACTGTTAATTCTTCTGCTGTAACTGCTACGGACATTGATATATCTGCGGTTGCTTCTGCTGGTAATGATGGTCGCTGGGCTGTTGAGCGTTACAAAAACTTAGGAATGAAAGTTGAACTAGAAGCTAATGCTATCGCTGTTGCGACTCGCCGTGGTAAAGGTTCTTTTATTCTATGTTCTTCTAACGTAGCTTCTGCTCTTGCAGCTTCAGGTTCTTTAGATTATGCTCCTGCATTGTCTACTAATTTGAAAGTTGATGACACTGGTTCATTATTTGCTGGTACTTTAAACGGTTCTATCAAAGTATTTGTTGATCCATATGCTGCATCTGACTATGTAACTGTTGGTTATAAAGGTACTAACGCATATGACGCAGGTTTATTCTACTGCCCATACGTTCCTTTAACTATGGTTAAAACCATTGGTGCTGATGATTTCCAACCTCGTATCGGTTTCAAAACTCGCTACGGTATGGTTTCTAATCCTTACACTTCTATTGCTGACAACAGCAATGCTTACTTCCGTAACTTTGTAGTTACTGGTATTCAGTAAGTTGTATTATAACAATTAGTCTACCTTAGGATCAATTGGAAAAAAGGACTCTTCGGAGTCCTTTTTTTTTATCTTATAAATAGTAGTATCGTACCTAGTACTTAAAGAGAACCTTCATGGCACAAACTACTAATATTAATTTCCTATCACCCCTTAACTATAAACTAGTAGTAGGTAAAATACCTAATATAGAATACTTCTGTACAGGTGTAACTGTGCCGTCTATCTCTATTGAAGGTGAAAGTCCTATATTCTCAACACCTACTAGAGATATTAGAGCCTACTCTAATAAGCTTCATTTTACTACATTAGAAATTACTACAATCATAGATGAAAACCTAGAGAACTATAAAGAGATATATGATTGGATACATGACATAGTATTCACTGATGATAATGAACCTTTAAAAAAATCAAGTGATATTACATTAATCATTATGAGTTCTAAGAATAATTCTGTTAAAAAGATAAGATTCACTAACGCCTTTCCTGTATCAATAGGTGGTTTGGAATTCACTTCTATTAACGAATCTGTAGATTACATTACATCTAATATATCATTTGAATTCACTGATATGATTCTAGAATAATCCTTGATATTCTATTGAATATGTAGTATAATATGATATAAACAAAGGAGAATTATAATTTATAATATTGAAGATATACTTAAAGAATGGAAAGTAGACGTTGAAGTCGATCAGATAGCATTAGATGATGCATCAATACAATCAGCATCACTACACGCCAAATACTTAGAAATGCTTACTAAAACTAAATTAGAATTAAAGTATTTCGAATCACAACTAGATATAGCTTATAAAGACAAATGGTTATATTACACAGGTAAGATGGACTCGGATAGGATACAACAACTAGGTTGGGATCCTGATCCTCTTAATGGTCTAAAGATACTTAAATCAGACCTTAATTACTACTACAAAGCAGATCCTGAACTCCAAGCTCTATCAACTAAGATAGATTTAGCTAAAACTATTAAAGAAACATTAGAAGAGATTATAGGTCATATTAGGTTTAGATCAACTAATATTAAGAATATCATTGAATGGCGTAAGTTTATGTCAGGATCATAAAGGAATATGGAAGAAATGGATATTATAACAGTAAAAAAGAAAAATCATGCTATGCTATCAATATCTACAGAACCTTCTATAGATATGGAGTTATCTTCTCATTTTGAGTGGTTCGTACCTGGTTATAAGTTCATGCCCCAATACAAGAATAGAATGTGGGACGGTAAGTTTAGACTCTATAATACACTCCATAAAGAAATACCAGCTGGTGTATATGACTATGTTAAAGAGTTTGCTGATGTTCGTGGGTATACTCTTAATATAGAACATTGTCCTACTTACGGTTCTATCAACACTAAAGTAGATATTGATATAAACACTCTTGCTAGATTTATACAAGACTTGACATTAACATCAAAAGGTGTTAAAATAGAACCAAGAGAATATCAATTAAAAGGGATTCTTCACGCTATACATAATAAAGCATCACTACTATTATCACCAACAGCTTCAGGCAAATCATTAATCATTTACTGTACAATCAGATGGTACTTAGAAAACTATGATAATAATGTATTATTAGTTGTTCCTACTACATCATTAGTAGAACAAATGTATTCAGATTTTGCTGATTATTCAATGTATGATAATACTTGGGATGTTGAAGAATATACACATAGAATATATTCAGGTAAAGAGCGTAATACAGATAAAAGGATTGTCATTACAACATGGCAATCTATATATAAAATGCAATCTAAATGGTTTGAACCCTATTCTATGGTTATAGGTGATGAAGCCCATACATTCAAAGCTAAATCATTAACATCTATTATGTCTAAATTAAGAGATGCTGACTTTCGTATAGGGACTACAGGTACTATACCTGATCAGGACTCTGATTGTCATAAACTCATATTAGAGGGACATTTTGGACCTATATATAAAGTAACAAGTACAAAAGAGTTAATGGATGCAGGTACATTAGCTCAAATGTCTATCAATATATTGTTATTGAAATACCCTGAAGTTCTATGTAAATCACTAAAGAAAGCCACATATCAAGAAGAAATAGACTTTATTGTATCTAATAAAGAACGTAATAACTTTATTAAGAACCTAGCATTAGATCAAGATGGTAATACATTAGTTCTCTTTAACTTGGTTAAGAAACATGGTGAACCACTATATAAGATGATATCAGAGAAGTCAGCTGATAATAGAAAAGTATTCTTTGTATCTGGTTCAACACCTACTGATGATAGAGAGCGTATTAGACAACTAACAGAAAAAGAGAATGATGCTATTATTGTAGCTTCTCTAGGTACATTCTCTACTGGTATTAACATTAAGAATCTACATAATATTATATTTGCTTCACCTTCTAAATCACAGATTAAAGTTCTTCAGTCTATTGGTAGAGGATTAAGAAAGTCTGAAACAGGACAAGGAACTGAAGTATTTGATATAGCAGATGATCTACATTATAGAAAAAAACAGAATTATACTCTAATACATTCGGGTGAGCGTATTAAGATATATTCTAAAGAACAATTTGAGTACGATATCTACGAGGTGCAAATATGACAGCATTACCCGACATTAGACAAATACAATTAATTACTGGTGTATCTATTGTAGGATATATAGTAGAGGAAACTGATCGTGCTCTACACGTTGAAACACCTTTTGAGATTATCAGATCAGGTAATAAAGCAGAATGGGCTGTCTATCTTCATATGTGTGATGATGATCATATAGTTAATATTAAGAAGGATCATATCATATGTTCCTTTGAATGTGACTCACACTTTAAGTTTGAATACATCAAAATGATGGAACGTCTAACAAAAGATGATGATCAATACGAGGAAGAAGAACTAGTAGTTGATGACGAAGAGGATGATGCTCACTACTACAGTGATACCAGTACTTTACATTAATATACTGTGTACCCATTTCCGACAGCGGATTATAATATTATAACACACTTTAGAGGATTTGTCAAGTAAAATAAAACACTTGACATTATCGTCAATATAGTGTATAATGTACACAACAATAAAAAAAGAGATATATTATGAGTGAACCTACTACAGAACCGAAACAACCAAAACACTATTTAAATAATAAAGAGTTTTCTCAAGCAGTAGTTGATTATGTAAATGCTTGTAATGTAGCTAAAGAGGACTCTTTACCTGTTCCTATTGTACCTGATTACATAGCAACTTCCTTTATGGCGATTGCTAATAAGTTATCTAATAGGTCTAACTTTGCACGATATACTTATCGCGATGAGATGGTTATGGATGCTGTAGAGAATTGTTTAAGGGCTATTAATAACTACAGATACGATTATACAACCCGAACAGGACTACCTAATGCCTTCTCTTACTTTACTCAGATATGTTTCTATGCTTTTATCCGAAGGATTCAAAAGGAAAACAAACAGGTTGATATCAAGAATAAGTTTACATTACAAGCTGATCATACGAATTTCTTACATTATGGTGAATCGGGGTTGGATAGGTCGAGCGTAAATGTTGATAATACTATTGATACTTTAAAGGATAAGATAAACGTTATTGAACGAGCTAAGAAGTTTAAAACAGCTGTTAAGAGAATATTAGTTCCTAAAGGGATTGAAATATTTTATAAGAAATAAGGAAATATTTATATAATGAAAATAGTTATTCTGAATGACACCCATGCAGGCGCTCGTAATTCATCACAGATATTCATTGATTACCAAAGAAGATTCTATGAAGAGGTATTCTTTCCCTATTGTGATAAACATAATATAAAGAAAGTACTTCATCTAGGGGATTACTATGAATCTAGAAAGCATGTAAACTTCAAAGCTCTTCATGAAAACCGTAAGATGTTCCTTGATCCTTTAGTATCTAGAGGTATGACTATGGATATCATACCAGGTAATCATGATGTATATCATAAAAATACAAATGATCTTTGTGCATTAAAGGAACTATTAGGATATTATACCTCGAATGTTAATATCCATATGCATCCTACAGAGATTGATTATGATGGATTGAAAGTAGCCCTACTTCCATGGATTACTACAGAGAATCATCAAGAGGTTAAAGACTTCATTTCCACCACATCAGCTCCTATTCTTGGAGCCCATTTAGAACTTCAAGGGTTTGAAATATCTCGTGGTATTATGCATCAGCATCAAGGATTCTTAAAACCTAATGCATTAAGTAAGTTCGATCAAGTGCTATCTGGTCATTTCCATATAGCATCTGAACAAGGTAATATACGTTATCTTGGTTCACAGATAGAGTTTACATGGAATGATCATAATGATAAGAAGTATTTCCATGTGCTTGATACAGAAACTAGAGAGATTGAGAAAGTATTAAATCCTATCAGGATGTTTGAAATCATTTACTATGATGATGAGGTAACAGATTATACTACTGAATCAGTTGAAAGATATAAGAATAAGTTCATTAAGGTGTTTGTTAAGAATAAGACAGACCCATTCATATTTGATGTTTTTATTGATAGGATAACGGATATAGGTGTGCATGATCTTAAAATATCAGAAACCTTTGTATCTGATATAGAGAACACAGTAGTAGCTTCTAATATAACAGATACAGGTGATTTATTAAACTCATATATAGATGCCTTAGATACACAACTAGATAGAGAAAGAGTTAAGAATATAGTCCATACATTATATACTAACGCACAATCCTTGGAGATACAATAATATGATAACATTCCATACATTGGCATGGACTAATTTCTTATCTACTGGTAATGATACAACTACAGTACATCTAGATAGATCACCATCTACATTAATTGTAGGTCATAATGGATCAGGTAAATCGACAATGATTGATGCGTTATCGTTTGCTCTCTTCGGTAAACCTCATAGATCTATTAAGAAAGCTCAATTAATCAATACTATCAATCAGAAGGCTTGTGAAGTATCTGTTGCATTTACTATAGGATCGCATAGTTATAAGATTGTACGAGGATTGAAACCTAATAAGTTTGAGATATATATAGATGATAATATGGTAGATCAGTCATCTACTTCTAGAGATTATCAATCTTATTTAGAGCAGAATATATTAAAACTCAATCATAAATCATTTCATCAGATTGTAGTATTAGGTGCGTCATCATTTGTACCTTTCATGCAACTTAACTCAAAGTATAGAAGAGAAGTCATAGAAGATGTGTTAGATATACAAGTGTTCGGATTAATGAATAACTTGCTTAAAGCTGATATCTCTATGATTAAAGAAGAACTGAAAGATGTTGATGCTAAAGTCGGATCTACTACAACATCAATAGATATGCAGAAGAGGCATATACGAGAGATTCAAGTCCTAAATGATTCACATATACATAAGAAGACTAAAGAGGTTGAACTACTCAGAGAGAAGATAATTGTATTAGAATCAGAAAATAAAGACTTGACAAATGGGTTAGATTGTAGTATAATAGACCTATCAAAACAATTAAGTACTATTGGAGAAAAAAACGATGAACTTAGAAAGTTTGATGTTGGCATACAGAACGGTATTAAGCGTGTTGTTAAAGAGTCTAAATTCTATGAAGAGAATGATGATTGCCCTACTTGTAAGCAAGACATAGATTCTATATTCAAAGAGTCACAGTTATCTATGTCTAAATCAAAGGCTATAGAGTTACAAGAAGGTCTAGGTCAATGTAAGATTGCACTCATGGATTCTAATGAAAAGTATATTACTCTAGAGTCTGCGTTAAAGAAGTTACATGAAAAACAAGCTAAAGTTAATCTGAATAATGGTATATTATCATCATACAGAGCTACTAAAGATACTTTAATGTCAGATATATTCGAGCTCCAGAATGCAGAAGGTAATGATACATCTGATGTATCTTTATCTAATGCTAATAGAGAACTTAATGTATTAACTGAAACTCTTCAAGTATGTATGAAGGATCGTGTGGATCTAGGTGAGAAGAACAATTATAATTCAGTGATATATGAAGTACTAAAAGATACAGGTATTAAGACGCAGATTATTAAACAATACCTACCAATGATTAACCAAATGATTAATCAGTATCTACAGATAATGGACTTCTATGTATCGTTTTACTTAGATGAATCATTCTCTGAAACCATTAAGTCAAGGTATAGAGATATCTTTTCATATGAATCATTCTCTGAAGGTGAGAAGATGAAGATTGATTTAGCAATCTTATTTACATGGAGAGAAGTAGCTAGAGTAAAGAACTCAATGTCTACTAACTTATTGATCTTGGATGAAACATTTGATTCATCATTAGATCCAGATGGTATTGAGAACCTTATTAAGATTCTAATCACAATGTCTGATTGTAATCTTTTTGTTATATCTCATAAAGGAGAGATATTGGAAAACAAGTTCCGAAACAAAATGGAGTTTAAGAAAACAGGTAATTTCTCTAAAATCATTTGACTTTAGGGTATAAATAGTGTATAATAGTGGGAAGTAAACATAAATAATAACGTGAGGATTTGTAATGAAATTAACTGAAAGTACATTGAATGTATTAAATAACTATGCTACGATTAATCCAAATATCGTAATCAAACAAGGTAATGTGTTAGAAACGGTATCAGGAGCTAAGAACATCATGGCTTCTAGTACAGTTGATACTACATTTCCTGCAGACTTTGGCATTTATGATCTCAATGAGTTCTTAAATGCTATTGATATGATTGACAACCCTGAGTTCTTATATGAGAATGGGAATAAGTCAGTCATTATTAGAAGTGAAGACAAAACACAATCTATTAAGTATTTCTTTTCTAAACCTGAGATTCTAGTATCCCCATCCAAGCCTATTGATATGCCTGAATGTGAATTAGAGTTTGAGTTAGGGGAAGTGGATATAAATAATATCAAACGTGCAGCGTCAACATTTCGTTCGGATACACTTGTTGTTACACCAGATAATGGGGAATTAGTTTTATCTGTCAAAGATATTGAGGATAAAACGTCTAACTCGTATTCAATTAGAGTTAGTCCAAGTAAATGTCCAGAAAAGGATTTTAGATTTGTATTTCAGATCTCTAATTTTAAATTCATCTCTGGAGACCTAGATGTTCGGATTTCAAGTAAACTAATCGGTGAATTCACGATTAAGAATACAGAATCAAAATATTGGGTTGCCCTTGAGAAATCATCTACATTTAACAAATAGGAAATAAAATGGCTGAAGAAACAGTAGCAACAACAGAAGAAGCACCACAAGCACCTGTTCAATTAAGTTTGAATGAAATCGCAGGTGCCGTAAAGGTAATTGATATTTGTTCTGAGAGAGGAGCATTTAAAGGACCTGAACTAGCAGAAGTAGGGGCTCTTCGTGGTCAATTAGCAAGCTTTTTACAAGCAAATACACCACAGCAACCACCTGAAGGTGAAGCACCAGTAGCACCAGTAGCACCAGTAGCTTCGTAATTATGTTTGATTTCGGTTTTACAGCGGTTGATGAAGAGGAACTAGAAGTTGTTAAGGCTCTTAAAACAGATCAATCTGAAGTAGTTAAGATACAATCTAGTCGTGTGCGTGAGTCGGACGAAAGAACGAATAACCTATACAACGCAATACTCCCTTTATTGTCTAATCTAAAAGCCAATCCAGACAAAGATTACATCTATTGGCCTAATAGAACCGAAAAGGTAGAAGAATTTGAAGATATTATCGCTGCAATAATTAAAGAATAACACTTGACAATTAACCACTCTTGTAGTATAATAGTATATAATTAAACAATAGGTGAATATATAATGAGTAATGATAATGAATTTCTGTGGTGTGAGAAATACAGACCACAGAAGATAAGTGATACAATCCTACCTGAATCGTTGAAGTCTGTATTTACCAACATCGTCAAAACAGGTGAACTTCCTAATATGTTGTTCACTGGTTCTGCTGGTGTTGGTAAAACCACAGTAGCTAAAGCACTCTGTGAAGAGATGGGTCTTGATTATATTGTAATTAATGGATCAGATGAAGGACGTAGAATTGATGATTTAAGAGGTAAGATTAGGCAATTCGCATCTTCTGTATCTCTAGCAGGTGGTCATAAAGTTGTTATCCTTGATGAGGCTGATTATCTTAATCCACAATCAGTACAACCTGCACTTCGTTTCTATATAGAAGAGTTCTCTGATAACTGTAGGTTTATCTTAACAGGTAACTTTAAGAATAGAATTATTGAACCTATCCATTCTCGATGTTCTAATATTGACTTTACTATTCCTAAGAGTCAGAAACCTGTAATTGCATCTCAGTTCTTTAATAGGATTAAAAATATCTTATCAGATGAATCTGTAACATATGATGAAAAGGCTTTGATTTCAGTAACACAAAAGTTCTTCCCTGATTTCCGTAGAACCTTAAATGAACTACAGAAGTATGCTATCTCTGGATCTGACACTATCGATGCTGGTATCTTAACTGAAGTGGGTGATGTAGATATTTCAGATCTAATGAAGTATCTTAAAGTAAAAGATTTCTCACAGATGCGTAAATGGGTTGTCAACAATATTGATCAAGACACACCTGTAATCATTCGTAAGTTATATAATACAATGTCTGATTATATTAAACCACAAACTATACCAACTGCTATTCTTATTTTAGCTGAGTATCAATTCAAAGATGCTTGGGTTGCAGATAAAGAGTTGAATATGGTAGCTTGTCTTACTGAGGTAATGAGTACGGTTGAATTCAAATGAAACTCTTTGACTATGTAAGCTCAATCAACTTTACTAAGAAAGATATTATGATTGATGATGTGACGGAGAAGGTATATGAACCCTTTGTTATCAATCGATCATTATCTTACTTTGAAGATACTGTTATGTTAGCTAATGAGATGAATATCAATCATCATATTGACTCTCGTTTACAATTTGATTTCCTTATAAATACAATTAGAAAGCGTAAAAGGTTTTCTAAATGGGCTAAACCTGATAATTCAGATGTAATAACTGCTATAATGGAATACTATAAATATTCTGAAGAGAAAGCCAAAGCAGTATTACCTATGTTAGGTGATAATGAAATTATAAGAATAAAGGAAACGGTGAGCAAAGGTGGAATTAGAAAATAATGAAATCGTGGAATGGACACCAGATATTATGTTGGAAGTCCGTCTAAACGAACCAGATGACTTCTTGAAAGTCAAAGAAACACTAACAAGGATTGGTATACCATCTAACCCTTCGAAGGGTAATATACTAAGCCAGTCTTGTCATATACTACACAAACAAGGTAGATATTTTATTGTGCATTTTAAGGAGTTGTTTATCCTAGATGGCAAACCAAATAATCTACTTCAGAATGATGTACAACGTAGGAATACTATTTCTACATTGTTATCAGATTGGGGTTTACTCACTATACTAGACGAATCCCTTTCACAAGATAGAGCTCCTCTTAAACAGATAAAGATAATACCTTTTTCTGAAAAGAAGAAATGGACTCTATCACCCAAGTACAATATAGGTAACGTTAGACGATAATTCGTTAATGTTCTATATTGTTAATAATGTATTCGCCTGATTGTCAGGGAATATAAACAATGTGCTCTAAGGAGGCAAAAACTATGAAAACAATTAACTTTCCAAGATCCCCCATGTATATCGGTTTCGATCAAATGTTTAATGATCTTGAACGCTTAGGTCAGCAAACTGATTCTGGATACCCACCGTATAATATCACTAAGGTAAATGAAGACAAAACAATTGTAGAACTTGCAGTTGCAGGCTTCTCTTTACCTATGCTTGATATTGAAGTAAAAGATGGTACTCTATCTATTGTCGGTAACTCTGATGAAACTAGAAAGAATGTTGAGTATATCCATAAGGGTATCTCCTCTCGTAAGTTTCGTAGAGAGTTTAAACTATCTGAATATACAGTAGTGTCAAGGGCTAGTCTGATTGATGGTATTCTTTATATTGAATTGATACAGGAATTACCTGATGCAATGAAACCTAAAAGAATTCCTATTAATAGAGATGGTGACTCCACAACCGCTGAAGAACTATTGTTAGGATAATATATAGTTAAAGTACTGTGAAGGGGTAACATTGTTACCCCTTTTATATTAATGTAATAAAATGGAGACACTATGTCTAATACTGAAATTAAGATTGTAAGATTAAGCTCAGGTGAAGAGCTGTTATGTGAATTTGTAGCAGAAACACAAATGATTTATAACCCTGTAATTATCATTCCTACTGGTGAAGGTGGTATCTCGTTTACACCATACATGCCGTACGCTGAAGTAGATGAATTAGTAATTAATAACTTTGATGAGTTTGTTATGTTTGTTGTTGATCCTGTACAGGAAATGAAAGATAAGTACCAACAAATAATATCACCAGCACCATCTATTATCGCACCAGACACTAAAATCATTACTTGACATTCTGGTTGAAGTAGTGTATAATACATAGTATATAATATGAATAAATTGAGGAGCTCCATTGACAAATTTCTATACATCTGTATCACGCTATGGCAACAAACTGCTTCTTAGAGGATACGACTCCGGTCATCCTATTAAGGAGCGTATAACGTTCAAACCATCTCTCTTTGTACCTAATCCTAAGACTACTAAATGGCAATCTTTAAAAGGTGAACCATTAGAAGAATTAGTATTTGATACTATGAGAGATGCTAAAGAGTTTCTTCAAACTACTGACTCTGTTAAGAATCTAAAGATTCATGGTAATGCAAACTACATTGCTCAGTTCATTCAACAGAAATATCCAGGTAAGATACCATTCGCAAGGAATAAGATCAATGTAACTTCAATCGATATTGAGGTTGCATCTGATGATGGATTCCCTGAGCCTGAATATGCCGCACATGAAGTTATATCAATAGCACTCAAGTCTTCTACAGATGATACTTATTATGTATGGGGTCTTGGGGATTTTGATGTATCAACTTCTATTCATACAGAACTTAAACTAGAATATGTTAAATGTCTTGATGAACTAGATCTACTTCGTAAGTTCATTGGTCATTGGAGTTCACCTAGACATATACCTGATGTTATAACAGGTTGGAATACTAAGTTCTTCGATATGCCTTATCTGGTTAATCGTATAAACAATGTATTATCAGAAACCTATTCTAAACGATTAAGTCCTTGGGGTTTAGTAGATCGTAGAGAAGTTACTATAATGGGTAAGTCCTCTCAGTTCTATGAGATTGTAGGTATTCAACAACTTGATTATCTTGATCTATATAAGAAGTTCACTTACTCACAACAAGAATCCTATAAGTTAGATCATATAGCTCATGTAGAACTTGATGAACGTAAGATATCATATGAGGAGTATGGATCACTTCATTCACTCTATAAGAATGATTATCAGAAGTTCATTGATTACAATATCAAAGATGTTGAGTTAATTGAACGATTTGAAGATAAGATGGGTCTTATTACTTTATGTATGACTATAGCATATAAAGCTGGTGTTAACTATACGGAAGCATTTGGTACAACAGGTATATGGGATACCTTTATCTATCGTACACTAGATGAACAAAAGATTGCTGTACCACCTAAAGAAGTAGAAGCAAAAGCAGAGTATCCAGGTGGGTATGTTAAAGCACCTATGGTTGGTAAACACAATTGGGTTGTGTCATTTGATTTAAACTCACTGTATCCACATCTTATTATGCAATATAATATGAGTCCAGAAACAGTATTAGATCAGAGAACATCAGGTATTGATGTTGACTATTGTTTAAAGTATAAACCTAAGCATACTACAGATACAGCAATGGCTGCTAATGGTTCACATTATTCTAAAGAGAAGCGAGGTGTTATTCCATCTATTATTGATACCTTATATTCTGAAAGAAAAGTTATTAAGACGGATATGCTTAAAGCTGAACAGAATGCCCAGAAAGATAAATCATTTAGACTAGTAAAGAAGATATCTAATCTTAATAATCAACAAATGGCTATTAAGATTCTTATGAACTCATTATATGGTGCTCTAGGTAATAGGTTCTTTAGATACTATGATTTAAGAGTAGCTGAAGGTATTACATTATCTGGTCAGTTAAGTATTAGATGGGCTGAGAAAGCTACTAATGACTTTATGAATAGGATTGTAGGTACTGATTCTGTTGATTATGTTATAGCTATTGATACGGATTCACTCTATGTTAACTTTGAACCATTAGTCTCAAAGCTGAATCTTCCTGAGAATAAGACAGTTGAAATCATTGATAAGATGTGTAATGAACAGTTTGTACCTATGATGGCTAAGTCATATCAATCATTATCTGATAACATGAATTCTTATGAAAATAAGATGGTAATGGATCGTGAGGTTATTGCGGATGTTGGTATATGGACTGCTAAGAAACGATATATCTTAAATGTACATAACTCCGAAGGTGTGCAGTATGAAGAACCTAAACTAAAGATAATGGGTATTGAAGCTGTTAAGTCATCAACTCCAGCTATATGTCGTGATGCTCTAAAAGAGTTGTTTAAGGTAATAGTAATTCAAGATGAAGTTGATGTACAGAAAGCTATTGCTCAATTCAAAGAATACTTCTATTCAAGACCTGCACATGAGGTTGCGTTTCCAAGAGGTGTGACTGATATAACTAAATGGGTTGATGTATATAAAGAATATGGTGGATTATATATCAAAGGAACACCTATTCATGTTCGTGGTACTCTAGTATATAATGATGCTATTATAATGAATAAGTTAAGAAAGAAGTATACCTTAGTTAAGAATGGGGAGAAGATTAAGTTTGTTTATCTAAAGACACCTAATCCTGTTAAAGAGAATGTTATATCATTCCCTGACTATCTACCAGAGGAGCTTAAGATGTCAGAGTATATTGATTATCCTCTACAGTTTGAGAAGACATTCCTTGATCCTATTACACCAATCCTAGATGCTATTGGTTGGTCTATAGAACCTAAAGCAACATTGGAATCATTCTTCTCTTGACATTTGATCTAAACTATAGTATAATATACCTATGACAAATATAAATCAACTATCAACAAACCAACTTGTATCCTATTACATGATGAGTTCTTATATCTATTATGTGGCTAATTCGTTCTTAGAGTCACCCCTATCTGATACTGAATATGATGAGTTATGTAAGAGATTGTTATCTGAATGGGATGATGTAGATCACCCACACAAGAAGTTAATAGATTTTAACTCATTAACAGCAGGTACAGGATTCTATCTTAATGACTACCCTACTATAGTAAAGAATGCAGCTGTAGACTGGGTAGAGAGTTGTAATGCAGTATGACCTATTCATTAACTATATTCAAGAATCTATTTGATAACAAGACACATAAACGAATGGACTTTGATCATTTCCGTGATATGGAATCCTTACTATATAAATTATCAGCTGAGAGTCGTGAGTCTAAATCAACATCACCATTAATATCACCTGCCACATATAATGAAGGTAAGAAACGTAAGAACGATTCTGTATTATCATGGTCATGGGCGGCATTAGATGTTGATGATCATAAGTTACCAGCTAGTACGCAAGGATTAGAAGAAGAATTATATAAAAGATTTGGTCATTATTACTATGTGTGCTATTCTACAGCATCATCACGACCTGATTATCCTAAGTTCAGATTGGTCTTTCCACTCAAGTATGCTGTACACGCTAAAAACATTAGGCATTTCTGGTATGCCCTTAATACAGAGTTTGCTGGTCTTGGTGATCCTCAAACTAAAGATCTATCTAGAATGTATTATGTACCAGGCCAATACCCAAACGCCTTTAATTTTATATTTTCAAACAAGGAAGGTAGTTTCATTAATCCAACAGAGTTGATGGAAACTGTAACATATATAGATAAATCTAGATCTTCCAATTTCTTAGATATGCTACCGACTGAAATGCAAGAGCAAGTAATAGAACACCGTAAGTCTAAACTAGTTAATAAGGATAAGTATAATTGGTCATCAATATCCAATTGTCCATTTATTAATAAGAAGATGTTATCTGAGTATTCTGCTATATCGGAAACAGGTTGGTACCATAAGATGTATCAGATGATGGTATCTATAGCCTTTAATGCAATCCGTAAAGAATACCCAATAACAGCGGAAGAGATAGAAACTCTTATGAGAGAGTTAGATTCACGAACAGGGTCGTGGTATGTAAAGCGACCTATATTAAAAGAAGCAAATTCCGCAATAAACTATGCATATAAAACACATACAGAGAGGTTGTAACTATGTACGAATACAAAGCTAAATTAATCAGAGTAGTTGATGGTGATACTATTGATGCTGAAATTGATTTAGGATTTAAGGTTTATATTAAAGAACGAATAAGATTTGCAGGAATTGATACACCAGAATCTAGAACTAGACATAAACATGAAAAGTCATGGGGACTAGCTGCTAAATGTCGTGTTAAAGATCTTCTAGAGTATGAAGATGCAGAATTTACTTTAACTACTGAACTTCAAAAGAAAGGTAAGTTTGGACGTATTTTAGGGACTGTTATACTCGCTGATGGTACTTCATTATCTGAGATATTATTAGATGAGAAATTAGCAATTCCATATGAAGGTGGTAATAAAGATGAGTCTCGTATAAAATATGGTGTTAAAGAATTATGGGAAATGAACTTCTATAATACAGGACCTGGATGGTTAGAAAAACAAAGTGAGGAGTAGTAAATAATGAGTTTAATGGAAAAATTGAGAAAGAATTCTAAGATAAAAGGAACTGATATCTTATCAGATTCTATGTTATTTAAGAATACAGATATGGTTACAACAGATGTACCAATGATGAATGTAGCATTATCAGGTGATATTGATGGTGGGTTATCTGCAGGTCTTACAGTATTAGCAGGACCCTCTAAGCATTTTAAAACATCATTTGCATTAAAGATAGCATCCGCTTACCTAAAGAAGTATGATGATGCTATCTTATTGTTTTATGATTCAGAGTTTGGATCACCACAAGAATACTTTGAGCAATTTGATATTGATACAACTAGAGTTCTACATACACCTATTACAGATGTAGAGGAACTCAAGTTCGATTTAGTATCACAGCTTGAAGAGGTTGAACGTAAAGAAAAAGTTATTATTATTATCGATTCAATTGGTAATCTTGCATCTAAGAAAGAATTAGAAGATGCTAAATCCGGTAAGTCAGTTGCGGATATGTCACGTGCTAAAGCACTTAAAGGTCTCTTTAGAATGATTACACCATACCTGACAATGCGTGACATACCAATGATGGCTGTTAATCATACATATAAAGAAATTGGGTTATTCCCTAAAGATGTAGTATCAGGTGGTACAGGGATCTACTATTCCGCAGATAATATATGGATTGTAGGTCGTAGACAAAACAAAGCAGGTACAGGGGAGATAGAAGGTTATGACTTTATTATCAATATTGAAAAATCAAGATTTCTTAGAGAGAAGTCAAAGATTCCTATTAAGGTTGAATTTAATGGGGGTATTTCAGAATACTCTGGATTATTGGATATTGCTCTCGCTTCTGGCGATATTGTAAAACCAAGTAATGGGTGGTACCAAAGAGTAGACAAAACAACAGGAGAGCTTATTGGTTCTAAAATGCGTGAGAAACAGACAAGAGAGAAGGACCTCTGGGAATCCATTTTTAAAGATACAGACTTTAAAGAGTTTGTAAAGAAATCATACAAGTTAGGATATGCAGATAATATTTCTGAAATAGACTTGACAATAGATGAGGAATAGTGTATAATGGGTATTAATATAACAAATGATGATTATACCTTTGTAGAAGGACATGATCAAGAGCAATGGACTATTAGATTGAAGACAGGGGCATTTAAAGATACCTTTTATCAATATGGTAAGATTAAAATCCATGAGTCTAAGAATAAAGATCCTGTACTTAAATTCTCTTATAAGATATTAGAAGCTGATGGTGATATAGATACTATATCTGCTGATATCTTGTTTCTTGATCACATTTCTGCCATTCTAAAACATATACTAGAGGATAGTTTACTTAATGATCCAAACAACGATACTAAAGAACTTAATCCAGAATGATGAGTACACAAGACAGGTCATTCCATTCCTAAAGAATGAATACTTCGATTCTTCCCATCAATCTCTTTTTAAGCTGGTAACTGAATTTGTTAATAAATACAATTCACTACCTACTAAAGAAGCATTTGTTATCGAACTTGAGAATTATTCTGAAGAGATATCAGATGTAGGGGAATTTACAGGTATCTTAGAATCTGTATTTCAACCACTTGATGAAGCTACAGATAAGAAATGGCTGCTTGACACTACAGAGAAGTGGTGTCAAGACAGGGCCATCCATATCGCAATAATGGACTCGATAGGAATCATTGACGGACAGAGTAAGGAGTTAACTAAAAATGCAATACCTGACATATTATCTGACGCACTTGCCGTTTCCTTTGATAGGAATATTGGTCATGACTATCTCGATGCTTCTGCTAGTAGGTATGATTTCTATAATAGAGTCGAGAAGCGTGTACCATTTGATCTCGACTACTTTAACCAAATTACTTGCGGGGGCATGCCGAATAAAACGCTTAATATCGTAATGGCAGGAACTGGCATTGGGAAATCTCTCTTTATGTGTCATGTAGCTGGTGGTGCATTAATGCAGAATAAGAATGTACTATATATAACAATGGAGATGGCAGAAGAACGTATTGCTGAAAGGATTGATGCTAATCTTATGAATGTATCATTAAATGATATTGAGTCTATAGGACAGAAGACTTTTATAAATAAAGTAAAGAAGATATCTCAGAAGACTACAGGAAAACTTATTGTAAAAGAGTATCCAACAGCATCAGCTCATGTAGGGCATTTCAGAGCACTTCTAAATGAACTCAAGTTAAAGAAGAACTTTGAACCAGATATAATCTTTATTGATTATCTTAATATATGTGCATCAAGTCGAATCAAAGGGTTAGGAGGTTCAGTTAATACCTATTCTTATATCAAGTCGATTGCCGAAGAACTACGGGGTTTAGCTGTAGAGTTCGATGTACCTATCCTATCAGCAACACAAACAACAAGATCAGGGTTCTCTAACTCGGATGTAGGTCTTGAAGATACCTCAGAATCATTTGGTTTACCAGCAACAGCAGATATGATGTTTGCATTGATATCAACAGAAGAACTAGCCAATCTAAACCAGTTAATGGTTAAACAATTAAAGAATCGTTATGCAGATATCGGTACTAATAAACGATTTGTTATAGGTGTGGATAGGCCTAAGATGAGATTATATGATGTTGAAGTATCCGCACAGACACTAATCCAAGTAGATCAAGGAACAAGTAATAATCATATTCCTACACAGAAAACATTAGATACTGAAGGATTTAAATTTTAATTATGAAAGGACATGACATGAAAGCAGAATATATTGATCATATGGGTGATGATATTTCAGTTGTTAACTCAGCTAGAGTATCATTTAATAAGACATCAGAAGGTGTAGGTGTAGATGAATATGTAGATGAGAAAGATGATAATGGAATATGTACATTATCTGCATTTGTTCCTATCTTGAAAGAAGGTGATAAGAAACTAATCACCTTCCTAGCAAAGCATAACCATTTCACCCCATTCACTCATGCTACTGTAACAATGAGGGAAACAGTACCTATCTTTGTAGCACGACAACGTTTTAAACACGTTATAGGTTTCACTTATAATGAGGTATCCAGAAGATATGTATCAGATGAGCCTGAGTTCCATGCTCCTAAGAATTGGAGATACAGACCTGAGAATGTTAAACAAGGCTCATCTGATACAGAGTTTGTTACTACCTTTAAGAATGATATGGATTATATCTGGAGTCTTAAATCATCAAATTCTATTACAGATAATTACCACACATATCTTATTAAAGCAAAACAACTATACACAGAGATGTTAAATTCCGGTGTATGTCCTGAGCAAGCACGTATGGTTCTTCCACAGTCTATGTTAACTGAATATTATGTAACAGGATCATTAATGGCGTGGGCAAGAGCATATAATTTAAGAAAGAGTCCAACTGCACAGTTAGAGATTCGTGAATTAGCTAATCAATGGGATAGGGTAATGTCAAAACTATATCCTGTATCATGGGAAGCATTAACTTCACAGTACTTAAATAAATGAAAATAGTTCTTGACATTGTATTAGAATATTGTTATAATAAGTTATAAGAGTTAAGAAAGGAGGTAAAGATGCCAAATACATATCTAGTAATTGAAGATGTTCTTAAAGAATGGAAAGTAGTCGAAGATATTGGTCAACCTGAATACAATACAGAAGCTGTAGAGCAACATAAACAAGATAATGATATCTTTGAACTGTTCTACGGTTACATTGCATATAAAAATAACAAAGGAAGAGTATGAGTTTAGAAATAGCATTTATATTATTATTAGTAGTGGCATGTTATTTTTCATGGAAGTGGGGGGAAGAGGAAGGGAGTCTAGAAGGAATAGAGGTAGGAGTTTATTCTACACTACATAATCTAGAATCAAGTGGTGTTATAAAAGTAATAAACTATGATGATGGTGGGTCTATCATTAAAGCTATGTCATTTACAGAACTTCATGTAGATGCCAATGGAGATACAAAAACTATTATTAACAACAGTAAAGAGGATTCTATATGCTCAGAGGAAAAGAAGTAATCGCTGATTGGACATCAAAAAGATGGCATTCGACACACAATTGGCATACTGGTACTGGAAGGTATATTAAACGACTTCTAGCCAAAAAAAGTCGTAGAGAATGTAAAAAAACACTTGACATATATGAGATAATGTAGTATACTATAAGTATGGTTTTTAGTTTAATCGATATGAAAATTACATTTGACCCAACACTAACAGTTCAGTGGTTTGTTAGTGTTGGGATCTATATTTTCGTTACTGTAATAGGAGCATTATAGAATGGCAAAGTTATTTAAAGTAAATGATTGGGTAGCAGCATATGATTTCGAGCCTATGCCTAATAGGGAAGATGCGTATGTGGCAGGTATTATTACTGAAGTAAAGGAGTCTACATACGTTATTAAAGTAAGAAAAGATACTATGTTTCCTGAAGGATCTAGGACTGTAGTAGAGGCACCCAAACAAGATAAGATGTTATGGGATTTTGAAGATAGAATCAGGCCATGGCCGTTTAAGATAAATACCGAGTCTAATGAATTGATGAGGAGAGGTTATAATGATGAAGTATGATGTGAGATTTTGGGTTCTTAATATGTTTCTTCCTTTTTTATTAGGTATTGTTTTAATGGCTGTTTTATTATTTGTACCAGTTAAACAAGTTTGTGCATCTCATCCACATGAGGAACCAGAGCGACCTAAACTTAATATAAAGAAATCCTTTGTATCTCTATTATCAACAATGGAGAATGGACTAAGAACTAATAAGATTGATGAGGAACGACTGAGGTTGGACTTCGCTGATATCTTAAAAGAAGTCAGATCTAATATTCTAGAAAGTCCGTAAGGACTTTTTTTTTGCTTTCTCTAATAGTATAAATAAGTATTAATGTACTAATTAATATGAGAGTAATCGATGTATACATTTAAACAACATATAATAGAAGCAAAGAACACACACATGACGCATATTGAAGATTTAGTTCTTGATGGTGGTGTTGATGGTACTAGAGCTGCTATTAATGCCCTAAGAGCTCTTCGTGATATGTTAGCAGGTACGTTATCAGGCTCTCATTCAGTTACAGTAAAGTGGGATGGAGCTCCAGCAGTATTCGCAGGTACTGACCCCACGGATGGGGAATTTTTCGTTGCTAAGAAAGGTATCTTTAATAAGAACCCTAAGGTATACAAATCACATAATGATATTGATAATGATACATCAGGTGATCTATCTGATAAGTTGAAAATAGCATATACAGAATTAAAGAAAATAGGTATTAAAGGGGTTATCCAAGGTGATATTATGTTCACCCAACCCGATCTAAAAGCAGAAACTATTGATGGTCAGAAATACATTACTTTCCATCCTAATACCATTGTATATGCTATACCTAAAGAACAAGCATCTGATGTATTAAATGCTAAGATAGGTGTTGTATGGCATACATCATATACAGGTGATTCCTTTGAAAATATGACAGCCTCATTTGGTGTTAATATATCTGCTCTAAAGAAAGTCAAATCAGTATGGTCTAAATCAGCTGACCTACCAGATCTAACAGGTGTAGCTACACTATCTAAGAAAGATACAGCTACTGTTACTGAGTTCTTATCTAATGCAGGTACTATATTCAGAAAGATATCATCCTCTATATTAAAAGAAGTATCTGATAATAAAGAGATCAACATGGCTATTAATACCTTTAACAATACAAAGGTTCGTAAAGCAGAAAAGATAATCAATGCGGATCATCATGTCAAAGAGTTGATGACTTGGATACAGAAACGATACCAGAAAGACATTGATAAGTTAAAGAGTGATAAGGGTAAAGCGAGAAAGCTTAAACAACTCGAAGATGTAATGAAGTTCTTTTCTTCATCTAATAAGAAAGGTTTGACCTTAATGTTTGACTTACAGAATGAGTTAGTAGCTGCAAAAGAAATGCTGATTAATCAACTATCTAGGGTTCAGAATACAAAGACTTTTGTTAAGACATCAGTCGGATTCAAAGTAACAGGGGCGGAAGGTTACGTTGCTATCGATAATCTAACAGGTGGTGCTGTTAAGTTAGTTGATAGGATGGAGTTTTCTACTAATAACTTCTCAGCTGAGATAATCAAAGGTTGGCAGAAGTAATTTATATAAATATAATATACGATAGTAAATAAATAGGAATAATTACATGAAATATTCATTTAGTCAGATCAAACATATACTAGAAGCGTCTAAAAACTATGATGCTTTTCTAGCTAAAGCAATGAAGAAGTTTAAGATTAAAGATATTGGATCTTTAGATGATAAAGAAACGACAAAGTTCTTTAATTGGATTGATAAGAATTGGGATGCAAAGAATGAAGAAGTTGAAAAAGTAGATGAGGTTTTATCTATACAAGGGCGTAGGAAACTTGGGCGTGCTATGAAGAGGAATGCTAAGAAGAATGCCCGAAAACGGAAAATCTCAATGAATCGTAAAGCCACACCAGATAAGATTAGAGATAGAGCTAAGAAAGCTGCTATTAAACAAGTTAAATCTTCAATATCGGGTGGTAAAGATACAAGTACATTATCACATGCTGCCAAAGAAGCTTTAGAAAAACGATTGAAAAAGAAGTCTGGGTTAATTAATAAAATAGCACGGAAACTAATACCTTCAGTTAGAGCAGCTGAGAAAGAAAGATTGGCTAATAAAAATAAAAAATAATCATCGATCTACTATAGGAATCAGGTAATGATTAAGTCATTTAGAGAATATATAACAGAAGTCAAGGATGAGAATGTAACATTCTCATTTGGTAGGTTTAACCCACCTACTACAGGACATGAGAAGTTATGTAATGCAGTTGCTAAAACAGCAAAAGGTGGTAAGTATTTTATATATGCTTCTCAATCATTTGATGCTAAAAAGAACCCATTAGAATATACTACTAAGATTAAATGGATGCGTAAAATGTATCCTAAGCATGCTAGATCTATTATCCTTGATAAAAAGATTAAGAATGTATTTGATATTGCTGTTTCCCTTTATAATAAAGGTTATCGTAAAGTAACAATGGTAGTAGGTTCTGATAGAATACCAGAGTTTGAGACTCTCCTATCAAAATATAACGGTAAGGAAGCCCGACATGGGTTCTATGATTTTACTAAAATATCTATAGTATCCGCAGGTGATAGAGATCCAGATGCTGAAGGTGTTGAAGGTATGTCTGCTTCTAAGATGAGAGCTGCAGTACAATCTAATAACTTTGATCAATTCCAATTAGGTATTCCTAAAGGATTTAAAGATTCTCAAAAGTTATTTAATGATGTTCGGAAAGGTATGGGGTTATCTGAATCTAATAAGTTTAGACGTAATATTAAGTTTAAAGTAAATCCTGAACGTGATGCTTATATAACAGGTTCTTTATATAATATAGGAGATACTGTTGAGATGAAAGAGGTTACTGAAAGAGGTAAAATTACTGTATTAGGGTCTAATTATGTTATAATTGAAGGACTATTGTCTAGAAAAATATATAGGAAATGGATATCAGATATAGGAATTATAACAATATGAACACACAAAGCACTTGTCCAGATTATTTAAGACTTGATAGAATAGAGGATAAAATAGATAGGATCTCAGAGCTAATAATCACATTCGCCCGTACTGAAGAAAAGGTAAAAAACTTAGCTGAAGATAATAGACAGCATGATGATTCTATAGATGAAATAGAAGATAGGATAGTAGTACTGGAAAAGTTAGTTGGTCTTAATACAAGAACTGTGAATTCAGTACATAAATTAGTTTGGGTTATAACGACTGCTATTATAACAGGGTTTCTTGCTTATATAGTAGCTTGGCCATCAGTATAGTTACTATATTCCCCTTCTTCCGCATCACTAAGTAATATTATACACTATTATTAAGGAAATGTCAAGTATTAAATTATGATTATAAATGAAGAGAACTTAATATTATATGCAGCTAAACATTATGAAAATCATCACTCTAATAACACAGAGGATTTTTATTCAGACTTAAAACGAACAAAGTATATAAAGACTCTGTTTCGTAGATACTATGAGAATGATGATCTTCA
>ENA-ORXI01000598-ORXI01000598.1-sediment-metagenome-genome-assembly--contig:-NODE-598-length-30055-cov-9.904163_pt1 | contig 30055 bp, 28 predicted proteins | sample MGYA00237861_ERZ511468 | MGnify/ENA primary metagenome ERZ511468 (study PRJEB26299, sample SAMN06266213) | sediment metagenome | isolation source: Hudson Canyon methane seep mesocosm | place: USA:Hudson... | reverse complement strand
ATAAAAGGTTTTGAACCTTGGGAGTGGGCCATTGGGTCAGGTGCGTATGCAAGTGATATTGATGCATTAATAATAAAAAAAAGAAAACTTTTAGAAGAGAGAAATAATCAAAGTATTGTTGAAATCATTTTTATAAGTTCTGGTGTTTTTGTATTGTTATTTTTATGCGCACTCTTTTTTACGAGGATTATAAAAAACAGATTTGAAGAATATAAATGCAGTGTAAAAGAAAAAAATTCTCAACTTGAAGATTTAAATATACATCTTGAACAAAAAGTAATGGAGAGAACAAAGAATTTAAATTATATCAATAAAAAGTTAAAAATTACCGTGGAAAATCTGTCTGCAACCCAAAAAGATTTACTCTTAGCAGAAAAGATGGCGACGTTGGGTGAGCTTGTAAGTTCGATAACGCATGAAATTAATTCACCCTTGGGTGTGAGTATCACAACTGCTTCTCATTTGAGTTATCTTACCAAAGAGTTTGATAAACTCTACAAAAAAGAAGATTTATCTCAAGAAGAATTTGAAACATACATAAAAAATGTAAAAGAGATATCAAAAATATTGGATATAAATCTCAATAACACCGCGCAACTTGTAAAGAGTTTTAAAAATGTTGCAGTAGATCAATCCACTGAAGAAAAAAGAAAATTTGATATTAAAGAATATATTTCAGAAATATTATTGGCTCTTAAAAGTAAAACTAAAAGTACACATATAAATATAAAAGTTGAATGTGATGATAATATTATTTTAGACAGTTATCCTGGATTTATATCTCAGATTTTAACAAATCTGATTAACAATTCCATTTTGCATGGTTTTGAACAAGGTGAAGAGGGTGAAATAAAAATCATGGTAAATGACCTTGATGATGAAATTGAGATAAAGTATAAAGATAATGGAAAGGGAATACCCAAAGAATTGAGCAATAAAATATTTGATCAGTATTTTACAACCAAAAGAGGAGAAGGGGGCACTGGATTAGGATTGTATATTATAAAAGAAATTATTACTAAAAAACTCGAAGGGAGTCTAAAAATAAATACGCCCGAACAAAAGGGATTGGAATTTGTTTTTGTCATACCCAAAAACATACAAATATTTGAGTAAATAATGATATGTCATATTATTTAAAATTAGATAGATAATATAATATTTCTTGTCCTAGGTCAATAATCCTTTGTATTAAAAGTTGTACAATATGTATAAATGCTTCTTAAATTTTAGAACTAATTATTTTTATACAGAATAACTGATATTTGAATGTAGAAGTACAAAGTGGTGTTATATTAGAATAAAGGATGAGCCCGTGAGAATTTTGAAAATTTCATTAATACTTATTTTTATACCTTTTTCATTGGCTTTTTCTGACATCATTGGAAGTAAACATGACTTGAGTTTCAGTTCAGGAAATACAATCCGAGCCAAAAGTGGCACTACGGATTATATCTGTGTTTTTTGTCATACTCCTCACGCTTCTAATTCTGATTTCTCTGATATTCCAATATGGAACAGACAAACAAATCTGGAAACTTATACCACGTACGGTACAACAATAGCAGGCACTGCAGTAACTGCATTATCCAATACATCAAAAGTGTGTTTAAGTTGTCATGATGGGACAAGTGCCATAAATTCCCTTATAAATGCGCCAGGTTCAGGTCTTTTGGGTGAGAGCTCTTTTACTGCGGGAGGTCTTGTGAAAATGAACAGTGCTGAAGATGGAGAGACTTTTAAGATGCCCGTAGGGGCTTCAAACTTTGGTATTGATTTGAGTAATACTCATCCCATATCCGTTGAATATACAGCAGGTAAAGGAAGTTTACGGGAATTAAGCACAGACTTAGGATCAGGTTGGACAACCTCTGATAAATTAAATAAGGTTTCTTCCTTATTAAAAAATGGTAAAGTAGAATGTACCTCCTGTCACGATCCTCATTTAGGAGAAAATAAGACTTTTTTAAGATCAGGAGATAATACGAAAAGTAAACTTTGTTTGGGTTGCCATAATAAATAAATCCTGAACGATTAATTTTGTCTATAATTCACATCTTTGATACTCGTCAAGGATTTAGTTATAATAAAATGTTATAATTGTCTATATGTATTATGGATTTATTATGAAAAATATTGTTGCTGTTTTATTTTTGATTGGACTGTTTACTACCAACTCCAATGCTGCCAATGCTTCCCTTCTTTTTTACGGAAATTGTACCGCATGCCATATGGATATTGGAAAAAAATCAGCACCTACATTTATCGAGATAAAAGAACATTATAAAAGAGCCTATCCTGCGAAAAACGATTTTGTAAAAGCACTCTCTTCATGGGTGTTTAATCCCAACGAAGAAACTTCAATCATGCAAGATGCCGTCAAAAAATATAAACTCATGCCACAGCTTACTTATGATTTGAAAGTACTTGAAGAAATAGCAGCTCATATCTATGAAAAAAAATTAGTAAACTAATACATAAACTTTAGTTTTTATTTATTGAAATTCCCTTATAATAAAACTATATTATCCATTGATATTTAATAAATAATAATATACTATCCTCCTGAATATGGGCAATATTTGGTTCTGATATAACTTAATAACTTTTCTGATATAATTAAAAATTCGTTAAATTAAAAGGTCGTTTATTATGTTAAACTTTTTTTCAAAACCTACCAGTGAAGACTTACTTAATGAACTTCAAAAAGAAACTTTCAATGAATCAAAAGCCAATTCTATTTTAGAGCATGTTGATATTAATGCAATTGATAACGATGGAAAAACTTTCTTGCACCATGTTTGTTTTGAAAATATAGATGAACCCATCAGGTGGTTGGCGAAAAATGGTATTGATAAAGATATCGAAGATTATGATGGCGAAACAGCCCTTACTCTTGCTATAAAAAATAATTGTTTTGAATCTTTTCATCAACTTTTGCAATTGGGTGTTAACGTAGATAGACAAAACAGATATGGCCGTACTGCTGTCCAAGAAGCAATCATACAAAGCAGTCCGAAATTTTTCAACGCAACAAGAATGTATTCTAAAAATTTAAATTTAATAGATAAGAAACATTTTTTTTATCTGATCGTTATGTTATTTGGAATGATTCCGCTTGCTTCTGCAAATGTAGCCTGGGTGGGAAATGCTGATTATAGCCAGGCAACTGGGGCGAATGGAAACGAATCGACAGCAACTAATTTTAGTCAGTACAATTTTGGTGTTGGTGCTTCACTGATTAAATTAAACAGTGCTTCAGGAACTTTTTCTGGCTATTATCAAACCATGGTGAATGGTCATTCATTAAACGGAGTTGGTATTAACCTTTCTGATTTAAAGACTGATGGGGCAGCAGGGAATGGAGCCGGTTTTGAATTAACATTAACGGCTCAATATTCTGGAACATATACTCAAACCACTCAATTTGGAGCAACGACAACAACGCTTAATAATCTGGTTGGTTCGACTAATTTGTATTTTGATTCGACCCCGGATTTTAATTTTTCTACTGATAGCGGTTTTGGTACGGATACGGATGTTGTAGGCAATACCAGTATATTGAGTGGTTCAATCAGTGGTGGTGGCGGTACTTTTTCTAATACCTTTGGTATTGGCGGGGAATCAATGGCTTTTGATTTATCAGGCGTATTAGATGGTTATGATCAAGCTGTGTTTTCACCCGATACAATAAATGGTGGAAATGTCAGTTTCTTACTTCACTTAAATCCTCTAAATACTTCTGTTATTAGTCAGGTTGTTAATGGCAATGGCACAGTTATGGGAGCAGCATATAATCAAGCGACTGATATCCTGGTAGAAGGTAATGGTACCTTGGAATTAACGACAGTTCCTTTGCCTGCGGGTATTTGGTTATTAGGTTCTGGCCTAATCGCTTTATTTTCTTTTGGGAAACGTAGCTTTTTGACTGCTTAAGAAAGTTGAAAAGGCATTGTTCAGGATAACGATCAGATGGATTTGAATGGAAGTTGTCGAGAACAGTCTTCTTTATATTGTTGAACTAACACTTTTTCACGTTCTAAAAAATTAGCAATTAATTTTGAAAAATGTGTGTTTTGGACCCAGTGAGCCGAATATGTGCTTATGGGTTCAAAACCTCGTGAAATTTTATGCTCGCCTTGTGCCCCCGAATCAAATGTTTGCAATTGATGTTCAATGCAATACTCAAGCCCTTGGTAATAGCAGGTTTCAAAATGCAAACTGTTATACTCCTCATAACAGCCCCAATAGCGACCGTATAAAGTATTTCCTCCAATAAAACTCAGTGCGGCACCCACGTAAAATTGATCTTTACTAGCAAGGACCAATAGTATTTGTTCAGGCATGGTTTGTGCGAGTTGCTTAAAAAAATCGATATTTAAATAAGCTGACTGGCCTCTTTTTAAATAGGTTAATTGGTAGAATTGAAAAAATACCTGCCATTGTGATTCAGTAATTTCTAATCCGCTGAGCCTATGTAGTTTGATGCCATGTTCAACAATTTTTCGACGTTCTTTGTTAATTTTTTTTCGTTGTCTGGAAGTGAAGGTTTTTAGGTAATCATCAAAGTCTTGATAATTTTTATTAAACCATTGGAATTGCACACCTTCACGAATCAGCAATTGTTGTTTTAAAAGATCCATTTGATCAGGATCAGGGAATAAACAATGCAGAGTTGAAATATTGTTTAACTCAGAAAGCTGTTTAATATGATCAACGCACAACTGGATAACTATCGAACTATCAACAGTTGAATTAATTAAAATGCGTTGTCCCTGACAAGGTGTAAAAGGAATGGCATTAACCCACTTTGGGTAATATTGCATACCTGATTGAGAAAAGGCATCGGCCCATTGCTGATCAAAAATATATTCACCACGAGAATGGTTTTTTAAATACAACGGCATAGCTGCGACCAGCTGCTTTTGCTCAAAAACCAGGATATGATGTGGATTCCAGCCTGTTTCAATACAGACAGATCCACTTTTTTCCAGAGCCAATAAAAATTCATGACGTAGAAAAGGATCTTTATCTCTAATTAGCTTATTCCAGCAGTCAGCATTGACTTCTGCCATACTATTAATTTGCTTAATGACCATTTATCTAGACAGCATATAAAATGACAAAATTTTTTTCACAATCTTGCGAAAATAATAAACAGCCTATTCTACAGATAATTCAAACTGTTTTTCAGCAGACTAGCTCGGTTTTAGAAATAGGTAGCGGAACAGGGCAGCATGCCTGCTATTTTGCAGGAAATCTCCCTCATTTAAGCTGGCAGCCAACTGACAGGCAAGAAAACAGGGAAGGCCTGGATTGTTGGATTGCTGAAGCAGGTTTAGCTAATTTACAAAAAAGTCTAAAGTTAAATGTGACTGATGAGATGTGGCCTTTTCAGCAAATAGATGCACTCTTTACTGCTAATACCTTGCATATCATGCATTGGCAGGAGGTTGAGTGTCTATTTAAAAGATTAGAAAAATATTTAACCGAAAAAGCATTGGTGTGTCTCTATGGCCCCTTTAATTACCAGGGACAATATAGCAGCGCAAGTAATGAACAATTTGACCAATGGCTAAAGGTGCGTGACAGTGAAAGTGGCATTCGTGATTTTGAAGCCATTGAAAAGTTAGCCAATGCAGTGGGGTTATTCATCAAAGATGACTATGAAATGCCTGCTAATAATAGATTGCTGGTGTTTTATAAAGATGTTATTTAGACTTGCAGATAATTAAACGAATTTAGGGCTATTAACAAACATAGGTTAAAAATATGATGCAATTTTATGGGTAGGAGGGGCCTCTGGCCGCGACCGAAACAAATCTAGAGCAATCGCCTGTAAAAATTACGCCAATTTTTCTGACAAACAATAGCTCAAGAATTAACAGTTAGTATTTCCCAACCTCTGATTTTGTTAATCATGTTGTTATTGAACAGAGTAAGGTAAAAATGAAAATATGGGTTGATGCTGACGCATGTCCAGTAGTAAATAAAGATATATTATGCCGAGCAGCTGAAAGAACAGGCGTATTGACAACATTTGTTGCCAATCAGTTTATTCAGTTACCCCCCTCACGATATATTAAGTTTATTCAGGTAGCACGTGGTTTTGATGTTGCTGATAATGAAATTGTTCAAAAAGTTGAAGTTAATGACCTGGTTATTACAGGTGATATTCCCCTAGCAGCTGAGGCCATTGAAAAAGGGGGGATTGCGTTAAACCATCGTGGTGAGTTATATACAACTCAAAATATTAAAGAATCTCTTAATATGAGGGACTTTATGGACACCTTACGTTCTAGTGGCATACAGACAGGCGGTCCCTCGGCATTAAGTTCAAGTGACAGACAAGCTTTTGCAAACCAGCTTGATAAAATTTTAAGTAAGAGAGATAAAAAGTGAATGCCACTTGAGTCTGGAAAACGATGCGCCTTTGAAGGGTTAAGAAATGGGAGCTTTCTGAGGCGATATAATATCTAGCACTGTAGGTTGGGGTGAGGAAAGGAACTCCAACGTCTTGTGTTATGACCACATGTTAGGTTTCGTGCCGAGCTAGTAAATAGAGTCAGGATAATATAAAGTACAATCAAATTTACCTGGTTTACAGGTTGATATTAAGTTATCAGGGCGAATTTACCTGAGAAGAATATTTACGTTCAAAAAAAGGAAAATTAAGTGCAAGATAAAGATGACGAATTTTATGAAAGAGCAGATGCCCACATTCATTTATCAAATGATCAAGTAACTAAAGATATTGAACGTGGAAAAGTAAGCGCATCATTCTTATACGGTGCAGCAAGATATAATGCATATATTAGTGCCACAGGGTGTGATAGCCAAGATGAGATGATTTCTGCTAAAGAAAAAGCAATGGACTATTTTGTTAGTGAATATCGAAAAATGTTTGAAGAACATTATGATAATTACACTGAAAATTATGAAAAATACATGGGCACATCTGTTAAAACATCACAAATAAATTAAGTTTCTGTGCAAAAAGCGCGCTCTTGGACAGGCCAAAAATCGGCTGGCCATATTATGAAAATGGTAGCTCGGTAGTTTGGGTTGAGGTACGAAACCCAATCCAACATGTAGTCGTAACACAAGACGTTGGGGTTCCTTCGTCCCCCCAACCTACCGTACTGGCAGAAACTTATGGCTAATTAAGAAGGATATTAAACCGAAATTTGAGTGCGTTTGTGGGAAAAACCTAACAAGCCCAATATGCTTGTGCCCATTAGCCAGACTGCTCCAGGAACTGGGACTGTGGATAATTGTACATCATTAGACACCCATGCGACTGTCCCACCGTCTACTGCAAGTGCTAATAGGTCAAATGACAAGGGCTCTCCAGTAACTGAATCGTAGTTAAAACCTAAAACGAAATCCTGAACATTTATAAACGCCAGCTGCCCGTATGACTCAGTGGAAACATTCATACCAATATATGCTGATCCCACCCCATTCTGAAGATAACCGTATGTTAAAGGGTCGAAAGTAAACGTATCATTGTGTGTGATCATTGAGAAGTCGTCTAAGACAAGAGTAGCTGAAGAATCTAAATGATAAGTTAGTGATCCAGATGCAAAAACTTCAGGAATTATTGGTGGGGTGCTGGATTGGTCTACAATATCAATAAAATTAGTTGCATTAAAATAAGCTACCGTAGCGTAGGAGGGTAATGTTGTTAATGTAAGTAATATCAAGTATATAATCTTCATTTTATTTTCTCTTGGTTTTTTATTTTTTTCAATTATTGAGTAGAGGAGGGAGTTTTGAAGGTATTTCATAAAATTATTTGTAAGGTTTAGGTAAACATTAAAAAAGACCTTTAAACACTACTTTTTTCTATTTATTGTAGATCTCATTTCCTACAACTCATTCAGTACCTCACCCTATACCTTTGGCAAGGTTTTAAGCTTCAATGTCACTTATGATTCGTATATAACGATAATTTAGCAACTATGAAAACTTTATTTTATGGGTTGCAGTTAAATTCAACAACATCCATTTATACCCCTTTATTTGGGGGGGGCTAAAGTTCGGATGAGGTACGAACCCCAACATGTAGTCGTAACACAGACGTTGGGGTTCCCAACCTATAGTGCTCCTCATGCAGTGCCGCCTTAATTGAAGCCTGGCGTTATTTTTAATCTACAGATGTTAGATACAAGACCAGTACATATATTTTCAAAAGTAAATAAGTCACAAAATCGAGGCTAACATCTCACATCTTTGTTTTCATCAAGTTTGTATCATTGACCCACGATCTAAAAAATCATTACTTCTTAAACAAACAAGGTCAAAAATTATGAAAACTTTAACTTCAGTAGCAGTATTTGCAATCGCTTCAGTACTTTCATTTAACGCAATGGCAGATTCTAAAGTGAATAAAAGTATTATTCTTAACAAGTCTTTAAATAAAGGCAATGCTGCAATAGCCATTGGTAAGGGGAATGCAGCTAATGTAGGTTCTGTATCAGTTAAAGATTCAAAAATAAACAAAAGCATTATCCTTAACAAATCTTTAAATAAAGGTAATGCAGCTATCGCAATTGGTAAAGGCAACGTCGCTAACGTAGGTTCGGTATCAATCAGGGGTTCTAAAGTTAATAAAAGTATTGTGTTGAATAAATCACTAAACAAAGGCAATGCGGCAATTTCTATTGGCAAAGCTAACTCTGCTAATGTTGGCTCAGTGAGTTTCGAGTAAGTTTTATTATGTTCTGACGCATGAAAATTATCGTGCATTATTTATTTATCATGTAGAAGAAAATTACTCGATGAAATTAGGGTAGGTGTGAATAGTGGGGTGGTAATGGATCATGGTCATTTACAAGGTCTTAAAGGATGACATTGAACTGTTAGTTGGTCGACCTATTGGGTGATGGATAACAACGATACAGAATTAATTTGTATCTGACTCAGTGTATCTATGCCTCCGCCCATCCTATGGGCTATTCGTTGAGTTGATATTTTCTTGTCTAGTAAGTGGGGTCAGGATGGTAAAAGGTGTAAGCAAAGTAGCCTGGTTTACAAGCTAATACCAATTTATTGGGGTGAACTCACCTTAGAAGAGTTGTTAGTCTACCAAACCTCCTGGAGGCTATATTTTTGTTCATATTGGAGGCATATTAAAGGAAAAAGGAAATGAAACGTATAAATAAATTATTAGCTGTGACTTTGTTTTTTTCCAGTTACTCATCGGCTTCATTTAGTGTTGTTTTAAATATTAACGGTGATACCCTTATGGGGGCCTCTGGCGTTGATGTTAATGGCGCTTTGTATGATGTCCAATTTTTAGATGGAACATGTAGTGATCTATATAATGGATGCGATCAAAATACAGATTTCCCTTTTACCAATCCAAATGACCTTAATGATTCGGCTTTGCTAAATGCCGCCATGACCGCTTTATTTGAACAAGTGTTATTAGGTGTGTTTGACACTAATCCCGACTTAACTAATGGTTGTGTTGTTGCGGGCGGGTGTCAGATTAATACTCCACTTTTTAAAGGGGGTAGTAATGAATTTATTGGTGCTATTGGTGCCTATAATTCTACTGCCGTAGAGCAAAACCAAGCTGGAAATTTTGATCACCTTACCGCGGGAAGTGTATATTTTAATAGTAACCCTTTGGCTCATTCTCCAGATACAGATGCTTCGGTATTTGCTGTTTGGACTCAAACCGCTGTAGTACCTGTTCCTGCAGCCGTTTGGTTATTTGGTTCTAGTTTAATCGGGCTAATTGGAATGAGAAAAAGGCAGAGCAACCTGCAAACAATAATGCCTAGTCAATAGTTTGTTTCTAACTGCCATTTTTATATCCAAGTTGAGTTGATGCTATCAGGAATTTTGTATACCTGAAAGCATCAACTCAACTTGGTGCTCTAGCTATCGAAAAACGACAAAAAACTAAAGTTTGGTTAAAAATTTATTAAATTTAAGGTTTTTTGATAGCCAAATGTATTGCCTATGACTACAATCTAAAACTGATACTGACATGAAATATGTATTGCTTTTTCTTTGCCTTCTAATTTCTAATCACTCCTTTGGCTGTATGATAGGTGAGAGTGGGCCTGAATATGATAAGCTTATAAAACTCAAAAAACTTGATGATTTGGGACGATATCAAGTATCAATACCTAGTAAGTTAGATGCTTTTAGTGGTGAGCCAGTAGTTACAGTTTATCAACACTTATCTAATTTTGAGAGCGGAGAATGGTTCAAAGCCATTTTAGAGGGTATTATAAAGGTTGCAATGTCAGCTAATGAGGAAAAATTGACAGGAATTTTCCAAATAAATCTGGATAAATATGCCAAATTTGATGTAAGTGTTTATTGGCCTCCAATACAATCAGGCCTTTGCAGCACTTCTGGTGAATTATCTATTAATCTTCAAACAGACCTATAACTGTATTGGATGATAGAGGACTGTTGAATAACTACCGTTTTATCTTGCTTGTTGTCTAAAGTAAAAAATGACTGAGTGGCAAGATTGAACTTCTATTTATGTGATTTTAGTGGCTCGCTAGCCTATCTGAGAAACAATAATATGAAATCACATTTTAAATCATTATTTCTGGTCGTTTTTTTGTTGCCTGCTAATGGATGCAAAGAAATTGTTAATATGCTTGCGTTTCATCCTAATAAAATAGATGTAATTGCTTCAAATAAATTGCCATTAGGAATTGAAGAGTTAGATATTATTACGGATGATAAAACTAAAATTATCAATTTATTTATCCCTGAAAAACAGTCAAATAAATTAGTAATTTATTTTCATGGTAATGCCGGAAATATCTATCACCGTATTCCTATTTTAATTCAGCTACATAATTTTGGTGTTAATGTCATTGGCGTAAGCTATAGAGGTTATGGAAAGAGTGAAGGCAAACCTAGTGAAAATGGAATATATCTTGATGGTAAAGCTGTGCTCAACTACGCGCAAAATATATTAGGTTTTTCTTATAAAAATATTATTATTGTCGGACGTTCTATTGGGACAACGGTTGCTGTAAATACATCTCAAAACAAAGAAATTGCTGGCTTAGCATTAATCTCACCTCTAACCAGTGGCAAAGCTCATGCTAAAATTAGTGCGCTGAGTTCGATCTCTTCATTTGCGGGAGATTCATTTAATAACTTAAGCAAAATGAAAAATATTGTTGCCCCAGTTTTAGTCATACATGGAACAAATGATAGCGTTATTCCATACTCAATGGGAAAAGAGATCTACCATGCGACTTCTTCTAAAAAACAGCTTTTAACAATTGAAGGTGCTGGACATAACAATCTGCATCAAAGTTACGGCGAGCAGTATTGGGCATCACTTCATAACTTTATTAAAGGTTCATTTAAAATATAACATGGCTAATAACAAATAGCAGGTTACCAATTTTAAAGTTGCTTCCCTTCTGCTCCCCGGGACTGTTGACAGCAGGGATGCTGTAGCCAAGGCTACATGGATGAATTAACGTCGTGTTTTTAGGGGCAGGATGGAAGCGACCTGTGGTTTGTATATAACCATGTTAGATTTTTAAATAGTAATCAAATCAAATCAAATCAAACGAATAATGGTGTATGGAAAGCCCCCTTGATCCATGCTGCCTTATTCAAATCAAAACAACTTCAGTTTTGAAACTTCTTTGATTCAGTTTTCCACTGTTGTAGCCATGACTTAATCTGATCAGCTGGCATAGGTCTAGAAATACCATAGCCTTGGGCCAGTGGACAGCCAATTTTTATCAATTCTTTGCCATGTTCAACCGTTTCAACGCCTTCTGCAATGACATTACGATTAAATGCTTTGGCTAAGCCAATAGTCCCAACAATAATTGCTTTATCTTCGGGATCAACGAGCATATCACGTACAAATGTCCGATCGATTTTCAAGGTTTTTACGGGAAGGTTTTTTAAATAGGTTAATGATGAATAGCCTGTGCCAAAATCATCTAAAGAAAAGTGAACGCCTAGTTTTATGCAGGCTTTCATAATATTACTGACACGCATAACATCATCGAGTGCGGCTGTTTCTAGAATTTCTAATTCTAAATATTCAGGCGATACCTTTGGATAGAGTTCAAGATGTTGTTGTAATTGATTGCAAAAATCTTTTTGTATTAAATGGCAAGGCGCTATATTGATGCTAATAGATAAATTTATATTCTTTTTCTGCCATTGATTTAGCTGCTTAAGTGCAGTTGTTATAACCCAGTCACTGACTTCCAGCATGCAATCCGTGTTTTCTATCACAGGTAAAAAATCAGCGGGCGGTAATAGGCCTTTGTCCGGATGTTGCCAGCGTATTAAAGCCTCAAACCCCAATACCTGACCATTTTTTAAATTGACTTTAGGTTGATAATACAAAATAAACTCATTATTAATGAGTGCCTGTTTTATACGTGCCATTGCTTGTTCGTGTTCAAAAACCTGGCGGTTTAGTTTGGGGTCAAATAAGTAATATTGATTTTTCCCTTTTTGTTTAGCAATATACATTGCCTGGTCTGCATGACGAAGTAGGGTGTCAGGGTTATTATCATTTTGTGGAAATAGCGTGACTCCAATGCTGACAGAGATGCTTATCGCGTTTTTTTCAATTAAAAAAGGTTGTTGTAAAGTGTCTAAAATACGCTCTACAGAGTTAATAAAGTCATTATTATGAGTTAACTCCAGAAGTAACAGTACAAACTCATCACCTCCTATACGTGATAGGGTATCAATCTTGCGTAAACAACTTGATATACGTTCTGTCACTTCAATTAATAGTTTATCACCGACATCATGACCAAATGCATCATTAACTTGCTTAAAACCGTCTAAATCTAAAAAACAAACAGCCATTGTTTTTTCACTACGTAGCGTTTGCGCAAGTGCTTGTGTCATCCGGTCTGATAACAAAGTGCGATTGGGCAAGCCAGTGAGTTCATCAAAATAGGCGATTTTTTTTAAGGCCTTTTCATGTGTTTTACGTAAGGTGATGTCAGAAAATACAGCAACAAAATGATCAATATTTCCTGAGGAATCTCTAATAACTGAAATACTTGTTTGTATAGCAAATAAATGGCCTTCTTTATGTTTGTTCCAAAACTCGCCTTTCCAATGGTCGTTTTTAAGTAGGTGATCCCACATATGTTGATAGAAATCTTTACTATGTTTTCCTGATTTTAAAAATGTAGGGTTTTTATATAAAACATCGCTTAGCTGATAACCTGTAATACGAGTAAAAGATGAGTTGATATTTATGATTTGGTTGTCGGCATTAGAAATAATAATACCATCATGAGAATGATTGAAAACACTGACGGCAAGTCGTTGCTGTTGCTCTTTAATAACCAGTTCGCGTCGCATGGTATCGCGTTCTAATATGTTATTAATACGCAAACGGGCAACAGAAATATTAATGGGTTTATGAAGAAAGTCTGCCGCACCTAATGCCAGACTTTGTATTTCTGTCTCCATTTCATTTAAAGCAGTAATGAAGATAATAGGAATATGTTTTAAATTATCATCCTGTTTTAACCGCATGCAGACTTCGTTACCATCCATACCAGGCATCATAATGTCTAGCAGGATTAAATCGGGGGGATTTTTTTTTGCAAGTTGTAAGCCCTTTTCTCCTGAAATAGCGATTTGAACTGTGTAAATCTTCTCTAGTGCCTCACCTAACAATTGAATGTTTGCAGGTGTATCGTCGATTATGAGAATCTTTAGGTTTTCATTCATTTGCTTTGTACTCAGGATCAAGTTGTTCAGCAATGGCAAGCTGGTTTAAATAATCTCGCGCTAGCTCAAACTCCATGTTATTAACCAGCTCTTCAAGTGGTGCAAGCTTGCTAGATAGACTAGTTTTATTAAGTGTAGACTTTAACACTTTAAACTGGCTAGTAGCAGAAAACATATTTTCAGAAAGCAAATAGTCCAGTTCTGTTAGCAAAGTTCTGATTTGTTGCTGTTTTTGAGGTGACAAGAGATTAATGGGTATAACTGTTTTAGTTTCTTCAACTGCTGTTGAATGGCTTGTTTTTGTATGGTTATTAGATGGACATAAAGAGGGTTCTGTTTGGCTTGCTATACTAACAGTGATTCGAAGCCAGAACCTTGAACCGTGCTCTAGCTTACTGTCAAAACCTATTTCACCATTCATTAATTCGATCAGTTGCTGCACTATAGATAAGCCTAAGCCTGTACCTCCAAAATGGCGTGTTTTAGAATTATCAATTTGTGAAAATGGTTTAAATAGTAGGTGCTGTTTATCTGCAGAGATGCCTATCCCTGTATCTTGAACAGAAAACTCTATCGTCGCATTATGCTTATTTCTACTAATTTCCTTAACAGTAACCGTAACCCAGCCATGCTCAGTAAATTTAATTGCGTTACTTATTAAATTAGATAACATTTGTCTTAAACGCTGATGATCAGCAATATACAATTGCTTTTTTGCAATTGAGCAATCGGCTTGGAGCCTAAGGTTTTTATGTTGTGCTGATTCGGAAAATAGCAATTGAAGTTCTTTAATTAACTCATATGGGTTAAAAACAGAGGGGGTTAATGTTAATTTACCCGCTTCAATTTTGGATATATCTAATATGTCATTCAGTAAATTCAGTAAATTATTTCCTGACTTTAATATAGTCCCTGCATATTGTTGACGTTCTGTTGCAGTCAATTTTTCAGCCATTAGTAATTGAGTATTTCCAAGTATGGCATTCATAGGCGTCCTGATTTCATGCGACATCATTGCAAGAAATTTACTTTTTGTTTTATTAGCAACTTCTGCTGCTTTTGTGACTAATTGATTATTTAAAATTAAGGCCAGATGTTGAAAAAAGGGGATTAGATAATCTCGCATTTGGGCTGAACCCAGCATATTGGAAATTTTAATGGCACCAATAATTTGTTTGTTAATGACGAGAGGAATAACCCAGTCCCAAGCCATTGCGCTCGTTGTATCGAAAAGTCCTGAACTTGATAATGGTACTGTTTGTTCAATAAGGTTTTGTTGTGCAAAAATTTCAACAATGAGTGGGTCTTCAATTTCTTTTAGGACAGTGCGTTGACCCAATAAATTGGCGTAATGTAAGTTATCTTCTTCCCAGTAATAGATCTCAATATCCGTTCCACCAACACATTCACCCAAACCGATCATTAAGCTGTTAAGCATGCTATCAATGTCATCATCAGGTTTTAAAACTTCCATAAGATGATGAATCAAAGACAAATTGGCTTTTTCTTCAGATAAGCGAATAATTCGAGCTTTTAGTTTCTGGTTTTTCTCTTTTAACTGAGTGATGTCAGTTTCACAGCTCATTTTTTTAAATCATCAAGTTTTTCTTGTATCGCATCAGCCATCACTGTTTCTAATTCTTGCAGGTCAATATCAAGCCAATGCAAAGGTAAATCAATAAAAGCCGCTGCTTTTTCAGCCGCTTCTGTAAAGTCATTGCTACAAGGGGTACGCAATGCCAAAAAATATTTATGACTACTATGAAAAATTTCTCGTATAACAGAAATATTATTACCAAAACATTCTGTAATCATGGGTTCCCAGGTTAAAGCCCAGTCTTCTAATAAAAAATAGGCACCTTTAGATAGTTCTTGCATAAAATGCTCATAACCTAACAACATAACAACACAATTTTGTCCATGAGTGCGACAGGTTTTATGGTCTTCAAGTAGATTATCCATTCTGGGGTGACAGCTACCATAAAAAACAAGGGTATTTTTTCCCTTTTTTTGCTCTTCGTCTAAAGCTACATTGAGTTCACTGGATAGTCTGTTTAAATAATTATGCAAAGCGGAGTTAAGATAATGTGTTTCAATGTGCCAGTTATTTTTTTTGATTAAATAATCAACTTCCTTATGTAAAATTGAACAACCGACCAACACTAAGTTATCGACCTTTTCCTCGATTATAGGTATTTTTTTCATGGGTATCTGCCATATTCAAACGCTGCATCTAACATCGCAATAATATTTTTTTCAGGTATATCGAGTGGCATAAACCCCGTACCAAATAGAAAATGTCCTTCGGGTTTGCCTAACGCCATAATACATTTTACTTCATCTCGGGTTTGTTGTTCTGTCCAATGAATCATTTTAATATCATCAAGAACACCACTGGTTAAACCTTTTCCATTAATAAGGCGTTTAGCTTCAGTTAAATCATCCGAGGGCGCAGGGTAAAAAATATTGACATTTAGTTTTTCAATGACAAGCTCCGTAACAGCATTAAGCGGCGCCATACCACAGTAATAAACAATGTTATCGGGTCCATCTTTTAAATCCTGCTTCATCCATGGCATACTCCAGTCAACAATCATTTTTTGAGGAATAAAATAAGGTGAGCCAAAAGGGTTAGCGTAAATAATTACATTAGCACCTGCTGCACGATAAGCCGTTAATTGTTGCTGAACAAAATGACTGCATTTTTTAACCAGCTCATCACGTACATCGATAGGGCCAGTTAAAACCAGTTCCATCCATTTATCCATACCCATAAGTATGGCTGGTAATGTGGTTGATGCAGTCACATAAGCACAAATGGGGTGTGTAGCACCTACTTCCTGGTGTAAGATTTTTAAACAATCACCTATAGATTGCCAGTGGGGGTGTTGGGTAATATCTTCAGGGATTTCAAATGTGGATATATCATCCCAGCTTTTAATGACGAAATCAGCAACATTGGGGGCACCATGGTCTGCAAATAGAATCTCTTTGCAGCCTAATAACTGGGCTTCTTTACCTACATAACTGGCACTCCATACATTGTCATGACCAAAATGTTTAAGTATTTTTAATTGCCCTTCGGCAACATATTCACCTTTAGAATAATATTGCTCTGGGGACATGTTTAATAGTTTTGAACCTTGGTCCAGTAGGTTACAAAATATCGGGACTCTTGGGGTGGGTTGCCCGGAGATAGTTGCGGATAATATTTCTAAAGGTGTCATGAGCTCTTCCTATCAAGAATTACCTGGCGGATAACTTTTGCTGCGGTTACGCCATCTGCCGCCCAATTATCTGCACCGACTTTACTATATAGCTCATGGTCAAAGCGATAAGGTGCTCCTCCGACGACCAGTTTGATTTGATTTTCCAGGTTTTGTTCTTTTAATAAGGCGCGTACTTTTAAACTTCCATTTTCTCCCGTTGCGGTATGTACCATCATTGATGATATAGCAATGACCTGGGCATCTTGTGCAACGGCAGCCTCAACAAAATCCTCTGCTTTAACATTTACGCCTAAATCAACCACTTCGACCATCATTGATTTCAAACACCCTATAACAATTCGTTTCCCCAAAGAATGTAAATCACCGTACGATGTACCAATAATCACACGACCAATCACTTCTGGAGGTGTTTTAAATTTGGCCAGCATGTTTTCTGTGATTTCTGCGGCTATTTGTGCCGTCATAAAATGTTGCGCTAAATTGGTGTCAGCGTTTATCACAATCTCTGCCATCATTTGTTCTATCGATGGAATGATAATGTCAAATACGACTTGCTCGGGTGTAACGCCTTGCTGAAGTGCGGTTTCAACCACTTCTAAAGCCAATTCTTTATCAATTTCAAAAACGGCTTCGTTGTAGTCTTTGATATAGGTCTCGAACATTATTCATCCTCTATAAAAGGTTTTAAGCGTAAATGATTAATAAAACATTCATCATATTCAGGGTAGTGGGAAAGGTTTATTACACGAATCAATTGCCGCACTTCCTCTATTGTATCTTTGGCATCAGGGGCTAATAGCATTTTTTCACAACCTGATAGTGCCGCATTATCAAATAACTGAATGCGCGAACGGTCCATTGTTGGAATTAAGCCTGTTATTTGAGCATTTTGTATATGTAAGTGCTGACCAAATGCACCGCAAATCCAAAGTTTACTTAAATTATGTGTGGAAATGCCAGCTAATACAAGTAATTGTTGCATAGCAGCCGCAGTTGCAGCTTTCGCGCGTTGAAATGCATCTATATCGCCAGCCTTAATTGCGCTACAAGGATTGTTTTTATCTAATAAATAACCCTCTGGATTAGGGTTTAAAAAACGGCCAGATAATTTAATTTCGCCATTCGTTCGTAGTAAGGCAATGGCATCAACAAAACCAGAGGCACAAAAACCTTTAGCCGATTCTTCGCCAATAATATCTAAAACAAAATGATCATTTTTGATACTCACAGCACGAATAGCACCTATATCAGCACTCAATCCATGTTGTAAACCGACGCCTTCAAAAGCTGGGCCACCAGGGACAGAAGTCAACCATAATTGCTTTCCATCCCATAAGGCAATTTCGGTGTTAGTTCCAAAATCAGCTAACATAACCGGTTTTGAGTGCTGGTTAATATCAATAGCAATCAGGCCAGCTAAAATATCGGACCCCATAAAACCAGCCAAAGGTGCTTGAATATCAATTTCAGCATTGGGTATACGCCAAGTCTGTTTCCATAATTGTAAATCATCAGCTAGACATGAAATGTGGCATTCCCAGTTTTCTGGATCATAGAGCTGACTGCCATCTTGACCACTTAACAAAGCTAGCATTGCGGTATTACCAACGATACAGACCAAACCAACTTTTTCTAAAATAGATTTAATTTCCCCAATATCTCTGGCTAATATATCTCGAATACCTTCAATAATGGCATCACGAACAATGTCAGTTAATGACTGTAAATCCTGGCTACGTTTTTGCTGTATATCAAGCCGAGTTAAAACATCTTCACCTAAAGCAACTTGTGGATTATTACCATGTCGGCAAGCAATACGTTTTTGTTGCTGTCTATCCCAAAGCGATATGCGGATATGTGTTGTACCTAAGTCAACAGCAATGGCATAGATAGCTGGTTTCAAATCTAATACAGGAAAGTTATATTTAGGCCAGTGACTCAGGTCGAATGATTTCCAGTTGGATGTAGGCGCAGGGTTTTGTAAAAAAACTTCGGCATCACTTTTAAGGTAAAGTTGGCAGGCAAGGCGGATGCCATTGTCACGATCAGAAGGCGGAATTTTTTGATATTCAGCTAGGGTGGGGGGGCTAAACTCCCCACTAATCATTTGAATGGTGCAAGCACCGCAAGTCGCAATCCCTCCGCAAGCTGCTCGAACGCGAATCCCAGCTCTATCCAAAGCAAGTCGAACCGATAAGTCTTTAGGGATATCCAGTTGTAAAAAATTGTTAGGTGTATGTAGTTTTAAAGTATGTTTTTTAATGACTTTACCCCTATGTCTTGTTAGCTTGAATTTAGCATATTTTTTTATTGCTCACATGCACATTTTATCTTGCTAAAAATCAAGACAGCTTGATTTATGATCGAGAATTCATTTAAGTTCACAAATGGCCAGATTATCTAGAATTGTTATTCTCAACCAACCAGTGCATATCAAGTATCTGGTCAACAAAAGACAAAACTATGAGACCTTGAAGAGAGTAATAAATTAACACTGATTGAACAATGGGAAAGTAAATAGAGGCAGGAGAGTATGACTGTAAAGGACTATTGACTATTAAAAAAGAAACCCCAATCTTCAGCTTACCTTGATCAAATAGCTAAATGATTTAAAAAGATTGGGGTTTCATTAACTTGTAATTATTTCTTGTTAGGTAAAGCAAAAATCGAAAAGGTACCGCCTAATTTGGTGAAACTGCTTAGGCTTCTATACGCGCCACAAGCACCTAAGCCACAACTATCTTCAGTATCATCTGGTAAGTCAGAAGCAATTCCAATGCCTGCCCAGCCACCAATACCAGATAAAACACCGACAAATTGTCTGCCCTGGAATTGCCAGGTACTGACATTGCCTATAATTCCTGACGGTGTTTTAAAGCGATAGAGTTCATCACCTGTATTTGCATCAACTGCTTTTAAATAACCTTCTAAAGTGCCGTAAAACACAATATCGCCTGCAGTGGCTAATGCACCTGACCAGACAGAAAAGGGTTCAGATTTTGACCAAATAATTTTCCCTTTTGTTGCATCCCATGCAGTAAAACTACCTAGGTGTGCTTTTCTTGGATCATTATCTTTATATGCAAGGCCTGTTTGTACGTCTTTGCCAGAAGGTCTCATACTTAAGGTGGCCCCTACATAAGGTTGCCCCGCTGTATATGAAACGTCAAAGGGTTCATAATCCATGCAGAGATTGTTGCCTGGAATATAGAACAATTGTGTTTTGGGTGAATAAGCGACAGGTTGCTGATTTTTACTTCCTAGTGCGGCCGGGCAGATATCTGTTGTATTGGCATCTTCACCGTTAAACTCAGTACTGAATTGATTGATAACTAATGGTCTGCCCGTTTGCATATTGATATGTGAAGCCCAGTTAACGGATTTGTTAAACTTTTCTGCCACTAGTAGTTCGCCTGTTACTCTGTCTAAGGTATAGCCGAATCCATTACGATCAAAATGGACTAATAGTTTGCGCTTTTCCCCAGCAATTTTCTGATCCACTAAGACCATTTCATTTATGCCATCAAAGTCCCACTCATCATGAGGCGTCATTTGATAGACCCATTTAACTTCACCTGTATCTAAGTTTCTCGCCCAGATTGACATAGACCATTTATTGTCTCCAGGGCGTTGTACAGGATTCCAGGTACTAGGGTTTCCAGAGCCGTAATACATTAAATTTAAATCTGGGTCATAGCTATACCAGCCCCATGTGGTGCCTCCGCCAATTTTCCATTGATCACCAACCCAGGTTTTTAAGCTAGAATTTTTTCCTACCGGACGCATTTTACCATTCGTCCATGTTTTGGTTGTTTGCGGGTTAATGAGTATGTCTTTATCAGGTCCCATACTGTAACCTTTCCAAACTTGGTGACCGTCATTAATATCATAAGCAACGATAAAGCCTCTAATGCCAAATTCTCCTCCGGAAATCCCTGTAATCACTTTATCTTTCATAACAACAGGTGCCTGGGTATTGGTTGCACCCAATTTAGGATCTCCATTTTTGACTCGCCAAATAACACGGTCTGCATCGGTGATTTTGCCATTACCATCGCGATCGATTAATCGAGGATTAATATCAAGCGCAACTAAAGTGGTATCGGCTTGTTGTAAAAATATTTTTCCTTCTGCATAGGCCAATCCACGATTAACAGTGTCACAGCACATCACTGGGATGATACTATCGTCATCTTGTCTTGGTTTATATTCCCAGAGAACTGACTGAGTTTTCTGGTCTAAGGCATAAACAATATTCGGAAACGGAGTGTGGATATAAATCACATCATCCACGACTAAAGGGCCTCCTTCATGCCCTCTTAAGACACCGGTAGAAAAGGTCCAGGCTAGTTGCAGATCTTTAACATTTTTAGCATTAATATTATCTAATTTACTGTAGCGTGTGGCTGCGTAATTCCCCCCCCATATTGCCCAGTTTTTTGGGTCTTTAGTTAACTGTTCTACATTGTAATTTGCATAACTATGTTGATTTGTTAATAGTAAAACCAGTAATAACAGTGTTTGACCAAGGTTTTGATGTTTCATTGTATAATCCAGAGTTTTTCTGTAAAGATAGTGACTTTGTAACTAACAAGTCATAAAATACCGTAAGGTTTTGTCACGGATAATGCTATAAACGTGAAGCCAAGAAAAAAGGGTTAAATTATTTTATTTTTTATAGGTAACTTGATTTTATTGACATGTAAAAGACATGATTGTTAACAAACCACAGACTCATAAAACATTTGGAAAAGTTTTTTATGAAGAGGAACGAGCCTCCCTCGACCATAAAGGTTATTGAAAAGTATCCCATTAAACATAGATGAGAGATCGTATTGAGTGTTGTTAATATTGTCGCTAGCGATGAGCAATTAAAACTGTTATGTAAAGAAGGGGATTATGCCGCTTTTGAGCAACTTTACTACCGTCATAAAGACCCGCTGTATCGTTTTATCTTTAGACAATGTAATGATGACGAACAGGCGAAAGATATCGCTCAAGATGTCTGGTTAAATATTCATAAGGCCTGCGGCAGTTATGTACCTACAGCAAAATTTACTACCTGGCTATATCGTATTGCACACAATCGTATTATTGATTTTTATCGCCGTAACCAGAAGGGACTTCCTGTCTCTTATGATGAAAACCTTTCTGAGCAACAATTGCTTAATCTTGATGACCGTAATGCTCCGGAACAATTGCTCCAGTCAGCACAACAAACAGAACATGTGTTGCATGCAATCTCTAATTTGCAAGAAGCTCAGCGTGAAGTGGCTTTATTACATTTAGAAATGGGCTTTAATGTCAATGAAATTGCCAATATCACCCAAATTAACCCAGAAACTGCGAAAAGTCGTTTACGTTATGCTTTAAAGAAAATACGTCAGCAGGTCTTATCATGAGTGAAAAGATGAATTCAGACGATAAAATTCAGCAGCTCTACAATAAAACCAAGACCCTAAAATCTCCAGCAGATCTGGATAGTTTGATCTTAGGGAAAATACGGGAACTTGAACAACCACCTATTCCAGCTGATTCTAAGAAACAGTGGATCTATTTACCTATTGCGGCGAGTATTTTGTTAGCTGTTTTTTTGCAATTTAAAACGGTAGATAGATCAGAAATAAACCCTGTTAAAACAGTTGAAATAGCTCAATTACCGATTAAAAGTAACGCTGTTCCTAAAGCTAAAAATGCGAATAAAAATCAGTTGCCTGAAATGTTTTTTATTCCGAAAAATGATTTTAATAGAAAAGTTGTGCCTGCATGTAATGGACAATTAGTTGAGCCTGATGGGGTTGTGGATAAACTTCTTATCCCTAAAGAACAGGAAAGCGAGGGCAAAGAATCAAATATACCTATTAAACCCCTCTATTCGAATAAATCAGCTAAGAAAATACCCGCCTGCGACAGTGTGTCTAAACAGATTTTTAAATAGTTATTTTCTTGAAATATATTCCCTTGAGATTCAGGGTTTAGCCAGGTAGGGTGGGCAGGCTTTATTGCCCACCATTAAAGTTGAATCATGGTGGGCAGAATAGCGTTGCCCACCTGGCTTAAAAGACCGTTCAGGTTTAAAGGTAAAGCAAATCACGGCTCGCTTTACCAGGTAAACTTAATAGTAAACACTTTAATTCGTTGTTAAGCTTAAAGTACTTGTTATTAAGCCATCTGCATTTTCAGAGTCTATATCAACATCCAGCAAAAAAACTCTTTTTATATCAATTTGTTTTTTAACTAAGTGTTTTGCTATTGCTTGTGCTCTTGTTACACCTAAATCATGTAGTACTTGAGCATTAGGTGGAATGATGGCGGCTAATTTGTTTTGTGCAACCACATTAAAATCACCCATGGTCGGGTCAATTAGTCTTGGTGTGCCTAATAATGATCTGTCTGCTAACTTAGGAAATTTGCTAATAAACAAGTCAGCTAACAGACGTTGATAATGTTCATCTGAATGTAGCAAAAATTTTGGTATTGCTTTTTTATCACCGTCTTTAATTAATTCATCAGTCCGTAATTTCACTATCTGTTTATCTAGTTCTGCTGCTTGTAGTTGAGGCCAGTCCTGGACCGAAAATGCTGTTCCTTTAATTTCAAGATTTAATGCTGGACGTTTTGATAATGCATTGACTAAATTATCAAGTTTTCCTCGTTGTTTATCATCTAATTCGGCGACGCCAGCAGAAAATGTAATTTTACTGATATCTTCATCACCTTCTATTAATGATGCGATGGCATAAAAAGGGGAGGTTACAATTTTACTAATAACATTCACCAGAGCATCAACGATGATACTAGCAACACTAAACTCTGGATTGTCTAAATCACCAGTGATTGGGACAGATAAGGCAATCTTTCCATCGGCATCCTGTAATAAGGCAATAGCTAGGCCTAATGGCAAAGAAACTGCCTCTGGGTTTTCGACCTCATCGCCTAAAATTAACTGATCAATTAATAAGCTATTTGATGCAGTTAACTTATTGCTGTGTATTTTATATTCCAGGCCTAAAGACATATTACCTTTTTCAATTTTACGCCCGGCAAATTCGGCCATATAGGGAGTCATTAAAGGTAAGGGCATGCTGTTAAAATCAAGTTTGAAATTAGAGTTGCCAGTTGAAGGGGTGATTTTTCCTTTAATAATAACGGGTGCCAGGTTATCTACCTGTCCATTTAAGGCGACTCTAATTGTTGCATTTTTCTTAGACGAAATACCTTTTACTGAACCTTTTAAATGATTAATATGGGCAGAAAAAGGTAATATAAGTGAGCGATCAGAAAAGTCAGATACACCTTCTGTCATTACAAAGTGAGTGATTTTAAATTTGAGATCATCCTTCTTATTGGTTTTAGGCGGCTGTTTTTTAGTGCTGACCTTTTTATTTTTATCCGAGCCAATGACAATATCATTAACATTCATTGTTTTATTTTTTCTAATCAAAACTCTGCTATAAGGACGATGAATTTTTATAGTGTCAATACTATAGTCATTAGCTGCAAGGTCTAGTTTGATTTTATTTAAGCTTAATATCTTCCAGTTTAAAAAGTCTTTATTAGAGATTTGATCTCGGCTGACAAAGTTATCAATATGGCTATCAGCATTAACATTTATTGCTATGGGCTGTCCTTCGTTTTGTTTTATGGCAATATTAGCATCGACATTGAATAAGCCAGAAATAATATCTAGTCGAGCAAATTGATTGATGTAAGGCTGGAAATCTTTAAGAGCAATATTGTTGACAGAAAGATTAAGGTGACTGGAAAGTGGAGCTAATATGGCTTGCCCATTAACATTTAAATGGCCCGTTTTGTTGAATGTGAGAGCCAGATTAAAAGGTAGAGATGCCCCGGGTTGATTTGTTAAATCTGTCGCATTGAGATTAACGGCGCTTAAAGTGGTTTTAGTAGGCGTTGTTAAGGTTTTATCAGTAAAGTTTAAAGAAAAATTAGTCATATCCAGCTGATTAAGCTTAACTTTCCAGGGTTTTGAAGGCTCTTTTTCTACTGGCTCAGTTGTTTGTGGTTGTTGTGAATCATCTGATTTAGTGGCGAAAAGGGATTGATAATTGATACTGCCATCAGCATTTAACCAGGAAATAAAGTTCGCATCAGCTGCTGATACTTGAGATATTTCTAATTCCTTTTTTAGTAAATCAACAGAAACGCCTGAAACTTTAAAGGATGGAATACTGATTAATGCATCTCTAGAACCTTTTTTAGCCAGTTTTAAATCGTGCAAATCTACAAGTGCATTGTTGATCAAAAGCTGTATGCCAGCTGATGTTTCTGATACTTGATATTCGGCTTCAATATTTTCACTGCCGTCTAAAATCTCGAAATTAACGCTATCTTGTAGAAATAGTTGCCAAACCTTATGAAAATCAACTTTTTTCAGGGTTATTTTTCCAGCAGATTGAAACGGAGATAATTCTAACTGGCCTTTCCAGTTAAATTCGCCACCTGATGCAAATTTTAGTGAGAAGCCGAGATCTGACTGTTTATTGACTATGGTAGTGAAATTATCAATGCTTAAATTGAGTGGGTAGATTTCTTCCTGCTGCGATTGAGAATAAAAATCATCTTTCCAGTTTAATTTACCCGTTAATATAGCTATATTTGCAATGGTGACAGGAAAAGGGTCTTGGTTTTCTGCTGGCTGTTCTTTTTTTGATTTATCTTGGGCTAACAAGTCGGAAAAATTAAAAGCTGCCTGTTTATCTCGTATAATCGAAACATTGGGTGATTTAAGCAGTACCTTGTCCATTTTTAATGACAGGTCATAGATTGACTCAAGCACTGCAATGTTTGTATAAAACTGTTCAAAACTGACAAAAGAGCTATTATCTGGATTGTTGATTTTAAAACCCTGAATATTTAATTCCATGGAAAATGGATTAAACTGAATATCTTCAACTAAAGCGCTTCTGTTTAAGTGTTCTTGAGTTAACTTAGGCAGTTGATTAGTTATGATAGCGGGTAAAATCAGAAAGCCTAACAGGGCATAAAACAAAATTGCGCCAGTAAGAGATAACGTGATGGTTTTAATTTTGGGAGGGATAATTAGTCCTTTCATCATCTTGCAGTTTCCTGTTTTTTAGGGGCGTGTATAAAATATTTAACAATTTAAATTGGGCTAACAAATGAAACATGCCATTATCTATTTGCACGGTTTTAACTCTGCTTCTCTTGGTTTATCAGGTAAGTTGCTGACTTAAAAAGAAAAGTTAGTTGTTTTAGAGCGGTTCTGTTCTCAACAGCAAATTAAGTTTTGTACACCAAATGTAGATTATAGAAATTTAACACAAATTATAAGTGATTTGTCCCATTTGTCCCATTTGTTTGAGTGTTTGGTCAATGAAGGTTATAAAGTTTTATTTATGGGCTCGTCTTTGGGTGGTTTTACCAGTGAATACATGGCGATGAAAACTCAGACAAAAGCAATAATGATTAATCCGGCCATTTCCCCATCGGAATTATTAATAAAGTATATTGGCATCACTGAAAACTTTGAAACCAAACAAGCTTTTGACTGGAGTAAAGCGCATTGTGAACAATACCTGGCATATGAAAATGAGTTAAAAATAGACCCGGGTAGTCAAATTAATCGGTTAATTTTACTGGATATGGCAGATGAGTTACTCGACTCATCTTTAACGGTAAAGAAATATCAGCATTGTGCAAATGTCATCACTTATCAAGGTGGCTCTCATAGTTTTGAACATATAGAACAGGCCTTGCCTGAAATTAAAAAAGTCATTTATAGTTAGATTTGTATCAATAATATTTTTAAAAGGACACGAAAAACATGAATAGAGCTGTTTTAATGAAAATCCACATGTTAGTGGCTGCTTTTATGCTGCCTGTGGCCATTATGTACCCATTAACGGGTGCTTTGTATACCTGGGGAGTGAAAGGGAGTTATGAAACAACTCAATATCCGATAAAATTAGAGCAACCTTTAAGCAAAAATAAGGAAGTCATGGTTGAATTAGTGACTCGAGAATTAACCCAAAGAGAGATCGCCTTACCCAGTGGTAAGGCTAAAATAAAAGCGATAGGAAATTCTTTTCAGCTTGAATGGACAGGTTCAAATCGGGATGTCATTTTAGGGCCTGGGTCTGATCAATTAATAGCAAAACTTAACGTTAAAGAAACCACTTTATATCGACGAATAGTACAATTACACAAGGCTAAGGGGGGTATCGGGTTTAAGGTCTATGCCGCTGCGTTTGCAACAGCCTTATTAACGCTATTAATAACTGGTTTTATAATGGCACTACAAATGCCAAAATTTAGAATGCCTGTTTTATTATCAATGAGCACGGGTATTGTGATGTTTATTGCGATGGTTATGAGTAGTTAATTTGTTTTTAATTACTGAAATATTTAATACAGTTTTTTAAACCAATAGACGAAAGATTATGAAGCAAGCTATTGTTATTATTGGGATTGGAGAATTAGCAGGGGTATTTGCACGGGGTTTTCTTCGTTGCGGTTATCCCGTCTACCCGATCACTCGAAGTATGAATCTGGCTGAGGAATATCAGCAGATTCCATCGCCTAAATTAGTGTTGGTTATGGTACAGGAAAGTGAACTGCATACCGTATTAATACAAATACCTGATAGTTGGCAGCAAAAAGTAGCCTTAGTTCAAAATGAGCTGTTACCAAGAGACTGGAAATCTCATGGTATAGATAATCCTACGGTTACCGTGGTCTGGTTTGAAAAGAAAAAACAACTGGAACTAACAAATATTCTTTATTCACCAAGTTATGGGCCAAATGCTTCAATAATTTCTGAAGCTCTACAGGCAGTGGATGTTTCAGCACCTATTTTGGTTGATCAGGACGCATTGTTATATGAGCTCGTTCGTAAAGCGCTTTATATATTGACTGTGAATATTGCCGGATTAATAGAAAATTGTACGGTCTTGGAACTTTGGGAAAAGCATCAAACCTTAGCCAGAGAAATTGCTGGAGAAGTGATTCTGGTTCAGGAATCATTAACAGGAACACAACTATCCAGTGAAAAATTGATTGATGGAATGGTAGAAGGGATTAATGACTGTCCTCACCGCCATTGTTTAGGGCGCAGGGCAATATCACGTTTGGAGCGCACTTTAGGCAATGCTGAGAAAGCCAATTTAAAAGTACCTAAACTTAGGGCGATTTATAAGATAGCTATCGCTTAAAATTACATGCTCCTTAAGGAACCTCTGATCAAGTCCAATTATTTTTAACTTGCTAAAATAGCCGATATTTTCCACGAAGATCGGCGCAATAGAATGACTATTACTGCTCACTTCATGAAAAATAGCGACAGTTTTTTCTGCGCTAAATTCTAACCAACTTAATCAGAGATTCCTTAAGGAAAAAGCTTTAGTGCGCTAAAAACTCTCTTAAAATGCAACCTATGTTTGTATTGGTCATCCTCCCCCTCATCTAAATTCATTACAAAAAAATATACACTGATGACCAAGCTAGAAAGACTAAATGCCAATTAACAAAATAATTATTAATACCCTAAATTACTCATTTGTCGCAATACCCATAATTGGCGACTGAGCATATAGGCTGAAGGCTTCGCTATATTAAATTTCAGGGGGTTTGGTAACGCTATTGCCAGCAATACCGACTGTTTTCTGGATAACTGCCTGGATGAAATACCAAAATAATATTGGCTAGCCGCCTCTATCCCAAATAAATGATCACCGAACTCAACACTATTCAGATAGACTTCAAGTATGCGTTCTTTGCCCCAGAAAGCCTCAATCAAAACCGTAAACCAGGCTTCAAAGCCCTTGCGCCAAAAACTTCGCGTGGGCACTAAGAAAAGATTCTTTGCAACTTGTTGACTGATAGTACTTGCACCGCGAAGACGACCACCATCTAACCAGGTTTCGACTGCCAAAGCCATTGATGCAGTATCAAAACCCTGGTGCTGATAAAATCGCTGGTCTTCAGAAGCAATAACCGCTGCAAAAGCGTGTTTTGAAATTTTATCTTTACTTACCCAGCGATGATTAACAGCCTTAAAATGATCATTTTCTTGAAAGCCAGTCACCTGTCGATAAAACATGAAGGTCGTTATTGGCACGGGTAAATACCGAAATACACCGATCAGTAAAAATGAAGACAGAAGAAAAGAAATAATAAAATACAGTAATAACCGTTTAAACCCTTTAACAATTGATCTTCTAATTTTTTTCAGCATATTTTTATTTGTTAGCCACGATGCTTTAAAAATCCGTTTATCTTTAACACAGGAGTAACTGCTAAGCTTCTGCCATTTAAACTACATTCTGCCCCTCAAGACACGCCGTGAACACATCCTTGCAGCCTTGATGACAATATCCCTGCTGTCAACAGCTTTGAAAAACAGAATGGAACTAACTTTAGAAAATGAGCAACCTGTTTTTGGTTCATAGTCATATTAAATATATGACAAAAAGAGTCTATTTTAATTTCTCCTCACCCAACCCTCTCGGCAATTGCTCCTGCATTGCTCTACTTACCTACATCCGTGTAGGCATCCATCAGGAGAGGGCTTAAGAGAAAAAAATATTTATCTTAAATTACTTAACTTAATGGCATTGGTGCCAAGTCCATTTTATGTCATACAGAAAAAGTTTAATTTATTGCCATCCAAATCACGGAAATATCCCGCGTAGAAACTCTCTCCTCTTGGGCCGGATGGACCTTCATCCGTCGCTCCCAGCTTAATAGCTTTTGCGTACAAGTCATCGACTTGTTTTGGTGTTTCCACTGCAATAGCAACCATAACACCATTACCTACTGTTGCAGCATTTCCATCAAATGGTTTAGTGAGCGCTAAACCAGGTTGACCAGGCGCAACCGACCAAGCAATAAACCTGTCTTCTTCCATAAATCGTTTTGCGCCCATCTCTGCAAGCAATTCATCATAAAATTTAGCAGCACGCTCTAAATCATTTGTTCCTAAAGTTACATATCCAATCATGCCTTACCCTCATTTATTAAGTTAATTTAAACAAAAAACATCCTGACTCTGAACAAAAAACAGGTTGCTCATTTTCTACAATTTATCTTTTGGAAGTGAGGCTTTAGAGACTGTGAAA
>ENA-ORXI01000596-ORXI01000596.1-sediment-metagenome-genome-assembly--contig:-NODE-596-length-30085-cov-7.881532_pt1 | contig 30085 bp, 30 predicted proteins | sample MGYA00237861_ERZ511468 | MGnify/ENA primary metagenome ERZ511468 (study PRJEB26299, sample SAMN06266213) | sediment metagenome | isolation source: Hudson Canyon methane seep mesocosm | place: USA:Hudson... | reverse complement strand
TCATTTTTATTTCCTCAAATGTATTTAATTATGTGTAAGTATAACGGTTATTTTAGATTTTATATAAAAATATTGCAAAATGCAATATTTTTATGCTAACCATTCTTGAAAGTAGGCAATTTGTTCTTTTGTTCTCTCTGTACTTGTTCCACCAAATGACGTTCTAGCATTCATTGAGTTTCGTAAATTTAAATATGATAAAATCTCTTCATCAATAGTCTCAATTTCACTATTAGCACTTCTAATCTCTTCAAGTGTTAATTCACTCATGTCTTTTCGCAAGTTGTTTGCAACAGCAACAACATCTTTTGTTATATAATATGCAGTTCTAAATGGTATATTTTGTTTTTGTACTAAATAATCCGCTAAATCTGTAGCACTTAAATGTCCAACTTTACAAGCATTTTCCATTACATCAACATTGATAATTAAAGTATCCATAACTGCTGTCACAATATCTAAAGAGATTTCACAAGTTTGAACACTATCAAATACACCTTCTTTGTCTTCTTGAGTATCTTTATTGTATGCTAATGGTAAACCTTTCATAACAGTAAGTAGTGAAATTAAATTTCCATATACACGACCTGTTTTACCACGTAAAAGTTCAGGTACATCTGGATTTTTCTTTTGAGGCATAATTGAGCTTGTTGTTGCATATTCATCACTCATTTTCACAAATCCAAATTCATAACTTGACCATAAAATTAATTCTTCGCTTAATCTACTTATATGCATCACAGCTGTTGAAATATTAAATAAAATTTCTAATGCAAAGTCTCTATTACTGCTTGTATCCAATGCTGATATTGTAGGAGAAGTAAAACCTAATAACTCTGAAGTTTTAAATCTATCTATATTATGAGGAGTACCTGCAAGTGCTGCACTTCCTAAGGGAGAATAATTATTTCTTTCATATGAACTTTCAAATCGTTCAAAATCTCTTTTAAACATATTTGCATATGCTAATAAATGATATCCAAAATTTATTGGTTGTGCATGTTGAAGATGAGTCATTCCTGGTATTAATGTTTCTGTATGATTAGAAGCAATATTTGTCAATGTTTTAATAAGAGTTTTCAATTTGTCTTTTAAAACTAAAGTTTTATCTTGTACATATAAAGTAAAATCTGTAGCAACTTGGTCATTTCTACTTCTTGCCGTGTGTAGTCTTCCTGCGGCGTCACCAATATATTCAGTTAATTTACTTTCAATTGCCATATGAACATCTTCATGTTCAATTTTCCATTCAAAGTTATCATTTTCTATATCATCTTTAATTCTTAATAAGCCTGATTCGATTTTTTCTTGATCTTCTATACTAATAATCTCTTGTAAAGCTAACATTTTACTATGAGCAATACTTCCTTTTATATCTTGTGCATAAAGTTCTTTATCGAACATAATTGAAGCGTTAAATTGATCTAAAATTTTCGCATTTGTATTTTTTAATATTTGTTTGTTTGCCATAAATTTCCTATTTAATTTTATGTGTATGAATATCCATTTGTGGGTAAGGTATACTTATACCTTTTTTATCAAATGTTAATTTTACTTTTTCGATTGTATCAAAATGTACAGACCAATAATCTTCGCTCTTTACCCATACTCTAACTGTGAAATTAACACTACTATCAGCTAATTCACCAACAGCAACGAAAGGAAGTGGGTCTTGTAAAATTCGACTATCTTTATTGATTATATTTTGTAATGTTTCTTTAGCAAGTTTTAAATCATCATCATAACCAATACCAAATACAAAATCAACTCTTCTTGTTTCTTTTAAAGAATAGTTAACAATATTACCACCAATTATATTTGAATTGGCAACAATGATTACTTTATTATCTGGTGTTTTAAATACAGTATTAAATAAATTTAATTCTTCTACGATTCCAGCTACACCACCAGCTTCAATAAAGTCTCCAATGCTAAATGGTCTAAAAATAACAATCATAACCCCAGCACTAATATTTGAAAGAGTACTTTGAAATGCTAAACCTACTGCTAAACCAATAGCCCCTAAAATTGCAATAAATGAAGTTGTTTCTATTCCTAATTTACTGAGTGATGCTAAAACAACAACTATTAATAATAAACCATAAACAACATTACCTAAAAATATTTTTAGTGTTTCATTTGTTTTAGATTTTTCTAAAATTTTTATTGTTAATTTTGTAATTATTTTAGCTACATATTTACCGATTATAAATATTAACAAAGCCATTATTGCATTTATGATGTAAGGAGATACAGTCTCGATGATATTTTCCATGAACTTTCCTTTTAAATTTTTTGCATTATACAAAAATTAGAATTAATTACTTATATTACAATAAAAAAGGGATAGCTTTCACTATCCCTTTTTATAATAATTAAATATTGATTAAACTGGTAATACTCTAATGTTTTCGTCAACTTTTTGTCTAAGTGTTGATTCAATTGCGTATAATGTACCAGTACTTCCTGAAGCACAAGATCCACATGCTCCTAAGTATCTAATATAGATGTCAAAATGAGGAATATTTTCTTTAATATCAATAATTTCCATATCTCCACCATCCATAACAAGCATAGGTCTGATATATTCATCAATAACTGCATCTACAGCTTTAATTCTTTGTACTATAGTCATTTTGTCAAAACTATTTGCACCAGATTCTGTAGTCTCTGCAGCAGATGTTAATCTCTCATTTTCTAATGTTTCTAAAGTATCTGCAAGTACATCTACTAAATAAACATCTCTAGGTTCATGACCTCCTGGCTTAATACATGATTTACAGTAGCTTCCTGCTTTAGTAGTTTTAATTAAATCATCAATATCTGTAATTTGATGTTCTCTAATTGCATCAACTAAATCTTTTCTAGTTTTTCTAGCACATTCACAAATAATATCTGCATTTACGATATCATCTCTTGTGATACCTTTATATTGTGCAGCAGCTTCAATAATAACATCATAAGCCATTACTGAACAATGCATTTTTTGAGGTGGAACAGCAGGTTGATCTGAATCATCTCTTAAAAATGCTTCAACTTCAGTATTTGTAATATGTACTACATCATCAATCTTTTTACCAATACATAATTCAGCCATAGCATCAGAAGATGCAATTGCAGTACCACAACCAAATGATTTGAATTTACTATCAATAATTGTATCTGTAGATTCATCAACTAACCAAAATAATCTAACTGCATCTCCACATGATTCTGCTCCAAAATCTGCAACAATAAGTTTTGCACCTGCTTTATCTGCATCTTCTTGTGTAAACTCACCCATTGCAACTGGGTTATTCATTCTGTCTTGCACTTTTTTACTGTATTGTTCCCATACGTTACCTGTAACTAGTTCGTCTCTTGCCATATTTTTTCCTTTGTCTATATTATTTAATTTATACTGTTAGTTATTAATGATTCTCACTAAAAAAACTAACATCAAGTTAGTTTTTTTAGTGATCTTCTACAAACTGAGTAAATGCTTCTTGTTTTGCATATGTCATAGATATTGATCTAATTCTTTCAACTGAAGATTTAACTTTTTCAATTACATAATTAATATCTTCTTCTGTTGTAAATTTACTTAATGCAAACATAACAGTTGCATTAGCAATTTCAACTTTTTCACCTAATGCTTCTACAACAGCACTTGATTCTAAATCTTCACTTGAACAACTTGAACCTGTAGAGATGTAGATACCATTTTCATTCATATCCCATAACATAGATTCCCCTTCTACACCTCTAAAAGAGATAGCTACAAGGTTTTTAAGTCTTTTTACTCTTGGTACATATGATTTTGTATCTGCAATTTTTAATAATTCATCTTCTAGTTTATTTCTTAACGTTTGTGTAGTATGATCTAAAAATGGAAGGTTTATATTTGCAATTTCAACTGCTGTTGCCATTGCAGCAACACCATTATTATATAAACTACCAGCTCTTTTACCACCCATTACATTTTTTGCTCCATGAATCAATGTATTGTATGGAACTCCACCTTTTACAAATAGTCCACCTACACCTTTAGGTCCATGAAATTTATGCGCAGAAAATGAAAAATAATCTACACCTAAATCAGTTACATCTACTTTCATTCTACTGATGGCTTGTGCTCCATCAGAATGCATAAATACACCATGTTTTTTAGCGATTGCTGATATTTCTTTGATATCTTGAATAGCACCTGTTTCATTTGATGCTATTAAAACAGAGATAAGACAGGTTTTATCTGTAATTGCTTCTTCAATCTCTTTGATATTAACTAGTCCATTTATATCTGTTCCTACATATGTAACATCCATACCCATTTTTTTACAGTATTTTAAAGGAGCTTTGATACTAGAATGTTCTGCAACAGTAGAGATAATATGATTTTTTTCACTACCTTCTAAAAATTCATGTAAAAAAGTTTTGATTACTGTATTGTTACCTTCTGTTGTAGAAGAAGTAATAACGATATCATCTGCATCTTGTGCTCCAATTCCTTCGTATAAGGTATCATACGCGCTATTAAGTAATGCTCTTGTTTCTATACCTTTATTATATATTACATTAACATTACCGAATTTCTTAATATTATCAATATATACTTCTTCGACTCTTGGATCCATTTGTGTTGTTGAGTTATTGTCTAAATATACTTCCATTTTTGTTACCTATCTTTTAGTTTACTTTTAAATATTTTAGAATATTAGCTTATTTAAGATAAAAATAGTCTTATTCAGAGTATTTAATTATTATTTGATATAATTACGAAATATTAAGATAATGGACATTAAATGACGATTACAAAATACAATGCAAGTGGAAATACATTTGTAATATTTAACACAAATAAAAGAGATGACTATAGTGATTTAGCTATAGAATTATGTAAAAAAGAAGACGTTGATGGATTGATAGTTCTTGTTCCTCATAAGGGATATGATTTTGAATGGCTTTTTTATAATAATGATGGATCAACTGCAAGTATGTGTGGTAATGGCACTAGAGCTGTTGCACACTTTGCATTTGAGAATAAAATATCTGGTTCTTTAGTGAAGTTTTTAACTGGAGCAGGGGAAATTAACTGTAATGTAAATGGGGATATAGTAGAAACAACTATGACAGAACCAATTGTAATGAAAAGTCAATTTGAAGAATTAGGACTAAACTGGGTAATGATAGATACAGGTGTACCTCATTTAGTTACTATAGTGGATGATTTAGAGAAGTTTGATTTAGATATATGTTCACAAATGAGATATTCTCACAATGCAAATGTAAATTTTGCAACAGTAGTAGATGGAGCTTTAAGAGTAAGAACATATGAACGAGGAGTAGAGAATGAAACTCAAGCATGTGGTACAGGGATGACTGCTTGTTTTTTACGTGCATTAGAATTAGATTTAATTACATCTCCTACAAATGTATATCCAACAAGTGGGGAATTATTGGTATTAAAAAAAGATGCTGAAGGTATCTATTTTAAAGGTCAAGTTATACGAGAAGAAACGAAGGAAATATAATGAATTTAAAAAAGCTACTATATACATCATTAACAGCAATAATTTTATTGACTGGATGTACTGATTCTACTAAAAAAGAAAAGCCACCTGAAAAAGTTATTAAAAAAGCACCTGTTAAACAAATGACTGTGAGTGAAAAAAAACAGAATTTTAAAGATACGCTAATCCCAATTGCGACTACAGTATATAACGAATTAGAAAAACAATATTTAGCTATTAAATTAGATATAGAGAATAATAGAAATACAGAAGTGATTGAAAAGTTAAAAAAAGAATACAATGCGAAAACAGATCAGCTATTATTAAAAGCTTTAAAACCACATCCTATTAGTATATTATTAGCACAAGCAGCAGCTGAAAGCGCATGGCTTACATCAAGATTTACAAAAGAAGCAAATAATATATTTGGTGTTTGGTCATTTAACAAAAACGAACCAAGAATAGCAGCTTCAGGTCTTAGAGGTGATAAAACAATATATTTGAAAAAATATAAAAATCTTAAAGATGCTGTAAAAGATTATTATAAAAATTTAGGAAAAACTTGGGCATATGCAGAGTTTAGAAAACAAAGAATGTTAACCTCAAATCCATATGTACTTTCTGATTATCTAACAAGTTATTCTGAAAAAAAAGGGGAATATACTAAACTTTTAAGGTCAATGATTAGATATAACAAGTTTGATAAATATGATGTAAAAAGTGATATTAAATATACACAATATATTGTTAAAAAACCTAAAGTTAAAAAAGTTGTTCAAAAAATAATAACTGAAGTAAAAGATACAAATCAAACGAAAGATAATATAAAAGTTGATGTAAAGAGTGAAACTAAAATAATCAAAGAAAAAGTAATTAAAAGTACAATAGAGATTAAAGATATAAACACAACACAAATAGTTGAAAAAATACAGAGTGATAGTTAATTGAAATTATTAGTTTGTGCTTTAGAGACATCTTCAAATATTCATCTTGAAGCACTATTAAAAGAACTAGATTCATCTGTTGAATTAGTTGGAATATTTGATAAATCTTTAGGTACTCCTACTTATGATATAACACAATTAGCTGTTATGGGATTTGTGGATGTACTTAAAAAACTACCTTCATTATTAAAAATAAATAATGAGATGGTAAAACTCTCACGTGATGTAGATAAAGTTGTACTGATGGACTCTTCTGGATTTAATCTTCCACTAGCAAAAAAAATAAAGAAAAAATATCCAAACAAAGAGATAATTTATTATATTTTACCCCAAGCATGGGCTTGGAAACAAAAAAGAATTCCTAAAATAGAAGCTGCCTGTGATACTTTATGTTCAATTTTACCTTTTGAAAAAGACTACTACAATAAAAAAGAGATGATACATTATGTGGGACATCCTTTATTAGATGAAATTAATCACCTTAAAGAAAAAATTACGTCTAATAACAAAATTGCATTTATGCCAGGAAGTAGAAAAGGTGAAATAACAAAATTACTACCAATATATAAAGAAATTGCAAAAAAGATAGATAAAGAAGCAATCCTAATCATACCTCCTCATTTTACAAAAGAATATATAGATGAATTATATGGTGATATATCTCAATTTTCGGTTACAACAAATGCACACGAAACTTTAGAAGAGGTTGACTTTGCATTTATTTGTAGTGGAACAGCTACTCTTGAAGCTGCTTTAATTGGAACGCCTTTTGTATTAAGTTATATTGCAAAATCATTTGATTATTTTATAGTGAAAAACTTGATAAAAATTAAATATATTGGTTTAGCAAATATATTCTTTGAAAAAATGGGAGAAGAACCTATACATAAAGAATTTATACAAAATGATGTTACAGTTGAAAATTTGATGAATGAATATGAAAACATAGACAAAGAGAAATTTCTCAAAAACTCTCAAAAACTTCGAGAATACTTGCATAGTGGCAGTTCTAAAAATGTCGCAAACATAATTAATAAAAAATTAAGCATAATTTAATTATAATCCAATTCCATTTTCTATAGCCAACGGAAGTTTTTATAAAACTTTATTCATAGGTTTTGTAAAGAGTTGGTAGAAAACATTGATTTTCTACCTGTGATAGAAATTTGGAAAAAAAATAAAAGGACATTTTTATGAAAGTAAGAGCTTCAGTTAAAAAAATGTGTGACAAATGTAAAATTGTCAAAAGAAAAGGTGTTACAAGAGTAATCTGTGAGATCAAAAAACACAAACAAAGACAAGGATAGACCATGGCAAGAATTGCTGGTACAGACTTACCAAACAAAAAAAGAATGGAGTATGCTTTAACTTATATTTTCGGTATAGGTTTACATACATCAAGATTAATTCTAGATGCAACAGGAATATCTTACGATAAAAGAGCACACGAACTTACAGAAGATGAAGTAGCTGCAATCAGAACAGAGATTCAAGCTAACTTTATGGTTGAGGGTGATCTTAGAAAGAAAGTTGCTATGGATATTAAAGCTTTAATGGCTTTAGGATCTTATAGAGGTATTAGACACAGAAGAGGTTTACCATGTAGAGGGCAAAAGACTAAAACTAATGCTCGAACAAGAAAAGGTAAAAAGAAAACTGTTGGCGCAGCGGCTAAATAAGGATAACTGATGGCAAAAAGAAAAGTAACTAGAAAAAAAGTTGTAAAAAAGAATATTGCTGACGGTATTGTTCATATAGCAGCTACTTTTAATAACACAATGGTAACAGTAACTGATAATGCTGGAAATGCTATTTCATGGTCAAGTGCTGGTAACTTAGGTTTCAGAGGAAGTAAAAAATCTACTCCTTTTGCAGCTACTGCAGCAGTTGAAGATGCAATGCAAAAAGCAATTGAGCATGGTATCAAAAATGTTGGTATTAAAGTTCAAGGACCAGGTTCTGGTAGAGATACAGCTGTTAAAGCAATTGGTGCTATTGAAGGTATCAATGTTAGATGGTTTAAAGATGTTACTCCATTACCACATAATGGTTGTAGACCACCAAAACGAAGAAGAGTGTAAGGATAAAGCATGGCAAGATATAGAGGACCAGTTGAAAAACTAGAAAGAAGACTTAATGCTGACCTTGGACTTAAAGGTGAAAGAAGACTAAACGGTAAATCTGCTTTAGAAAAAAGACCTTTTGCTCCTGGACAACACGGACAAAGAAGAACAAAATTATCAGAATATGGTATGCAACTTCAAGAAAAGCAAAAAGCTAAAATTATTTATGGTGTATCTGAAAAACAATTCAGAAAATACTTTAAAGAAGCTGCTAGAATCGAAGGAAATACAGGTGCTAACTTAATTACTTTAATTGAGCAAAGACTTGATAATGTTGTTTACAGAATGGGATTTGCTACAACTAGAGCAAATGCAAGACAATTTGTAACTCACGGACATATTTTAATAGATGGTAAAAAAGTAGATATTCCATCTGTAGTAGTTAAAGTAGGTCAAAAAATTGAGATCAAAGAAAAATCTAAAACTAATCCACAAATTGTAAGAGCATTAGAGCTTACTAACCAAACTGGAATAGTTGAATGGGTTGAAGTAGATAAAGATAAAGTATTTGGAATTTTTTCTAGAGTACCTAACAGAGATGAAGTAATTATCCCAGTTGAAGAAAGACTAATTGTCGAATTATATTCTAAATAATAATAAGCAACAAAGGAAAAATAAATGAAAAAATTTGTAGATGCTCCATTTTTACCAACAGAAGTAGAAATTGAACAAATTACTGAAGATAGTGCTAAAATAAGTGCTTTTCCTTTTGAAAGTGGATATGCTATTACTTTAGCACATCCATTAAGAAGACTTTTAATGAGTAGCTCAGTTGGATACGCTCCAATTGCTGTTAAAATTGAAGGTGCAAAACATGAATTTGATTCTATTAGAGGTATGCTTGAGGATATCGCAATTTTTATTATAAATCTTAAAGAATTAAGATTTAAAATAAAAGGTGACGAAGAACAACTAGAAATAGAATATTCTTTTAGTAATGCTCAAGAAATTAAAGCTTCTGCTTTAGAAAATGATGATGTAGAGATTATAAATGGAGATCACCATTTAGCAACAATCAACAGTGATTGTACGCTTAATTTTTCTATTATTATTCAAAAAGGTATTGGATATGTACCTAGTGAGGATTTAAGAGATTTAATCCCTGCTGATTTTATCCCTGTAGATGCTTTCTTTACACCAGTAAAAAAAGTAACTTATGATATAGAAAAAATATTAGTAGAAGATAATCCTAACTATGAAAAAGCTGTATTTACAGTTGAAACAGATGGTCAGATTTCTCCTATTGATGCATTTAAAGAAGCTATAACAACTATGTATTCTCAAATGTCAGTATTTAATAAAGTATTTGACTTATCTGAAGTTAAAATGGTTGAAGCGACAAGTAGTGATAGTTCAATAGATTTAAAAGATTTAATTGTAAAAATTGAAGATTTAAATTTAAGTGCAAGAAGTTTTAATTCGCTTGATAGAGCTGGAATAAAATTTGTTGGTGATTTAGCACTTATGAGTGAAGTTGAAGTTAAAAGTATTAAAAATCTAGGGAAAAAATCTTTAGAAGAAATTTCTGATAAATTTGCTGAAATTGGTTATCCAATTGATGGTAGCTTAGATGAAGATACTGCGTCAGCTTTAAGAAAAAAGTTAGAGCAACTAAAAGCTTAATAAAGAAAAGGGACGAATATGAGACATAAGCATGGATATAGAAAGCTTAGTAGAACAGCCTCTCACAGAAAAGCATTATTAGCAAATCTTGCAATATGTATGATCGAAAGAGAAAAAATTGAAACTACTGTACCAAAAGCTAAAGAATTAAAAAGATATATGGAAAAATTAATAACAAAAGCTTCTTCTGGTGATTTAAACTCACATAGATTAGTTTTTGCTTCATTACAAAGCAAAACTGCTACAAATAAACTTGTAACAGAAATTGCACCTAAATACGCTGAAAGAAACGGTGGATATACTTCAATCGTTAGAACTAGAATCAGACGTGGTGATGCAACTCAAATGGCTTACATTTCATTTGTTTAATAAGTAATTTTACTTATATTTAAAAGGCTAGTAGGTTTTCCTACTAGCCTTTTTTAATGTTTATCTTTTACCAAGATATCAATTGTCATTTTTCACATACTTTTTCCCGATATAGTTTATTGTAGAAATAGTGGGGTAACATGGAAAATCTTAATGAATATTTTTTAATTGATAAAATTATAATAGAAAACAATAATGCAATTATTTTTGATTTATTTAATTACGACAGTATTAATAAAAAACTTTTATTGATATACAAGAAGGGTATGAAACTCTCACCTGAAAAAGTTAATGCTATTCTTACATATAGCGAAATTTATGCACATTTAACATATAAAATTACTTATTATAACTTATACCAAAATACAGTAGGACAAAAGCAAATTCCCAAAGATATGGCAAACTTTTATAGTAATGTGAGTCAAAATATAAGTCAATTATTCGAACACCCAGAATCCTTAGAAAATATAAACAAATCAATAGAGATAGTAACAGATATAATAAATATTATTACAAAAGAAGATTTTGAAGTATCTTCTTTTGTCACAATACTTACATATGATTATTATACACATACTCATTCTTTAAATGTATCAGTGTATGCTATATGTTTAGGTAAATATATTGGATTAGAAAAAGAAGATTTACTAAACTTAGGTATCTCTTCATTATTACATGACTTGGGAAAAAGTAAAATTGATAGTACTATAATTAACAAAAATGGGTTATTGACAGATGCAGAATTTGTAGAAGTGAAAAATCATCCATATTACGGTTGGCTAATTGCACAAGAAATAGGTATTAGTAATAAAGATATACTTGATGGTATAGTATATCATCATGAAAAAATTGATGGTACAGGTTATCCTAAAGGTTTAAAAGGAGATAAGATTCCCCTTTATGCTAAAATAATAAGTATATGTGATGCTTTTGATGCAATTAGTACAAAACGAACTTATAAAGATTCTATAAGTAGTTTTGATACACTATTATTAATGAAAAAAGAAATGTCAAATAGTTTCGATACAGGTTTAGTAAATAGTTTTATACAGATGTTAAAAGGTTAACAGTTCATCTTACAATTATTACTTAAGATATTTAATCATTAATATATTATTAATAAGATAAAATCCTTTTATGTCTACTAATCAAACTCAACAATTCACACATTTACATTTACATACAGAGTACTCGATGCTTGATGGTGCTAATAAAATTAAAGTATTAGCAAAAAAAATAAAAGAACTTGGTATGGATAGTGTTGCCATGACAGATCATGGTAATATGTTCGGTACAATTGACTTTTATAATACCATGAAAAAAGAAGGTATAAAACCTATTATTGGTATGGAAGCTTATATTCATAATCAAGATGAGATAGGTGATAAAACTACAAAACAAAGATTTCACTTGTGTTTGTATGCAAAAAATGATGAGGGTTATAAAAACTTAATGTTTTTAAGTTCTCAAGCTTATATGCATGGCTTTTATTATTACCCTAGAATAAATAAAAAACTTTTACGTGAAAATTCAGCTGGTCTTGTATGTACTGCTGCTTGTCTACAAGGTGAAATTAATTGGCATTTAAATCTGGCAAACCCTAGAAATGTTAAAAATGGTGCTAAAGGTTATGATGAGGCTAAAAAAATTGCTCTTGAATATAAAGATATATTTGGAGATGATTTTTATTTAGAAATTATGAGACATGGTATTAAAGATCAACACTTTATTGATAAACAAATTATTCAAATTTCTGTTGAAACTGGAATAAAAATTGTTGCAACAAATGATACTCATTATACAAATCCGAAAGATGCTGAAGCACACGAAGCTTTTATGTGTATTGCTATGAATAAATTGTATGATGATCCAAATAGAATGCGTCATAGTGTACATGAGTTTTATGTAAAATCTCCACAGCAAATGGCTACATTGTATGCCGATATTCCAGAAGCAATATCTAATACTCAAGAGATAGCTAATAAATGTAACTTAGAAATTAAATTAGGTGATCCAACACCTCCAAATTTTAAATTTACTAGAGAAAAATCAGAAGTAAATAGTTTAGTTTTACCTGAACCAGAATTAGAATATAGTTTAGAAAATGATAAAGTTTTATTTATAGATGAGTGTGAGCGAGGTTTAGAGAAAAGACTTTTAATTGTTGATGAATCAAAACATAAAGAATATAGAGATAGATTACAAGTAGAGATGGATATTATTAATAATATGAAGTTTCCTGGTTATATGCTTATTGTTTGGGATTTTGTTATATTTGGTAAAGAACAAAAAATTCCAGTTGGACCTGGTCGTGGATCAGCTGCAGGTAGTTTAGTTGCTTTTGCTCTAGAAATTACGGATATTGATCCTATGCCTTATGGTTTACTTTTTGAGAGATTTCTTAATCCTGAAAGAATATCTATGCCAGATATTGATATGGATTTTTGCCAGGGTCGACGACAAGAAGTAATTGATTATGTTGTTGAAAAATATGGTAGAGCCAATGTTGCACAGATTATTACTTTTGGTAAGTTATTAGCAAAAGGGGTTATTCGAGATGTTGCAAGGGTTCTTGATATGCCATATTCTCAAGCAGATGGAATGGCAAAATTAATTCCAGATGAACTAGGTATTAATTTAGCAGATTCATGGGAAAAAGAACCCAAAATACAAGAGTTGTGTGCAATGGATCCAAAAGCAGCTAGAGTATGGGAATATGCATTAGCACTAGAAGGACTAAATAGAAATGCTGGTACACATGCAGCTGGTGTAGTTATTTCTAATGAAGCATTATGGAAAAAAACACCATTATTTAAGCCAAGTGGATTAGATACACTTGCGACTCAATACAATGGTAAGTATGTAGAAGATGTTGATTTAATTAAATTTGACTTTCTTGGACTTAAAACGCTTACTGTTATTGAAGGTGCATTACAACTAATAGAAAAAAGACATGGTAAAAGAATTGACTTTACCAGAGAAGATGTTAACAATAAAGATGTTTACGATTTAATTTGTACAGGTAATACAATTGGTCTATTTCAAATTGAATCAACGGGTATGCAAGATTTATGTAAAAGATTAAAGCCATCTAATTTTGAGGATATTATTGCTGTTCTTGCTCTTTATAGACCTGGTCCAATGGAGTCTGGTATGCTTGATGACTTTATTGACAGAAAACACGGACGAGCAGAGATTAATTATTTTTATGATGAATTTGATGAACCGTTACGTCCTATCCTTGAACCTACTTATGGGGTTATTGTATACCAAGAGCAAGTTATGCAAATTGTTCAGGTTATTGGTGGTTTCTCACTTGGAGGGGCGGATTTAGTACGTCGTGCAATGGGTAAAAAAATTGTTGAAGAGATGGACAGACTTAAAGGTGAGTTTGCTTTAGGTGGAGTTAAAAAAGGATATGACAAAAGTCACTGTGAAGAGTTATTCGATTTAATTGTAAAGTTTGCTGGATATGGTTTTAATAAATCACATTCAGCAGCTTATGCTCTAGTAACATTTTATACGAGTTATTTAAAATGTTATTATCCTACAGAATTTATGGCCTCACTTCTTACACTGGAAAAAGACAATACTGATAAAGTTGTTAAGTATGTTGATGAAGTAAAAAGAATGGGTTATGAACTTGTTCCACCTGATATTAATAAATCGTACTTAGTATTTAGTGCAGATACACTTGAAGATGATAAAGAGGTTGTATTATTTGGTATGGGTGCTTTAAAAGGCGCTGGAGATGTCGCAATTAATTCAATTATCGCATCAAGAGAAGAGGGTGTTTTTGAAGATTTAAGTGATTTTGTTTCTCGAATTGATAGTTCAAAAGTAAATAAAAGAGTAATTGAGACACTTATAAAATCGGGTGCATTTGATAAATTTGGATATACAAGAAAAGCATTACTTTTACAAATAGAAGATATCGTTGAATGTGCTGGAAAAGCTGCTCAAGCAAAAAAACAAGCAGTTGGTTCATTATTTGGTGATGATGAAGATATGACAAAAATTGAAGTATCTATAAATGATATGCCAGAATATGAAGATAAAGAAATATTAGAATTTGAAAAAGCTTCATTAGGTTTTTATGTATCAGGGCATCCCTTAGATGAATTTAGAGAAACATTTTCTGAAATAAACTATACACTAAGTAGTGAGTTTGATACTTTATCTGATGGAAGTGAAACCCTTTTGTTAGGACAAATAGAAAGTATTCAAAAAAGAGTCTCTAAAAAAGGTTTTCCTTTTGGTATTGCTACTATTATGGATTTACATGGAAGTTTTGAATTAATGCTTTTTGAAGATAGAATTAAAGAGATTGAAGAAGATTTTGACCTTACCAAACCTATTGCTTTTAAAGTTGGGGTAAAAATAGATGATTTTGGAACAAAATTTAATCTTAAAAAAATTGAGTCATTAAAAGAAGCAAAAACAGAAAAACTCAAAAAAGGAAAACCTGCTGAAAAAAAACAAGCACCATTAAATGTTGCAATTGAATTTTCAGAAGATGATAAAATCATATATGAATTATTTAATATTATCTCACAAAATCAAGGTAAACGTGAAGTTACTTTAACTATTAAATCAAAACTTGGTGATGTCGAACTTGATAGTGGTTATTATGTTAATAATAATGTTGAAGGATTACTAAAAGAGTTAGCTGGCGTATATATAATCTAAACAGATGAAATATATTTAATTCGAGATAAATCAAAATTTAGATAAAATCTATATAAATAGAGAATGAACTAAAGTGAGAATTATTTGAATATTACAACAAAAACAGCAAAATTTGATACTCCGTTATATTTAGAAAGTGGAAGACTTTTAGAAACTTATGAAATTATTTATGAAACATATGGTGAAATGAATGAGGATAAGTCAAATATTATAATTGTAACTCACGCATTAAGTGGTTCTCACCATGCAGCTGGTTATTATGATGGTGATAGAAAACCTGGCTACTGGAATGATTTAATAGGTGACGGAAAAGCTGTTGATACTCTTAAGTATTTTGTAATAGCGACAAATAACATTGGTTCATGTTTTGGTTCAACTGGTCCTATGAGTACTATGAATGAAAATGGTGATTTATATAGATTAAAATTCCCTGTTCTTACTATTAGTGACATCGTTAAAGCTCAAAAAACATTAATGGATTCTCTAGATATACATCATGTAAAAGCTGTCATTGGTGGATCTATGGGCGGTATGCAAGCACTTTGTTATGCTATAGAATATCCTGATTTCTCCGATATGATAATTCCAATTGCAACTACAGCATATACAAGACCTTGGGCAATAGCATTTAATAAAGTATCAATAGATGCTATTAGAAATGACCCTGAATTTAAAGATGGGAATTATGAAAAAGAAGATATAAAAGAGAATGGACTTAAAGGTCTTGCTTTAGGTAGAATTGCAGGTCATATATCATATCTCTCAAGAGATAGTATGAATAATAAATTTGGTCGAGCATATGTTGCTCAAGATGGATTGTATGAATTATTTGGTAAGTTTGAAGTTGAAAGATATTTAGAATACAATTGTTATAACTTTCCACATAATTTTGATCCTTTAAGTTATTTATATATTGTGAAGACACTTAATATATTTAATGCAGCGCGTGGTAGTGATAAAATAGAAGATGCAATTACTAAAATAAAATCTAAATTACATCTTATATCTTTTGCAGGTGATTGTTTATTTTATCCTGAAGAGATGGAAGAGATCTATGATATAATGAATCAAGTTGGTAACGGAGATCATTGTACATACGATATGATTGACAGTAAATACGGACATGATGCTTTTTTAGTTGAAGTAGATAAATACAAAGAAAAAATTATTAAAATGTTAGAGGGTACATATGAGTAAAGAGATAGAATCAAATTCGTTTGAAAGTAAAATAGTAGAGGCACAAAAATTATTAGAGAAGTTAATTGATCCAGAAATTACATTAAGTAATAGTGTTGAAGTATATAAAAATGGAATGAAAGAGTTAGAAGTTGCACAAAAACTTTTAGATGAAGCAAAATTAGAATTTAAAGAACTCTCTAACTAAAGGATAGATGATGCAGGGTAAAATGAAAAGTTTTTTTGAAGATGTAGGAATCATTTTAGTTTTATCTGTAACCATTTATGGTGGATACTATGCGTATACTACCTTTTCAAGTGAAACGCCAACCTTATCAAGTATTAAAGAATCTATAGAAAAAATAATTATTGTTAAAAAAGAACCTCTTGCCGATGATAATAAATCAGTTCAAATAAAAGAAGTTGTTACCGAAGTAATTATTAAACAAATAGAAAATGAAAATAATATTGAAAAAAAGGTACAAAAACAGGAAATTGTTAATGTATCTACACCTTTATTTGTTGAGAAGACTGAACTCAAAGAGAAAGAAACCAAGAAACATGAAGTTTCGAAAGAAACATCCACTTTTGTAAGTAAAAATACAGAAGTAAAAAAAGAAAAAAATGTTGATTTAGCAATGTTAAAAATATTTTTACGTAATATAAAAATTAGAATGGCTGGCAACATTGTTAAAAGAGATGATATTGATACATCAATTTCGCAAGAATTAAAAATTAGAGTTACTGTATTAAAAGATGGAAGTTATGAAGATTTAATATTTGTAAATGGGGATAAAAAATTATTCGAAAAGAATAAAGAACATATTGTAAAAGTATTCCCTGTTCGAATCGATGATAAAATTAAGGATGAATTTCCACGATACGTTCGTATAAGTATAAAATAAAGATTATTATCTTTGGTAATCATTATACAATTAATGGTTGTCAAGTTTTGTCTAAAACAATAATAAATTTCCTATTCATTTAACATTCCCGTTAAAGCTCACAAATACACAAATTCTTGAATTAAACATATTAGTAAAAAACTGACTTATTTATTTAAACTACTCCTCTAATATCCTATTAATCTCTTTAATGAAGATTTACATTATAGTTTACTGAATTTCTTTAAATCAAAAATGTAGGTAGTTTTAATAAAATTTCGTTACTATTAATTATAAAATAAAAATAACAAAAAGTTGGAAGTGAAAAAAGTTAGTTTTGGGAATATTGAATTGATGTAGAATATTTTAATTATTTATTAATATATTAAAGTTAATAGGGAAAAATTATAAGATGAAAATTAAAACAAAGATTTTACTTACCATTATTCTCTTATCATTATTTGTAAATATTACAACAATGTCTTTTTATATATCTGAAAAAAGAAATGATTTATTTGATACACTTCATTTAAAAATTAATAATAATAATCAGTTACTAAAACAAATAAACTCGAAACTGCTTTTTAATTTAGATTACTCGTTGATAGAAACTAATGTAAAATCTTTTTTTGATGATATTGACATTGTTTCAATTAAGTTAATGGAAATCGAAAATAAGAAGTTAACAGATCATGATACAATAAAATATGTTTCTCTTGATAAAAATAATTACTCCGAAAGTAAATTAATAACCAAACAAACCAATCTTATTTATGAAGATTTACAACTGGGGTCCATAATCACAGTTTATACCACTAAAAATATTGAAGAAATATTGTCTAAATCAATAAATAGTATAGTTTTTTCATTTATTTTAGTTACAGTCTTAATTTCATTAGCACTTTACATATTGTTAAATAGATTTATAAAACCAATAACAGATCTAACAAAAATTTCTTCACTTATTGCTTCTGGGAATTTAGATAAAAACATTAATACTGAATCAAGAGATGAAATAGGATTACTATCAAACACTTTTGAATATATGAGAGTATCTTTAAAAGATAGGATGCAATTAATAAATATACAAAAAGAGAAAATAGAGACATTTAATAAAGAATTACAAAATAAGGTTGACAAAAGAACAAAAGAATTAAGCCAACAAACAAAAAAAGTGATTGATTTATTAAATAATGCAGCTCAAGGATTTTTGTCATTTGATAGAGATTTTTTAATAGATAATGAATACAGTATTGAATGTGAAAATATATTGGGTACGAATTTAACTGGTAAAGATATTACTGAGCTATTATTTGGTACTTATTCAAAGAAGATACCATTTTTTAAAGAAACAATGATTGATTCTTTGAACGTGGATAATGAGTTAACTTCTTCTTTATTATTATCATTACTTCCCGATGAACTTATTATCAATAAACAAATTGTTTTAATTGATTATAAAATCATTTCAGATAAAAAAATTATGATAATATTAACCAATATTACCGAAAAAAGAAAATTACAAAATAAAATAAAAAAAGAACAAGTAATCAATAAAATGATTGTCTCTATTGCCGGAGATAGTTCTCTTTTTTATGAAGTAATACATAACTTTAAGGAATTTTGTAAAGATATATTTTTATATGTCAATAATGATAATTCTATAAAAAAAAATATAAATGCCATTAATGCATTAGTTCATACTTTTAAAGGTTTGTTTGCACAATTATATATGGAAGTAACTGTAAAAAAACTGCATAATTTTGAATCAGAAATACTAGAACTTATAGAAGATATCAATAGTAATAATAACGACTTAGAATTTTTTATTGAATCATTTAATTTAATAAGATGTGTAGATAAAGATCTCGAAACTATCATAGAAATGTTGGGCGAAAATTTTGTGTGTGAAGACACTCAAATAAAAATAGATAAAGAATTTATAAGTTTTTTAGAAAATAAAATAGCATCCTTCTATTCTACCGATAAAATACAAAATCAAGAGTGCGAAGAAATATTATCTGAAATAAAAAAAATAAAAAATAAAAAATTGCAATTTTATTTTTCGAGTTATCCAAGATTTTGTAAGCAATTATGTTTGAGCTTAAATAAAAGTATTTATGATATTGATATTAATAGTTCACCTGAGTTATATATCTCTAGTAAATATAAACCTTTTATTAATTCATTAGTTCATGTGTTTAGAAATTGTTGTGATCATGGTATAGAAACAAAAGAGGATAGAATAAAAGTTAAAAAAGATAAAATAGGAACTATTAGTTGTGTTTTTGAAACTAAAAATAATTTTTTATATATAAAAATAATGGATGACGGAAAAGGTATTGATATTGATGCTTTAAAGAAAGTAATTGAAGAAAAAGAATTAATTTTCGCAAAGAAATTAGATATTTTAACAGAAAAAGAAATTATAAATTATATTTTTGATGATAACTTTAGCACTAATAATTGCATTACTCATGTGTCGGGAAGAGGGATTGGCTTAGCATCTGTAAAAATGGAGTTAGATAAATTAGGTGGTAGTATTGAAGTTGAAACAAAAACTAATGAAGGCACAACTTTTATTTTTAAATTACCTTTTCAAGACGTATGAATATACTAATAAAGTTTAACAATTTGTTAAATTATTATAAGATTTAATGATGATTTTACTCTTAACGAGTGGGGTATATAACCCAAACTACTTGAAGGATTGAGCAAGATTTCCAATAATTAGATGCCATCCATCAATAATGATAAAAAAGATTAACTTTATGGGTAAAGAAATCATAACTGGTGGTAACATCATCATCCCCAGACTCATAAGAATCGAAGCAACGATAATATCTATTACTAAAAATGGTAAGAATACTAAAAATCCTATCTCAAATGCTGTTCTAAGCTCACTCACAATGAAAGCAGGCATAAGAAGAGTAAGTGATACATCTTCAATGTTTTTTGGATTCTCTTCTTTTTTAATACGATAGAATAGGGCTAAATCTTTTTCTCTTGTATTTTTAATCATGAATTCTTTAAATGGTCCAACACTTTCATCAAAAGCAACTTCATAATTAATTGTTTCTTTCATATACGGATCAATACCATTTTCCCATGCTTTTTTAGCATAAGGCTCCATGATAAAAAAAGTAAGAATTAAACTTAAAGAGATAATAATCTGATTTGGTGGAGATTGTTGTAGACCCATAGCTTGTCTTAATAGTCCGAAAACTATTATAAGTCTTGTAAAACTAGTCACCATAAGAAGTAAAGTAGGGGCAAGAACAAATAGCATTAAAATTATAGCAATATTGATTGTTTTTACAAATTGTGCAGGATTCTCAACTGCGGCAACTGATAAATTTACTAATGGCGTATCTTCTGCACCAAAAAGTGATATACTAAAAACAATTAAGAATAAAAATATAGAACTAAGTTTCATTTGATTTACGAGCCTTATTTAAAATTGAACATAACTTTGTACCATATAGGTAGATGTTCCACGATATATATATCCACAAAAAGAAAAATAAAGCAACACTAAATGATCCATAGATTGTTGCATATGTCGTATTTGCACTAACATAATATCCAAACAATGTTTTTGTAACACTTAATGTCACAAGTGTAATTAAACTTGATATTGCAGCTGATTTGATTGAGATTCGTTTGTTTGCAGAAACCATAAATAAAATAATAAAAACTAACCAAATAAATAGTGATGTAAAGGTAGTGATAAAAAATGATAATTCAGCAAAAGTAGATAAGAAAATAAAGATAAAAAATAGTGCGGGAATAGCAACTAAAAAACTAAGATATAAAAAGAAAGATTTGTATATTGGTCGTGCATTTACACCATGTATTTTATTTACTATATATTCATAATCTTTAAAAAACATAGTAAATACAAAAATAAGATAAACGATACCTATATACCCAAGTCTTCCAGTATTTTCAAGAAATTTTTCTATTTGAATTGACAGCATTGATGAATGAGTTGGGTTAATAAAATCTAAAATATATAACATTATTTCATCAAGATGTTGTGAAATTGTAGGTATATTTGAAATTATAACAATAAGAAGTGCAAGTAGAGGTAGAATTGCAAATATAGTAAAAAAACTTAAACTTGCAGCATAGTAAGGGGTATCGTCATTAAAAAAGTCAAATACCTTTCTTACTAATTTCAATTAATCTAGACCCATTTTAAATGGATTTAAAATATTGTTTGGATCAAATGCTTTTTTAATACTTTTAAATAATGCCATTTCTGCATCATTAAAAGCTATACTCATATATGGAGCTTTTGATGTACCAATTCCATGTTCTCCACTTAGTGTTCCACCCATATCTACAACTAATTGAAAAATCTCTTCAATAGCTTTATGTCCATCTTCCATTTGTTTAGCATCGTTTTTATCTTTTACCATAACATTTACGTGAATATTTCCATCACCACTATGTCCAAAACAAGGAACTTGCATTCCATATTTATCACCAATTTTATATATCTCTTCTAATGCAATAGGCAGTTTACTTCTAGGAACTGAAATATCTTCATTCAGTTTTTTAGTACCAAAAATAGTAACTGCTGGACTTGCATTTCTTCTTGCAAACCATAATTTTTTTGATTCTTCATCATCTTTTGCAATGACAAAACTTTTTGCACCATTTTCTAAAAATGATTTCTCTAAGGTATCAAGTTGGAAAGTTACTTCATCTTCTAAACTTCCATCAACATCTCCTACAAGCACTGCTCCGGCATCTGCAGGTAAATCTACATTTAGTTTTTCTCTTAATGCTTGAATAACAAGTTTGTCTAAGAATTCCATTGCAACAGGATTTGCTCCAGATGCAAGTGATTTAAATACAGCATTCATTGCACTAGTAACATCTGGGAAAATACCCATGTATGTTTTTTTATATTTTGGTTTAGGAATCAGTTTTAATGTAATCTCAGTGATTATTGCCAAAGTTCCTTCTGAAGCTGTTAAAATACCAGCAATGTTATATCCTGCAACATCTTTGATTGTTTTTTTACCCGCTTGAATAATATCTCCATTTGGTAAAACAGCACGAAGAGCCATAACATAATCTTTTGTAATTCCATACTTAGCAGCTCTCATACCACCTGCATTTTCACTTACATTTCCACCTAAAGTAGAATATTCTTCACTAGCTGGATCTGGTGGGTAAAATAAACCTACTTCTTCTACTGCTTTTTGAAAAGTCATATTAACAAGACCAGGTTGTACAACTCCTACCATATTTTGCATATCAATTTCGAGTAATTGATTCATATGTCTTTCAAGTGATAAAATAATTCCACCGCTTGCAGGTAATGAACCACCTGTAAAGCCACTACCAGCTCCTCTTGGAACAATAATAATTCTATGTTCATTACAGTATTTTAGTATTTTACTTATCTCTTCTTCATTTTTAGGAAAAACAACCGCATCTGGCTCGAATCTAGTTTTTGTTGCGTCATAACAGTAAGCGATAAGGTGAGCTTTGTCACTTTTGACATTTTCATCTCCAACAATACTTGCAAATTTTTCTAAATGCTCTTGTTTTATCATTATTTAGTCTCCATTAATTGTAAATAATATCTATTATAATCTTCAATTTTTTCACCGCTAAAATCCCATGTTCCAGCTTTAATATCTTGAATCTTTGTAAGGAAAGGTACATTTGTTGAATCATCATTATATGATAAATTGATAGTATTAATTATTTTAAATGTAATACTATCTAGTATATAAAGTTTGTTTTTTACTACAATGAAAATTGTTCCTATTTGCTGAGCTTGTGCAAAATTAGATATTGTTTCTTTATCTGGAATAGGTTGTTGTAGGATTTTTAAATGCGCTGCAAAAAAATCTTCGTTTAAAAAGTTTTGATTTGGATATAACTTTTTAACGTTATTTTTTGCTTTAATATTTGGGACAATTAATAAACTCGTTTTATACAGATGACTTAAAATAAATTTGTCACCATTTTCAGGAATCAATTGAGTTGTAGGAATTGCATTTTGTACAATAATATCTTTGTCCACAAATTCAAGTGTTGAATTATTATTAGTTGACTTTATAACAACAGCTTGTGTTATAATCATAGTATTGTTATTGGTTTTTTTAACAATTATTCCACTGTGACCTAAATTTAAATTTGTAATATTTATTTTAGCAGTAGTTGGGGTTACATCAAATATTTCTATGGCAAAGATAGAATTTAATGTTATAAAAAGTAGAAATATAATTTTCATTAATGACCTTGATATTTATTTAAAGAATAAACATTTTATCGAAATAGACTAAACAATAAGCTTATAGATTTAATCTATTAAATGTATCTTATTTTCTTAAAATATTTTTGATAGAAAGGGAGAGTTACTTTTTTAAATTCTTTTTTATTTTTATATAAATTAATGTACCAATCATATTTTATATTATGTTGTTTTAGAGCATTTTGTGATAACAAATTATCATTTATACTTCCTAAAATACTTGGAACAATTAGTATAGTTTTGGTCTTGAATTTTTTCTGAAAGTCTTTTATTAGATCAATCATAAAATAGTCTTTTGTAATTGGAACCATCAATCCTCCCGCACCTTCAACAATAAGAATATCACATTTCATTAAAAGTTTTTTAGCTTGTGAAAAAATTGAATTAATATGAATATCAATATATTTATTTGCAACAAAAGGAGAGGCAGCTAATTTAAATTGATATTTTACTACGTCATCAATTTTAAATTTAAATGATGGATTGAGTTTTTTTGTTACATTTAATAATTTTGTACCATCAAGAGGATGTGTGATTACACCAGTTTCTATTGGTTTAAAATAGCCAACTTTTTTGCCTTTTTTAGCAAGCTTTTTTAAAAATACTTCAGAAGCATAACTTTTACCAATATCAGTATTAGTAGCTGTTATAAAATAAATTTCTTTATTGCTTTTCATATTTTTAATAATTTTTCTATTACTTTCACTGTTTCCTCATTAGTGAAAAAAATGTTTCTTGATAATTCACTATTACATTTTTGTAAAAAAATCTTTTTTTGCTCCATTTGTTTTGCATTGTCATTATCATATTTTTTTAAAAGTGTTTGTAATTCATTTACATAATTATTTACGATCTCTTCTTTTTTATCAGAGCTATTTCTTATCTTAAGTTTTTTTTGACTTTTATAAAAAAATGCTAATAAAATAAAAAATACCAGTACTAAAAAAATTTCCATATTATAGTTCCATTCTTGTTTGTGTTACACCTGTAGTGCAAAAATCTTCATCAATAATTTTTGCAATATTTGCAAAATCTACACCTTGAATCTCTTCAAGAGCATTCATGATTTGTTTTTTACCTTGGAGTAATTCTTTTGATTTTATACCGTGTGAAATTGATAAACTAGCTTCAATAAAAGCAGATAATTTATCACATTGCTTTAACGCTTTACCATCTATTGCATTGTATCTATCTAGATTATATCTCTGCATATCTTCTACTACTGTGATATTTCCATTTTCACAAATTTTATTTTCAAATTCGTCTTTAAAGTTATGTTCATCTAGACCTAAAATATAAGAAAATTCTTTTTTTAAATCATCTGGTACGTACGGCATAATTTTATCTTCTATTTGAGATACTTCATATTCCGCAATTATGTCAGATAATTCATCCACACTATATTTTACTGGGCTGATAATATCTCGAGTAAGTGCCTCTGGTAAATCATGGAACAATGCTACAAAAAAATTATTTTGGAGTCTTTGATCGCATGCATTAATTTTAACAGAATAAAAATATCCAAAAAGTGCAACAGTAAGCATATGTCCTAAAACTGATGTTTCAGGGATACGAGGAGTTTGTGCCCATCTTTTTTGAAATCTCAATCGACCACTTAAATCGATAACTTTAGCAAGCTTTTTATTAAGTGCAATTTTTCTTACACCGATTAATTCATAATAATCTTCTATTTCAGCATCAACTTCTTTTTTTACTTCATCAATGTCATTTAAAAATTGGCTTGTTTGATATACTATCCCAAACTCCCATTTAGTTGATAAATAAGAAGCAGCTTTGAGTATAAATCTTTCTTTTTTATACATGGTATCATCTTCTAAATAATCCTGAAATTTTTGAAAAAAACTACCGTCATCAATATCTAAAAGCGAGCTTTCAAGTTTATTTAAAACCCAATTATTTATCTCTTTACCTTTTTTTTGTAAAGCTTTTCTAAATACATCAGGTCTAATATCTGTTACAACAACACGTCTGAGAAATTCAAAAATACCTGCTTCTATTAAGTGTGTATAGTTGATGTCTTTTTCAAGTTTAGCAATAAAAAATGCAATGATAAATTTGTGAGCTTGTTTATCAAGTTCAACTAAATCCACCATACGTGGATAATCATTCCACCTTTGGATAGATGCAGAACTAAAAATATAATCTACTATTTTAGGATTTATCATTTTTACTCATATCTGATTCATCAGGTTTTTTGTTTGTACTGATAAATTCATCTTTATCACCTCTACCCATTAAATATTTACCAAACATCATAGCCGCAACTACACTTAGAACTACAGCATATACTACCCAATCTTCAGGTGGTGGCGTTCTTGTCATTTTAGAATCCTTTTAAAATATCTTTAAAATGAAAATTAAACTCTACAGCTTCCCATTTTAGATAATGCATTTATCTTTTCAACTCGTCCGGTGTGTCTTCCACCTTCAAATGAGTTTGTATCCCAAGCATCTACAATTGCTTCAATCATCCCTGGACCACTAACTCTCTCACCTAAACAAAGTATATTTGCATCGTTATGTTGTCTAGCCATTGTTGCACTATACTCACTATGACATAATGCAGCTCTAATGCCATCAAATTTGTTTGCAGCCATAGACATCCCTATACCACTTCCACAAATTAAGATACCTTTGCTATTCTCATTTTTTAAAACTTCTTCACATACTTTTGCTGCGAAATCAGGATAGTCAACTCTATCTTTTGTTGATGGTCCCATATCAATAACTTCATGACCTCTTTTTTCAAATAACTCTTTTACAAATGTTTTAAAATCAACACCTGCATGGTCTGCACCTATAAAGTACTTCATTAATATATTCCTTTTTCGTGATTTCTATTATCTACGTATTTTGTATTTTCTAATTGTTCAGGAGTTTGAAATACTCTATCCCATCTAATCTTTTTATTTTCATCCCAGCTAAAGTACACAAACCATGGTTTACCTACAATATATTTATATGGTACTGTTCCCCAAAATCTACTATCATTACTATGATCTCTATTATCACCCATCATAAAGAATTCACCCTCAGGTACTTCTGTTGGCACAGTATCGAAAATTTGTCTGTATTGACTATTTGATTTTTGAACTGTTTCATCATTGTGTATACCAGGATGATCTTTTCTATATGGATTTTCTACATATAATTTATTACCAACTTTAGCGATATTATATCCCTTATAGTTTTCGATAATAAATTCGTTTCCTTCTTTTGGATGTAGATATAATTTTTTATCTCTTAAAAATAATACATCACCACCCGTAGCAACACATCTTTTTACATAATGTATTTTTTCATTATGCGGATATCTAAAAACTACAATATCACCTTTTTGTGGTTTATCACCTTCAATTAGATGACCATTATCATTAAAATCAGGAAGTACTTGGACTTCTAACCATGGCAATCTAGGAGTTGGAATACCATATGAAAACTTTTTAACAAATAACATATCACCTATTAGTAACGAGTTTTTCATACTCCCACTTGGTATTACAAATGCTTGTGCTATAAAAAAGATAATCCCTAGTACTATTACAATAGTACCCGTCCATGAACTACTCCAGTTATAAAGTTTTTTTAGAATATTCATTTATACTTCTTCTGTATTTCTCATGAAAGCTGATTTAACAGTATTTTTCAATAACATGGCAATAGTCATAGGTCCAACTCCACCAGGAACTGGTGTGATGTATGAACACTTATCTGAAACATTTGTATAATCAACATCCCCTACAAGTTTTCCAGTATCAAGTCTATTGATACCAATATCAATAACAATAGCACCATCTTTGACCATATCTTCTTTTATAAGATTTACTACACCAACACCAACACAAATAATATCTGCGTTTAAAGTATGCTTTTTTAAGTCATCTGTATAAATATGGCAAATGTCAACTGTAGCATTTGCATTTAATAACAATGTAGCCATTGGTTTACCTACGATATTTGAAGCACCTACAACACATACATTTTTCCCTTGAGGATCAATGTTGTATTCTTTTAAAAGCTCCATCACTCCATAAGGTGTTGCTGGAATAAAACCATCTAAGCCAGCAACTACACGACCTACATTATAAGGGTGGAATCCATCTACATCTTTTTTTGGATCAATAGCTTCTAATATTGCTGTAGTATCAATATGCGAAGGCAGTGGTAATTGAACCAAAATACCATCAATATTTGGATTTTTGTTCATCATTGTAATAATTTCTAAGATATTATCTTGCGAAATTGATTCTGGCATCTCATGTGCTATACTGTATATTCCCGCTTCTTTACAAGCTTTACTTTTCATATTTACATAAGCAGCACTAGCAGGATCTGCACCTACTAGTACAACTGCAAGTCCAGGTGTAATACCTTTTTCTTGAAGAGTTTGAACATCTGTTTTTACTTCTGATCTGATTTTATTTGATAATTTTTTACCATCAAGTATAGTCATATAAGATTCCTTTGAATATTTGTATTAATTATAATATAATATCAAAATTTTGTTAAATATGTGGTTAGATGGTGCTTGAAGGTTATTTGAAGTGGTAAGTTTGAAACTTACCACTTAATCGTATTAAACTATTTCTTTTTCTTTTACATCTTCTTTACCAATAAATTCTTTTTGATCTGCATTTTCTACAATGATATTTGCAATTGTTCCTGTATTAAGTGCTATAGAATTTGTTTTTGATGCTATTTGTGCATTTTCTTGTGTTTGTTGATCTAAAGATGAAACTGCATTGTTAATTTGTTGAATTCCTGTGAATTGCTCTTTACTTGCCATTTCAACATCTTTAATAAGCTCAATTGTTTTAGCAATACTTTGATTTAATTGGTCATAACCATTAATCATATTATCCGCTATATTTTTACCTTTATTTGCTTTTGATGTAGCATTTTCAACTAAAGATTTAATCTCATTAGCAGCTTCTGCCGATCTTGAAGCTAGGTTTCTTACTTCTTGTGCAACAACAGCAAAACCTTTTCCTGCTTCACCTGCAGTTGCAGCTTCGACTGCAGCATTTAATGAAAGTATATTAGTTTGAAATGATATTTGATCTATAAGTAAAATTGCATCACTGATATCTTTATTTGCATCATTTATTTCTACCATAGATTTTTGGGTATTGTCCATAAGTTTAATACTACTATTTGAATATTCTTTTGTAGCATTGGCAATATTCAGCATATCTTCTGCTTGAGATGATGTTTTCGTTACATTTTGAGTTATCTCATCAAGAGACATACTTGTTTGATCTAAAGCTTGAGCTTGTGTTATAGATGAATTATGTAAATTATTAACAAGATCTAATAATGCATGAGATTTATTATCCAATAATTTACCATTTTCATTTACCATCAACAAAAATTCTGAAATATTAATCCCTATCATATTAAGGCATCTAAGTTGCGTATTTATCAAACCACCAACATCGTTCTTTTCTACTTTTTTCGTAAAGTCTCTGTTTGCATACTGTAAAGATGTTTGAAAAGATTTCACAAGATTGACTCGTAAATTATCTATCATATGATTAAAAGAATCGCTTAATTCATTTATATATACATTGTTCGCTTTTTTTTCAATTCTATCAACTAAAAAACCATTAGCTACCATATTTGAGATATATTTGGCTTCTTGGATAACGGCATTATCTAAAACTAAACCATCTTTAATTTTAATCATATTTTCATTTAGATCTCTTGCCATATCTCCAAAACCATCTTTTGAATCAAGATCTATCATATCTAACTCTTTTTTTTCTAACATAGTTAAATACTCTGACCATTCCTTGTTTGTTATATACTCTAGGCTTACTCCTAACATGCCCGATATTTTATTCATTAAATCGATACTGTAGCCATTAGGTTTACCATCAATAATATAATTAAATGGTGGATAGTTACCGTCATTTTGTATTTTGATTATTGGTTTATCGCGTAAATACTTTCTTTCAAGTTCAGTTAGATTGATGATGGTTTTGTTATTGTGTTGTATTTCAGTTGACCATCTCTTTCTTAATGCTAAAACTTCGTGTTCAGCTACCGTTGACATAGCTTTCTGAAATATGTGCATTAAAGTAGGGTTGGTAATATTAGTAGCAATACTTAATAAAGTATTGGGGTATGCAAGTTCTTCAGATAAAGGCACTAATTTAAGGCCTGTAATAAAGTGCTTTTCGATATAGAAATTAATAACAGCATCATTTGAAATAAAAATATCAGCATCTTTTGTCGTTATTGTTTTGAGAGCGGCTAGCGCATTGTTAACTTCGATTCTAGTCATTGAAGGGTAGAGTTTCTTATATTTATCGCTTGCAGCATATCCTTCAACAACAACCAGTCTTTTACTTTTTATTGAATGCTCATTAACGATATTGTCGATATCATTATCTCTAGTGACCGCAACATTATTAGGCTCTGCAAAAGGAGTTGTAAAATTATAAAATTCTTTTCTCTGAGGGGTTTCCATGATATTTACCATAGC